>Ga0081455_10002134_pt1 | contig 17767 bp, 15 predicted proteins | sample TabmetS3T2R1_FD_70207 | JGI IMG/M metagenome (GOLD analysis project Ga0081455, IMG submission 70207) | Tabebuia heterophylla rhizosphere microbial communities from the University of Puerto Rico - S3T2R1 | ecosystem: Host-associated > Plants > Roots > Rhizosphere ...
CCAGCCCGTTCACCAGCGCCTGAAGGAGAATCATGCGCTGAAAGCGCCCCACCCCAGTGGCGCCACAGTCATGAATGCGCCACTGGAGTGGCGCGCTCCCGGCAGAAGACTCAAGCGACTTTCACCAACGTGATCTTGCCGCCCTTGATCTGTTCGTAGCGGAACTTGCAGTCGATGATGTCGCCCTTGTCATCGAAGTCGCAGGGACCCGAAGCACCGGTGTAGTCGACCTTCTGGCCGGCCGCGATCGCCTTCAAGCCATCGACGGCATTGTCGACCGACGTGCCTCCGCCCTGCGCCACCTTGCGGATATTGTCCTTGATGGCAACGCCGGTCGCCGCCTTGGCCTCGGCTATCGCCATCAGGACCAGGTTGGCGTGATCGTAGACCTGGCAAGTGTAGGGATCGGGGCTTGCCAATCCCGTTGCCTTCTTGACACGCTCGAAGGCCGTGCTGCCCTCGGCCGGCGACGGCGAATAGGTATAGACGCCTTCGACGACCTCCGGCTGGCCGATCTGGTCGATCAGCTTCTGATTGATCGAATAGCCAAAGCCAATGATCTTGCCTTTATAGCCCGCGCGGTAGATGTCCTTGAGGAGCACGACCGTGTCGGTCGTGTAGCCCGCCGCGAAGATCATGTCCGGATTGGTGCGCAGCACCTGATCGACCTCGGTGCGGTAGGTGGTCTTCTTGTCGTCGTACACCAACCCCTGATGTGTGCCACCAGCCTTGGACACGAGCTTGCCCATCAGGTCGATGGTGGCCTGCGTGAACGGCGTCTGAGGGATCATGGTGTAGATCTTCCTGGCGCCCAGCGAGAGCATGAACTCGCCGGAGCGTGCGACCTGCAGCGTCGAGTTGGGCTGCGTCCGGATCAGGAAGCCCTGATGCGGCAGTTGCGTGATCGAATCAGCGCCCGACACGGTGCAGAGGAAGGTCTTGCTCTCCCAGCAGAGCGGCGCAACGGCGGTCGTCACCGACGACGCCCATGTCCCGATGATCGCCGCGACCTTGTCGACATCGATCAACTTGCGTGCCGCTCGCACGCCGGCGTCGGGGTTGGTCTGGTCGTCCTCGCTCAGGAGCTGAACCTTGCGACCGAGGACGCCGCCGGCAGAATTCACCTCCTCGACCACCGACGCCGCGACCTTGGCCATGACCGGTCCGTAAGGACCTCCCGCGCCGGTGAGTGGCGTCAGGGTCGCGATCTTGATCGGATCGGACTGCGCCCGCAGGACGGCCGGAGCGGCGAACGCGGCGGCGCCCGTCAGAAGAGCCGCGCGGCGGCCGAAAACGATGCGTGTCATGACTGTCCCCCTGCTTTGCCGGCGAGCATAGGCTGCGACTTGCCGCCGAGAAAGAGATCGCGGATCGTCGGATCCGATGCGAGCTCGGCGGCCTGCCCTTCCCGTTCGGCACGGCCCTGGACCAATACATAGGCGCGCGTCGACACTTCGAGTGCTTCCAGGGCGTTCTGCTCGACCATCAGGATAGCAACGCCGCTGCGATTCAAGGCGACGATCGTGCCGAACAGATCCTCGGCAGCGCGCGGGCTGAGGCCGGCCGTGGGCTCATCGAGCAGCAGCAGGCCCGGCGCATTCATGAGCGCAATCGCCATGGCCAAGATCTGGCGCTGCCCACCACTCAGCGTACGCGCCGCGGCTCGGCGCTTCTCGGCCAGCATCGGGAAGCGCTCGTAGAGCTCATCGCGGCGCTGCCGGAGATGGGCTGCGTCGAGATAGCCACCCATTTCGAGATTTTCGCCCACCGTCATGGCGCCGAACACGTTGCGCTCCTGCGGCACGAAGGCGAGACCGAGCCGGCTGATTGCGGGCGCATCGAGGTCCGCGATGTCGCGATCGCGTAGCTGCACCTGTCCGCCCCGTGGTCGCAGCAGGCCCGCGATCAGCTTGAGCAGGGTAGACTTGCCCGCGCCGTTCGGCCCGATCAAGGCTACGATCTCCCCCGGATCGACGCGGAGCGTCGCGCCCTTCACGACCTCATCGGCGGCGGCGTAGCCGCCGCGCAAATCCGTGACGTTCAACAGGGTCATGCAGCTCGCCGACCGAGATAGGCTTCCCGCACTTGGGGATCGTTGCGCACCGCCTCGAACCCGCCTTCGGCCAAGACACGACCCTCGGCCATCACGATCACCGGATCGCAAAGCTCGGCAATGAAGCCCATGTCATGCTCGATCAGCAGCACCGAGATGCCGCGCCTGGGCAGCTCCAGCAACCGCTCGCCGATCTCGTTGCGCAGGGTCGGGTTGACCCCGGCTGTCGGCTCATCGAGCAGGACGAGCTTGGGTTCGGCCATCAATGCGCGACCGATCTCGAGAAGCTTTTTCTGACCACCGGACAAAGCCATCGCCGGATTGTCGATCAGCCTGTCGAGGCGCAGGAAGCGCGCTGTCTCCCACGCCCGCTCCGCCAGTGCTGCCTCGCGGTCGCGTGCCGCTCGCGTGCCGAGCACCGCCTGCCACAGGGTCTCTCCGGGCTGATCGCGGCCATAGAGCATCAGGTGCTGGAAGACGGAGAGCCTGGGGAAACCACGCGCGACCTGGAAGGTGCGCACGAGCCCCGCCCGACTCACCTTGTCAGGCGCCAGGCCGCCGATCTCCTGTCCGCCAAACCGGATCGAGCCCGCGTCAGGTGGCACGAGGCCCGACACCACATTGAAGAGTGTCGTTTTGCCGGCGCCGTTGGGACCGATCAGCCCGGTGATGCCACCGGCCGCTACCGAGAAGTCGACACCACGCAGCACATCCAGCCCGTAGAAGGCGCGCCGCAGGTCCTTGAGGTCAAGAAGCTTGGTCAATCCGCCTGCCGGTTACAGGTCCCGATCATAGGCCCCAGTTATAGGCCATTGTAGGCCTTGAACCACTCTACGAATTTCGGAATGCCCTCTTCCACCTTGACCTTGGGCTTCCAACCGAAATCCCGCGTGGTTTCGGTGATGTCAGCCGCGGTCTCGAGCATGTCGCCCTGTTCACCCGGCTTCAGCTCGGTTAGCGCCTTCTTGCCCAACGCCTTCTCGAAGAGCTCGACAATATGGATGATCTCTTCGCTGTCGGCGGCGCCGAGATTGTAGACCCGATGGCTCGGCGCCTCCGCCGGCTTGTCCAGCACCGCAAGCGTGCCCGCCACGATGTCGTCGATGTAACTGAAATCGCGTTTGGCGAAGCCCAGGTGGAAGAGCTTGATCGGCCGACCCTCAAGAATCGCCTTGGCAAAAATATAGGGCGACATGTCCGGCCGTCCCCAAGGACCGTAGACCGTGAAGTAGCGAAGCCCCGTCGCCTTGAGTTTGTACAGATGCACATAGGTATCGGTGAGCAGCTCGCCCGAGCGCTTGGTCGCGGCATAGACCGACACCGGATGATCCACCCGGTCGGCAGTCCGGTACGGCAGCTCGGCATTGGCGCCATAGACCGACGAGGACGAGGCGTAGACGAAGTGCTTGAGGTTTGCGAAGCGCCGCGCCAGTTCGAGCATGATCAGGTGCCCCATCACGTTGGTCTGGACGTAGGCATAGGGATCCACGATCGACTGCCGGACGCCCGGCTGCGCCGCCAGATGCACGATGCGGTCGATGTCACGGTGTTGGTCGGCCAGCGCCAGTAGCGGCTCGCGCTCGGCGATGTCGAGTTCGCGAAAGGTGAAGGCTTTGTTGTCGCGCAGCGGCTTCACCCGGGCGAATTTCAGCACGGGATCATAGTAGGGGCTGAAATTGTCGATACCGACGACGCGCTCGCCCCGCGCCAGCAAAGCCCGCGCCACTTGCGAGCCGACAAAGCCGGCAACACCGGTAATTAGGATGGTCATGAACGATAAGCTGCCGCCGGACCACAAATATGCGCCGGCCGGTGATTACAACGTTTCAAGCCAAGACGGAACCTTGAAACGCCTCGCCCGATTCGAATGGTACAAATTCAGCAAAACGTCTTTTTGCGAGACCGTTCGCATTCGCGATTGAATGGCGCAACATTCTGTCGCTACCGTCACCATATAAGAGGTCAGAACAAGCGGTCAGGGAGGGTAAATGTCCCAAGCGGTGACCCTGGACGACAAGTATGTATTGGAACGCGGACGGGTCTACCTGACGGGCACCCAGGCCTTGGTTCGATTGCCCATGATGCAGCGCCTGCGGGATGTGGCGGCCGGCCTCAATACCGGCGGCTATATCAGCGGCTACCGCGGCTCGCCACTCGGCGGCTTTGACCAGGCGCTGTGGCAGGCCAAGCGGTTCATCAAGAAAAGCCATATCGAATTCCAGCCAGCCCTGAACGAGGACCTTGCCGCGACCGCCCTGTGGGGCACCCAGCAGATCCACCTCTACCCGGGGGCCCGGTACGACGGCGTTTATGGCATGTGGTACGGCAAGGGGCCGGGCGTCGACCGCTCCGGCGATGCGCTCAAGCACGCCAACTATGCCGGCACCTCCAAACATGGCGGCGTGGTTGCCCTCGCCGGCGACGACCACATGGCGAAATCTTCGACTCTTGCTCATCAGAGCGAGCCCGCGTTCATGGCCGCTGGCATCCCGGTCATCCACCCTGCCAGCGTGCAGGAGTATCTCGACTTTGGCCTGCATGCCTTCGCCCTGTCGCGCTATTCCGGCCTCTGGGTTGGATTCAAGGTCCTGAACGAGGCGGTCGATTCGTCGGCCTCGGTCCACATCGATCCGCACCGCGTCGACATCCACACGCCGACCGACTTCATCCTGCCGCCAGACGGCGTCCATATCCGCTGGCCCGACGAATGGCTCGGCCAGGAGAAGCGACTCCTGACGCTGAAGCACCCGGCGGCACTCGCCTATTGGCGCGCCAACAGGCTCGACCGCTTGATGCTGGGTCGGCCCGACGCGCGCTTCGGCATCGTCACCGTGGGCAAATCCTACCTCGACGTCCGCCAGGCGCTGGACGAACTCGGTCTCGACGAAGCCGAGGCCGAGCGGCTGGGCATCGCCATTTACAAGGTGGGCTTGGTCTGGCCGCTGGAGACCGAGGGCGCGGTCGCCTTCAGCGAGGGCAAGCGCGAGATCCTGGTGGTCGAAGAAAAACGGCCTCTGATCGAACAACAGCTCAAGGATGCGCTGTTCAACGCTCCAGCGGACCGCCGCCCCATCGTCATCGGAAAGAAAGACGAGCGTAGCCAGCCCATCTTCAAGTCAGATGGCGAACTCACTCCGTTCGAGATCGCTTCCGCCATCGTCGCCCGGCTGGGTCTCGACTCCTTCGGCGAGCGCACACGGCAGCGCTTCGAAGGGTTGAAGCGACGGGCCGGTCGCCAGGTCCGCAACGAGGCGGGCATGGCACGCACGCCCTATTTCTGCTCGGGCTGCCCACACAACAGTTCAACGAAAGTGCCGGACGGCTCGATGGCGATGGCCGGCATCGGCTGCCATACGCTCGCGATCGGCATGGAGCGCAACACCAAGACCTTCACCCACATGGGCGCGGAGGGTGCCTCTTGGGTCGGCGCCAGCCATTTCACCGACGTGCCGCACGTGTTCCAGAACCTGGGCGACGGCACCTATTTCCACTCCGGCTATCTCGCGATTCGCCAGGCAATCGCCACCAACACCAACATCACCTACAAGATCCTCTACAACGATGCGGTCGCCATGACCGGCGGCCAACCGCATGACGGCAACGTCCACCCCTGGACGATCAGCCAGCAGATCTACGCCGAAGGCGTGCGGCGCATCGCGCTGGTGAGCGACGATCCGCACAAATACCCGGCTGGCACATCGTGGGCGCCAGGTGTCACCTTCCATCACCGCAACCAACTCGACGACGTACAGCGCGAGCTGCGCGACTGGAAGGGCGTGTCGGCACTGATCTACGACCAGACCTGTGCTGCCGAAAAACGCCGGCGCCGCAAGCGCGGCACCTATCCCGATCCGGCCAAGCGGGCCTTCATCAACGAGGCCGTTTGCGAGGGCTGCGGCGACTGCTCGGTGCAGTCCAACTGCCTTTCCGTCACGCCGGTCGAGACCGAATTCGGCACCAAACGCGCCATCGACCAGTCGTCCTGCAACAAGGACTTCTCCTGCGTGAACGGCTTTTGTCCAAGCTTCGTGACAGTTGAAGGCGGCCGGTTGCGTCAAGGCAAGGCACAGGCAGGGAAAACCGTTTCGGATGAGCCACCGCTTCCAGCCGCACCTCGACTGCCCTCGGTCCACGACAAGCCTTACGGTGTGCTGATCACGGGCATCGGCGGCACGGGCGTGGTGACGATCGGCGCCCTGATGGGCATGGCAGCCCATATCGAGGGCAAGGGCGCCACCGTCCTCGACCAGCTCGGCATGGCGCAAAAAGGCGGCGCCGTCATCAGCCACGTCCGGATCGGCGCATCACCTGAGGCGCTGCACGCGGTCCGTCTGGGAGCCGGCGGCGCCGATCTACTGCTAGGCTGCGACCTCGTCGTCAGCGCCGGCCCAGATGCGCTGGCCAAGCTCGAGCCTGGTGTTTCCCGGGCTGTAATCAACACGCACGAGACCATCACCGGCGAATTCACGCGGCATCCCGACCTTGCCTTCCCATCCCACACGCTGCGTCTCTCGATCGAGGCCGCGGCCGGTGGGGAAGCCTGCGATTTCCTCGAAGCGACCAGGCTTGCCACTGGCTTGATGGGCGATTCGATCGCCACCAATCTCTTCATGCTGGGCTACGCCTATCAAAAAGGGCTGATCCCGATCGGCCACGACGCGCTCGAGCAAGCGATCGAGCTGAACGGCACGGCGATACAGATGAACCTCGGCGCCTTCCGCTGGGGTCGCCGCGCGGCAGCCGATCGCGTCATGGTCGAGAAGCTCGCGGCACCGCCTTCGGACAATGTCGTCGCCTTCACCCGACCCGCCGCCACGCTCGATGAGATCGTGGCGTTCCGCGCGAAGCACCTCACGGCATTCCAGAACGCGGCCCTGGCTGATCGATATAGGGCGCTGGTTGAAAAGGTCGGAGCAGCGGAGCAAACGGTCCTGCCAGGCGAGAGCCATCTCGCCGAAGCCGTCGCTCGCAACTATGCCAAGCTGCTCGCCTATAAGGACGAGTATGAGGTTGCCCGGCTTCATGCCGACGCCGCCTTCGCCGACCGGCTCAACCAGCAGTTCGACGGCGACTACAAGCTCAGGTTCCATCTGGCGCCGCCGCTGCTGGCGCGGCGCGATCCCAGGACGGGCCACCTCATCAAGCGGGAGTTCGGGCCGTGGCTGCTGCCGGCCTTCCGGCTGCTGGCGAAGCTCAAATTCTTGCGAGGCACGGCCTTCGACCCCTTCGGCCATACCGAAGAACGCAAGCAGGAGCGCGCGCTGATCGGCGCATACGAGCAGCTGCTCGAGGAGCTTCTTGGCGGCCTCACAACCGCGAACCATTCGCTTGCCGTCAGGCTCGCTTCGATCCCGGACGAAATCCGGGGCTACGGCCACGTCAAGCAGGCCCATGCTGCAAAGGCCAAACGCAAGGAGGCCGACCTTCTGATCCAGTGGCGCCAGCCGGCGCCATTCAAACAGGCGGCCGAGTAACAGACTGGAAAATAAGGCCCGAACCCCCTAGAAGGACCGCATGCGCTTGCCTCTTTCGACGGCCTTGGCCGCCGTTGCCTTCGGGCTCACTGCCTGTGCACCTGCATACGAGGATGGTCATCTCTCACGATCGATCAATCAGCAACGGGTTGTACGTGATACCTGCCTTTCGAACGAAGCGATCTCGCTCGACGACAAGACTTCGGCTCCCGAGGCTGTCGGCCGGGCGGCCTCGCTCGCGTGCGCGGCCCAGAACGATCGACTGATCCAGCTCATGGCCACGATGGATCGTAGCGGCGAACCGCAGATCACCGATGCGGTCCGCAAGGAGGCCGTGGTCAAGGCAACGTCTTATGTGATCAACGCACGCGCGCAGGGCGGCGTCAGCCGATAGGGCAATCTAAGTTAGCAGATTACTGAGGTGTTACCCGTTTGGAGCGCAACACCGCAGCCTGACCTTCGCTGAACGACACTTCTTTGACCGAGCAGCTCGGGCCCAGAAGCCCGGCATTCATCGCGACCTCGACATACCGCGTCTCGCCGGGAGCGATGTCGATCTGCCGGTCTGCCGTATTGTCGGTTTTGCAAATGATATCGATCGGACCGGGCGGTCCCTCAAGGCGGAAGTAGGTGTTCGGCGCAAGGGTCGCGTGATAGCCGTTCGCAACACCGACATCGACCGTCCTGGCCAAAGCCATCCAGCCCGTGCGGTACACATAGACTGCCCCCGCGCCTTGGGCCGGCGGATCGAAGCGCTTGCCCTCCTGATCGGCCTGCGGGCCGGCCATTGGCGCCGCAGCGCAAGCGGCAAGCGTCAACATAAGGGTCGCCGCTGGAACAAGTCGGATCATGGATGGCCTCCTCGTACCTAATACGGAAGGACATGTGCCCGCTTGGCGGCGAATTGACGGCGAATTGAAGGAAAGCGACATCGGGGCAACGACCTAGAAGGCCGGGCGTTGCTCCGACGGTCAATCTTCATGAGGCGATGCAATGCCGTCGAAAAAGCGGACTCCCTCCCCGGGCTCCAAAAGCAAGTTGGACGACAAGCTGGACAAGGCCCTGGAGGATACTTTCCCTGCGAGCGACCCCGTCGCCATCGCCGAACCGTCGCCGGAGGATCAAACCGACGATCCCCACGCCAAGAACCGCAAATCCAGCGCGAAGACTGGACGCTAGCTAGTAGGTTATCGGCCCAAGCTTCTGCCACCACTGCCGGTTGGGCTGGCGCCAGCCACGTGCTTCCATACAACTTGCGATGAGCCTGTCGGCAGATTTGCTGTCGCTGTAGGCATCCATCTGTGCCGGCAGCGCGCCCTGCCCATAGCGATCACGATCGTCTGCAAACACGTCGCGGCGGGTGCGATCCACCATGCGCCGGCTCTTGAGGTCCTCATCGACCTGCGCGGTGCATATCGAGCGATCCTTGTCGTACTTGTCCGGATTCCGGGCACGAGCATCGTCCGGCTGATTGCAGGCCGTCAGAAGCAGGGCCAGGGCACTGAACGCAATCCTCTTCACGCCATGCCTCCCAACGCCGCCTCGATGGCCTTGAGCGCCTCCGGGGCCTTGGCAGCATCCGGGCCGCCCCCCTGCGCCATGTCGGGGCGGCCGCCGCCGCCCTTGCCACCCAACGCCGCGACAGCCGCTTTGACGAGATCGACCGCATTCAAGGTCTTGGACAGATCCTCGGTCACGCCGACGACCGCCGAGGCCTTGCCTTCCTCCACCCCGACCAGCGCCACCACGCCCGAGCCGAGCTTCTTCTTGAACTCGTCGGCCATGCCCTTGAGATCCTTGCCTGGCACGCCGCTCAGGACCCGGCCGATCAACTTCACGTTGCCGACCTGCCGGATTTCATCGGCATTCGTGCCGTTGCCTGACGTACCGCCACCGGCAAGCGCCAGTGCCTTGCGTGCGTCGGAAAGTTCGCGCTCGACCTTGCGCTGTCCCTCGACCAGCGCGGAAAGCCGCGTCGGGAGATCCTCCGGCCGGACTTTCAGCGCGGCGGCAGCCTCGTTCAGCAAATCGAGTTGGTGACGCACATATTCCTCGGCTGCGATACCCGCCAGCGCCTCGATGCGGCGCACACCCGCCGACACCGCGCCCTCGCCAACGATGCGGAACAGCCCAATGTCGCCGGTGCGCCGCGCATGCGTGCCGCCGCAAAGTTCGACCGAGTATTTCTCGCCGTCGGCGCCGCCCATCGAGAGGACGCGTACCTCGTCGCCGTATTTCTCGCCGAACAGCGCCATCGCGCCGGCGGCAATCGCCTCCTCGGGCGTCATTAAACGCGTGTCGACCGGCGTATTGAGGCGAATGCGCTCGTTCACCTCATCCTCGATCTTGCGCAGCTCCTCCTGCGAGACGGGCTTGGTGTGGCTGATATCGAAGCGTAGCCGATCCGGCGCCACCAGCGATCCCTTCTGCGTGACATGGGTGCCGAGATGGCGTCGCAGCGCCTCGTGCAACAAATGGGTGGCCGAATGATGGGCGCGCAACTGGGCCCGCCGGATCGGATCGACCGTCATCACAACGTCGTCGCCGACCTTGATCTCGCCCTTGGCGACCTTGGCGTGATGAGCGTGCAAGTCGCCCACCATCTTGTGCACGTCGACGATCTCGGCCTCGCCCGACGGGCCCACGAACCGGCCGGTGTCGCCCAACTGACCGCCCGCCTCGGCGTAGAACGGCGTCTGGTTCACGACCAGCCAGCCGCTCTGCCCCGCCCTCAGCGACGCGACTTCCTTACCCTCGACGACGATGGCCGTGACCTTGCCCTCGGCACGCTCGGTATCGTAGCCCAGGAACTCGGTAGCACCGACCTTCTGGCGCACGTCGAACCAGATCGCTTCCGACGCTGCTTCGCCCGATCCTGCCCAGGCGGCCCGCGCCTTGGCACGCTGCTCATCCATCGCCTTGTCGAAGCCCGCCGTGTCGACCGCAATGTCGCGCGCGCGCAGCACATCCTGCGTGAGGTCGAGCGGAAAGCCGTAGGTGTCATAGAGCTTGAAGGCGACGTCGCCGCCCAGGGCGCCGCCAGCCGACAGCCCTTTCGTCTCATCCTCCAGGAGCTTGAGGCCTGTGCCCAGCGTGCGCTTGAAGCGCGTCTCCTCGAGCTTCAGCGTCTCGGTGATCAGCGCCTGGGCACGGCCCAGCTCGGGATAGGCGTCGCCCATCTCGTGCACCAAGGTCGGCACCAGCTTGTAGACCATCGGCTCCGTCGCGCCGAGGATATGGGCATGGCGCATCGCGCGGCGCATGATGCGCCGCAGGACGTAGCCGCGACCCTCGTTCGAGGGCAACACGCCATCGGCGATCAGGAACGAGGTGGCCCGCAGATGGTCGGCAATCACCTTGTGCGACGCCGACTGCGGGCCATCGGGATCGATGCCGGTCTCGTGCGCCACCGCCTCGATCAGGGCCCGGAAGAGGTCGATGTCATAGTTGTTGTGCTTGCCCTGCAGGACGGCGGCGATGCGCTCCAGCCCCATACCGGTATCGATCGAGGGCCTGGGCAGCGGTACGCGCAGGTCCTTGTTCTGCTGCTCGAACTGCATGAAGACCAGATTCCAGACCTCGATGAATCGGTCGCCGTCTTGGTCCGGGCTGCCCGGCGGGCCACCCGGAATCCCCTCGCCGTGGTCGAAGAAGATCTCCGAACATGGTCCGCAAGGACCGGTGTCGCCCATCGCCCAGAAATTGTCCGACGTCGGGATGCGGATGATCCTGCTGTTGGAGAAGCCCGTGATCTTGCGCCAGTAGCCTTCGGCCTCGTCGTCCTCGCTGAACACGGTGACCAGAAGCCGATCCTTGGGCAGGCCGAACTCCTTTGTGATCAGGTTCCAGGCCAGTTCGATCGCGCGTTCCTTGAAATAGTCGCCGAACGAGAAATTGCCCAGCATCTCAAAGAACGTGTGATGGCGCGCGGTGTAGCCGACATTCTCGAGGTCGTTATGCTTGCCACCGGCGCGCACGCACTTCTGGGAGGTCGTGGCGCGCGAATAGGGCCGCTTCTCTAGCCCCGTGAAGACGTTCTTGAACTGCACCATGCCGGCGTTCGTGAACATCAGCGTCGGGTCGTTGCGCGGCACCAACGGGCTCGAGCTCACGATCTCGTGGCCGTTCTTGTGGAAGTACTCTAGGAATGTGCGACGGATGTCGCTGACGCTTGCCATAATGCAATCCTTGTAGCGTGCGTTCGTCGCCCAAGTCCACACAGGGGAATAGCGGTTTTATGGTCGATTCCGGCCACGTTACAGCCACTTTGCGACTCTCCGTCGGCGATATCCGGATCGCCCATCCGATTACGGTACCTGCCGGAACCGTTCCAGCGACGGCGGTCGTCCCCGCGCTGCAGGGCCTGGTAAACGCGGCCGTCGCGGCGGCGGAAGAGCAGAGCGCGCACGCAGGTAAGAGCATCTCCTGCCGCAAGGGCTGCGGCGCCTGCTGCCGTCAGCTTGTTCCGATCTCGCACACGGAGGGGGAAAGCCTTCTGGCCGTCATTGATGCCCTTCCCGATAGTCGGCGCGCAGCAGTCGGGGCCCGTTTTGCCGAAGCGGACGCCGCCCTCGCGCGGGCCGGGCTGCGCGACATGTTGCTCGATCCGCAGAAGCGAGCCGGCAAGACAGATCGAGAACTTTCAATCGCCTACTTCGCGCTCGGTATCCCCTGCCCGTTCCTCGAAGAGGAGAGTTGCTCCATCCATCCCGACCGGCCGCTGGTCTGCCGGGAATATCTCGTTACCTCGCCGGCCGAGCGATGCGCCGGCCCGGCGCAGGAGGGCGTGGCTCCGGTACCGGTGCCCAAGATCTCCCTTGCCGCGCGCGGCCTGCAGGACGAAGCCGACACCTGGTTCCCTCTCGCGCTGCTGACGGTCTGGAGCCGAGCTCGGACCACCCGCTCTCTCAAGCGGACGGGCCCGGACTGGGTGCAGCGCTTCCTGAAGAAGCTCGGCTCCAGATAGGAGCAGTTACTTCTTCGTCTCTGCCCCGTTCGTCGCCTTCGGACGGATCGAATCGGCGACACCCTGGATGAAGGCGATCAGCTTCGGCACATCCTCGTCCTTCAGCTTGCCGGTGAAATCCGGCATGCCTTGCGACTTGAACGGACCGTTGAAGAGCACGTCCTTGAGGTTCTCGATCGTCTCCTTGCTGACATAACCAAGGTTGCGGATGTTGCCGCCATTGTTCACGCCCGGCACACCGTGGCAGGTCGCACAACTCGACACGTAAAGCAGCGTTCCCGGCCCGACGTCGGCGGGGTCGTACTTCACGCCTGAGAGCAGGCCAGCCGTCTGGTATTTGGTGAAGGGCGGCAATGAGGCCTTGCCTCCTACCGCGAAGGTATAAACCGTGCCCGGGCTGTCGAGTTCGGTCGCGCGCACCGCCTCGCCGAACACGCCGCCCCAGCCGACCGCGACCGAAACATATTGTACGTCATCGATCAGGTACGTTGCGGCGGCAGCGACCACGCCGGTGCCGGTCGGCGTTTCCCACAGCTTCTCGCCGGTCTTGGCGTTGTAGGCAATGAAGCGGCCGTCAGCCGTCCCCTGGAAGACAAGGTTGCCCGCGGTCGTGAGGGTGCCGCCGTTCCAGGGCGCGGCATATTCTTGCCGCCATGCCTCCTTCTGATGCACGGGATCCCAGGCGATCAGGCGCCCGAAGGGCAGGCTCTTGGGCTGCTCGACGTTCAGGGCGAAGCCGAGGTTCCAGCCAGTGTTGCCGCCAAACTCGCCAGGCGTGTTGCCGTTGTGCGTCCACTTCGGATTGCCGGTGAGATTGAGCGGCACGTTCTGCGCCGGCAGGTAGACCAGCCCGGTCGTCGGGTTGAACGACATCGGGTGCCAGTTGTGCGCGCCATAGGGACCGGGAATGGCGTCGAACGACTTGTCCGGCGAGCGGGCTTCGGGAACCTCGATCGGTCGACCATTGGCGTCGTAGCCCTTTGCCCAGTTCACATCGACGAAGTTCTTGGCCGAGATGAACTTGCCGTTGGTACGATCGATGACGAAGAAGAAGCCGTTCTTCGGCGCATGCAGGATGACCTTGCGTGGTGCGCCATCGATCGTGATATCGGCCAGGATCATTGGCTGTGTGGAAGTGTAGTCCCAGTTGTCGCCTGGCGTTTCCTGGTAGTGCCACTTGTATTTGCCGGTGTTGGCATCCAGCGCGACGATGGAGGCGAGGTAAAGATTGTCACCGCCGGACGGGCTGCGCACGTGGCGATTCCAGGGCGCCCCGTTGCCGGTGCCGATATAGACCGTGTTGAGGTCCGGGTCATAAGTAATGGAGTCCCACGGCGTGCCGCCGCCGCCATTGACCCAATATTTGCCGGCAGGATCCCAGGTCTTGGCGGCAGCCGCCATCGACTCATCCTCATAGGGTTTGCTTGGGTCACCCGGCACGGTGAACCACCGCCACGCCTGGTTGCCAGTCTCGGCGTCGTAGGCCGTGACGTAGCCGCGCACGCCGTACTCTGCGCCGCCATTGCCGATGATCACCTTGCCCTTGGCCACGCGTGGCGCACCGGTGATGGTGTAGGAATGGCTATGGTCGATGACGGTGTCCTTCTCCCAGACCGGTTTGCCGGTCACCGCATCCAGAGCGATCAGCCGCCCGTCATAGGCCCCCACGAACACCTTGCCTTTGTAGAGCGCGACGCCCCGGTTCACGACATCGCAGCATCCTTTATAGCCGCCCTCTCGGGCCACGCCTGGATCGTAGGTCCAGATCTTCTTGCCGGTGCGCGCATCGATGGCGTGGACGATGCTCCAAGGACCGGTGACATACATGACGCCGTCGACGACCACTGGAGTTGCCTCGACACCTCGTGAGGAGTCGAGGCTGTAGGACCACACCAGACCGAGATTCTTGACGTTGTCGGTATTGATCTGTTTGAGCTTGCTGAACCGGGTTTCGGCATAGTCCAGCCCAGTTGTCGGCCAGTCCTTCGATGTCGCGGCGTTGGCACGGATCGTGGCTTCGTCGACGGCAGAGGTCGCTGCCTTGATATGCTCGGCCGATCCTTTCGTCTGCTGTGCCTGTGCTCCCGCACCGAACGCGACCGTTGCCGCGACCATCACCATCGCCTTGGGAAAGAAAGAGGGCGAAGGCCGAAAGAAGTCGGCGTAACCGGCAAAACGTCCCATAGAAGCCTCCCGGGTGGTCTTTATGACGAAGCTTTTGAACGGGGCCGGGACAGCTGGCGCAAGACGACGAACTCGGACGCTACACAGCAGCCAACTGGCACCGATGCGCTCACGATTATTCGCACCGGAATGTTGGCGGGGACGAAACGGCGCGTCAATGCGCGCCGCTCAGTCGGATTGCCGATACCGACATGAAAAGGGCGGTGCTGCGCGTGGGGAGCAGCACCGCCCGGGACCGGAGACAGAGGCTTGGTTGTCCGGTCGAAGTCCCAATCGTCTTGGGTTCTAGTCGTCCTGATCCTCGTCGTCCTTGCCGCCATCCATCAGCGCATCGGCGACGATGCCGGCATTGGAACGGACCTTCTGCTCGATCGCCTGGGCAACCTCGGGATGCTCCTTGAGGTAATTCTTGGCGTTCTCGCGTCCCTGGCCGATGCGCTGGCCATCGTAGGAGTACCAGGAGCCCGATTTTTCAACCACGCCGGCCTTCTCGCCAAGATCGATCAGCTCGCCGGTCTTGCTCACGCCCTCGCCGTACATGATGTCGAACTCCACGACCTTGAACGGCGGCGCCACCTTGTTCTTCACCACCTTCACGCGCGTGGCGTTGCCCACCACCTCGTCCTTGTCCTTGAGCGCGCCGATGCGGCGGATGTCGAGGCGGACCGACGCGTAGAATTTCAGTGCATTGCCGCCGGTCGTGGTCTCGGGGCTGCCGAACATCACGCCGATCTTCATGCGTATCTGGTTGATGAAGATCACCAGCGTGTTGGATTTGGAGATCGTGGCGGTGAGCTTACGCAGCGCCTGGCTCATAAGCCGAGCGTGCAGGCCGGGCAGCGAATCGCCCATCTCGCCTTCGAGCTCGGCGCGTGGCACCAGCGCCGCCACTGAATCGACCACCAGCACGTCGATCGCACCGGAGCGCACCAGCGTGTCGGCGATCTCCAACGCCTGCTCGCCGGCGTCGGGCTGGGAGATCAGGAGATTGTCGATATCGACACCGAGCTTCTTGGCGTAGGCCGGATCGAGCGCATGTTCGGCGTCGACGAAGGCGCAGGCGCCGCCCTTCTTCTGGGCCTCGGCGATGACATGCAGCGCCAAGGTCGTCTTGCCCGAGCTTTCTGGCCCGTAGATCTCGATGACGCGGCCCTTGGGCAGGCCGCCGATTCCCAATGCGATATCGAGGCCGAGCGAGCCGGTCGAGATCGCCTCGATCTCCAGCGCCTCGCGCTGGCCGAGCTTCATGATGGATCCCTTGCCGAAGGCGCGTTCGATCTGCGCTAGGGCCGCATCGAGCGCCTTGTTCTTGTTTTCCATGCCTTCTTTCTCGACCAGTTTCAGCGCTGCCGACATTGGCTGCCTCCTCGTTCTCCCACGCCCGCGTCTGGAGCGGCAATGCGGATAAGTCCGCCGGGACTGAACCGCAATGTACCCACTTTGTTCTCATCTTCAAGTGGGGAATTAATCCCCTGAAAGAATTTAACTTATTGACACAAGTTCTAGCTCTGTTCCGGGCCTATTTGGCAGCGGATTGTGAATAGCGACAATAGGGCGGAGAACTCCCCCAACGTCTGTCCCCGACGAGTTGTCCGGCGTAACATCGCCGCAACAAATCAGAAATGGGCGCATCATGGGGGGACAGTAGCGGTCGGCGATGACCAGCATCGCAACGGAGGCGCCGGCCCTGGCCGCTAGCCAGCCATCGCGGCACGCGATGCGTGTCAGGCGCAGGCGGCAGGCGCTACCCTACCTGCTGCTCGCGCCGTCGCTGCTGCTGCTCGCCGGCTTCACCTATTGGCCGATCATCCGTGTTGTCTGGGACTCCCTCCATGACCGGATTCTCGGCCAGGCCGCGAGCCGGTTCGTCGGTCTCGGAAATTACGCCAACCTGTTCTCCGACCAGGCCTTCCTGAAGGCGGTGATCAACAATCTGGTCTACGCCATCGGCACCGTACCGCTCAGCATGGCGCTGGCGCTTCTCTTCGCGCTCGCCCTGCAGCGCTCGACGCGCGTGAATGCGCTCCTGCGGGCACTATTCCTCTTCCCGTCGATGGTGCCGCTGGTGGCGGCCGCGTCGCTCTTCTTTTTCATCTTCCTGCCGGGCGTCGGGCTGTTCGACTACTACCTCGCCAAGATCGGGCTCAGGGGCGCCAACTGGCTGGGCGACCCCGACATCGCGCTGTGGTCCCTGATCGGCATCACGGTATGGAAGAACGCCGGCTACTACATGCTGTTCTACCTCGCAGGGCTGCAGACCTTGCCCGGCGACGTGCTCGAGGCTGCCACGATCGATGGCGCCAATGGCTGGCAACGCCTGCGCCACGTCATCGTACCGCTGCTCGCGCCCACCACCGCCTTCGTGCTGGTGATCGCCCTGATCAACGTCCTGACCCAGGTCGACCATGTGATCGTGCTCACCAAGGGTGGGCCCAGCAACTCGACCAAGCTAGTGCTCTATTACATCTTCGAGCAGGCCCACGAGAACTTTGCGGCCGGCAAGGCAGCTGCGGCAAGCGTGCTCTCGGTCGCCTTCCTGCTCGCAATGTCGGTGGTCTCGCTCAAGACCATGGAACGGGGCGCGCATGCGGCGAGCTAGCCTGATCATCACCGGTCTGATGCTGATCGTCGCCTTCTTCTGGTCGACGCCGTTCCTGTGGACGCTGGTCGCCTCGTTCCGGCCGGACAGTGCCATCGGCATGGCGTCGCTGGTGCCGGACTACAAACCGACCTGGGCCAACTTCGCGGAGGCACTGGATGCAGGCGACTTCGCGATCTACTACGTCAACACCGCCATCGTCGCCTTCGGCATCCTGGCGGTGCAGATCGTCACCATCTCCCTCGCGGGCTACGCCTTCGCACGCCTCACTTTCCCCGGTCGCGAGCTGATCTTCTACGTCTTCCTGCTGCAGCTCATGCTGGTGCCGCCGATCCTGATCGTGCCCAACCTGCGCACCATCGTCGATCTCGGCCTCTACGGCAGCCTTTTGGGCGTGATGGCGCCCTACTTCGCATCGGCTTTCGGCACCTTCTTGATGCGTCAGACTTTCCGCCAGATCCCACGCGACTTCGAGGAGGCCTCGGTGATCG
>Ga0081455_10003603_pt1 | contig 17765 bp, 12 predicted proteins | sample TabmetS3T2R1_FD_70207 | JGI IMG/M metagenome (GOLD analysis project Ga0081455, IMG submission 70207) | Tabebuia heterophylla rhizosphere microbial communities from the University of Puerto Rico - S3T2R1 | ecosystem: Host-associated > Plants > Roots > Rhizosphere ...
AGGCGTCGCTGCCGCCGTTGCCTCGCAACGTGTCGATCCCGAGGCCGCCGGTGATGATGTTGCCCCCATCGTTGCCGGTGAGGAAGTTGTCGAACTCGTTGCCGGTCAGATTGATCGCGGCGGTAGTGGTGGCCGGATCGGCATACAGCACCTCGACCTCGGACCCGGCTGCGAGGCTGTAGCTCACCGTCGTCTGCACCATGTCGAAGCCTTCGCCGGCATGTTCCGTCACCACGTCGCCGAAATCGTCGACGATGAAGATGTCCCCGCCCTCGCCGCCCAGCATCCAGTCGGCGCCAGTGCCGCCGTCGAGGAAGTCGTCGCCGCCGGCACCCTTGACGGTGTCGGCGCCGCCGCCTCCGTTCAGCAGGTTGCTGAGCTCATTGCCCACGATGCCGTTGTCGCCGTCATTTCCGGTGCCGCTGACGCCGCCGCCGCCGGCGAGCAGCACCAGGTTCTCGACGTGGTCGCCGAGCGTGTAGTTGGTCCGGGCGTTGACCGTGTCGATGCCTTCGGCTTCAGGATATTCGACCTGGTCCCCGTCGATCCGGGCGTTGTCCGTGTCGAGGCCTTCGTCAGCATATTCAATCACCACGTCGTCCGCGTGGTTGACGAAGTAGTGGTCATTGCCGGTTCCGCCCCTCATGTAGTCGGCCCCGTCACCGCCGTCGAGCACGTCGTTGCCGGCGCCGCCTTCGAGCTGGTCGTCGCCGCCGCCGCCGACCAGCGCGTCGTTGCCTTCCATGCCGTACACCAGGTTGGCTAGATCGTTCCCGTAGAGCTCGTCGCCATACCTCGAGCCGACCAGGAACTCGATATTGACGAGGATATCACCCTCGGCGTCGCCGCCCGAATTCCCGCCGATCAACAGGAATGGGTTGAGCGAGACATGCACGCCCTCCCCCGAGCCGTAGTAGGCCGCCCAATCACGGTCGCCGTCGCCACCATCGAGCAGGTCGGCCCCGGCGCCGCCGTCGAGGTAATCGTCGTTATTCTCGCCGTAGAGCTCGTCGTCGCCGGCGCCGCCGAACAGGACGTCGTCGTTGTTACCGCCGAACAGGTCGTCGTGGTTCTTGCCGCCGTCGAGCCAATCGTTGCCGATGCTGCCGTAGAGCTTGTCTCTGCCGTCCTCGCCGAAGAGGTTGTCGTTGCCGCCAAGGCCGTAAATCGTGTCGTTCCCATTTCCTCCATAAACGTCGTCGTCGCCGAAGGTGATGCCGTCGGCGGCATTGAGAAGGTCCGAATTCGTCGTTCCATAGACGATGGCCATGGTCCTTCCCTTTCCTTGTCGAGACTGCGCCGCCTAGATTGCCGGCGCGCCGTCTTTCCCGGATGGCGTCGCAAGCGACTTGTGGCGCGGCGCCATCCGCGGCCGCCGCCTCACAGAAAGAACCAGCTGGCGTCGACCGTCTGCACGCCGTTCACCTGGATGACGCTGTCGGCGGCTAAGTCAGCGTTCGTGTTCAACTGGATGAAGGTATCGGTGCCGTTGGTGAACCAGTTGATCTGGCCAGGCGCCGTGAACGCCGCGGTGCCGATGAAGCTGAAGTTCTGATCGCCGGCCACCGTGTCGTCGGCGTCCATGTTGGTGAAGTGGAGGAGGTCGCCCTCCGCACGATTGAAGTCGGTGACGACGTCGGGCAGGGTTACGCTGCTCTCGGCGACCGTCGACCACAGGAATACGTCGCCCGCGCCCTCGCCCCCCAACGTATCGAACCCGAGGCCGCCGACGATGACGTTGACCCCATCGTTGCCCGTGACGAAGTTGTCGAACTCGTTGCCGATCAGATTAATCGCGGCCATCGTGCTCTGGTCGGCATACAGCATCTCGACTTCGGACCCGGCGGTGAGGGCGTAGTCCACGCTGGTCTGCACCTGATCGATGCCTTCGTTGCCATACTCCAGCACCACGTCGTTGAAATCGTCGACGATGAAGAAGTCGAAGCCCTGGCCGCCCAGCATCGTGTCGGCGTTGGCGCCGCCGTCGATGATGTCGTCACAGCCGCCACCCGCGATGGTGTCGACGCCGCCGCCTCCGTTCAACAGATTGGGCCAGTCATTGCCGACGATGACATTGTCGAGGTCGTTGCCGTTGCCGCTGAGGCCACCCATGTTGAACAGCGTCAGGTTCTCGACCTGTTCCCCGAGCGTGTAGTTGATCGAGGTCCAGACCGTGTCGGAGCCTTCGCCGGCAAATTCCGTCACTACGTCGCCCACGTTGTCTACGGAGTAGACATCGTCGCCGGTTCCGCCCCACATGGTGTCGGCCTGGGCACCGCCGATGAGGGAGTCGTTGCCGCCGAAGCCCTTGAGCACGTCGGCGCCTTCTCCCCCATCCAGCCCATCCTTGTCGTAGCCGCCCCACAGGACGTCGTTGCCGCCATAGCCGTAGAGATGGTTCTCGCCGGCGAGACCGTTGAGCGCGTTGTCGCCATCGTTGCCATACAAAGTATCCGCGTAGGCGGAGCCGGTGAGGTTCTCGATGTTGTCGAGGCGGTCGTCGTGGGCGTCGCCGCCCCAATTCCCGCTGATGAAGTGGAAGGGGCTGAGCGAGACGTGCACGCCCTCGTTCGAGCCGTAATAGCCCGCGGTATCGTTCCCGTCGCCGCCATCGAGCCGGTCGGCGCCAGCGCCGCCGTCGAGGTAATCGTCGTTGTTCTCGCCGTAGAGCTGATCGTCGCCCAGCCGACCGAACAGGTAGTCGTTATTGTCGCCACCGAAGAGGCTGTCGTCGTTCTTGCCGCCGTCGAGCCAGTCGATGCCGTCGCCCCCGTAGATCGTGTCTTGGCCGTCCTCGCCGTAGAGAGTGTCGTCGCCGCCGAGGCCGCGAATAGTGTCGTGTCCATCACCCGCATAGACCGTGTCATCGCCGGAGGTGATGCCGTCGTCGGCATTGAGAATATCTGAATTCGCCGTTCCGTAGACGTAGTTCATCGTGCTCCCTTTCCTCGCCCCGGCTGCGCTGCCTAGATTGCCGGCGCGCCGTCTTTCCCGGATGGCGTCACAACCGACTTGAGGCGCGGCGCCGTCCGCCGCCGTCTCACAGGAAGAACCAGCTGGCGTCGACCGTCTGCACGCCGTTCACCTGGATGACGCTGTCCGCGGCCAGGTCGGCGTTCGTGTTCAACTGGATGAAGGTATCGGTGCCGTTGCTGAACCAGTTGATCTGGCCCGGCGCCGTGAACGCCCCGGTGCCGATGAAGGTGAAGTTCTGATCGCCCGCCACCGTGTCGTCGGCGTCCATGTTGGTGAAGTGAAGGAAGTCGCCGTCCGCACGATTGAAGTCGGTGACGATGTCGGGGTTGGTTACGCTGCTCTCGGCAACGAACGACCACAGAAATACGTCGCCGCCGCCCTTGCCTCGCAACGTATCGAGCCCGAGGCCGCCGACGATGACATTGACCCCATCGTTGCCCGTCACGAAGTTGTCGAACTCGTTACCGATGAGATTGATCGCGGCCGTCGTGGTCTGGTCGGCATACAACACCTCGACCTCCGACCCAGCGTTGAGGGCGTAGTTCACGCTGGTCTCCACCATGTCGAAGCCTTCGCCGGCATACTCCGTCACCACGTCGTTGAAATCGTCGACGAAGAAGATGTCCCAGCCATCGCCGCCCATCATGATGTCGGCGCTGGTGCCGCCGTCGAGGATGTCGTCACCACCGAGGCCTTTGACGGTGTCGACGCCGCCGCCTCCATTGATCACGTTGCCGCCGTTATTGCCCATGATGGTGTTGTCGAGATCATTGCCGTTGCCGCTGAGGCCGCCCGTGCCGGCCAGCACCAGGTTTTCGAACTGGTCGCCGAGGGTGTAGTGGTCGATCCAGACATCGACCGTGTCGATGCCTTCGCCGGCATACTCCGTCACCACGTCGCCCGCGTCGTCGACCACGTAAGTGTCATTGCCGGTTCCGCCCCACATCTGGTCGGCCTCGTCACCGCCGTCGAGCACGTCGTTGCCGCCGAAACCCTTGAGCACGTCGGCGTCGTCGCCGCCATACAGCCTGTCATCATCCTCGCCGCCCCACAGGCCGTCGGCGCCGCCGTAGCCGTAGAGCGTGTTTTCTCCGCCCCGGCCGTCGAGCGCGTTGTCGCCATCGTCGCCCGACAGGGTATCGGCGTAGGAGGAGCCGATGAGAATCTCGATGTTGTCGAGCTGGTCGCCCTGCGCGTCGCCGCCCGAGGCGGTATCGTCGATCAGCGAGACCGCGACCCCTTCCGCCGATCCCGCGTAGGACACCGTGTCGATACCCTCGTAACCGTCGATCTCGTCGCCGCCGTCGCCGCCGTTGATGAAGTCGTTGCCTTCCATGCCCCACAGCACGTTGGCTTCATCGTTCCCATAGAGCTCGTCGTCATGCTTCGAGCCGTACAGGTTCTCGATATTGAAGAGCGTGTCGCCCTCGGCGTCGCCGCCCGTATTCCCGCCGCCGATCAACAGGAAGGGGCTGAGCGAGACGTGCACGCCCTCTTCGGAGCCGTAGTAGGACGCGTCATCGATGCCGTCGCCGCCATCGAGCCTGTCGGCGCCCGCGCCGCCGTCGAGGTAATCGTTGTCGTCTTCGCCGTAGAGCTCGTCGTTGCCCTCGTCGCCCCACAGGATGTCGTTGTTGTCGCCGCCGAAGAGATCGTCATTGCCCTCGCCGCCCTCGATCCAGTCGTTGTCGGCGCCGCCATAGACCTTGTCTCTGCCATCTTGGCCGTAGAGCCAGTCCTCGCCGCCAAGGCCGCGAATCGTGTCGTTCCCGTCTCCTCCATAAACGTCGTCGTCGCCGGAGGTGATGCCGTCGGCGGCATTGAGAATGTCCGAGTTCGTCGTTCCATAGACGAAGGCCATGGCCCTTCCCTTTCCGTGTCGAGGCTTTCCGCGCTGCCCGGATCATCCGCGCGCCGGTCTTTCCCCGACGCAGCCGCGCTGCCGTCGCGGCGCGTTCCTTCCACCGCTGTCCTTGGGTTGCGCCATAGGCACGGCGGTTCCCGCGCTGCGTGTTCAAACGCTCGTGAACACTATATGCGCGAGCTATCGTCGACCCGAGGAGATGGTGCTAGTCGCGAATGGCGGAGCGAACCTCGCCATCGAAGACGAAATCATATTCCGCGCCGTCGCGCGCAATCGTGCCGCCGGTGGGCGTAGGAAAATGCGTCGGGAAGACGAGCCGCCGACTGTCAGCGTGCTTGTTGAAAAACTCGAGACGCGTCCGTCGCGCCTGATCGGGATCCACGCAAAAGTGCGTGCTCCATGTCGGATAGCGGACTTGCAGCGGGTGATGCATCAGGTCGGAACACAGGATCGCTTCGCGTCGCCCGCCGCCGAGCCGCACCAGCGTGAGCCCGGGCGTGTGGCCTGGCGCCGTCTGCAGCGCGATGTCGCTCGCCAGCATATGCTCGTCGCCGATCAAGTCCGCTTGTCCGGACTTGAAGATGGGCAAGACGCTATCGGTGATGTAATCGCCGGTGCGCTCGAGCGCTGCAGGTCCGGCCGCACGCCAATAATCCCATTCACGTCGTGCAATCAGGTAGCGCGCATTGGGAAAGGTCGGCACCCAGCGGCCGTTTTCCAGCCGCGTGTTCCAGCCCACATGGTCGACATGCAGGTGCGTGCACAAGACCACGTCGATGTCCTCGGGTGCGACACCCGCGGACCGCAACGTTTCGAGCCACGGCCAGCTGCGGCGGTGAAAGTGAGGGCGTGCGCGCTCCTTGTCGTTGCCGCCGCAGGCGTCCACCAGGACGGTCAGGCCGTTGCGCCGGATCAAGAAGCTTTGGATGGTGATGATCAGGATTCCGCTCGTCGCGTCCTGAAAACGCGGCACGAGCCAGGCACGGTTCTGATCGAGATGCGCTTGCGTGCAGTCGCCGAAAATCTCGAACGGCGACAAGGTCGGGCCTTCATACTCGACGATGCGGCGCAGCGTCGATTCGCCGAATGTCCAGTGCGATGGGGCTGACATCGAGCGCCGAACATATCAATCCCGGCCGCGGCAGTCGACGGCAGCTTTTCTAGCGGCATGGCAGCGCCGATGCCTGCCCGTGCAAGGCGAGGCCAAGCAGCGGACTCGTTCCATTTCAACGGAACACGTGTTTGTGCTATTCTCATCGCTCGATCACACGATGCCGACCCAGGACCGCAATGGGCATCTTCCAACGAAAAGCGCCGAGTCATTTAGTCCCGATCCATCCGGATAACGCCACGAAGAAGGACTGGATCATCCTGCTGGAGGCCGGAACCATCGTCGGTCCGTCGCCTGAAAGACTTCGCGTTGCCCGATCCACGCTGGAACGAAGAGTCGTAAAAAAATACAACATCCTGCTGAGGGCGGAGCATTTCCTCGTCGTGGAAGGATACGATCCGCGAATCCATGCCGTGTATTTCTGTCCCCAACTCTACAGATATGACTCTGACAAGAAGCTCGTTCCCCTCCAAGGCGAGGAAATCGGAAGATTGATTGCGCAGGCCGTGGAGGGCGGAGTGACAGAGAGACGACCATGGTATGAACCATCGGAGAAAACGCCAGATCAGCCGCCAATCAGCACTTCGATGCAAACGGAATTTGATAGCGTCGTTGTTGAAATGCCCGGTGCGCGAAACTCGGCCACGACAGCCTCATGACCGAGCTTTCCTCCGCCGGCGTGCAGCAAGCCGCGCGCCAAGCTCTCGGCCTCCCCTCTCCGCCCTTCCGATAACGTGACCAGATATTGTATGCTGCAAGGACGGGCATGACCTGGTCCGCGAGCTGCCCGCGGGACGTGCCGAAGTCCCGCGCATGACCGGTTGCTCGCGGCGCCCGTCGCCGTCGGCAGGCCAATACTCTGAAAGTCGATAAGGCGATCTGGTTCTGCGTTGCAGGTGCACACGCATCGGCATTCCGCAGGTTCGCTTGCAACATTTCAGGGAGGGAACGCCGTGGAGCTACCGCGTCGTCAATTCCTGCGTCTGGCAGCGGGAGCTGCCGCGCTCCCGGCCGTCGCGCGCATGGCAGCGGCGCAAGGCTATCCGTCGCGGCCGATCACGATGATGGTGCCGTTCCCACCGGGCGGGCTCACGGACGTCGTCGGGCGGCTCGTGGCCGAGGGCATGCGCAGCTCGCTCGGCCAAACCATCGTGATCGAGAATGTCGGCGGCGCCACCGGCAGCATCGGCACCGGGCGGGTGGCCCGCGCCGCGCCCGACGGATACACGATCACCGTCGGCATCTGGAACACGCACGTCGCGAACGGCGTCACCTATCCGCTGCAGTACGACATCGTGAACGATTTCGAGCCGATCGCGCTGCTGGCGGACGCCCCGCTGCTGTTCCTGGGAAAGAAGGCGCTGGCGGCGAACGACCTCAAGGAGCTGATCGCCTGGCTCAAGGCCAACCCCGACACGGCATCGATGGCCACGACCGGGGCGGGCGGCCCTAGCCATCTCCTTGCGCTGCTCATGCAGAAGCAGACCGGCACGCGCTTCGGGCTCGTGCCCTATCGCGGCGCCAATCCGGGGGTGCAGGACGTTGTGGCGGGGCAGATCGACATGATGATCGCCAACCCGGCCACCGCGATGCCGCACGTGCGCGCCGGCAAAGTGAAGGCGTTCGCGGTCACCGCCAAGGGCCGCCTGGCAATCGCGCCCGAGATTCCGTCGGTGGACGAGGCGGGATTGCCCGGGCTTCATTTCTCATTGTGGGCGGCGCTGTTTGCCCCGCGCGGCACGCCCAAGGACATCGTCGGCAAGCTCAACACCGCCGCCGTGAGCACGTTGGCGGATCCGGCCATGCGCCAGAAGCTCGCCGACCAGGGCCTGGTCATCCCGCCGCGCGAGCAGCAGACTCCCGAGGCCCTCGCCGCCTACCAGAAAGCCGAGATCGAGAAATGGTGGCCGGTCATCAAGGCGGCCGGCATCAAAGGGGAGGAGTAACTCCCGTACGGCCCGAGGGCGCATGCGACGTCCGCTGCGGCGGACGTGCGTCAGTCCTTGATCGGAAGACAATCCCACGGCGTGTCGTCGAGAAGTTGCCGATGCCTCCCGCCGCCCAATGCGGCGCGCCACCATTCGACGAGCTCGCCGCTCTTGTCGAGCAGGCCCAGGATCGGTTTTCCGTCGACCATGCCGACTTTCCAGGTTCCGTGGTCGGTCGTGTCGCGTTGCACCGGCTGCGACAGGCCCCCGCTGGAAACCCTGCTGGACGAATGCTGCTCGTAGCGAAACGTGCCGTCGGCAAACAGGAACAGCGTCTTCCTGCTTTCATAATAAAAGCCGCCGCCGGAATAGTCGCTGTCGCGCTGGCTCTCCTCGCGGCGAAGCATCTTGCCAGTCAAATTCTCCGTCAGCGTCGTCAGCAGCAGGCGCGTGCTCGGGCCCGCGCCGGGAGGGATGACCGGCTCGGGCCGAGACGGCTTGGGCTTCGCCGGCGCCGGTGCCGGCGCCGCGGGGACATCACCGAACGACGCGCCATCCAAAAGGTCCCGCATGAACGTCGGAAGCGTCGCAGCGTGCTCACTGCTAGCGGCAATCGAACAGGATATCCCGTTCCCGCTCGCGTCGCGCTTCTCGGCCTTGTAGGCGACATAGGGGCCGCCTTCGAAGCGACGGGAGTGCGCCCCGTTCTTCGTCTTCGCGGGCCCGACAGCAAACATCTGCTGGCCCTCGAGCGGGAACGGCTTGCTGATCCAACCACGCTCGAGGGGCGTCGCCGCGTCGTGGAAACGGAGGAAGCACGAGATGCGCCGGTCGTCGGAGCGGATCTTGAAGATCGACTCTTTGTTCAGGCAGCCGTTGTAGCCGTCGGGAACGCGCACAGCGACCACGCCGCCCGCAACACGCAACAATCCATGCCGGTGCGTGTACGTCTTCCCCGGAGCGATGTTCGTCGGTGGCATTTGTCACCTCCCCGCTGCGCTCGACACTGAAGCCAGGCGGCGCCGAGGTCAGCCGGGTACTGCCGGTGACGGCGTAGGCACGGATGAGACCCTCGCGCGCCATAGCCAGCGAACTCGCCGGCGAAGGGCACATCACATCAACCCGGCCGAACATCAACCCGGCCGACCGATCATGTCCTGCAGCGCCGGGGCCGCGCCGCGGTAGGGTATGAAATTGCGCCATCACGTTCACGGCGCCACCGGCACGCGCTCGGTCGCGGCAATGCGGAACTTGGCCGGGCGCCGGTTCTGCGCAACGTCGAGGTACCACGACAGCGCAGCGCGGATCGCCGGATCGTCCCAAATTGTCAGCTTGGCCAAGTCACCCACGGGTCGACTCCTTGGCTCTGTCCGCACATCTATACTGCGGCGGCGCCGGCGTCCATCTCCGGCGCCTGTCTGGAAGGACCTCGACGATGACTCCGGACCAGGACAAAATCGCTGACGTGCGGCTGCGCGACCTCGAGATTGCGGAAAAAATCCTCAAGCCGAGACGTGATCGAGCGGAGCGCGCATACGATCGGGCGCTGACAACCCTATGGGTGGGAAATGCCGGCGCCGCTCTCGCGACGCTTGCCTACATCACCGCCAATCGGCATGACGGCACATTCACCCGGTCATTGCTGGTGCCGCTCGTCCTTTTCGTTCTAGGGCTCGCGGTGACGGGCATCAGCTCCCTGATCGAGTTCGAATCCGAACGGCGCGCGATCGCGCGTATTCAAGGAGCGGATCCGATCCTCGATGTCCGGCCGGATGGCAATGATTGGTTTGCGGAGAAATTCCGCTCTCCCTTGGGCTGGCGAACGGCAATGGCGTTGGTGTCCGGCACCTGCTTTGCCATCGGATTTATCTTCGGCTTCGTCATGCTGGCCCGCAATTAGCGCCAAAACCCACGTGAGCGGCATTTTGCCGGGGCTGATGGGTGCGCCGCAACAACGTTGGCGCCTGGGGACACACGCTTAACTCAGCGCCGGTGTCGGATGCCGTGAACCTGCCGTCCGGCTCCCCCGACTATTAGACGGATGGATGGGTGGTCGGTGCGCCCGCCAACGACGGGCCGCCCGGAGCGGCCGCCGCGACACACGCGTTGCCGCCTCCAATAGGAGGTCAGCATGAAGCGTCGCTTTTCCAATCATGACTCGACCTGCTGCTGCACCGCCTGCACGGCGGAGTCGGGGGCAGAGGACGCGAAGGCGCAGGACGCGAGGGCGCACGACAAGGGGGCGCAGGACGCGGGCGATTCCGGCAAAGCCGAGGACAGCAGCGCGCCCCGCACGTACCGCCATCCCGCCCATGCTCACCCCGCAGGAGGCGACGGCGGGCCGGGAGATACATCGAAGCCGAAGCCGATCTACTCGATCGAGGACATCCATACCCAGCTCACGACGAACTGGGAAGACCATCCCGGGACGCCGCGCAAGTGGATGAGCAAGGCCGTCAGCTACTACATTGCCACCGACCCGACGCGCCCGCCGGACGACCGCGGCGATCCCCGCGCGGCCGCCGCCGCCCGCGGATTTGACGCCGAGGCCGCCGACCTGATGAACGACAGACGACACTATGCCGCCCTGGCGTTCGAATTGTGGGACGATCTCATCCGTATCGACCTCAATGAGACCAAGAATAACCGCGCCGACATCACGATTGCCTATACCGGGACGCTCGCCGGATTTGCCGCGGCGGACGTTTCCGACGACGGACGCCAAATCGAGGCGGAGCGAATTTGGTTCACCTATGGCCTTCCCGATCACTTTCGGCCGGCAGACTTCACCTATGTGAGTCGGGGCTACAACGGCTTCGTCCACGAGATCGGCCATGCGCTCGGGCTCTCGCATCCGGGCCCCTACAACGTGACCGCGAGTTACGGTGAGGATGCCGTCTACGCCCAGGACACGCGCATGTTCACCGTGATGTCCTATTTCGGCGCCTGGCGCGAGGGTGCCACGGCCGACGGCGAGAGGACCTGGTCATTTTCGCTCGATGGGGTCGATCTGTATCCGTCGACGCCGATGCTGCACGATGTCTACGCGATCCAGCAGATCTACAGAGCCGACCCGAACACGCGCGCCGGCGATACGATCTACGGTTTTAACGCGACCGCCGACCGCAAGGTGTTCCACTTCAGAAGCGACACGACGCCGATCCTCACCATCTGGGACGGGGGCGGCGACCACGACACGCTCGACGTGTCGGGCTACGGGCAGGACCAGGTCATCAATCTCAATCCCGGCACCTACAGCAATATCGGTGCGCTCACGGAAAATGTCGCCATCGCGTTCGACTGCTGGATCGAGGATGCGGTCGGCGGCGAGGGCGACGACCGCATCGAAGGCAACATACGCGACAACCGGCTCACCGGCGGCGCCGGCATCGACACGATCTTCGGCGGCGACGGCGAGGACACCATCGACGGCGGCCTCGATGCCGACGCGATGTACGGCGGGAGCCACGATGACACCTACCTGGTCGACCATCTCGGCGATTTCATCGTCGAGAGCCCGGACGGCGGTTACGACACGGCGGAGGTGAGCGTCAGCGGCTACACGCTCGACTACTTCGTCGAGCGCGGGGAGGTCGTTAATACCGGCGGCGGCACGTTCACCCTGACGGGCAACAATCTGGTCAATGTCCTTGTCGGCAGTGCCGCACGCGACCGGCTCTTCGGCGGCAGCGAGAACGACACGATCGAAGGTCACGGCGAGGAAGACTACATCGACGGCGGCACCGGCGCTGATCGGATGTACGGCGGGAGCGGCCATGACACATTTGTCGTCGACAACCCGGGCGACCGCCTCTTCGAGGAGGCCGAGGGAGGCAAGGACTCGGCAATCGTTTCATGGAGCGGTTACGTGCTGCCTGCCTACGTGGAAAACGGGCGGGTCGGCACCGCGACCGGTCTCGAGCTCTTCGGCAACGGGCTTCCCAACAGCCTCGCGGGCGGAGCGGGGCGAGACACGCTGCACGGCGGAGGCGACAACGACGAGCTCAACGGCGGCGCCCAGCCCGATTGGCTGTACGGCGACGGCGGGAACGATACGTTCGTGTTTCGCCGCGGCGAAGCCCATGGCGACGTCCTCGGCGACTTCAACGGCAACGGCGCGGCCGCGGGCGACCAGATCCGGCTCGTGGGCTACGTGGGCGCCACGCTCACCCAGCTCGACAGCACGCATCTCGAAATCTTCGCCTCCGGCGGCGTGCACGAGATCATCACGCTCGGGGCCGGGGCCACGTTCCACCCATCAGACTGGTCGTCCGGCGTAGGCTGATTGGACGAGGCCCCGTCCGGCGCAGCCTCGCGGCCTGAGCAAACCTCGATCCATGGACAACTACGCCGACGAGGTGCTCAAGCGCGCCGACCTCTCCCCGCAAGCGGGGAGAGGTGACCGTGCGCGTTGCGCGCGCTAACCCCGCTGCGGTTGACCGCCGGCCAGCGCCGCCTTCACCTTTTCTGGGGTGAACGGGACCGACCGCAACCGCGCGCCCGTCGCATCGAAGACGGCGTTCGCGATCGCGGCCGGGATGGCGCATGCCATCGGCTCACCCGCCCCCCACGCGACCGCTCCCGGACGGTCGATCAGCGCGATCTCGACCTTCGGCGCCGCCGGGAAGCGCATGATCGGGTAGGTCGTCCAGTCGACGCTTTTGACCATGTCGCGGTCCCATGTCACGCGTTCCAGCAGCGTGCGGCTGACCGTCTGCAGCACGCCGCCCTCGACCTGGTTGGCGACGCCGTCGGGATTGACCATCTCGCCGCAGTCGTGGCTGGCGCAGACGCGGGTGACGCGGATTTCGCCCGACCGCGTGTCGACCTCGACCTCGGCGACCGCAGCGACGTAGGTGATCGCGTTGTTGTAACGAAGGTACGCAATCCCTCGTCCGTTCACGATCGGCCCGCTGCCCGCGTTTGGATTGGGCCCGGGCCGCGCCTGCCAGCCGGCGAGCTTCATGGCGGCCTGCACGACCTCGATCGCCCGCGGATCCTTGAGGTACCGCAGGCGGAATTCCGCCGGATCGGCCTTCGCCGCGGCCGCGAGCTCGTCCATGAAGCCCTCGTTGGCGAAGCTGTTCTCGATGCGCCCCGGGCTGCGCAAGTGCGAGGAGCGGAAGAACGCCTCCGCAATGTGACGCGTGTTCACCCGGATGTTGGGGAACTGGTAAGGCTGCCCCGAATTCTGGAACAGGAAGCCGACCCAGTTGCCCGGCCGGGGAATCCCGGTTTCGGTCGCAGCGAGCAGCGGGAAATCGAGCGGCTTGAACGCGGCGATATGGTTGAGCGCGATGTAGAAGTCGCCCGTCCATGCGACCACGTTTCCTTGCGCATCGAGGCCGGCCTCCAGGTCCATGGTTCGCGGCGGACTCTTGGGCGCGCGTGCGGTCTCGTCCGCCCGCGACCATTGCACGCGCACCGGCTTGCCGATGAGCGTCGCGATCAGCGCAGCATCCGCCGCGGCGTCCTCGGTGCCGTTGCGGCCGTAGCAGCCCGCGCCTTCGATGAAGACCAAGCGGATCGCTTCACGCGGGAGCCCGGTGATGACAGCGAGCTCGTGCTGCATCGAGTGGGTCGCCTGGGACGATGTCCATACCGTCAGCTTGCCGCCCTGGAAGTCGGCCACTGCGCACGACGGCCCGATCGTCGCATGCGTCTGCACCGCGAAATCGTATGTCGCCTTGATGCGCTTCGCACTGGCGTCCAAAGCCGTCTTGGCGTCGCCGACATTCTGCGTCACGTCTTCTTTCGCCACCGGGCGCTGGCGCCAGGTCTCGAAGACGGTCGCCTGATCAGGCAGTCCGGTGCCGGCCGTCCAGTTGACCTGCATTGCCCGCGCGGCCTTCACGGCCGCCCATTCGTTGCGGGCGACCACGGCGACGAAGTCACCTTTGCGCACGGTCTGCACGAACCCGTTTACTTGGCGGGCCGCGGTCTCATCGACGGAAGCGACGCGGGCGCCGTGATGGTCGGGCCGGATCACCCGAGCGTGCAGCATGTCCGGCAGGCGGAAGTCGTGGACGTAGGTGAACTCGCCCGTGACCTTGCCGGGTATGTCCACGCGCGGGATCGACTTGCCGACCACCTTGTATTCGGGGTGCTTCTTCAGCGCGATCTTCTCGTCGACTTGCAGCTTGATGCCGTCGCCGATCAGCGCGCCGTAGCGGACACTTTGCGTCGGATTGGCCTTCACCCGGACGACGCCGTCTTCGACGGTCAACTCGCTGGCCGGCACGCCGAGCCGTTGTGCCGCCCGCTCCACCAGCGCACGGCGCGCACTCGCTGCCGCCCGCCGCAATTCCGAGCCGCCCTGGAAGATCGTCAGATTGCCCGCGGTAAGCCATTGGTCGGGCGTCGTTGCGGTGTCGCCCATCACCATCTCGATCCGCCCGAACGCCACGTCGAGCTCTTCCGCGGCCAGTTGCGCCAGAGCGGTTCTCGCCCCGGTTCCGAGGTCCACCTTCCCGCAGAAGATCGTGATCCGGTCGTCGGGACCGATGGTGAGCCAGGAGTCGATCGCGTCCTTGGCCACCGATTTCGGCGGGAGCAGCGCTGCGGCGCGGCTCGAACCAGCTGCGAACGACATGGAGAATCCGATGGCGAGAACGCCGCTGGCCTTGAGCAGCTCACGCCGGTCGAACGAAGTCCTTGCGTTGAACGCTGTCATGTTCGCCTCCCGCTCAGGCCGCTGCCGCGCGCTTCACGGCGGCGACGATGCGTTGATGGGTCCCGCAGCGGCAGAGATTGTCGGCGAGCGCCGCGCGGATTTCGGATTCGCTGGGGTTCTTGGTCTTCGCCAGCAATGCGGCGGAGGTCATGATCATGCCGTTGGCGCAGTATCCGCACTGCGCCGCTTGCTCGTCGATAAACGCCTGCTGGAGCTTCGAGGGTTTTGCGCTCGTGCCGAGCCCTTCCAGGGTGGTGATCGCGCGGTCCTTGACTGCTTCGACCGCCAGCACGCAGGAGCGTGTCGCCTCGCCGTCGACGTGAATGACGCAGGCGCCGCATTGCGCAAGACCGCATCCGAACTTCGGTCCCTTGAGCGCAAGGTTGTCTCGCAAGACGTAGAGCATCGGCGTGTCCGGGTCGGCATCGACGACCCGCGCTTCGCCGTTTACCCGAAGGCTGTAGCTGGCCATGGTGTCCTCCCTGTAGCGAGAACGGTTGTGTTAGTTGTCTGAACCAGATCACTCGTCCGACCGCAGCGATTGCCGGCGTCGCCGGCAACTCATTCGAGGGTGCTGCGAAACTTTGGTCGGCTCAGATGGACGCGAGTGCCGCCGCGCAGCTTATCCCTTGTGCCGCGCTTGCGCAAAACGGAAAGCTGGCGGGGTCACCTGAGCGGGGCCGCGTCAGAACACCTCAGTCGTCGGATCAAGGTCGACGACGGGGGTGATCGGAGATTCTGTCTAATGCTCAACCCGTTTTCGCGGTTGCGGCATCGATCGCGTCGCCGAGGCGTTCCACGATGGTGTCGACCAGGGGCGCATCCACGATGAAGGGCGGCGCCAGCAGCACGTGATCGCCGCGCGCGCCATCGACGGTCCCTCCCATCGGATACACCATGAGGCCGCGTGCCATCGCCTCGCGCTTGACGCGCGCATGCAGCGTGAGCTTCGGATCGAAGGGCTCCTTGCTGTCGCGATCGGCGACCAGCTCGAGGCCTTGAAACAACCCGCGGCCGCGCACATCGCCGACGAACGGATGATTGCCGAAGCGCTCTTTCAGCCGGCGCGACAGATAAGCGCCCTGCGCCGATGCATTTGCGAGAAGGTTGTCGCGGCGGATGACCCGTTGCACCGCCAGCGCCGCGGCGCAGGCGAGCGGATGGCCCATGTAGGTGTGGCTATGCTGGAAGGCGCCTGATCCCCCGGCGATGGTGTCGAAGACTCTATCCTTGATGAGAAGGGCGCCGATCGGCGCGTAGCCTCCGCCGAGTCCCTTCGCAATCGCCATCAGGTCGGGGCTGATCCCTTCCTGCTCGCAGGCGTGCAGCGTGCCCGTGCGGCCCATGCCACACATCACTTCATCGAGAATGAGCAGGATGCCATGGCGATCGCAGATGTCGCGCACGAGCTTAAAATATGTCGGCACAGGGGGGACAGCCCCCAGGGTGGCGCCGACGACGGTCTCGGCGACAAAGGCCATCACGGTATCGCCGCCGAGCTCCGCGATCTTGGCTTCGAGCTCCTGGGCGAGGCGGACGGCAAAGGCCTGCGGCGTCTCGTCCGCGCGCCGGCCGCGATACTCGTAGGCCGGCGATACATGATGCGTTTCGATCAGCAGTGGACCAAACTGCTTGCGCTGCCACTCCCGTCCTCCGGTCGCCAGCGCGCCGAGCGTGACGCCGTGATAGCTCTGGCGCCGTGCAATGATGTGGCACCGCTGTAGCTCGCCGCGCTCGACGAAATACTGGCGCGCGAGCTTGAGCGCGGCTTCAACCGCCTCCGATCCGCCGCTGACGAAGAAAACGCGGCCGATGCCCTTCGGTGCGTGGGCGACGAGATCGTCGGCCAGCTCCTCGGCCACCTGGGTGGTGAAGAAGCTCTTGAGCGCGGCTTCAACCGCCTCCGATCCGCCGCTGACGAAGAAAACGCGGCCGATGCCCTTCGGTGCGTGGGCGACGAGATCGTCGGCCAGCTCCTCGGCCACCTGGGTGGTGAAGAAGCTGGTATGCGCATAAGCGAGCCGGTCGAGCTGCTCGTGCATTGCCGCCAGCACGTCGGGATGCGAGTGCCCCAGACAGGACACCGCCGCGCCGCTCGAGGCATCGAGGTAGTCCTTGCCTGCGGCATCGCGGATGATGACGCCCTGGCCGCTCGCGGCGGCAGGATAGGAATGGGCGGTCCGGCGATGGAGGATGCGGGTCATGGTTGCTGTTCTTGATCGGCGGCCCGACGCGCAGCCCTGTCGATGAAAGTGCCTGAACAATCCCGGGCGCCAGTCTACAATGATTTTTCCACTAGTGCGTATCCGCGCTGCAGCTGCAGCCATTCATGGTCGGGGAACCCGCTTCATGCTCTGCGAACAAAGGCCCGGTTGAGACCGGGACTTCCGAAGTATCCGCGTAGCGATGAGTCGGTTTTTCCTCCCAGAATGCCCAGGTCGCTGCGGGCAACTGCTGCCACAGAGCTAGTGGCGTCTAAATTGAGACACTCTCATCCGCCAATGAGGTCCCGTGGGGCACGCCCCACTAATTCCCTGTTACTCAGCCCCGCCCCCGCGGGGCTTTTTCTGGGAACTTGCCCACGCCGCCCCTGCGGATAGCGCAAGCTGATGGACGTAGCACCGCGACTCGCAGAGCAGCCCGCAACCCTGACGAGGCGTAGGGCGCGGCTGAACCGTCTCGAAATGGAGGTCGACTGGAAGAGGGCTTGCCGTAGGGCAGGCGGCAACGGTGATGAAAGCATCCTCCATTCTCGGCGATAACAATCATTGGGGCGCACTGCTTGTGCCATCCTGGCCACCTGCCTTCGATGCATTTGTCAATTGATTGCATAATTCGGCGCAGCGCTTTTCGGACGGCTGTGCAATCGTATTGCATGAATGCACAACTAGGTCGGCAGTGAGGCAACTCAGGTGACGGAGAAGGGACGCAGCATCGCCTCCCGTGCTGACCCATAAATTCTCGATCATTGAGTTGTGCTGTTTCGGCAACGGTCAAAGATAAACCGTCGGTTGGGCCTCCGGCGATTCAGCAGCGTAATTGCGACGGTGTAAGTTGTGCGCCACTGGGGCGCTCCGAGTCATCGTCTTCTGTTGGGTTCGTGATTCCACATCGGGGGGTGGGATGACGCCGCGGGGATACTCGCCTGATCGTTTTGCGCCCATCATCGCATTTGCACGGATGCCTGCGCTCCACAGCTTCGGCCCTGGTGCT
>Ga0081455_10003604_pt1 | contig 17762 bp, 25 predicted proteins | sample TabmetS3T2R1_FD_70207 | JGI IMG/M metagenome (GOLD analysis project Ga0081455, IMG submission 70207) | Tabebuia heterophylla rhizosphere microbial communities from the University of Puerto Rico - S3T2R1 | ecosystem: Host-associated > Plants > Roots > Rhizosphere ...
CGCTATTGGGGGTAAAGCGGACATCGGCTATTGCACTGCAAATGTCTGCTTTTGACCCAAAGCAGACATCGGTTCGGAAGCCGAGCCAGATATTGCCGGGTCGTTTTATTGGCCTTTGGTCCAGCTATCGCCCTCAAACGGACCAACTCAGAATCTCGCAAGGGACGGGCACACCCTTTGCAGCAGCGGAGGAGTGCTATGAACCACAAAATTACATTTATCGGGATCGCCGCAGTGGCGATGTTGTGCGGCGGTCTGAGCCCAGCGTCTGGCCAGCTGCCGCAAAAGCCGAACATCATCCTTATCCTCTCAGATGATTTTGGCTACGGCGACTCAAGCCCATACGGAGGAGGCCCCGGCCGAGGCATGCCAACTCCCAATATCGAACGGCTCGCAAATGAGGGCATGACGTTTTTCTCGTTCTATGCGCAGCCGAGTTGCACACCCGGACGCGCAGCGGTCCAAACTGGTCGCATTCCCAACCGCAGCGGCATGACAACAGTGGCTTTCCAAGGTCAAGGCGGCGGCTTGCCGGCGGCAGAATGGACATTGGGGTCTGTCCTGAAGACAGCAGGATACAAAACGTTTTTCACTGGAAAGTGGCACTTGGGCGAATCTGACTACGCGCTACCTAATGCCCATGGCTACGACGAAATGAAGTACGCCTTTCTCTACCACCTTAATGCTTACACCTATGGCGATCCAAAGTGGTTTCCTGAAATGCCCACGCAACTACGGGGAATGTTTCAGAGGGTGACGAAAGGTGCACTTTCCGGCAACGCCGGACAGCCGCCGCGTGAGGAGTTCAAAATCAATGGTGAATACGTTGATACGCCGCAGCAAGGCATCGTCGGCATTCCATATCTAGACGCTTATGTTGAGCGAGCGGCCCTCGATTATCTCGATCGCAACGCTCGTTCGACGCAGCCATTCTTCATGAGCATCAATTTCATGAAGGTGCACCAACCAAATATTCCGCACCCCGATTTTATCGACAAGTCGATGGTCAAGAGCAAGTTCGGCGACTCCATAGTCGAGAATGACACGCGTATTGGCCGCGTGATGGACAAAGTGCTGGCGCTGGGACTCGACAAGAACACTTATGTCTTTTGGACCACCGACAACGGTGCCTGGCAGGATGTGTACCCCGATGCTGGCTACACACCGTTTCGTGGGACCAAAGGCACGGTGCGTGAAGGCGGCAACCGCGTGCCTGCTATTGCTTGGGGTCCAAATATCAAGGCTGGCACACGGAACTACGACATCGCCGGTGGCCTCGACTTCATGGCGACCTTCGCATCCCTCGCCAACGTAAAGCTTCCGGATAAAGATCGAGAGGGACAACCGATCATCTTCGATAGCTACGATATGTCGCCGATCCTGTTTGGCACCGGCAATTGGACTCGGGACTCTTGGTTCTATTTCACAGAAGATGAACTAAGTCCCGGTGCCTTCCGCTGGCACCAATGGAAATTCGTTTTCAATCTGCGTGGAGACGACGGTGCTTCCACGGGCGGCCTCGCGGTGGATAGCAACCTCGGCTGGAAAGGTGCTGAGAAATACGTTGCAACTGTGCCGCAAATTTTCGATTTGTGGCAGGACCCACAAGAGCGCTACGACATCTTGATGACCAGTTTTAAGGAGAGCACTTGGGTCGCTCCGGTTATGGTCGAAGAAATAAAAAAACTCATGAAAACTTATGTCGACTATCCGCCGCGCAAGCTCCAAAGTCTTGGCTATACCGGCCCTATCACAATCTCAAACTACCAGAAGTTTGAGTGGGTAAGGAACGAACTCAAAAAGGAAGGCTTCAATCTGCCGATGCCCACTGGCAATTGATCTGCCCATCAACTTTTGGCCCATAGCGGACATTAGCTATTGCGCCGGTGCAAATGTCTGCTTTTGACCCAAAGCGGACAAGGGGCGAACTGTTCTCGGTGAGAGCATCATCAGCGCTCAGGCTCGAATTACCTTTTGGGGCAATATCGACGGCCATTAGTTTGGGTTGTAATCCATAAATTCACACGCCTATCAGGAGCCCAAGATGTTCAGGTGCATCAAGACTGTTATTGCGTTCGGCATCTGCCTTGCATCGCTGCTCGGCTATGCGGAAACGTCTGGTGCGCAAAATCCGGTGACCGCCATCGATATTGCGCTCGAGCCGGACCAAACAATGATTCAACATGCGCAAGCGGATAATGCCCGCTTGCTCAAAGCCTTCCCGAAAGGCTTTGCTCTGGGTGCAACTCGCCATCCGCATGTCACGATGTTGCAGCAGTTCGTCCGCACGGCTGACCTCGAACAGGTCTACGCCGCAGTCAACAAGGTACTGGCCGACGAGAAGCCGACCACCTGGAAGCTGAAGGCGTACAAGTACTACTACATTCCCTCGCCGCCAGTCGGTCTTGCGGGCATTGTGGTTGAACCGACACCGGACTTGCTTAGGCTGCAACAAAAAATAATCGACGCGGTTACGCCTTTCACGGTGAAAACCGGAACCCCCGCAGCGTTCATGAGCACCGAAAATGGCCGCGACATCCAAAAGGCCTTGATTAGTTACGTAGCCAATTTTGTGCGGATTGGGTCCGGCAAGAAATTCAATCCCCACGTTACAATTGGTGTTGCCACTATTCCCTATCTAAAAAAGATGCTCGCCGAACCGTTCGAGGCGTTTACGTTCTCGCCAGCGGGAGCTTCAGTTTACCAACTTGGTAGTTTTGGTACGGCTCGCAAGGAACTCAAGGCTTTGGCGTTGAAGTCCTAAGGACGGGCAATGTCCGCTTTTGGCCCAAAGCGGACATGGGCTAGTGCACTGCACATGTCTGCTTTCGGGGGTAAAGCGGACATGACTTTGCGCGATGCGAATGTCTGCTTTTGACCCAAACCGGACATGCCAATCACCTCGATGAACGTTTATTTTGAGGATTAGCGGACCTATCGCGGGTGCGACCCGATTTAATGCTGCCCGCGGACTCAGGTTGTCAGTAATGGCGAATTTTCATGGAGACTGTTCATGGAGACCATAAAATATAAGACAGCATTGATCGTCGGTGCTGGTGAGGGTTTGAGCGGGTCGTTGGCGAGGCTCTTCACCCGCGGAGGCATCCGCGTTGCGTTGGCAGCGCGGCAAACTGACAAGCTCGCTGCGCTTTGCAAAGAAACCGGCGCCACGGCATATGCATGTGATGCGACTAGTCCAGATGATGTAACCAGGCTATTTGCCGCGGTTGAGCGCGACTGCGGCCCGCCGGACGTTGTCGTTTATAACGCCGGCGCGCGTCTGCCTGGCGCGCTTGTGGATCTGATCCCTGCCGATGTTGAGAAAGCTATCGCTGTCAGCGCGTTTGGCGGCTTTCTGGTTGCCCAACAGGCAACGCGGCGGATGCTCCCCAACAGGCATGGCGCCATTCTTTTCACCGGTGCATCGGCGAGCGTGAAGGGCTATCCGCGGTCCGCAGCGTTCGCGATGGGTAAGTTCGCATTGCGCGGCCTTGCACAGAGCATGGCCCGCGAATTGTCGCCGCTCGGAATCCACGTTGCGCATTTCGTCATCGACGGCGGCATTCGCAGCGCAGTGCGGACCGAGCCACCCGACAAACCAGACTCCATGCTCGATCCGGATGCGATTGCCGCCAACTATTGGACAGTGTTGAGCCAACCACGCAGTGCTTGGACGTGGGAAATAGAAATGCGACCTTGGGTCGAGAAATTCTAGTGCCGACGAATCCCCGAGTCCTGGACGATGACAAGCGCTTTTGTGTTACCATCCACTCGCTGGCAGAGGCAGAAGGTGCGCGCCCCTAAAAAAATGCCATCGTGCGGATTTCGATGCTTTCGCGCGGCCGCGCATGCGGCGGGGTGGTGGGATCCTCGAACGCGGTGTGCGCGGTCCAGCGCGCGCGGCCGTCCTTCATCGAATCAAACACCTTGAATACATAGGCCTCCTCGCGCCGCATGCGCGGGAACCAGTACCACTTGTGTTCCGGATTATACTTGATCGCATAGGTCTGGCCGATGCGTCCGGGCGCGCGCCGCTCTGACACAATCATATCCTGTGGCGACAGCGTTTGCGCATCCGCCATGGCAAGCGGATAAGTCTCCACAGGATGGCGGATCGGCCGCCAAACCTGGATGATGGCGAAGCGCCGCTGCAACAACTCTTCGGCTTCGTCAGGGAGAATATCGCGCACGCGCTGGGGGGCCGACCATTCCGTGTAGTCGTTGTGAACACGGCGGACGACCTCTCGGGTCCTCTTCGACTCGCGTATTTCGTCGTCGGCGGTGCGTAGCGTGTGGTCGAATACGACGACGCGCTTGGCGCCGCTCTCGCTTTTGATCAGCGCTTCCATCTCCGGATAGTAGACCCGCCGGATTTGATCCTCGTCATAGAAGTCCTCAACTTTGGTGTCGTGGCACACGAAGCGAAAGCCGTGGCGCTCCAACACAAAATCTTTCGCATGGGGACGGCCGTTGTGAATGGTTACGCGGCGCGGATCGGCCGTGCCGCCTGAGCGTGTGTCGGTACCGCCGGGACTGGCGACGATGGTGAAAACCTCGCTACCGTCGTCGATAATGTAGTTGAGCGTCGCATCGATATGGTCCGGCGCGAGAGCGGATTCGACAGTCGGTGCTGCGGCTTGCGGCATGGCGAACTCCTTATCGTTCGCCTTCAATTTAGGTGTCGTGGCGGCGCAAGGGAAGCGCAGCTTTACGGCCAACGGGCTGCAATGATCACGTTCTGAAGCTTTTCAGCCAACGTCAATGCTTGTCCTAAGCCAAGCATTGATTGCTGGAGTACATGAGTCTGCCATTGGCCCATACACGACATCGCTAGTTGCGCTGCACACGTCCGCTTCCGGGGGTAAAGCGGACAAACCACATCGGGCTTCCGGCGATTGTGACGACCGCGAAAAGCGAAATATTGTGATTTCCGTCACAGCGCGTTTGCGCGATCCGCGCTAGCTGGCGAGAATGCGGAAGAAATTTTCCATGCGCCGGGCGCTCCCCATTCTCGTAGCCGCAGTGCTGCTGACGGCGATTCTTGTCGACGTCGTTGCCGCGGGGGTGAAGGCCGTTACGCGTGGAAGTCGCGCGACCTATCCCGCATCCGATGGCACCGTTACGGTGGTGGTGCCCGATGCCATGAAGTCCTTTCCGGCCGAGCTGCTGCCGCAGTGATCACGCAAAAAATCGGGCGTGAATATCTACTTTTAAGATAATCCGGAAATCAGACTATCGCCGAGCCCGCATCGACGCAGGCGGGCCGCATGGACACTCCGGCGCTGCATCGAGCCCGAATGTGGGGGCCCGCTTCTTTGGTTACTTTGGGAGGGCGGCGTCTGGCCTCGCCTGATCCCTCGCTCCGAGATTGATTCGCTGGTGGCGGAGATGATCGCCCGGCACGGGGGCAGGGCGGGGAGGTGGCTTTTGGCGAAGAGCGTCTGGCGTCGCGTAATTCGGAGCCTTTTGAGCAGGGAAAGTGGCGGGTGCGCAAGCGGATTTGGCGTCTGGAAACATCCGCAAAAAAATGAGGACGATGCGGCATCGCATCGTCCTCGATTGACCGCGCAATTCGGGGGGTAAGGGGGGGTGCGCGGTCGCCGGGTCAACGCGCCTGCGGTATTTGCGTTCCGCGTCTTGCAAAAAATTAGGCGGCAGTCCCGCTATGCGTCACTGCCGCCTGGCTCCGCCCTTACGAAAGTCGTGTAGGCAGCATAAGCCGATTCATTGTGGAACTTCAAAGAGAAAGTGCCGGGAACTTCAGCAGATGAAGAGTTTCTGCAGCGATGTGCCGGAGCGCGTCGTCACGAGGCGGGTGATGGTGCAGCCGGGCGGGGCAAATTCGGTCCGGAAAGTCCGGCCATCCTGCCAGAGGGTAGTGCGCCGCCAGCCGGAGTCCCAGCCGACGTCCGAACCGACGTCCCACGGGCGCAGACGCTCCCAGGCCGTCAGCTCGTTCCGGATCTGATAGCGGGTCCTGACTTCACCGAAATTGATGTCGGCGGCCTTCGCGACAGCGCTTCCGGCCAGAACGAGCGCAAGCGCGGCGACAAGATATTTCATGGATCAAGAACCCGCATTTGACGCTGGCGTTCCCGTGACCGGCCCGGTTCCGTCGGCTCATCTCGAGGTCAGGCAAATCCGCATGGCCTTGAAATCAAACAATTGCACGTCGTCCCCGGCGAGGAAAGCGTAAGGCGGGAAGTCCTTTTCCTCTTTGACCAGCCGCGCCTTCGCTTCACATGCCGGCACCTTCGGGTTTCTGGAATTCTCTTTGGCCCTGTTCAATCCGGCCATCAGTTCCTTCATCGGTTCCTGCACGCATTCTCCAATGGCTTTATCCGAAAACTTTTCGCGGCCGAGCGAAACGATGCACGCGTAGTAGATATACGCCTTGTTGTAGAAGAGTATTTTTACGGCATCGATCGTGTCTTTGTCGCGCCGGGACAATTTGTCTCTGGCCTGTTCGAAGTCCTGCCGGGTGCGGTCTTCCACCATCGCCCTGGCGGTTTCTTTCACGGACTTCTTGTCTGCATTCGCGGTTTGAGCGGCAACCGGAGCAGCCGGGAACAGCGCGCATATGAGGCACGCACAAGCGGCAAGCACAAAGCGCTTCATGTTTCTCTTCCTCCGGGCGCGACGACGGAGGTAAGTTTAGTTCCCTGGGCGGTCGGGGGCCATCGCGATGATTGGTTGGCTGAAAATAGCCTTCGCCATCGTTTGTTTTGCCATCGGCGCGGCGTGCGTCATTGGGGCCATCTCCCTGTCGTTTTTTATTTCAGGATCCGATGCCGCTATCCCCACAATGTTCGGGGCGTTCGGAGCCATGTGCCTATGGATTACGTATTTTCTGTTACGAAGGGTGCGTTGGCACGACTAACAATGACAGCGCGCAAACAGTCTAGGGATCACGCGGCGTGTGCGACTGACCGCGTGATCCCTAGCCTACGCAGGGTAAGGGGTGAATGCTTCGCGTAGGATCAGCAAGTTTGCTCCATCGCGAGGCGCGTGTCGGTTCGCAGCATGACTTTGGAACCGCGAATTGAAAATCTGATTTTTTGGCGCAGGTGTTTTAGTGCTCGCGGCTGAAGCGGAACATATCGCTTCGGGAACTACATTTTTTCTGGAGATAACGCACCACATTACCACGAGCGGGCTTTTCATTAACCCGGCAACAAATATTGTTCGGCTAGGTGGAAATGAACCAGGTCCACAGGAGAAGCTGATGGACGATACAACATCTTCGGCATCCACTAATCACCCTGTGAAGTCTCCGTTGCTTGATGCTGCTCCTGCGACGCCAGAGGTGGAGAAAGCAATCAGCAATTTGATCCAGCAAGGGATTCCGAAACACGCGCCTCTGATCGGGAACAATGCTGAACGAATCAGATCCTCCATCGCCCGGTCAACTTCAGTTTCAATCGATGGACTGCAGGAGCTGACGTCCGAACTTCAGGAGCTGCAGACGTTTCTGAATTCCGAGGTTTCCCGCGTGCAGGCTGAGATCGAGAGCGCATTGTCAGGGATCAAGATCATCATGGAGACCATTGCTCCCTGGAAAAGCCCGGCAATCTCGCCGGGGCCTGCACCGAGAGCGACGTCGTTCCTGAACCCGCGCTTTAAACAGCGCGATCAGGACTGATCCAACGGATGCAGTGCGTCCGCTTTGCAGCGACCGCAAAAACGGACTCCCGCAAACGATCATGTCCGCTTTACCCCCGAGAGCGGACATGTGCGGTGCACTAGCTCATGTCTGCTACCGGCCAAAAGCGGACATTCTGGCATTCACTCGATCACCTCATCGGCAATCGCAAGCACGCCCGACGGAATTGCAAGGCCGAGCGCTTTCGCAGTTTTGAGATTGATCACAAACTCAAACTTGGTCGGCTGCATGACCGGCAGCTCGGCGGGCTTCTCGCCCTTGAGAATGCGCGCCGCGTAGACACCAGCCTGCCGGTAGGCGTCCGACTGGTTAGCGCCATAGCTCATCAGGCCACCCGCCACCACGGCCTCGCGCAGCAGGTAGATGGTTATCAAACCCTGCCGCGCAGCGAACGCGACGAGCTGCTGGTGCTGGCTGCGGGAGAGAAAAGCGCCGCCGCCCACCAATAACGCACCTGGGCGCGCACGAGAAATCGTCGCGAAAGCGACCTCGAGGTCAGGCGCGGTGCCAGCCTTTACAACCAAAATGTCGCGCCCAAGCGTGCGCGCAGCTTCCTTTGCCTGGCGCTCCTCGGGTGCGAACTCCGTCGCGTTCGGGTCGATCAGCATCGCGATGGCGGCGGACTTCGGTGCCAGCTCATGCAGCAATTGAAGCCGCTTGGCCGTTAGAGCGTAGCTTAAGGACGTAATGCCAGTGACGTTGCCGCTCGGTTTGTTGAGACTAGTGACGAGGCCAGTCCGGACCGGATCGTCACCGCCGACGAACACGACCGGGATAGTAGTCGTCGCATCCCTAATGGCCGGCACGGCAAAATTATTGCCGACGATCACTGCTACCCCGCGACGCGCCAGGTCGCTCGCCAGCGCAGGCAGTCGGCCGAAATCGCTGTCCGCAAAGCGGAGCTCGATCGCGACGTCCTTGCCCTCGACAAACCCTGCCTCGGCAAGGCCCTTGCGGAATGCTGCTACCAGGGCCATCGAGTCAGCGGCCGACGAGCTGCGGATGAAGCCCACCACCGGCATCGCCGCCTGCTGTGCGCGCGTTGCAAGCGGCCCACACCGCTGAGAAGCGTAATGAACTCGCGTCGTCTCATCGCCGGCCGTGACCCTGAGCACGAGCATCGTAACGGTAAAACCAAGCGGCCGGGAGGGTGCCAGTGTCCGCTTTGGGTCAAAAGCAGCATGTGCGGCGCACTAGACGATGTCCGCTTTACCCCCACTGCGATCACGAAAGCGGGCTTGTGCAGCGCTAAAGCAGATGTCCGTTGAGGGCCAGTGCCGGATATTAATGAAGCAGATGCTTAGAGACCGGTAAGTCATCAGGCTGGTTGCTAGTGGCTGTTGAGTTCGCGAGTTGCAGCCACGCTTCGGCGATCTCAAGCAGTTCCGCCTTTTCATTCTTTGCAGTTGCCTCTCGCGCCGTTTGGATAGCTTGGTGAGCATAGTGCCGGTATCGGTCAACTTTGTGCATACGGCTACTACCTCGCGGCGAACAAGTGTGACGGGTGCGGCATCAGTGCCTGGTAATCGACAGCAAAGAGGATCGCGCCTGCGCAAAGGATGATCGCGGACGTGATGATTACCTGCTGTGCTGACATGCCAGCAGCTTATACAGGTTGCCACTACTGCGAGTTAGTTCTGAAACAAACTGCGCACGACTTTTATTTCCCGCACTCAAGTTGCGGAAACTATGCAGAAGAAGAACATTTGATGCAGCCGCAAGGTTCGGCAGGGGCCCATTGCGAGCCGACAGCACTGCGCAAATTCAGATGCGTACAAACGATTTGCGTCAGAGTTTTTTCGCTTTACCACGTCCGCTTTGGGTCAGAGGCAGACATATGCGGCGCAATAAGTCATGTCCGCTTTCCCCCGATAGCGACCGCGAAGGCGCACTTCGGCAAACCGTCATGTCTGCTTTACCCCTAAGAGCAGACATGTGCGGTGCACACGCAGGTCTGCTATGGACCAATAGCGGATAGATGTTGATCAAAAGGGGATACGATTTCGCGTACGTTTTCTTGGCAAGGTTTGGTGCGCAGTGTATTTGCGCAGATGCAAGATCAAATTGGAATCAGGGGGCGCCGCCGGCTTTATTTTGTCGCGTTCGGCCGTTCGATGTATCAATTCGGAAAACCGACGACGAAATTGAGCATCGAAAACGTCTTCAATTTTGTCGGAACCCTCACGCGCAAGCGCACGAAATTGCTCTCTCAGCAATTTCCATTCATTAACGGTACGATCACCAGACATACATTTTGCCCGCAGGCCAGTTAGCGCAGCACTTTCAACTGGTCCTCATGACGCAACTGATGCTCGATGTCGGAGCGCGTCTGATCCGTCGTTGTAAGTCCCAAAACCGAGAGCACGAGCGCGACGGCGGTAGCGGTTATCACAAAGATCACAACGTCCTGGTCGGTAAAAAGCACGGTTTCCATCGAAAGCCTCCACTGCTCTGTCCGGCTAAACCTGCGCGGCCAGAGCTCTGGTGTGCTGTTGAGGTCGTTTGCGACACTTACTCAGACTGTGTCTTTAACGCACAACTCGAGAACGGCTTATGTGTTCCTCCCGACAGAGACAAAAATAAGCTTTCTTGGCCAATGCGTTGGCATCGGCCATTTGGACGGAAAACCTGAAGCGCCACGAAAGCGGACTTCCGCAACCGGTCATGTCTGCTTTACCTCTGGAAGCGGATATGTGCAGCGCACTAGCTATGTCGGCTGTGGGCCAGCAGCGGGCATCGCCCGAAGCATATAAAAAACCGGGCGCTTCCACGCCCGGTTAGTTTGCAATCGGAGGTTTGTCGTTAGTCGCAGATACGACGCGTTTTAACGATCATTCGACCGCTTGGCGTCTCAATGCGTTCCCGGATCACGCGACATTGGCTCGCGTACCCGTAAGCACGGTCGCCGCGCCAATGGCGATGGTTGTACCCGTCATCCCAATAGGGACCGGCGCCCACGCCGACGCCAACCGGACCAACCTGCACGCCCACGCCCTGAGCGTTCGCTGGTGTTAGCGTAGCCGCACCCGAAATCGCGAGTGCCGCCGCTGCTGCGATGAAAATCCGTTTCATAATCGCCTCCTTCTTCTACGTCAGCAGTCAACGCCCGCGAATTGTGAGCGTTCGGTTTGTTACGGAATTTTAAGGTTCCCGGAACTTGGAACTGACTCTCAATCTCCGCGGCGCAACAATCATGTCCGTTTTTCTCATGTTCGCTATTCCCCGAAAGCGGACTACGCTACGGCATGGACAAAAAAACAAATGCTTGCCGAGCATCTGTATCAAGCCGAGCGGCACGTCGCTCAGGGAGAGCACCAGATTGAGCGCCAGTGCCAAATCATTCATGACCTAGAACGCGGTGGTCATGACACTACGGAGACAAAGGCGTTGCTGATCCGATTTGAAGAACTGCAGTTGATAAATATCGCCGCGACACATCCAGCACAGCTTGGTGATGGCATCACAGCGCGCCGCAGGTGCCTGTCAGCGTGCGCACCCGTTTTCGCGCATGTTGCGAAGGGTCATCAAGATCGGTCAGGTGAACACAAGAGGCATTGGTAGCATATCACCAAGTGTGGTGTGATTTTGCCGTCGCAGGCAGGCCGTAACAGCTTTTAAATGCAGGAAGGTCCGGTGCCGAACCGACTGCCGTGCGCGTTGCTGGCAAAACCGTGACAACAGTGCGGAGCGGTGATTAGGGGACCCGCCATCCGCGCGACTGCCACCGGAGCGACGGTTGTGGCCTTCTCCCGCACTTCGGTGGCAGTTTGAAACGCGCGTTGCCTCCTGGGGGACGTTCATGGCCGCTGAGGGTATACACTTCCGCCCCGAGACTGTGAAAGACATGCAAGTCGCGCTCGACTTGGCGTGGAGCTTGCTATCCCCTGAGCAGCAGGCGCAATCGGACAAGACATTGCTGGCCACGCGCATCCTTGACGCAGCAGAAGCCGGAGAGCGCAGCCCCGCAAGATTGCTCTTGCTGGCGCACGCCATTGGTTCGCAGTTTGCCGAGTGTCATCATCTAGATACGTTCCGCAGAAGTCGCCTGTAAATCTGTGGGGGCTAGATCCATTCTGTCCCAAGCCTCAGCAAACGTCGGGCCGGTGCCACGAACCATCCTCTTGGTACCTTGCTGTTGGAGCGCCACATCCCACTCGCCGTGCTGCTCGATTGTCAGCCGGTAGTCCCCCAACTGGTCCCACTCACGGAGCATGTCTATGAGTTGCCGCTCCTGTTCCTTCAACTCCATCGTGATGGTTTGCTCTTCAAATAACCCCATTGGAACCTCCCTTTGGTGTTATCCGATGTTAGTACCCACGTACTCAACCGGCCGGTGGCATAAGAGTTCACCCCTTATCGGCCGCTTCTTGCAACATCGACCAGCAGCCGACAATGTTGCGAAAATGACTCTCCAAACTAGCGCAATGCTTTGCCCTATCCGGCGCCGATATTGAATTGAACGTCGAACCATTTGGTCATGCCAGCCGAGCTTTTTTGTGCGGCGTCGGCCGCTTCGATGTCCGCTTACCCCCAAAAGCGGACATGTGCGGTGGCCGCCCATTGAGTCTACTGGATTGAGTGTGTCCGCTCTGGACCATGAGCGGAAATTTCCGTCTGTCTGCGTGATGTCTGCTTTACCTGCCAAGTCGAGCGCGTGGAACTGCAGCTAGAGCCTGCCGTGTATTAATTGACGCTAAGAGTTAGATACCATGACTGAAGAAAAACGATCCCATCCTGTGAGCGTAGCTGCACTGAGGGCGGAGAGCTACTCAGCGGACGACCGCAATATAGTCATTTCATTACTGACAAAATATTCAACGGCCGAACGCAAATACTCTGTTCCCGTTGAATGCTTGCAAGATCTGATCATCGACCTCAAACGGCTTAGCACCTCGTCGCCGATTGAGCTTGTCGGTAGGACTAGTCATACAGGGTGAGCCATTTCTTCCGTTAGCCAAAAGCAGACATTTGTAGAGCTATAGCCGATGCAGCGCGAGAAGCCCGCTTGCCGCAGTCTCTCGCGAATTCGTTTTGACGTTTGGATCACATAATTTCGAAGTTTGACTGGTATCAATGTCACTTTTGAGCCATGAGCTTATGCTTTTCTAAGCGCCAGTTCGACAAAATCAACAAGATCGTCAGGGAGGCGTCCATGACAAACACGGATTTTTCTGAGCAATGGAAATCTATGCAGAACATGTTTCTGCTGAGCTTTCCCCATTCGGAGTCGTTCCGAGAAAACGCTCGGCGTTTCTGGGAAAACCAGGACAAAATTTTGGACAACATGGAGGCGTTTACAGGCAACTGGTTTAAGCGCCGCCACACGGGAACTCATTCAGCGCGGGAAGCCGCAGAGCGCATGTCCGGAACTGGATCGATAGTCGATATGGCTCAGGTCTATCAGGATTGGGCTAAAGGAGCGTTCGAGCGAATGATGGCCGATGCAATTGCCTGTCAGGAGCAAATCATCGCAGCAACCGGTGCGCTCACATCGCCACCATTAGCGCCAGCAGAAAAGGGACCTGAGCCCGCGCGGCCTGAAACAAAGGCGCCCGTGCGGACTAAGGCCCCATGAAATTAGTACTTTAATTCAGCAGTCGTCACGCATGGCTTACCTGCGTCGTTGCTGATGAGTGAGGCGGCTGGTCCAGCGTGACCCTGAGCGTCTGGTTTCACTCTGCGGACATGAGAAAATCCTGCGGAGAGCTGGGACCCAAGGATCAAAAGCAGGCCTATGCAGCGCAGTAAGGCATGTCCGCTTTACACCCGAAAGCGGACATAAAATGGCAATTCGCGAATCCCAAATCTGGGCATGGGCAGCGCTAGGCAACAGGCTTCGTGATCACTCTGTCAGCCGTGAAATCACCTAGCACATGAAATACATCTAGTCGCATTCGGCAGCGCCCTTAGGCGTTTGGGATCAATAGCTGTGCCGCATTCCGCACACACACCGTAGGTGCCGTTGGCGATCCGCTCTAGCGCCTCTTTGATCTGTTGGATTTCCTGAAGTCCAGAATACTCGATGCCTCCGAGCGCATCTTGACTTTCGAGGTCAGTTGCTTGGTCTTCGGAATCAGCAGATAGCGGTTTGCGAAGCTCGTTGTCGATCTCTGCAACGCGGTTCGTCAGTTCAGAAAGGCGGGCCTTGAGCGCTTTCGCAATATCCTCGTGCTTGTTCATGTCTGATGGCATCCGATGGCTGTCAATGCAGTGATCGAGGCGAGAGTAGTCTAATGCTAACCGTTTGCTACCGAAATGCGATGTCTGCTTTACCCCTGAAAGCGGACATGTGCGGCGCAACAGCCCATGTCTGCTAAGGGCCAATAGCGGACAGTGAGCGCGGACCGCACACTAGGCTGCCTTGGCACCAGCTCCGATAATAAAATCGAATTGGGCCCTAAAGCCGTCGACACCTTCAAACTGCTTATGACACTCGTACACTTCGTTCCACGCTTTTAATTTTTCTGTATCACTGAGATCAGCAACAACCGCTCGGTATGCGCCGAAGGCTTCCCGCATCATCTCCGAGGCATGAGACGCGCTTGGCAAATTGAGCGATGCCGTCACAAGCTTTGTCTGTATTTGAACAAGTCCGCTGTCCCGCATCAGACCTTCCAAAATTCCTTTGCCTCCGAGGGCAAACAACCCCGGTTGCCCCGGCTTAGGAGGTGATTTGCCCGCGCGGCGCAGAAGGACAGCCATGCTTCGGGCCATAAAAGGGTTGCTCTCGGGTGTGGTGAAGACGAGCGCTGCAAAACGTGCGTCGGGCTTTAATACGTGCTGAAGAGCCTTCAGGGCTCTGCCTGGTGATGGAAAGAGCATGAGACCCAATCGACTGATCGCCGCATCAAATGGCGGCAGCCTCTCATCCAAATCTTCAGCCGCACTTTCAAGTGTTTCTATATTTTTCAGGTTAGCCGCGGCTGCATTTTGGCGGACATGATCGAGCATGGTGGCCGATATATCGCAGGCCACTACACTGCCACTTGGGCCCACGCGTCTGGCTGTTTGGATGGTCTGGTTTCCGGCACCACAAGCCAAATCCAGTACACGCATGCCCGGACGGATTGCAGCCATATCAATGAGCGCGTCAGTCGCGGCCGACAGACCCGCAGAAAACTCGCCTTCCCACTTTGCCCAACCGGGTGCAGCCTTTTCCCAAGTGCTGCGTAGTCCAGATTTCGGTGTGGTCTCGGCTGCTCTGGAAACTGGATTTTCAGAAGTCATAAGCCTGAGGCCTACTTTGGCTGTCGAAGCGCTTCGATCCCCTCCGCATCAGCCGCAAGTTTCGCCACCGCGAGCTTTAGCAACTCGGCGCTTAGGTGCGATGGCGCCTCCTTCGCCCGCTTTTCCCGGTATCGTTCCGGCTCCAATCTCATGGTCAGCTGGCGTCTGGCTGATGCAAGGGGGGCCGACTGACCTGAGCATGGCGGGCGGTGCTGCAAGCTGCACATACGCGCGCGGGTTCGATCGGACTGTTATGCGCGACCCAAATGCGCGCGCCGCACAGCTCACACTGGCAGTTGAATGAAGGCGTGGGCGGTGTGACCGTTTCCTCTACGCGTAGGCAGATGAGCACATCACGCGATCGAAAATCTGACATGTGTGCAAGGTATACCCATGCGGTACTCAAAACAAAAAATCTGAATGCAAACTACTCTGGTACCACAGATGTCGGCTTTACCCCCAAAAGCGGACACGTGCGGTGCAACTGGTGATGTGCGCTAAGGGCCAAAAACAGACATTAGTTGTCGTTATTCAATGAGGTCGTCTGCGCGCAGCAAAAAATCTCGGCTAATTGCCAATCCAATGCTGCGAGCGGTTTTTAGGTTGACGACAAGCTCGAACTTTACCGGTTGCTCAATCGGCAGGTCAGCGGGTTTTGCACCAGTCAAGACCTTCTGCGCATAACCTGCGACGCGCTTGGCCTCAAAAATTCTATTCGGCCCATAAGACAACACGGCCCCGCTAGTGGCGAATTCTCGCCATGCCGTAATCACCGGGAGCCGTTGCTCCAGTCCATATTGTGCAATTCTCGGGGCGACAAAATTGGTTAGACGCGACGCGATTACAAATAAACCATTCGCTCCATTTGTACCTGTTGCGCGAAGTGCTGGGTCAAGTTCGCCGATGTTGTTAACGGGATGCGTTGTTACATCGATACCAAGCGATTGCGCTCCTTTCCGTGCAAACGTTAGCTCGTCGTCTAGATGTTGCGGATTGTAAATGACCGCGACCCGCCGTGCGTCGGGCGCCAGCTCATTTAGCAGTTCCATCCGCTTGGCTGCCATTTCATCGGTTAGAAATGTCACGCCGGTAAAATTTTTGCCCGGGTTGCGCAAAGACACGGCCAGCCCTGCCCGTACCGGATTGTCACTGACGCCTCCCACGACAGGTATGGCGCCCTTGCTTGCATCGAACAGTGCTTTGACAACGTCGCCACCAACTCCAAGTAGAAGGTCGGGCTTTTGCGCAACAAGTTCCTCCGCTAACTCCGAAAGGCGCGTCAAGGCGCCGTTGGCATAACGGTAAATGATTTGGAGATTGCTACCGTCAACATACCCGCCCTGCGAGAGTGCATCTTTCAACGATTGATCGATCGGCCCCAATGAGGCATCGCCGAATACAAGCCATCCGATCCGAACAGGTTTTTTTTGTGCAAGTACCGATATTGGGAACGAGAGTGTCGCACCAGCGATCAGAGTAATGAACTCTCGGCGCTTCATGTTCGCGCACCCGCAAAATCTAACTGCCACGCCAATGGGTCAAAGCGTAGCACGTTGCCGGGACGAGGGTCTTGAACAATGTCCCTATGTCCGCTTTGGGTCATAAGCAGACATATGAGCCGCAAAACGTCATGTCTGCTTTGTCCCCATAGCGACCGCGAAAGCGGACATGTGCGGCGCAACGACGAATGTCTGCCAAGGGCCAAAAGCGGACATTGGCAATCTCTCATTCGAACAACTCGTCCGCGCGGCCGGACAAGGGTAGTGGCACAGTAATGCCTAGTGCCTTGGCTGTCTTCAGGTTGATGTACAGCTCGACTTTAGTGGCCTGCTGGACCGGCAAGTTAGCGGGTTTATCGCCCTTGAGTATACGAGCGGCGTAGACGCCGGTCAGACGGTAAGCGTCGATAATACCGCCGCCATAGCTCATGAGCCCACCGTCGGCGACGAACTCGCGGGTCTCGAAGATCGTCGGCACCGCGTGGCGTGTGGCCAAGTCGGCGAGCTGCTTATGCCGAGCGATCAAAAACGCACCGCCGCCGATCACAAGTCCACCAGCCCGAATCTGCGCCAGCTTTGCGAAAGCCGCATCTATTTCGCGTTCGGTGCTGGCATTCAAGACTTGGATTTCCAACCCAAGATCGCGGGCTGCCGCTCGCACATTTCTTTCAATTATTTCGGCATTAGCCGGATCGGCCAGGCTAACGAGCAGCGCAATGACACGCGCTGTAGGAACCAGCTCGCGCAGCAATTCCAGCCGCTTCGGTGCCATCTCCACGTTCAGTTGAGTTACGCCCGTGACGTTACCGCCCGGCCGGTCAAGGCTGGCGACGAGGCCAAGTTGGACCGGGTCGCCGCCAATTTCGAAGGCGATCGGAATGGTCCGGGTCGCTGCCTTCGCCGCGACGGCCGCCGGAGTCGTGAGCGCTGCAATTACGGCCACCTGGCGATGTACCAGATCTGCCGCCAATGCGGGCAGGCGTTCGTTTCGATTGTGGGCAAAACGATACTCGATAGCGACGTTTTGTCCCTCCACAAAACCCGTGTCTTTGAGACCTTGGCGAAACGCAGTTAGGAGATGGGGAGTGTCATCAGGCGCTCTGGAGTTGAGGACGCCGATTACTGGCATCGCCGACTGTGCACGCGCGGCAAGCGGCCATGTTGCCGCGACACTACCGATAAGGCTAATAAATTCCCGACGCCTCATGACCGGTCTCCGGCACGAACGCACAGGACATATGAAGCATAGCACTTGGAAAGGGTTTGCCTATGTCCGCTTTGGGTCAGAAGCAGACATATGCGGCGCAATAAGTCATGTCCGCTTCCCCCGATAGCGACCGCGAAGGCGCACTTCGGCAAACCGCCATGTCTGC
>Ga0081455_10003605_pt1 | contig 17761 bp, 14 predicted proteins | sample TabmetS3T2R1_FD_70207 | JGI IMG/M metagenome (GOLD analysis project Ga0081455, IMG submission 70207) | Tabebuia heterophylla rhizosphere microbial communities from the University of Puerto Rico - S3T2R1 | ecosystem: Host-associated > Plants > Roots > Rhizosphere ...
TCCGGCTCGGCGACACCGGTGCGCGAAGGCTCCGGCGGCGTCGGCTCGGCCTTCACCGCCCAGTACACGACCAGGCAGAGGTACACGATCGGGATCTTCAGGACGAGCATCATGAAGACGAACTCCCAGACCTCCATCCGGGGAGTGTACGAGATGGTGCTCCGGTCCGGATTGCAAGGGCGGCCGGCCGCGCCGCCCCTGCACACCAGCATCCTTCACCTGACCGCGCCTATCAGGGCAAGGGTCAGGACGGTCAGGACAAAGATGAGGGTGATCGCGATGATGAGCTTGGCTACCAGGATCACGTCCTCCCGGAAGCGCGCCACGAGCAGTACCCGGCCATATTGCAGCGCCAGACCTGCCAGTCATCGACGTGGATCACGATGAAGGGGATGTTCGTCGGGCAGTCGAAGTGCACCCCCGAGTTCACGTCGGTGAAGAAGTAGCCGTTCCCCCCGGCCACCTTGTACACGTGCCTCGGATCGCCCCAGTCGCAGAGCGTCGCCCCGCCGTGGACTCCCGAGGTGCGGGTGGTCTGGTAGCTGTTGAGGTAGCCGCACCAGTGGCGCGTCTCGTACACCCACTGCTGGTACGGGTACGTCCCCCAGCGGGTGCCGAGATCGTTCCAGCCCGTGTCGTAGCAGACGAACGGGATGTTCACGCCGACCGCCGGGAGCGCGTCCTCGGCGGCGTTCTCGAACCCGCCGGCGGGCGCGATCGTGACGCTTGCGCTCACGGGCGTGCCGCTCCCCGCTCCCACGAGCGTCTCGGCGCTCGAGGGCGAAACCGGCGAGGGCGGTTCGGCGCCGGCCGGTCCCGCCAAAGCAAACCCGACGAACAGGGCGAGCGCGAGTAGCGCGGCCGGCCGCCGCACCAGGCGATGCATTGAAACCCGTGCCTCGTGTCTTCGTGTCTCCATCTTCCACCTCCCGTCGACTCATGCCGACGGTAGGCCTGGCCGGCGCACGGGTGTGAAACGCCTTCGTGCCGGAACTGGAACATCGTCCGAAGGTCTACTCGACTGCCGCGCCGTCGGCTAGTGGCCGTTTCGGACACGGCCGTACGCGCCGCCGCCGGGGGTCTCGACGCGCACCACGTCGCCCGCTGAGAGCGCGCGCGTGACCTTCGCCGGGAGCTCCTCGCCGTTAAGCCGGTTCCGGCCGGGAAGCCCCTCGCCGCCACCCTGCGCGCCCTGCGGCGCGTGCGCCCGACGCTCGCCGATCAGCGACAGGCGGCAGTCCTCCAGCACCCGCAGCTCCCGGACGACGCCGTCGCCGCCGCGATGCTCGCCGGAGCCGCCGGAGCCGAGCCGCAGCGCATGCCGCTCGACCCGCAGCGGGTACGCGAGCTCGAGCGCCTCGGCGGGCGTCGAGAGCGTGTTCGACATCGCCACGTGGACGCCCGACGGACCGTCCGCATGGGGACACGCGCCCTGACCGCCGCCCACGGTCTCGTAGTACGTGAAGCGGTCGTTGCCGAGCGTGAGGTTGTTCATCGTGCCCTGCCCCTGCGCCGGCACGGACACCGCCTGGCCGAAGGCGGCGAAGACGACGTCGACGATCCGGCTCGAGGTCTCGACGTTTCCCGCGGCCACGGCGGCCGGCGAGCGCGCATTGACCAGCGAGCCTTCGGGTGCCCGAACGTCGACCGGGACGAAGGCTCCGCCGGAAGCCGGCACGTCGGGGTCGGTGAGGCAGCGGACGACGAAGTAGCAGGCCGAGCGCGTGACCGCGAGCGGGCAGTTGAGGTTGCCGTCGTGCTGCGGCACGGTTCCGGCGAAGTCGAGCCCGAGCGCGTCGCCCGAGATCGTCAGCGCAACGCGGATCACGAGCTCGCCGCCGTCGGCCGGCTCGAGCACGTCGAGCGCCTCGAAGCGACCGTCGGGAAGCTGGGCGATCGCGGCGCGGACGATCCGCTCCGAGTAGTCGTGCAGCTCGTCCATGGCCGCCTGGACGCGTTCCTGGCCGCGGCGCTCGCACAGCTCGTCGAGCCGCCGCGCCGCCAGCGCGTGCGCCGCGAGCTGGGCACGGAGGTCGCCCCGGCGCTCGTCCGGGTTCCGCATCTGCCGGGCTAGACCCTCGAGCGTGGCCTCGTCGAGGCGGGTCGGCGGGATGACGACGCCCTCGTCCTCGAGCCGGCGCGACTCCGCCGGGAGGCTGCCGGGCTCGATGCCGCCCACGTCGGCGTGGTGGGCGCGCGTGACCGCGAAGCCCACGCGCGTGCGCGTGATCAGGGTGATGTCCGGCAGGTGCGTGCCGCCGGCGAAGGGGTCGTTGAGGATCCAGGCCTCGTCGGGAGCCGGGTCGCGCGCGCGGACAGCGGCGACGGCATCGGGCATGGCGCCGAGGTGGACGGGGATGTGCTCGGCCTGCGCGATCATGCGCCCGCGGGTGTCGAAGAGCGCGGTCGAGCAGTCGCGGCGCTCCTTGATGTTCGCCGAGAAGGCGGAGCGGACGAGGACGGCGCCCATCTCGTCGGCGATCGAGCGCAGGGCTGCACCGATGACCTGGAGCTCGATGTTCATTTCACAGATTCGGCACGGTCTCGTGACGGTTTCGTGAGCCGGAGCGTGCTACTGGTCCCATCCCTAACCCCCACCCACCCCGGGGGAATCCAGCAGGTGGCGCCTTCGAGCTCGAGCACGCACGGGCCTCGCGCTTCCAGTGGATCCGCGCTCGGAAGCTCCAGGCGCGGGCCGGGCCGAACGTCCGCGGTCCGCACCGCCACGAGCTCGATCGGGCGCTCGCGGTCGGCGTAGCCGTAGCGCGCCTCGTGCGCTCGGTGGAACGCCTCCGCCAGCTGCGGCTGCAGCGGCACCGTCAGCTCGAACGACTGGCCGCGGTAGCGCAGCTCCGCCTCGCCCTCGGCCGGCAGCTCGCCCGCGTCCTCCAGCGCGCAGACGTACGAGCTCACTGCGTCGCGACGCTCGTCCGCAACCGCAAGGCCGAGCGCCGACAGCACTCCCGCGGCGGCCGGCACGAGCACCGTCTCCATCCCGAGCTCCTCGGCCAAGGCACATGCGTGAAGGGGCCCTGCCCCGCCGAACGCGACGAGCGCGAGCTCCCTCGGGTCATGCCCTCGCTCGACGGAGACGAGCCGCAGCGCCCGCAGCATCTCCGCGTTCACCACCTCGACCGCCTCGGCCGGGTCGAGGCCCTCGAACGCGCGCTCGGCCGCGCCACGATCCAGCTCGAGCCCGCCGGCCAGGCGCGACGGGAGCCGCCCCAGGAGCAGGTTCGCGTCGGTCACCGTCGGCCGCGTCCCGCCGCGCCCGTAGCAGGCCGGCCCCGGCTCGGCGCCCGCGCTCTCGGGGCCCACCCGCACGGCGCCGCCGGAGTCGCGCCAGACGATCGACCCGCCACCGGCGCCGACCGTCTGCAGGTCGACGGTCGGCAGGCGCAGCGGCAGCCCGCCGATCTCGCGCTCGGCGCTCCGCCCGCCCTCGCCGCCGCGGATCAGGCAGACGTCGGTCGAGGTGCCGCCCATGTCGAACGAGATCGCGTCCTCCACGCCGGCCGCGCGCGCGACCCGCGCCGCGCCGACCACGCCGGCCGCCGGGCCCGACACGACCGCGACGGCCGGGTGCGCGGCCGCCTCCGCCAGCGCCGCGACCCCGCCAGACGAGCGCATGACCAGCGGCTCGGGCAGCGCGGCGTCGGCGGCGGCCTCGCCGAGCGCCTCGAGGTACCGCGACACCACCGGCCCGAGGTAGGCGTCGGTCGCCGCCGTCGAGGCGCGCTCGTACTCACGGAACTCCGGCGAGACCTCGTGCGAGGCGACCACGCGCACCCCCGGCAGCCGCCGCCGCAGCTCCTCGGCAACCGTCCGCTCGTGCGCCGGGTCGCGAAACGAGAAGAGCAGGCAGACCGCGACCGCCTCGACCGTCGGGTCGAGCTCCGGCAGCGAGCCGAGGTCCAGCGGCTCGAGCACGCCGTCCGGGCCCATCCGCTCGCGCACGCCCACGCAGCGCTCGAGCGGTACGAGCGGCCCCGGGTGCGCGGCGCAGAGCCGGTACAGGTGCGCCCGGTCCTGGCGGCGCAGGTGCAGGAGGTGCTCGAAGCCGGCCGTCGCCACGAACGCCGTGCGCGCCCCCTTGCGCTCGAGCAGCGCGTTCGTGGCCACGGTCGTCCCGTGCGTGAACCGGTCGACCTCGCGCGCGCCGACCTCGGCCGCCGCCGCGAGCACCGACTCCTCCTGCCGCGACGAGGTCGGCACCTTCGCCGTCCGCAGCTCGCCGTCGGCCAGCAGCACCGCGTCGGTGAAGGTCCCGCCGACGTCGACGCCGAGCACGTTCATGTGTGCAGACTTCCACCATGGCGGGCCTGCCGGAAGCTGCACGTGAGCTGATCGAGTCCGGCACGCTCGGCCACCTCGTCACGCTGAGCCCCGACGGCTCGCCCCAGGTGACGTGCATCTGGGTCGGCCTCGACGGGGACGAGCTCGTGTCCGGCCACCTCGCAGCCTCCCAGAGGAAGCTGCAGAACGTGCGCCGCGACCCGCGCGTGACGCTCTCGTTCGAAGGCACGCGCGTCCACCCGCCCGGGATGAAGGAGTACCTGGTCGTCCATGGCCGCGCGCGGATCGAGGAGGGCGGCGCGCCCGAGCTGCTGCAGCGGCTGGCCCGCGTGCACCTGGGCCCGGACGTCAAGTTCCCCCCGATGGACGACCCGCCGCCGGGCTTCACGATGCGCGTCACCGTGGAGCGGGTCGGCGGCGTCGGGCCCTGGACGTAGTTGGCGAGGCGCTGGTCGAAGCAGCTCCAGCTCGTCGGCGCCGGCGGCGAGCCGGTCGACCTGCCGCGGACGCTTGCCTCCCACGGCGTCGCGGACCTGCCGCCCAACGAGATCGACGAGGAGGCCTGGACGCTGACGACCACGCTCGCGCTCCCGCACGGCGCCGCGACCGTCCACGTCGGCGCCGGCCGTGACGGACACGCGCGGGTGGACGGCAGCGGCCCGTCCGCCGGCGCGCTCGCCGCGATCCGCCACATGCTCCGCCTCGACGCCGACCTCTCCGCCTTCTACGCCGTCGCGCGGGCCGACGACGGGCTCGCCTGGGTCGCGAGGGGAGCGGGCCGGATGATGCGCAGCCCGACGGTCTTCGAGGACGTCGTCAAGACGATCTGCACCACGAACTGCGCGTGGTCGGCGACCGTGCGGATGACGACCGCGCTGGTCGATCAGCTCGGCGCGGAGGCACCGGACGGCCGGCGCGCCTTCCCGGGGCCGGCGGCGATGGCCGAGGCCGGCGAGGACTTCTACCGCGACGCCGTCCGCGCGGGGTACCGAGGCGCCTACCTGCAGGCGCTCGCGCTCGCCGTCGCGGAGGGCGCGCTCGACCTGGAGGCGCTCAACGACCCGGAGCTCCCCGACGACGAGGTGGCAGAGCGCCTGCTCGCGATCCCGGGCTGCGGCCCCTACGCGACCGCGCACATGATGATGCTGCTGGGCCGCTACTCGCGGCTGATCCTCGACTCCTGGACCCGGCCGAAGTACGCGCGCGTGAACGGGCGCAAGGCCGCCGACCGCACGATCGAGCGCCGCTTCCGCCGGTACGGCGACTACGCGGGCCTCGCGTTCTGGCTCTACCTGACGCGTGACTGGGTCGACGAGCGCGCGTAGAGGCCCGCGGCAACCAGCACCCAGCCCGAAAGTGCGAGGCCCTGTGCCGCCGCCTCGCCGCCGCGGCGCGTCTCGCCCGCCGGGAGGTGATCGAGCACGGCGAGGACGCCGCCGCCGAAACGCATCGCCAGCGCCGTCGCGAGCAGCGCCACCCCGGCGACGACCGCGAGCGGTGTCCGGGTGCGCGCCTCGAGCGCGAGCAGCGCGCCGGTCGCGACGATCACCAGCGCCCCCGCCGCGAAGGCGGCGCCGTCCCAGCTGACCGCGACCCGCCGCGCGTCGAGGTCGGCCGCGAAGCGCTCGTGCAGGCCGACCGCCTGGTCGATCGCGATCAGCGCCAGCAACGCGGCGAGCAGCAGCCGCCGCCACGCGTCCCCGGTCCGCGCGAGCGACGCCGCACCGGCCGCCGCGAGGAGCGTCGCCAGCGCCCCGGCCCAGCTGAACGGCGAGCGCTCTGCGTCCGGGTTCAGCCAGCCTCCGTCCGCGAGCACGCCGGCCGCGAGGGCGAGCCCGCCAACGGTCAGGGCGGCAAGCCAGGCCAGGACGACGCCGGTGCTAGTCCGCTGCGACACCGTTTCGCACGCGTCGCGCGAAGGCGATCGCGAGCAGGAGCGCGTTCGCCGCCATCGCGACGGCAAGCGCGAGCGAGACTCGGTGGAGGTACGAGCCGCCCGAGACGCTCGCGAGGAGGACGAACAGCCCGGCTGCCGTCGCCCAGGCCACCGCGCCGACACCGGCGCGGGCGAGCGCGAGCAGCGCCTGCGAGATCGTCCCGCAGGCGAGGTAGCACCCTGCGCCGAAGCCGAGCAGCGCCAGGTTGCCGGCGCTCATCCCCGTGTACTCGTTTCCATACAGGAGCCGCATAGCCGCGGGCCCGAGCAGCGCCGCCCCTGCGCTCATCGCAACCGTCGCGGCCGCGAAGGTCAGGCACACCTTCGTCACCGTGCGGGCGAACCGCTTGTGGTCCGCGGCCGCGTTCAACCGCGCGAGGTTCGGCAGCAGCGAGCCCGCGACCCCCGAGAAGACGAACACCGGCACGCGGACCAGCATCGTCGCCGCGAAGACGAGCGCCGCGTCCGAGGTCGACCCGCCCGCCGCGATCACGAGCAACGGCGCACCGTTGACGAGCAGCTGGTCGGAGCCTGCGATCACCCCGGCCGGCGCTGCGAAGCGGAGGGTGGCGCCGAGGTGGAAGCGCTCGTCACCCCGGCCGTTTCGGACCGAGCCGATCTGCGCGCGGCAGCGCCAGAGCGGCCCGATCGCTCCGCCGATGCCTGCGGCAGCGAGCGCGACGGCCGCGATCTCCTTCGACGCGAGCGCGACCAGCGGCAGCGCCAGCGCCAGGCGCACGACCCCGTCGCCGAGGTGGATCGAGCTCAGGCCGTGGAAGCGGCGTAGCCCGCCGAGGATCCCGCGCGCGACGTACTGAATTCCGTAGCCGGCGATCCCGATCAGCAGCATCGCCGTCATGAACCCGCTTCCGTCGAAGAGCTCGCGCGTCAGCACGCTCCAGGAGAGCGCGCCGGCGACGCCGACCAACGCGACGAGACAGGCGTACACGAGCGCCACCGCTCGCAGGACGCTCCAACCCTCGAGCCCGCGCTCGAGCCGGTCGGCGAGCGAGCGCGACGTGGTCTGCTCGAGCGGCCGGAACAGGACGACCACCGCGATGAAAAGGGCCGCCCAGAAGGCCGCCACCTGGCCGTACTCGCTCTGCGTCAGGGTCCGTGCCGCCAGGATGTGGAACGCGTACGCGAGCACCCCGGCGCCTGCCATCGCGCCCGAGAGCAGCCAGGTTCCGGTCAGCTCGAGCGAACGCGGGCGCCCGACCGGGTCGCGCTCGACGGCAGCGGCGTGGGCGCTCAACGCCCTTCCCCTCGCAGAGACATGCAAAGGATGATGGGCGGGGAGGGCCGGATCGAGAATCCCCGGACGGCGGGAGTTTTCGCCGCGACCTAGCCGTTCGGCCAGCCGCCCACGCGCGTGACCGGTTTTTCCTTCCTGGTCTGGTTGCGCACGCCCACGCTTCATACCCTCAACTGGCACGGATTCGTACAGAAACGGGGGCGGAGAGAGGGTATGGCGGCACCCACAATTGCGGCGGAAGCAGCACGGCCTCACGGCAACGGCAGGCTCCCCCCTGTCGGCCAGGGGACGCTCGTGTTCGTCGTGCCCGTCTACAACGAAGTCGCGAACGTGCCGAGGCTGCTGGCCGACTTCGAGTCGCGGCCCGATCTCTTCCGCGCCGGCGGCAGGGTGATCCTGGTCGACGACGGCTCGACGGACGGCACGAGCGAGCTGATCCGCGCGCGAGAAGGTGAACTGCCGATCCAGCTCGTCGAGTTCGGGCACAACCAGGGCCCGGGTGCGGCCTTCCGCGCCGGGTTCGTAGCGGCGCTCGACGGCGCGGCCGACGACACGCTCGTCGTCACGCTGGAAGGCGACACGACCAGCGACCTCGACTCGCTGGCGCGGATGCTCGAGCGAATCGCCGACGGGGCCGACCTGGTGCTCGCCGACTGGCAGATGGTGGACGTCGGCCGCGTACGCCGCACGCTCAGCTACGCCGCCGGCGTAGTGGTGCGCAAGGCACTCGGCCTGCACGCCGGCACGGTCTCGTCCTTCTTCCGCGTCTACCGCTCGAGCGCGCTGCGCCTGGGCTTCGAGCGCTACGGCGACGACTTCATCCAGGAGAACGGCTTCGCCTGCAAGGCCGAGATCCTCGCGAAGCTGACCGTCGCGGGCGTGCGCGTGGACGAGGTCCCGGTCCCGCTGGACTGGAGCCGCCGCCGCGGCACGAGCAAGATGCCCGTGCTGCGGACGATGCTCGACTACTGGCGCATGCTCCTGCGCCTCAAGTCGTCAGGGGCGCTGGTCTCCTCGTGAACGGCCGGCCCTCCGTCGCCATCGTCGGCGGCGGCATCCTGGGGATGACCGCGGCCTACCGGCTCGCGCAGCAGGGCGTGCACGTCGCGCTGTACGAGCGCTCGCCCGACCTCGGCGGGCTCGTCGGCTCGTTCGAGTTCGACGGTCACGACGTCGACCGCTTCTACCACGTGATCCTCCCCACGGACGACCGCGTCCGCGGGCTCGCGGCGGAGCTCGGCCTCACCGACCGCTTCCGCTTCCGCCCCACGAAAGTCGGCTTCTACGCGGACGGCCGCCTCTTCTCGATGACCTCGCCGAAGGAGCTGCTGACCTTCCCGCTCCTGCCGCCGCTCGACCGGATCAGGCTCGGCATGTTCGTCGCGGGCTGCCAGCTGACCAAGGACCACGACGAGCTCGACCGGAAGCCGCTGCTCGACTGGCTGCGCCGCCGCTCGGGCTCGAAGGCGCTCGAGCGGATGTGGGCGCCGCTGCTCGACTCCAAGTTCGACGGCCACTACGACGACCTCCCGGCGACCTACATCTGGGCGCGCACCCGGCGGATGTCGAAGACGCGCGACCGTTCCGGCGCCGAGGTGATGGGCTGGCTCGAGGGCGGCTACCAGACGCTGATCGACGCGCTCGAGCGGCGCATCGTCGAGCTCGGCGGCGAGGTGCACGCCGGCAGCGCGGTCGAGCAGATCGCCGGCACGAACGGCGCCGCGGCCGGGATTGTCGTGGACGGAGACCTGCGGCCATTCGACTTCGTCCTCTGCACGCTGGCGCCGCCGATGGCGCGCCGCCTGCTTTCACCCGACCTGCTCGAGCTCGCGCCCGACGACCACTGCCGCTACCTCGGCGTGGTCTGCCTGCTGCTGAGGACCCGCCGCAGCATCAGCCCGTACTACCACCTGAACATCACCGACCGGCGCGTGCCGCTCACGACGGTGGTGGAGACGACTCACGTCGTCGACCCGGACGCCGTCGGCGGGCACCTCGTCTACGTCTCGAAGTACGTCGACCCGTCGTCGCTGCTGCACGAGCGGCCGGCGGAAGAGATCGAGCGCGACTTCCTCGCGTACGCGCGCACGATCTTCCCGGACCTCACCGACGACGACATCCTCTCGTCGGTCGTCCAGCGCGCCCGCGTCACCGAGCCGGTGCACACGCTCGGCGGCGCCGGCAACTTGCCCGACATGTTCTCGGTGCCGAACCTCGCGCTCGCCTCGACCGCGCACGTGTACCCGGAGATCGTCAGCGGCCAGGCCGTGACCGGCGTCGTCGAGCGCGTCCTGCCCGGGATCCTAGAGCGCCTGCCGCGTGCACAGAAGGCGGCGGCATGAGCGAAGCAGCAGTTGCCTTCCGCGAGCGCGTCGACCGCGCGCGTGTGATCGCCTCGGCAGACGCCGTCGCTCTCGGGGGCCTGACGCTCTTCACCCTCGTGCTGATGGCATTGACGTGGCGGACCTGGGGTGATCTCAACAGCGACACGGGCTACGACGCCCTGGCCGGCATGCACGTCGCCCACGGGCAGTTGCCGTACGCGGACTTCATCTACTACTACGGGCCGCTGGCGCCGTTTCTCACCGGCTTCGCCGCCCTGGTGGGCGGAGACGGCCTCGGGCCCGCGATCGCGCTCGGCTTCGTCATCACGTTCGCGCTGATCGCGGCCACCTATGCGGTCGCGCGGGTGTTCGTGCGCCCGCTCGCGGCGTTCATCGCCGGGGCGTTCACGGCAGAGGTCGCGTTCATCCCGAACAACTACAGCTTCGTCCTGCCGCACACGTACGCCGCGACCCTCGGGACGCTGCTGCTGATGCTGATCGTTCTCGGTGTCCATCGCTACGCGGCGACGGGTCACGTGGCCTGGCTCGTGGGCGTGGGAGCGCTGACGGGAACCCTCTTGCTGACGAAGCCGGAGCCCGCGGCGGCGGCACTCGTCTCGGTCGCCATCTGGCTGTTGGCGCGCGGGCTCCGGGGCTCGCGCTGGGTGAAGGAGTCTGCGCTCGTGCTGGCGCCGGTGCTCGCGATCCCGGCCGCGGCCTACGGCGCGCTGCTCACACAGGTCTCGCTGCACTCGCTCGTGCTCGACAACCTGTATCCGAAGGCGACGCTGGACGCGGGCGGCAACGCGTTGGTCAAGGCGCGCATGCCCCTGACCGCCGGCAGCGTGCTGACCGTCACGGGAAAGCTCGTGCTCTACGCAGGCGGGTGCGCCGCGCTGCTCGTACTCGCGCGCGGCCTGATGCGCCGCGACCGGCTCGGCCGTTTCCTCCTGGGAGCCACGGTTGTCGGGGCACTGCTGGTCTTCGCGGTCGCACTCGCCAAGCCGGACGGGCTCCGTGACGGCTTCTACTACTTCTACGGCTGGATTCCGCTCGGCGCTGCGGTGGCCCTCGTCGTGGTGGCGATCCGGATGCGGCGCCGCCCTGCCTGGACGCCTGAGCTGGAGGCCGACCTGGTGCTGCTGGCAGCGCTCACCGTCGTCGCCGCGACGACGTACGGGGTGTTCGTCACGCACGGCTGGCGGCCGCAGATGGCCGTCTACTACATGCCGCTCGCCGCGGTCTTCCTCGTGCGCCTCCATCTCGTGGAGCTCGCCCGGTCACGCCCGGCGGCGCTGCTCGGAGTCGCCTGGCTCGTGTTCCTCGTGGGCGCCGGGACGATGCTGACGCTGAAGGACGCCCACGCCGACTCCGCGACCGTCAGCGGGCCCGGCGGCTCACTCGCGGCACCGCAGTCCGATGCCGGCCTCTACAACGCGGCCGTCCACGAGATCGAAGCGCGAACGCAGCCCGGCGATCCGATCTTCGTCGGACCGCTGCTCACGGGCCTCTACGTCGTCTCCGGCCGCGAGAACCCCCTGCGCCAGATCTCGCTGCTCCCGAGCGCGCTGCCGACGCTCGCCGACCAGCGCGCCGCGATCACGAGGCTCGACGACGCCGGCGTGAGACTGGCGATCACCGACCGGCGCGAGTGGAAGGGCTACGACCAGGGCGCCTTCGGCGTGACGTTCGATCGAGCGGTCGCTCGCTGGCTCCACCAGAGGTTCGTCCACGTGACGACCTTTAGCACCAAGGGCGGGGACGCCCGGAAGCTGGACGTCTGGGAGAGGGCGGGAGAGTGACGACGAGGGTCGGAGTCACCGGAGCCGCCGGCTTCATCGGGTCGCACGTGTGCGACCGCCTCCTCGAGCGCGGCTACGAGGTCGTCGCGGTCGACGATCTCTCCTACGGCTCGCCGGCGAACCTGGCGACGTGCCTCGAGAGCTCCCGGTTCAGCTTCGAGGTGCTCGACTGCACGCAGAGGCGCCCGTTGCGGCAAGCGTTCGACGGGTGCGAGGCGATCTTCCACCTGGCGGCGAAGAAGATCCCCCGCTTCGGCGGCACGCTCTCGACGCTCGAGGTCAACGTCGGCGGCGTGAACGCGGCCGCGGCCGTCGCCATGTCACTCGGCGCCGACCTGATCTTCACGTCGACCTCCGACGTCTACGGCAAGGCGACGCCGCCGTTCGAGGAGGACGGCGACATCGTGCTCGGCCCGCCGACGACGAAGCGCTGGGCGTACGCGGCCTCGAAGCTCTACGACGAGCACTTCCTGCTCGCACTGGGCGAGGAGCGTGGGCTGAAGGCCACCATCCTCCGGCTCTTCAACGCCTACGGCCCTCGCAATCACCTGACCTGGTGGGGCGGCCCGGTCGTGACGTTCTACGAGTCGCTGCTCGACGGTGAGCCGATGGAGATCCACGGCGACGGGCTCCAGACCCGAACCTTCACCTACGTCACCGACATCGCCGAGGGCATCGTCGACGCCCTCGAACGGCCGGAGTCGCGTGGCGAGATCATCAACCTCGGCGGGACCGAGACGCTCACCATCATCGAGCTCGCGGAGCGGATGCAGGCGCTCGCGGGCGCTCCTGGACCGCTAGCAGCGCGTTTCGTGCCGTACGAGTCGCTCCCCGGCAAGTATCAGGACGTGCGGGCGCGCGTGCCCAACACGGACAAGGCACGCCGGCTGCTCGGCTTCCAGCCCCAGGTGGGGCTGGGCGAGGGACTCGAGCTGACGCTCGCCTGGCACAAGCAGCTGCGAGCCGACGACGCGGCGGAGGCCGCCGCGCTGCCATGACCCTGCGCAGTCGTCGGGCCCTAAGATTGCTCCCGGTCGGCCTGGCCGTCGCCGCGGTGCTCCTCTCGTTCGGAGGCAGCGCCGCGCACGCGGACGCCTGCACCGGGTCGCCGGTCTACTGCGAGAACCTGAAGCCGGGAAACCCCGCCAGCCAGTGGGACGTCGTCGGCGCAGGCGACCCCAGCATCCAGGGCTTCGCCACGGACATCAGCGTCAACCGGGGCGACACCGTCCAGTTCAAGGTCAAGACGAACGCTCAGGCCTACCACCTGGACATCTACCGCCTGGGCTACTACGGCGGCAACGGCGCCCGGTTCATCACGACCGTCACGCCGTCGGCACAGCTCCCCCAGACACAGCCCAACTGTCTCTCCGACCCCACGACCGGGCTCGTCGACTGCGGCAACTGGGCCGTGTCGGCCCAGTGGAGCGTCCCGTCGGACGCCGTCTCCGGGATCTACATCGCGAAGCTGGTCCGCGCCGACACGGGCGGCGCAAGCCACATGGTCTTCATCGTCCGCGACGACGGCGGACATTCCGACCTGCTCTTCCAGACGTCCGACACGACGTGGCAGGCCTACAACCAGTACGGCGGCAACAGCCTCTACACGGGCTCGCCGGCCTCGCGCGCCTACAAGGTCAGCTTCAACCGCCCGTTCACGACCCGGCAGTACGCGTCGCCTTCGTGGCTCTTCGAGGACGAGTACCCGATGGTGCGCTTCCTCGAGCGCAACGGCTACGACGTCAGCTACACGACCGGCGTCGACACGGCGCGCCGTGGATCGGAGCTGCTGGAGCACAAGGTGTTCATGTCCGTCGGCCACGACGAGTACTGGTCCGGTGAGCAGCGGGCCAACGTCGAGGCCGCTCGCGCGGCCGGCGTGAACCTCGCGTTCTTCAGCGGCAACGAGGTCTTCTGGAAGACCCGGTGGGAGCCGTCGACCGACTCGTCGGCAACGCCGTACCGCACCCTGGTCTGTTACAAGGAGACCCAGGCCGGAGCCAAGATCGACCCCACGCCGACGTGGACCGGAACGTGGCGAGATGGCCGCCTGAGCCCGCCTGCCGACGGCGGCCGCCCGGAGAACGCCCTGAGCGGAACCCTGTTCACGGTCAATGCTTACCGGCAGGATCCGATGACCGTCTCGGCCTCCGAAGGCGACCTTCGGCTCTGGCGGAACACGAGCTTCGCCGACCTCGCGCCGGGCACGACCGCGACGGTCGCCGCCGGGATCCTCGGCCACGAATGGGACGAGGACGTCGACAACGGCTTCCGGCCGGCGGGCCTCTTCGACCTCTCGTCCACCACGATCTCCGTCGACAAGCACCTGATCGACGAGGGCAACACGTACGTGCCGGGAACCGCCACCCATCACCTGACCCTCTACCGGGCGCCCAGTGGCGCGCTCGTCTTTAGCGCGGGGACGGAGCAGTGGTCGTGGCTGCTCGATCAGAACCACACCGTCTTCTCGGGCACGGCTCCGGCCGCGGACACGCGGATCCAGCAGGCGACCGTCAACCAGCTCGCGGACATGGGCGTCCAGCCCGGAAGCCTCGCTCCGGCTCTGGTGCCGGCGACCGCCTCCACGGACACGACCGCGCCGACGTCGCAGATCACCTCGCCCGCGGCGGGGACCGTCGTCCCGAACGGCAGCACCGTGACCATCACCGGCACCGCCTCGGACGCGGGCGCCGGCATCGTCGCGGGAGTCTCGGTCTCGGTGGACGGCGGCGCGACGTGGCACAAGGCAACGGGCCGGAACACCTGGTCGTACCAGTGGACCGCGAGCGGCTTCGGCCCCATGACGGTGCTGAGCAGGGCGGTCGACGACAGCGCCAATCTCGAGCCGTCCGGCGCGAGCAGCCTCTCGCTCTCCGTCGGATGTCCTTGCAGCCTGTGGAGCAATGCGACGCAACCGGCGACGGCGTCGAGCAACGACAGGCAGTCCGTCGAGCTCGGGGTTCGCTTCCGCCCCGACCGGGACGGCTTCGTCACCGGCTTGCGCTACTACCGAGGCCCCTCGAATCCCGGCCCTCACGTCGGCAGCCTCTGGAGCGCCTCTGGCTCGCTGCTCGCACGCGCGACCTTCACCGGGGAAACGGCAACCGGCTGGCAGACGGTGACCTTCAGCCAGCCTGTCGCGGTGACCGCGAACACGACCTACGTCGCGTCGTACCACGCGCCGAGCGGCGGCTATGCGCTCAACCTCCTCTACTTCAACACCGCTGCGTTCACGAACGGCCCGCTCACGGCGTTGCAGTCGAACGGCGTCTACGCCTACGGAGCCACCTCGCTCTTCCCGACCAACACCTACAGCGCCAGCAACTACTGGGTCGACGTCGTGTTCGACACCACGGCGGGGCCCGACACGACGCCGCCGACGGTGGCCTCCACCAACCCGGCCGCGGGCGCGACCGGGGTCGACCCCGGCGGGGACGTGCGGGCGACCTTCAGCGAGCCGGTCGACCAGGCGACGCTGAGCGGCAACGTCACGCTGCGCAACGGGGCCGGCACGCTCGTTCCGGCGAGCGTGCAGTACGACGCCCCGAGCTCGACCGTCACCCTGCACCCGACGAGCGCGCTCGCCAACTCGACCAGCTACACGGCGACCGTCAAGGGCGGCGCCTCCGGGATCAAGGACCTGGCCGGTAACGCGCTCGGCGCCGACTTCAGCTGGTCGTTCACGACCGCCTCGCAGGCGGGCGGCTGTCCGTGCAGCATCTGGCCCGCTTCCGCCCGCCCGGCGGTGGCGGCCGTCGGCGGGACGCAGTCGGTCGAGCTGGGGACGAAGTTCCGCGCCGACGTCAGCGGCTACGTGACCGGGATCCGCTTCTACAAGGGCGCCACCAACACCGGCACCCACATCGGCAGCCTCTGGACGCTCGGCGGCACCCGGCTCGCGCAGGTCACCTTCAGCAACGAGACCGCCTCCGGCTGGCAGCAGGCGAACTTCTCGACGCCGGTCGCGATCAACGCCGGCACGACCTACGTGGTCTCCTACTTCGCGCCCAACGGCGCCTACTCGGTCGACCTCAACTACTTCGCCTCTGCGGCCCAGGTGAACGCGCCGCTGCGGGCGCTGCAGGACGGGACGGACGGTGGCAACGGCGTCTACAGCTACGGCTCGCAGAGCAGCTTCCCGAGCAACACCTACTCCTCGAGCAACTACTGGGTGGACGTGGTCTTCAGCACGACCGCGCCGTAGGCGATGGCCGTGATCGAATCCGCCGCACCGTCCCAGCTGCCTCTCCGCGCGCGCATCCTCCGGGGTCTCGGCTGGAAGCTCGCGTCGGAGACGTGGAGCCAGGTCTTCGGCATCGTCGTCGCGATCCTGCTCGCGCGGCTGCTCACGCCCCACGACTACGGCGTCGCTGCGATGGTGATCGTCTTCGCGATGCTCGTCCCGATCTTCGCGGACCTCGCTCTGGGCGCCGCCCTCATCCAGCGCCGCCACTTGACCGAAGAGGACCGGTCGACCGTCTTTTGGACCAGTGCGGTCACCGGCGCGGGGTTCACCGCCGCGGGCATCGGCCTGTCCTGGGCAGTTGCGGGTTTTTACGGCGAGCCGGAAGTTCAGCCACTCTTCGCCGCGCTTTCGTGCTCGTTCCTCTTGAGCTCGCTGGGCTCGACCCATGCAGCGCTGTTGAACCGGGAGATGAACTTCCGGGCACTCGAGCTTCGGTGGATGGCCGGCGTCTTTGCCGGCGGGGTCCTCGGCGTGGCGTTGGCGCTGGGTGGTTACGGGCCGTGGGCGATCATCGGCCAGCAGGTCGCGGCCGTGGCCGTGTCGACCGTTCTCCTCTGGCTACTCGGTGACTGGCGCCCTCGCTTCCTCTTCTCGGTCGCGAGCCTGCGCAAGTTCGGCGGCTTCAGCGCGAAGGTGTTCGGAACCCGAATCCTCTTCTACCTGAACCGGAACGTCGACAATCTCCTCGTCGGCAAGGCGCTCGGCGCCAAGGCGCTCGGGCTGTACGCGCTCGCGTACAACGTCATGTTGTCGCCCCTCAGCCGGATCGCGTGGCCGATCCAGACCGTCTTTTTCCCCGCCTTCGCCGAGCTACAGGAGGACGTGGAGAGGATGCAGAGCATGTGGCTGCGCGTGAACCGCCTCGTCGGCGCGGTGACGATTCCGGCGATGCTCGGGCTCGTGGTCGTCGCGCCGGAGTTCGTCGAGGTCGTTCTCGGCCAGAAGTGGGACGCAGCCGTGCCGGTGATCCAGGTACTGGCTGGAGTCGGACTGCTGCAGTCGCTCCAGAGCCTCAACTCGAGCATCCTGCAGGCTCGCGATCGGGCCGGCGTGCTGCTCTGGTACTCGCTCGTCGCGCTGGTCCTCAGTCTCATCGGGTTCTTCGCCGGGCTCCCCTGGGGCGTTGTCGGCGTCGCCGCCGGATACGCGATCGCCAGCGTCTTCATCGAGTCGTACTACACGTGGCTCACGGCGCGGGCCCTCGAGCTTTCGGCCTTCTCGCTGCTCGGCGCCCTCAGCGGCGTGATCCAGGCGTCGATCGGCATGTTCGCCGTCGTGTTCGCGGTTCGGGCCGTGCTCCCCGACTCCGTCGGGCCGGGGCTCCAGCTCCTGCTCCTCGTCGTCACCGGGATCGTGGTCTACGCGGCTCTCTGTGCGTGGCGCGCGCCGGAGGTTCGAGCGGAAGCGCAGGCGCTCGTCCGTCGGAGGCGCGCCGTCCCGTAGGCCCGGACGGGGCGCGTTTCTATCATCGACGCGTGATGTCGCTCAGGCGCAGCCTCGGTCGCGCGTCCGTCACGTGTTACCGCGCACTCGTCGATCTCAGCGCGAAGAGCTTCGGCGCGCTGGCAGGCGGAGCATTCGCCAGCTTCGGCAAGGGGAGCACGATCGACTTGCCGCTGCGGCTCAAGGGCGAGCGGTACATCTCGATCGGAGAGGACGTCTACGTCGGGGCGGGCTCCTGGCTGCAGGTCCTCGGCGATTCGCATCCCGAGCCCGCACTCGTGATCGGCGACGGAACCGAGATCTCCGGAAGCTGCGTGCTCTCTGCCGCCGCGTCCGTGCGGTTGGGGCGCCGCGTGCTCCTGGCGCGAAACGTCTACGTCTCGGACCACAGCCACGCGTTCGACAACACGGCGGAGGCCGTCCTCGACCAGGGCATCACCGACGTCAGGCCGGTCGAGA
>Ga0081455_10003606_pt1 | contig 17755 bp, 14 predicted proteins | sample TabmetS3T2R1_FD_70207 | JGI IMG/M metagenome (GOLD analysis project Ga0081455, IMG submission 70207) | Tabebuia heterophylla rhizosphere microbial communities from the University of Puerto Rico - S3T2R1 | ecosystem: Host-associated > Plants > Roots > Rhizosphere ...
CGCGGCTGGACCGACGAGGAGTGGGACGCGGCGGCGGCCCGGCTCACCGAGCAGGGCCTGCTGGACGTCGCCGGGATGATCAGCGAGGAGGCCGAGCGGCGCATCGTCGCCGTCGAGCGGACTACTGATCAGGCCGCGGCCGGCGCTTGGGCCGATCGCCCGGTCGACGAGGTTGTCCTTGCCGCAAAGGCACTCCTGCCCATCAGCCGCGCGTGCGTTGCCGAGCTGCCCGACCGAACGCCGATCGGGGTGCTCACCACGTGGGATCCCGACAACGACCCAGGTCTTCTCGGTATATGAGAATTGCATCCTGAATAGCAAGACACTGTCGTAGGGTCGGCGGGTGCTCGATCCTGGACGACGACCGGCGTGGCGGTGGGCGATCCTGGCTGTGGGCATCCTGGCCCAGGCGGCGACCTGCGTGTTCCTGTACGGGCTGCCCACCCTCGTGCCGGCCCTGCGGGCCGATGAGCAACTCAGCCTGGTGGGGGCCAGCGTCGTCGTGTCGGCGCCCACCGCGGGGCTGTTGCTGACGCTGATCGCCTGGGGCGCTGCGGCCGATCGGTTCGGTGAGCGTGTCGTGATCGCCACCGGGCTGACCCTCGCGACAGCGTTTCTGGCGCTGACGGTCGTGGTGCACGGCGCGGTGCTGCTGTGCGTGTTGCTGGGGTTGGCCGGGGCGTCCGGCGCCTCGGTCAACGCGGCCAGCGGACGGGTCGTCATGGGCTGGTTCGCCGTCGACGAGCGGGGCCTGGCGATGGGCGTCCGGCAGACGGCTCAACCGCTGGGCGTGGCGATCGCAGCGTTGACGATGCCGCCGCTGGCTCATAGCCATGGCGTGCGCACCGCGCTGCTGTTCGCGGCGGCCTGCTGCGGGGTGATGGCGCTGGCCGTCGCGGCGCTCGTGACTGATCCGCCGCGCCCGGTCCGGGTGACGGCCGAGCCGGCGCCGTCGCCCTACCGCGGCCCGGTGCTGTGGCGCATCCACGCGGCCAGCGCGCTGCTCGTCGTGCCGCAGTTCGCCGTCTCGGCGTTCACCCTCGTGTACCTGGTCAGCGAACGGCACTGGGATCCCACCGCGGCCGGACGGCTCGTGTTCGCGTTCCAGGTCGCCGGTGCCGCCGGGCGGATCGCCGCGGGCGTCTGGTCGGACGCGGTGCGCAGCCGGCTCACCCCGATGCGCCAGCTGGCCATCACGAGCGGCGCGCTGATGACCGTCCTCGCGCTCGGTGCGTGGGCCCACGCCTGGTGGGTGATCGTCGGGTTCGCGCTGAGCGCCGTCGTGACCGTGGCCGACAACGGGCTGGCGTTCACAGCCGTCGCCGAGATCGCCGGTTCGTCGTGGGCCGGCCGAGCGCTCGGCGTGCAGAACACCGGTCAGAACGTCGCGGCGCTGCTGACCCCGCCCCTGCTCGCCGCCATCATCGGCGATAACCGTTACGCCGTAGCGTTCGCGGTCGTTACGATCTTCCCGCTGCTCGCGGTGCCGGTGACGCCGGCGCGATCCGAGCGTCGCGCGGCTAGCCCTGCTCTTCTCTCGACGTCCGAGCCTGCTCAGCCAGAGCTTGGCCGGTAGCCGTCGCGAACTGGATGACGTCGGCGCGCGTCAGCTGCGGCGAACCCTGCATGGCCTCTCCGACGATGCCGTCGAGCTGCTCGTAGAACCACTGGATGGCGTGCCGGCCGGCCGGTGTGGCGGTGGCCAGCAGGCTGCGCCGGTCGTCGGGATTCTGCGATCGCGTGACGTACGCGGCGGCCTCGAGCCGGTCGAGCAGCGCCGTGACACTGCCCGAGGTCAGGTTGAGCCGCTGGCCGATCTCGCTCGGTGTGCGCGGCCCTTCGTGATCGAGGTACCCGAGTGTGATGACCTCGCTGGTGCCAACGCCGAGCTCGTCGGCGACGGCCTCTCGGTAGCGCTCCCAACCTTGGACGAGTTCGCGCAAGGCCATGGACACATCGCGAATCGTCGGTCCATCATGGCTCACAGTGATCGTGCGTCCTCGCGAAGTAGTGATTTAGCTTGATCATCATGCTACTTACCGGTGGGGGATTCGGTCAACTCAATCGGCAGCTAGTTACCAGCGATAGCCGCTGATTCCCCTTGCAAGACGGCGAAATTGGGTCTGCTCATATGGGTCGCATCGCTCGAATCGTGTGCCCCGAAAATGACACGCCAGCCGACTCGCTTGATTATCCAGATACTTGTTGCTAAGTTCGCGTGTGCTGGAGGCGACGCAACGGGGGCGCGTCGCCTCCAATCTATTTGCCGGCCGTCCGGATCAGCGTCCGCGCTCGCGGGCCAGCTGGACGAAACCGCGCCAGCCGACCAGCCGCACCAGATTCGAGGGCGCGAAGAACTGGCGCATCGACATCGACCCGTTGATCGTGCCGAACAGTCGCGCGGTTTGCTCGGGATCTGCGGCGATCGCGCGGAAGAGCCGTTTCTCGCCATCCGTCGCGGGATTGAGTGCAGCCAGCCCGACGGTGAAGTCGTAGATCGGCTTGGTCTGCCGGTCGCGTCGGCGCCCGTAGCGGGCCAGCGCCGCGTCGCGCCGGGCCGGGCGGCCGAGTCCAGCGACGATGGCCGCCGAGGCCAGTTCGGCGTCGCGCAGGGCGTGGCTCATGCCCAGGCCGGTGATCGGGTCCATGGCCAGCCCGGCGTCGCCGACGAGCACCCAGCCCGGTCCGGCGGCCTGCCGAAACACGTTTGGCAGCGCGTTCGTGCCGCGCACCGGGCCGATCCGCTCGGCGGTCCGCGCCCGTTCACCGAGTGAGCCGGCGGCGTCGAGCGTGGCGCGCAGGGCGGCGTCCGGGTCGCGGGCGGTACATGTCGAACTGGCCGCCGCGCCCGGCGACATAGGTGATCACCAGGCCGTCGTGGGTGGGCCAGGCCGAGGCGATCCGATCGCCCAGCGCGTAGATCTCGCCGCCGGCGACGGGCAAGCCCTGCCAGTAGCCGTAGAACGCGACGGTTCGCGACGGTCGGGCGCGGTACTCCGCGGCGCCGACCAGCTTGGCGATCCGCGAGTGGCTGCCGTCGGCGCCGACGATCAGGTCGGCCGATTCGGTGGTGCTTGTGTCCTTGCCCTTGGCTCGGCACGTCACGCCCACCACTCGGTCGCCCTCGCGGCATATCCCGTCCACGACCGTCGCTTCGCGCACTTCGGCGCCGGCGCTCCGGGCGGCGTCGACGAGCAGGGCGTCCAGCACGGTGCGCCGCGGGCTCAGCATCACGTCGACGCCGTCCACGGCCGGGAACGTCCCGTCGAGGACGACACCCTCGTTGTCGAACCGTAGCCGGTGCGTGGCCGGCAGGCCGGATGCCAGCACGCCGTCGAGCAGTCCCCACTTGGCCAGCCGGGCCACGCCCGGCACCTGCAGCTGATGGGTGGAGAGGGTGTCGCTGGGGAAGCGGGCCTGATCGATCGCCAGGACGCGCAGCCCGGCCCGGGCGAGCAGCATCGCCGATGTCGCCCCGGCCACCCGGGTACCCACCACGATCACGTCGTACGGCACGGCTCACCGCCATTTCGTTGCGCCGTAACGTAACGCTGTTGCAGTAAGGTGTCAACTATGGGACGGCCTCGCGAACACGGACCCGAGACGCGCGATCAGTTGCTGCAGACCGCCGCGCGGCTGCTGAACGACGAGGGTGCGGCCGCGCTGAGCGTCCGACGGCTGAGCGCCGAGGTCGGGGTAAGCAGCCGGGCTGTATATAGCCTGTTCGGTGACATGCGCGGCCTGCTCGGCGAGCTGTTCCGGCGCGAGTCCGAGACGATGGTGCGGCTGCACGAAGCGGTGCCCCGCCAGGCGAATCCGGTCGCCGAGCTCATGGCGCTGGCGCTGGCCTATCGGCAGGGCGCGCTCGAACATCCCGAGCTGTACGGACTGATGTTCGAGCGAGCGGTGCCCGCGTTCTGCCCGGACGACGACGACATCGCCTACGCGATGCGCAGCCTGGTCCGGGTCGAGGACGCCGTCACCCGGGCCTTGCGCGAGCGTCGTCGCCGGCGTGACCCGCACCAGGTGACGTTGCAGCTGTGGGCGGTCGTCCACGGCCTGGCCTCGCTCGAACTGCGCGGCGCGCTCGGCGATGCGGCAACAGCCGAGGCGAGCTGGCGGGACACCGTCGCGGCGGTGACGGCGGGGCTGTTCGCCGAGCGCAAAGCCCGGATCGCCTAGGCTGAGTGCTCCGCGACCGCAATCGAGAGGATGGGCGATGTCGGACGACACGACGCCGGAGCAGTTGCGTCAGGAGCTCAAGGACATCGACGCCCAGATCGCCGAGCTGCGCCGGGTGTCCGGCGGCGTGGTCTCCAGCGTCGGCTCGAATGGTGACGGCGTGGAGAACGCCGAGGACATCGCTGCCGATCTCACCGGCGTCGAGGAGAACGACGCGGTGATCGAGATCCTGCAGCAGCGTCGAGAGGCCATCCAGCGCCGTCTCGGCGAGTCCGGCTGACTCGCCCAGATGACGGCTGACGTCGCGGCCGATCTGGCGCCCAGCGGCACATTGCGGGCGTCCATCAATCTGGGTAATCCGGTGCTGGCGCAGGGCACGCCGGTGGCGCCGAGCGGTATCACCGTCGACATCGCCCGCGAGGTCGGCGCCCGGCTCGAGGTGCCGGTGGAGTTCGTCTGCTTCGACGCGGCCCGCAAGTCCTACGAGGCGATGATGACCGGCGACGCCGACCTCTGCTTCCTCGCCATCGAGCCGGCTCGCGAGGCGGAGGTCGTGTTCAGCGCGCCGTACGTCGTGATCGAGGGCGTGTTCGTGGTGCCTCAGGATTCGCCGCTCAAGACGGTGGCCGACGTCGACCGTTCCGGCGTGCGGGTCGGCGTCAAGCTCGGTTCGGCCTACGACCTCTACCTCACGCGCACCCTGCAGCACGCGACGGTGGTGCGCGGTGAGGAAGGCGTCGACGTCTTCCGGGCCGAGGGTCTGGAGGCGGGGGCCGGCATCCGGCAGCCCGTCACCGCGTACGCCGCCGCGCACCCGGACGTGCGGCTGATCGACGAGCGGTTCATGCAGATCCGGCAGGCGGTCGGCATTCCCAGGACGAAGCGCCCGGACACCGCCCGATTCCTGTACGACCTGGTCGAGGAGCTGAAGGCCGGCGGATTCGTCGCCGAGTCGCTGCGCCGCGCGAAGCAGCCGGTCGCGGCCGTCGCGCCTGCGGGGTAGTGATCAGATCCGGTCGGTCGGGTCGAGCATGCGCGCGGGCGTCGTCAGGGTGTCCGGGTACTTGATGCCGGCGCCGGTGTTGAGCGCGACAACGACGTCGCTCGCGCGGATATCGCCCCGCTCGCGCAGGGTCCGGATCGCGGCGACCGTCGCGGCACCCTCCGGGCAGACCAGCGCACCCTCGACGCTCGCGATCTCGCGCTGCGCGGCGAGCAGCTCGTCGTCGGTGACCGCCAGCGCGCAGCCGTCGGTGGCATAGACGGCGTCCAGCACGAGGAAGTCGCCCAGCGCCTTGGGCACGTTGATGCCGAACGCGATCGTGTACGGATCCGGCCAGGGTGTGCTCTGTCGCGCGCCGGCCTCGAACGCGGCGACGATCGGCGCGCAGCCGGTGGCCTGGACGGCGACGAGCCGGGGCAGCGGCCCGCTGATCCAGCCGAGCTCGACCAGCTCGGTCAGCGCCTTGTAGATGCCGATGATGCCGACGCCGCCGCCCGTCGGGTAGACGATCAGGTCGGGCAGCGTCCAGCCGAGCTGCTCGACGATCTCCAGGCCCATCGTCTTCTTTCCCTCGATGCGGTATGGCTCCTTGAGCGTCGACACCTCCTGGATGCCGTCGCGTTCGGCCACCGCGTCGTGCACCATGCGTCCGCAGTCGCCGATGTGCCCGCGGACCAGGTACAACTCGGCGCCGGCCGCCGCCACCTCGCCGCGGCAGATCGCCGGTGCTTTCTCGGGCATGGCGATGAGCGCGGACAGCCCGGCCCGCGCCGCGTAGAGCGCCCAGGCCGCTCCGGCGTTTCCGTTGGTGGGCATGGCGATTCCCTTGACGCCGAGCTCGGCCGCCCGGGCGACGCCGACCGCCGCGCCGCGCGCCTTGAACGACCCGGTCGGGATGGTGCCCTCGTCCTTCATCAGCAGCCCAGGTACGCCGATCCGGGCGCCCAGCCGGGTCAGCGGCAGCAGCGGCGTCATGCCCTCGCCGAGCGTCACGACGTTCTCGGGCGCCGAGACCGGCAGCAGCTCGTGATACCGCCACAGCGACGGCTCGCGCCCGGCGAACACCTCCCGGCTCGACTCGGCGGCCAGCCGGGCCAGGTCGTACTGGGCCAGCAACGGCGAGCCGCAGGTGCACGTTCCCTGGACGACGTCGGCCGGGAAGCGGTTGCCACAACGCGGGCAGCGCAGATCAGTCAGGTAGGAGAACACGATCAGAGGTTAGGCGCCGATGATCGTGGCGACCGCGTCGCGGGCGGCCGGTGACAGCGTCGCGACCCGGAGCCCGTCGAGCGGCAGCCAGGTCGCGGCGTCCGTCGTCCCGTCGGCCTCGGACACGATGCCGGTCGTTGAGCTGAGGCTGACCCGGTAGAACAGCGCGACCAGCTGCCAGTTGACGCCCAGGCGATGCGCCGAATAGCTGCGGGCGTCCACGAGTTCGGCCGCGCTCAGGGTCAGCCCGGTCTCCTCGGCGAACTCCCGGGCCAGCGTGTCGGCCGGCTGCTCGCCGGGATCGATGCCGCCGCCGGGCAGGTGCCACAGCCCGGGCTCGAAGATCGGGGACGAGTCGGCCAGCCGGACGACCAGCAACCGGCCGTCGTCCACGGCGATGCCGTATGCCGATACGCGGGAGCGATGCTCGCCGGGCCCCGTCGTCACGCGAACCCCCACCGGACGACAAAAGGAAGGAGCCCCGCTCCTTCCCACTTCAACGTATATCGCACTGGGGGGCTTGCGGCAAGACCCCGGTTGTGCCGCAAAATCGCCGACCGAGATCAGAACCTGGGGGAACGGGAGTCGCGAAGTGCGGGTGTTGTTGTCGACGTACGGGTCGCGCGGGGACGTCGAACCGCTGCTGGGATTGGCGGTGCAGCTGCGGGAACTCGGCGCGGAGGTGGTGGTGTGCGCGCCGCCGGACTGCGCAGCGCGGCTGGCCGAGCTCGCTGTGCAGCTCGTGCCGGTCGGCGCGCCGGTGCGTCCGCTGGTGCATGGGGCGACGCCGCCGTCGCCCGACAACGTGCCCCGGCTCGCGGCTGAGCTGATCGCCGCGCAGTTCGAGGTGCTCGCTCCGGTGGCCGAGGGATGTGACGCGCTGGTGGCGACCGGCCTGATGCCGGTCGCGGCCGGCGCCCGTTCGGTGGCCGAGAAGCTGGGCATCTACTCCGTGCACGTCAGCTACTGCCCGATCTTCGTGCCGTCACCGCACAACCGGCCGCAGCCGCTGCCGGGCCGGCCGATCCCGCCGGACGTGACCGACCGGCGGGAGCTGAACGAGCTGGACATCCAGAACTACAACACGCTGTTCGGCCCGCCGCTGAACCGCCACCGGGTGGCGGCCGGGCTGCCACCACTGCACAACGTTCGCGACTACGTGTTCGGCGACCGCCCCTGGCTCGCCGCGGACCCGACGCTGGCGCCGGAGCCGGCCGACCTCCATGTCGTGCAGACCGGTGCGTGGAGCGTGCCGGACGAGCGCCCGCTGCCGGCCGAGCTGGAGGCGTTCCTGGACGCCGGCACCCCACCGGTGTACGCCAGCTTCGGCAGCATGCGCGCCCCGGAGAACCTCGCCCGGGTGGCCATCGAGGCGATCCGTGCGCAGGGACGGCGCGTGCTCGTCGGTCGCGGCTGGGCCGACCTGGATCTGATCGACGACGGCGACGACTGCTTCGTCGTCGGCGAGGTGAACCAGCAGGCTCTGTTCGGCCGGGTGGCCGCCGTCGTCCACCACGGCGGCGCAGGCATCACGACGACGGCCGCCCGCGCCGGCGCGCCGCAGGTGGTGATCGCTCAGATCGCCGACCAGCCGTACTGGGCCGGCCGGGTGGCCGGTCTGGGCATCGGCGTGGCCCACGACGGTCCGACCCCGTCCACCGAATCCCTGTCCGCCGCCCTCGGGACGGCGCTGGCTCCCGAGACCCGCGCCCGCGCGACCGCCGTCGCCGGCACGATCCGCACCGATGCGGCGGCCGTGGCGGCGCGGTTGCTGTTCGACACCGTCAGCGGAGCCCGGCCGGCCGCGTGAACCTCGGAGTCGATGACGTGAACCCCTTGACCACCAGTGCATTCGACCTGCCCGACCATCTCGCCGCGAAGGCCGACCCGGCCCTGATCGCCGGCGACGAGCGGCACTTCGCGGCGATCGCGGAGAGCCTCGAACGGTCGATCGCCGACCTGTCCGACCGCCTCGACGCCGAGCGCAAGTCGCCCGGAGGCATCGGCCAGGAGGCGATGGACCGTGACCTGGAGATCCACCGGCTGACCGCTCGGCTGCGCACCCTGCGTCGGTACGGCCTGGACCTCTGTCTCGGACACGTGGTCGGCGCGGACGACGCCGAGCCCGTGTACGTCGGACGGCTCGGTCTCACGGACAGCGCGGGTCGTCGGCTGTTGGTCGACTGGCGCTCTCCCGCGGCCGAGCCGTTCTTCGGCGCGACCCACGCCAACCCGATGGGGCTGGCCAGCCGTCGCCGGTATCGCTGGACCAGCGGGCGGATCAGCGACTACTGGGACGAGGTGTTCACGGCGGACGGGTTCGACGGGCACGCCGCTTCGCTCGACGACCAGTCCGCGTTTATCGCCAGCCTGGGCGGCAACCGGTCGGGCCGAATGCGAGACGTGCTCGGCACCATCCAGGCCGACCAGGACGCCATCATCCGCGCGGGATCGGCCGGCGCGCTCCTCGTCGACGGCGGGCCGGGCACGGGCAAGACCGTCGTCGCGCTGCACCGCTCCGCGTACCTGCTCTACGCCGACCCGCGCCTCGGCCACCACCGCGGCGGCGTGCTGTTCGTCGGTCCGCACCAGCCCTACCTCGCGTACGTCGCCGACGTCCTGCCCAGCCTCGGCGAGGAGGGCGTGCAGACCTGCACCCTGCGCGACCTCGTCGCCGAGGGAGCCGCGGCACCCGTCGAGGCCGACCCGGACGTCGCCCGCCTGAAGTCGTCGGCGGACATGGTGAAGGCGATCGAGACGGCCGTCCGGTTCTACGAGGAGCCGCCCGCCAAGGGGCTGACGGTCATGACTGACTGGTCCGACATCTGGCTGAGCGCCGACGACTGGGCCGAGGCGTTCGAGGCGCCGACCCCTGGTACGCCGCACAACGAGGCGCGCGACCAGATCTGGGACGAGCTCGTCACGATCCTGATGGACAAGTACGACGGCGACGCCTCGGACGACCTGCTCCGCAAGTCGCTGTTACAGGACGCGGAGCTGCGCAAGGCCTTCAACGGCGCGTGGCCGCTGCTCGAACCGGGCGAGCTCGTCGGCGACCTGTGGTCGGTGCCCGCCTACCTGCGCATGTGCGCTCCGTGGCTGCGCCCCGACGACATTCGACACCTGCAGCGCGCGGACGCCCAGGCCTGGACGGTGTCCGACCTGCCGCTGCTGGACGCCGCCCGGCAGCGGCTGGGCGACCCGCAAGCGTCGCTGCGCAAGCGCCGGCAGGAGGCCGCCGTCGCCGCCGGGCGGGAGGAGATGGCCCGCGTCGTCGAGCACCTCATCGCCTCGGACGACTCCGAGATGCTGGTCATGTCGATGCTTCGCGGGCAAGACCTCTCGGACGCGCTGGTCGACGAGTCCGCGCTGCCGACCGCGGACCCGGACGTCCTGGCCGGCCCGTTCGCGCACATCGTGGTGGACGAGGCTCAGGAGCTGACCGACGCCGAGTGGCAGATGTTGCTGCTGCGCTGCCCCTCGCACAGCTTCACGATCGTCGGCGACCGGGCCCAGGCCCGGCACGGGTTCACGGAGTCGTGGCCGGACCGGCTCGAGCGGATCGGGCTCGACCGGATCAACCTGGCGTCGCTGAGCATCAACTACCGCACGCCGGAAGAGGTCATGGCCGAGGCCGAGCCGGTCATCCGGGCGGTGCTCCCGGACGCCAACGTGCCGACCTCCATCCGCAGCAACGGCGTCCCCGTCGTACGCGGCCCGGCTTCGGCGCTGGGCTCGATCCTCGGCCGCTGGCTCGCCACGCACGCCGAAGGGATCGCCTGCGTCATCGGCGATCCGACGTTCCGGACCACTGCGCGAGTGCGGTCGCTGACCCCGGAGCTGGCGAAGGGACTCGAGTTCGACCTGGTCGTCCTCGTCGATCCGGAGGGATTCGGCCCGGGTATCGAAGGAGCGGTCGACCGCTACGTCGCGATGACCCGAGCGACCCAGCAGCTCGTCATCCTGACTTCCTCCTGACCAGCACCGCTACGGCACCGGTGTCGGCCCGAGGATCTCGATGCCGAACGACGCGGCCAGCTCGGCCAGCGCCGACGGCGGTATGTCGACGGGTGGCGTTTTGGTCGACGTGGCCGGGGTTCCCGCGGCGAGCACGAAGTCGTCGAATCCGGCCGGCATGTGCAGGGTGAGGAAGTGCGCCTGCGGGCTGGTCACGACGAATGCGTGCGACAACTTGCGCGGCAGGAACGCGACCGCTCCGGCGCCGGCCGCCCGCGACTGCCCGTCGACGTCGACGCGCAGTTCGCCGTCGAGCACGAAGAACGTCTCGTCCTCGGCGTCGTGCCGGTGGACCGGGCTGCCGTAGCCACGCTCACCCTGATGTTCGAGCACATCGAACAGCCCCGCGGTCGCTGCACCCGGTGCCCGGATGCGGACCAGCGCGCCGAGGAACCAGACGGCCTGCTGGACGTCCGGCGTCAGGATCGCCGGCGTGCGTGCGTTCAGATCGGTCATGCCTCGATCAGACACTGCGCGACGTATGACTGTCCAAGACCAGTTCGCTTACTTACCATAGCCAAAGTGCATACATCGGACGCGGTCGGCGCCGGCGTTGAGCTGCGCCTGCTGCACGCTCTCGTCGCGGTGGCCGAGGAGTCCAGCGTCAGCGCGGCAGCGGTTCGGCTCGGCATCGCCCAGCCGTCGTTGAGCCGGCAGTTGCGGTTGCTGGAGCGCCGGCTGGGCCTGCCGCTGTTCGAACGCGCCGGCCGGCGGCTGCGCATCGCCCCAGCGGCGGGACCGGTGGTCGACGCCGCCCGGCAGGCCATCGCGACCGCCGACGGCGTCGTGCGGGCCGCCCGGCGAGCCGCGGACGGGCGTACCGGACGGCTGGCCATCGCTGTCCAGCCCGGCTGTTCCCCGTTGCTGTTCATGAACGCGCTGACCGCGTTCCGTAGCCGTCACCCCCAGGTGGAGACGAGCATGGTGGAGCTTACCGACGACGAGCAGGTCCGCGGCCTGCGCGGGGGACGCCTCGACCTCGCCCTGACCCGCCTCGCGCCGCCGGCGCAGGACCTGCCGCATCAGGTACTCGTTCGCGAACCGCTGAGCCTCGTCGTGCCCACGGGGCACCGGCTCGCACGGGCGGAGCGGGCCAGGCTCGACGATCTGATCGGCGAGGACGTGGTGTTCTACCCCCGAGCGGTGCAGCCGGTCGCCCACCACTGGCTGACCGAGCAACTGCGGGCGGCCGGTTTGCCCACCGGCCTGCAGGAGGCGAGCCTGACCAGCATCTTCGCGACGGTGGCGGCCGGGCTGGCCGTCTCGGTGCTGGTCAGCTCCTACCAAGCCGTCCTGCGCCCGCCCGGCGTGCGGTTCGTCCCCCTCGACGGCCTGGCCGTCGACCTGATCATGACCTGGCGGTCCGGACCGGAATCAGCGACCCTGCACGCGTTCCGGGATGAGCTCATGCGCGGGCTGGCCCCGTCGAGACCAGCGTCAGCGTAAAGATTCGCCTTGGTTCACAAGGGAAATCTCTTGGCCGCCAGTAGGCGATTTCCAACTGGGCGGGACACAGTAGTCACAACGTGAGTTCGCGGCTCGTCTACTGAGATGGGCCCGATCCGGCCAGGTTGTGATGCAACACCTGCCTGGCCGATGTCGGTCGACGCGGGCAGAATGCTCGAACTAGGACATCCGTCGGGGAGGAGTCCATCGTGGCCGTGCCAGCGACGACTGACCCGCCCGAACGCCCTGCGACCTCGCTGCGGGGGTTCGTGGGCCGCGAGCATGAACTGGGCCTGCTGCACAGGATGCTGAGCGACGGCCCGGCGCCGGTGGTGGTGCTGATAGAGGGCGAGGCGGGCATCGGCAAGACCCGCCTGGTGCACGAGTTCCTCGAGACGAGAGGCGCCCACGCGCCCACCCGCCGAGCGCTGACGGGCTGCTGCCCACCGTTTCGCCAACCGCATACGTTGAGCCCGGTGGTCGATGCCGTCAAACAGGTGGCCGATGATGTGCGTGAGCTGCGGCTGGGCGGCCTGGCCGGTGCGCTGCGCCCGCTGTTCCCCGAGTGGGCCGAGGACCTGCCGCCCAGTCCCGAACCGGCCGAGGACGCGACCGCGGCGCGGCACCGTGTGTTCCGGGCGCTGGCCGAGCTCCTCGAGCGGCTCGACGTGGAAGTCCTCGTTCTCGAGGACGCGCACTGGGCCGACGAGGCCACTCTGGAATTCCTGCTCTTCCTCGCGGCAGCACCCCGGGCGGTGCGGCTGCTGATCACGTGCCGCCCGGAGGACGTACCGGCCGAATCGCTGCTGCCGCGCCTGGCCCGGTTCGCGGCCGGTGGCCGGCGGCTCGAACTGTCTGCGCTCGACGTGCTGGCCACGGCGCAGCTCGTCTCGTCAATGCTGTCGGGCTCGCGGGTGTCCGACGAGTTCGCGACGTTCCTGTACGAGCGCACCGGGGGCGTGCCGTTGGCGGTGGAGGAGTCGGTGCGCCTGATGGTCGACCGGGGCGACATCTTCCGCCGCCACGGCGAGATGGCTCGCCGGCCGCTGGCCGACATCGCGGTGCCGCCGACGCTGCGCGACGCGGTGCTCGAACGGGTGCGGCGGCTCGGCCGGGAGGCGGTAGCGGTGTTGTGGGCGGCCGCCGTGCTGGCCGACCCGGTCGACGAGCGGATGCTGCGCGCGGTGTGCGGGCTGCCGGCCGGGCGGCTGCGGCACGGCCTGGGCGAGGCGCTCGACGGCAGCCTGCTCGTCGAGGACGACCGCGGTCTGGTGTCGTTCCGGCACGTGCTGGTCAGCCGGGCCGTGTACGAGGCGATCTCGCGACCGCAGCGCCGGTTGCTGCACCTGCGCGCCGGACACGCACTCGAACGGGTCACCCCGCTACCGGTGGCGCGGCTGGCCACGCACTACTCGCACGCCGGCGAGACGGCCAAGTGGTGCGAGTACGCCGAACGGGCCGCCGACATGGCGATGACGCCCGGCGACGAAGCGACGGCCAGCGCGCTGCTACATGACCTCGTCGTCCACGCCGACCTGCCTGCGCCGACGGTGGCCCGGCTGGCTAGCAAGATCACGTTCACCTCGCCGTCCACCGCGGCACGCTGTGAGGAGCTGCTGCCGGCATTGCGCGCCGTGCTGGAACGGCCTGGGCTCGGACGCGTCGACGAGGCGCAGCTACGCGCCCAGCTCGGTCGGGTGTACGGCGTGATGGAGGACTTCGAGGCCGCGTACGCCGAGCTGGAGCGAGCCGCACCGCACTTGCCGCCGGGCTCGGTCGCCGCGGCGCGGGCGATGTTGCTGCTGGCCTGGCCGCAGGGCGTACTGCGGCCCGTCTCGGCGCACCTGCGATGGTTGCGGCGGGCGTCCGAGGTGACCGAGCGGCTGGATCCGGCTCAGCAGCTGGACTTCCTGGCCCACCGGGCCACCGGCCTGCTCATGCTGGGCGAGGAGGAGGGCTGGGCGGCCGCGGCGCGCGTACCCCGCGACGCGGCAACCGCGCCGGAGCGGCTGGTGCTGGCAATCGGGCACATGAACATCGGCGAGGCGGCGATGTTCTGGGGTCGGCACGCCGAGGCGAGGCAGTGGATGGCCGACGCGCTGCACCTGGCCGAGATCGACGAGCACGCGCGCTGTCGCAGCATCATCATGGTCAAGCAGGCCCACCTGGACTGGTTCACCGGGTCCTGGGACGGCTTGCTCGAGCGGGCGGTCGCTCTGGCCGCGGACGAGGACCTCGCGCCGGTGACGCGCTACGAGGCCGAGCTGATCGCCGGACAGATGCAGGCGGCGACCGGGTCGGTCGATGCGGCCGCCGACCACCTACTGCGCGCGCACGCCGCGATGCGCCGGCATGTGCTGCTCGACAGCCTCGAGTCGGCGGCGGCGCTCGGCCGGTTGCACCTGGCCGCGGGTGACGTCGAGGCGACGCTCGGGCTCACCGACGGGCCGCTCGAGCTCGTCGCCGGCCGGGGTTTCTGGATCCGCGCCGCCGACGTGCTGCCGGTTCGGGTGGCCGCGCTCGCCGCCGCCGGCCGAGCCGACGAAGCGGCCGCGCTGCTGCCCGCCTTCGCCCGCTGGCTGCGCGGCCGTGACGCACCGGTCGGCCGGGCGGCCCTGGCCACCTGCCGAGCGACGCTGACCGAGGAACCCGATCGAGCCGCGACCGCCTTCGCGGAGGCGGCCACCGCGTGGCGCGCGTCGGCCCAGCCATACCAGGAACTGCGGGCCCGGGAAGGCCAGGCGCGCTCGCTGCTGGCCGCGGACCGGACCGACACGGCCCTGCCGTTGCTCGCCGACGTGGGGCAGAGGCTGGCCAAGCTCGGTGCCACCGTCGATGCCGACCGGGTCGCGCAGGAGCTGCGTCGGCACGGGGTGCCGGGGCACACGACCTGGCGGGGCGGCCGGCGCGGCTACGGCGACCAGCTCTCGCCGCGCGAGCTGGAGGTTGTGCAGCGTGTGGTGGCCGGCCACACCACCCGTCAGATCGCCGAGCAGCTGTCCCGGTCGCCGGACACCGTCTACTCGCAGCTGCGTTCGGCCATGCGCAAGCTCGGCGTGCCGTCGCGCACGGCGCTCGCGGTTCGGGCCGCCGAGCTCGGCATCACCGGATCTTTCACAGTTCGGCACTGAACTTTCCCGATTTCCGGGATAGCAAGCGTTTGCCGCCGCGGCCGAGACTGGCCGCGCCATGACGCGATCCAGCTCACCGAACCCGTCGACGCCGCCCCGCACCGAGGCGGCGGATCCGGCTGTCCTTCCGCCGTCCGGCGATCTGACGGCCGGAACCGACGACGAGCATTCGGTCGCGCCGCCGCCCAACCCCGAAGCCAACGAACCGCTGTAGGTGTCGCCCGGCCGCCAGGAGGTCCGATGATCAGATTGCCTAGACGTGATCCGAGCTCGAGGCGGGTGCCGCTGTCCGCCTTCGGGGTGGCCCTGCTGATCGGCGGTTCGGCGACGGCCATGACCAGCTGCGCGGTCGGCCCCGGCTGCTCGACCAACTACACCGCCCCGACCGGCAGCGCCGCCGGAGCAGGTGCACCCGTCGCCGCGGCGACCTCGCCGGCCGACCCGCAGGACCCGCTGCGGGTCGACCCCGGCGCTGCGCCGGCGCTGGCCCGGCCGGCAGCTGCGATGCGGACCACCAGCGCCACGGTCACGCTGGTGACCGGCGACAAGGTGCGAGTAGACGCGGGGCCGGGGGGCCAGACGGCCACTCCGACGATCGCCCCGGCCGCCGGCGCCCAAGCCACCGGCTCCCCGGGCTTCGTCCGGTTCAGCTGGGGCGGGGACCAGTACCTCGTGCCCGACGCTGCGGTCCCCTACATCGGATCGACGCTCGACCTGCGGCTGTTCGACGTGAGCTATCTGGTGCGCGCGGGCCTGGACGACGCGCACGCGAAGAAGATGCCGTTGCAGGTGTCCGGCGATGCCGCCGCCCTACCTGGGCTGCACTCGACCGGACGCAGCGCCGGCGCCGAGTCCGCGACACTGACCAAGACGCAAACCCCGGCGGTGGGCCGGCTGCTCGCTTCGACCTGGCGGGCCGGCACCCCGTCGACCGCGCTCGGCCGACTCGGCACCGTCACGCTGGCCCAGCCCCAGGGCGCCCCCGCGCTGCCGACCCTGCCGGCCGGGCCGACGGCGCTGCCCACCGCGAGCGGCGGACACGGCCCGCACTGGCACACCGTCACGCTGAAGTTCATCGGCAGCGACGGCCAGCCCGGTACCGGCATCGGCTGGCTGCAGAACCTCGGTGACGCCCGCCTGGGTACCTACCTCGTCAACTCCGACAACCCGAGCGACGGCATCCCGCCGGTGAAGGGTGCTACCGGCCCGGTGAGCTACAGCGTGCCGGACGGTGACTACAGCATCGAGGTCAGCGTGCTCACGCCGCACGCCGGCACCGCCAACGGCACCGATGCGGCGCTGGTCGTCGTGCCCGATCTCGCCGTACACGGCGACCAGACCGTGGTGCTCGACGCGCGCACGGCCAACCCATTCCAGTCCGAGGTCGACCCGGCGGTGAACGCACCGGTGCGGGTCGACGAGATCGACATGTGGCGAGCCAGTACCACCGGCGGTGGCTGCGGCGGTGGCGCCGGGGGCGGCCAGTCGATGGGTCTGGTGTCGGCGGTGGGGGCCGGATACGCGGCGTCCGTCATCGGCGCGACGCCGACGGCGAAGGTCACCGCTGGCGGCCTGGGCTTCGCGGCGGAGACGCTGCTGCACGTCGGTAACGGGCCTGATCCGTCGCCGGATCCCCGCTACTTCCTGGTCTTCCCGAGCCAGGGCGCAATTCCGAAGTCACTGAGATACACCGTGCCGGCCGCGGATCTCACCACGGTGCGCTCGCACGTCTACGACAGGTTGGACCCCGGCTGTACCGGTGACGCGCCCGAGCTGTGGCCCAACGTCTATTACCCATGGGGCGGGATGGACGAACTGCGCGTGGGGAGTAGTGGCTTGCCCGTCGACATCGACCACGTACCCCCGGGCGACCACACCGACTACTGGTACGCAAGCGATCCCGCGCTCGCCAGCTTCGAGAGCGCGACGCTCTACGGCGACAACTCGCAGACTTGCTTCGACGGCGGCATCCGCTTCGGCGAGCGCCGCGCCGTCCACGCCGGCGGGCAGATCGACGAGACGTGGCACAAGGGCCCCGAGGTGCCTTCGTCCGCGGCCGTCCCGACCATCGGGTACTTCGACAGCCCGCCGTTCCCGACCTCGCAGCAAGGCATCGCCTCCGCGGTCGCGCCCGCGACTCGCCAGGACGACAACGGCATGCTCTATCTCGGGCTGGCTGACTCCGACCCGACCCATGTGACGGAAGATCTCTTCGGCCAGCAGATAACCAGTACGTTTGATTTCTACCGCAACGACACGCTGGCCCTCAGCACGAACACGCCGCTGATCAGTCAGGACCTCGTCCAACCGTTCGCGCAGGATCTGCCGATGCTGCCGGAGGCGGCGACCTACCGGCTGGACTGGACCGCTTCCAAGCAGAACGAGCCCGGGGCGTCCACGGAGACGGACTGGGTGTTCCGTTCCGGTCCGGGCGACGCGGCGGCGGCGCTTGGGTCGAACGGCCAGTGCGCACCGGATACCAGCCGCGCGTGTTCGTTCCTGCCGTTGTTGTTCCTGCGCTACGACCTGGCGTTGGACGAGAAGACGCAGGCGAAGGCGGGTGCGCCCTTCGACATCGACTTCACCGTCGTGCGTCAGCAGGGCCAGGCCGCTCCGTCGGGTGTGGGCGCCACGGTGTCGGTGTCCTACGACGACGGCAAGACCTGGTCGGACGCGCAGCACGCGAACGCACTGGGGGACAACCGGTTCGGTGTGCGCGTCACCCATCCGGACCTGGCGTCGACCAGTGGGTTCGTGTCGTTGCGGG
>Ga0081455_10003608_pt1 | contig 17741 bp, 17 predicted proteins | sample TabmetS3T2R1_FD_70207 | JGI IMG/M metagenome (GOLD analysis project Ga0081455, IMG submission 70207) | Tabebuia heterophylla rhizosphere microbial communities from the University of Puerto Rico - S3T2R1 | ecosystem: Host-associated > Plants > Roots > Rhizosphere ...
TGTCCACGGCAATGCCGAGATGCTCCGCATCCGGATAGCTGATGGTGCGCTCTTCGGTGTCGATTGTCGCGTTCACGTTCGGATAGATCTTCAAAGCCTCGATCGCAGCTTTCGCGATGAACGGCAGATAGGAGAGCGTCGCGCCTTCGCGTTTCTTGAAGTCATCCTTGACCTGGGCGCGGATTCGCGAGATCGCCGTGAGATCAACCTCGACCGTTGCCGTGAGCTGGGCTGAGACCTGGAGGGACTCGACCATGCGCTTGGCAATCGTCTGCCGCAGCCGCGACATCTTCTCCGTCGTGCCGCGCAACGTACTGGCCTCAGCTGCTGGCGCGGCCTGCGCTGCAGCGGGCTCGGCCGCTGCCGGCACCGGAGCGGCTTTCTCCTTCTCAGCCTCAGCTGCCTGCTTAGCAGCCTCAGCGGCCGCCAACACATCCTGCTTGCGGATCCGTCCGCCTACCCCAGTCCCGTTGAGCGACGCGAGGTCGACGCCATGCTCCTTAGCGAGTTTGCGTACCAGCGGTGTCACATAGCCGGCCTCGGAGTCGCCCCTCACTTGTGCCGCTGCAGCGGTAGCCGGTCCTGCCGGCCCGGGCTGTTCGGGTCGGGCCTCTTCTTTTGCGACGGGTGCCGCAACCTTGGGCTCCGGCTCTGGTTGTGCTGCGGCCTCGGGCTCGGGTTCTGCTTTGGCCTGTTCCGGCTCCGGCTGCCGCTCTGGCTCGGTCGGCTCCGGCTCGGGCGATGGCGCGGCCGCGGCTCCTGCCTCGCCGATGACCGCTAGGACTGCTCCAACACCAACTGTCTCGTCCTCTTGGACCCGTATCTCAAGCAAGGTGCCTGAGGTGGGTGAGGGGATTTCGGTGTCGACTTTGTCCGTCGAGACCTCGAGCAGCGGCTCGTCGGCCGCAACAGATTCCCCGACCTGCTTGAGCCAGCGGCTTACCGTCCCCTCGGTCACGCTCTCGCCAAGCTCCGGCAGCGTTACTTCAGTGCCCGCGGCCGGCTCGCCCGAGCCACCGGCCGGTGCGGCAGGCTCTGCTTTCTCCTCAGCCTGGGACTGCTCCGGCTCCTCGGTGGCTTCGGCTTGCTCCTGCGGTGCCTCCCCCTGCTGGGCCTCCTCCTGCTGTGCTTCCTCCCCGGCCTCGGCCTCAGCTGGCTCCTGCGCCGGCGCCTCAGCTGCTTCTTCCGCAGGTGCCTCGGCTTCCTGGGCCGGCGACTCGGCTTCCCCGGCCGGCGACTCGGCAGCCTCTTCGGCCGGAGCTTCGGGTGCTGGCGCAGCTTGGCCGTCGGCCTCGCTCGGCTCGCCGATCACGGCCAGCACAGCTCCCACTGCGACGGTCTCGTCCTCCTGCGCCTTGATCTCCAGCAGCACCCCGGAAGTGGGTGATGGGATCTCGGTGTCGACCTTGTCCGTCGAGACCTCGAGCAGCGGCTCGTCGGCTTCGACGGTGTCACCGACCTGCTTGAGCCACCGGCTGACCGTTCCTTCGGTCACGCTCTCACCGAGGGCTGGGAGGGTTACAGAGGTCGACATGGCTGTGAGGACTCCTTCATCGTGCTGGTGCTCAGTTTCGGCCTAGTGTCGCTGCTGGCTCGGCGGAACTTGGTCGGGCCTCTTCGGTGCCGGTGGGCCACAGCCTAGCCTCAGCGGGTCGCCAGAGAGCAGCGCGGCTGATGCTGGTGTGAAGTTGGGCCAGGGAGGCTTGCGTGTCAATCAGGCGTGGGAATGCAAGGGCTTGCCGGCCAGTGCCAGGTGCGCCTCGCCGAGCGCCTCGCTCTGACTGGGGTGGGCATGGATGAGGCCCGCAATGTCGGTCGGGAATGCGTCCCAGTTGGTGATCAGTTGGGCCTCGCCGACAAGCTCGCTGACCCGGGCACCGATCATGTGGATGCCGACCACCGGTCCGTTCGGCTTCCGTACCAGCTTCACAAAGCCCCGAGTCTTCAAGATCTGGGATTTGCCATTCCCGGCGAGGTCGTAGGTGAACGTCTGCACCTCGCCAAACCGTGTCCGCGCCTCATCCTCGCTCAACCCGATAGAGGCGATTTCCGGGTCCGAATATGTGACACGCGGCACGCCCAGATCCGCAATCATCGGCGGCGGTTGTTCGAGGAGACCGCTTCGGTGGGCAATATCCTCGGCAACGAAGATCCCGTGCGCGAAGCCTCGATGCGCAAGCTGCAGACCACGTACCAGATCACCAACGGCGTATACACCGGGGACTGAGGTTTCCAGTCGCTCGTTGACTTTGACGAAGCCGTCCTCGAGATCGACGCCCATCTCCTGGTAACCGAGGCCGGTCGTCAGCGGCCCGCGACCAACGGCAACCAGCATGAGCTCTGCTTCAAGCACCCGCCCGTCCGCGAGCTCCATCCGTACGCCCGACTCGGTCGTCCGGCATGAGGCCATCGCGGCACCCGTCACCATCGCGATTCCGCGTTTGCGGAATGTCCGCTCCAAGGCAGCGGAGATGCTCGGATCCTCTCCTGACACGAGCCGAGGAAGCGCCTCAACGATCGTGACGTCTACCCCGAATGAGCGCCAAGCCGAGGCGAACTCAACTCCGATCACTCCACCGCCGAGCACGATCGCGGAGGCGGGAAGCCTTTCCAGCCGAAGCGCCTGCTGGCTCGCAACGACCTTCACCCCATCGATATCCAGCCCTGGCAGTGAGCGCGGGTACGAGCCCGTGGCGAGCACCAGATTGGTCGCTTGGTACGTCTGGTTGTCGACCGTGATGCCGTTGTGGCCGTCATGCTGGGTAAGCCGACCTGCACCGTGAACGACGGTGATGCCGCTCGAGCTCACGAGGCCGGACAACCCCTTGTAGATCCGGGCGACAACGCCGTCGGCGTACGAGACCACCCCGGCGAGGTCGATCTTGTCAATCGCCGCATGTACCCCGAACTGATTGCCCATGCGCACCGAGTCGGCCACCTCGGCAGCGTGCAGCATCGCCTTGGTAGGGATGCAACCGCGATGCAGGCACGTGCCACCCACCTTGTCCTTCTCCACCAGTGCGACGGCGAGGCCCAGCTGAGCGGCCCGCAGGGCGCAGGCATAGCCGCCGCTGCCGGCACCGAGCACGACCAGATCGAACGAAGCAGCCATGCCGCAATCCTCTCAGCTCTGTTGAAAGCCGCGATTCGCTACAGGTACCGGCCATAATTGGCGCATGAGTTGGTTCCGGCGATCTGCCAGCCGGGTGAAGAAAGGCCGCGGCTATGCATCGCAAAGCCGGCGGGTCGACGACGCTGTGACGTCGCACCTTACTCAGTTCGCGCAAAGCCGTCGCGGGGTGGAGGCTTTCATTGAGCCGAAGACCGCAGTAACTCAGACAACCTTGCTGTTGGTCGCCTTCGACGGCGAGTGGACCCGTCGGGTTGTGCCGTCGCCCGAATGGGCGCGTGCCTTCGCCGAGCATTTGCAGATCCCGGGTTACGACGCCGCAGTCGTCGGATACCCACAGCGGATGCGCGACTACAACACGCGTAATAAGAAGCACCCCGACCTGCGCTGACACCGACCTCCGACAGAGCCTTATCCGTCGGCTTACGACCAAACATTTTCGTCGGCGTCTCCGAACGATGAACGTGTGTGAAACGTCTGCGGCGTGGGACGAACGGACCGACCCACATCACACCTTGGGCGGGCGTCTCATGTACCTCCAGCCGTGCTGGCAGAGGTGCCGAGTGGGTGACTCGACACCGGGGCAGCTGCCAGCATGGCTGGCTCTTTCCTGAGGCCGCCTGCGCATCTGTGATCGAAACGATCAGGCTGACCTCAAGCTGAGAGCGAACGGGCAAGAGCAATGAGCGTACGCACGCCAACCCCGGTTCCTCCTGAGGCGACGTAGCCATATGGCTTGCCATCGAAGAACGCTGGCCCGGCAATATCGAGGTGCGCCCACGGCGTGGCCTCGGCCACGAACTCCCGTAGGAAGGCGGCGGCCACCAGCGCCCCAGCCCAGCGATCCCCACCGGTCGAGCGCAAGTCGGCGACCTTCGAATCGAGCTTGCCGCGGATCTCCTTAGGGATGGGTAGCTGCCAAACTTCCTCCCCTGCGGCCTCGGCTGCATCCAGAACCAGGTCGGCGGTCGCGTCGTCGGTTGTCATCAGACCGGCCGTACGCTCACCGAGTGCCACCACACAGGCGCCCGTCAGCGTCGCGACATCGACCACCAGGTCAGGATTGTCCTCGTTGGCGCGAGCCAGTGCATCGGCCATAACGAGTCGACCCTCGGCGTCCGAATTGCCGTTTTCGACCGTCTTGCCGCCATAGATCGTCAACACGTCAGATGGCCGATACGCGCTCCCTGAAGGCATGTTCTCCGCGAGTGCGCCATAGGCCGTCACTCTGATCTTGAGGCCAAGCTGAGCAATGGCATGCAGAGCAACGAGCACAGTTGCCGCGCCGGCCATGTCGCATTTCATCGTGTACATGCCCTCGGCCGGCTTGAGGTTGAGGCCGCCAGTGTCAAAGGTGATGCCTTTGCCCACAAGAGCAAGATGGAACTTCGCTCCCCGTGGGCTGTAGCCGAGCCGGACCAAGCGTGGCGGTCGGAACGATCCACCGCCAACCGCCATCAATCCGCCGTAACCGCCCTCACTCAACGCTGTTTCATCTAGTACATCAACGGTGATTCTGTCTCCGCTGACCAAGCTGCGCACCTGCTCTGCGAACGACTCCGGATAGAGCAGGTTGCCCGGGATATTGACCAACTCACGCACCGTCACCACCGCCTGCGCGACGATCTTCGCGGAAGCAGCTGTATCGGTGTCCTTGACATCGCCCGAGTTGATCACTGTGATCGCGTCCACCGGCCAACCCTTGGGTGGCTCAGCGCTGATCGGCTCGTACCTGTAGCTGCCGAGCAGCGCGCCCTCAGCGGCCGCGGCGAGCTGCGGCGAGCTGGCGATCCCCAGCGAGACGACAACCGACAGTTCGCCGTTTTCGGCCAGCGAGGCTGCGTGGCGTACGCCGGCCCCAGCCGCGCGCCGTAGCTCTTCGGAACTAGGCTCCTCTGACTCGAGGCCCACGACGACGATTCGTGGTCCGTCGCCCGCAGCTGGGAGGGTGCGCTTGCTGTCGGCGCTCGCCTTGGCACCAAGTGAGGTCGCCATCTCGCCGACGGACATGCCGAAGCGTTTCGTGAACGCACGCGCAATTGCCTCGGGCACTTCCCGTACCCCTGTCTCAGTCATGCCCACCACGAGGACGTCGGCATTGCGTGGGACGCTCTTGGCGATAGTAAGCGGGGGAAGCATTCGGGCTGGCACGATAGCAACATCCTTCGGTGGTCGACGTGATCAAATGGGGCGTCAACAGGTTAGTCCGTTGTAGCCCTGGTCGATCCCGATGTGGCCAGCTGTGTGATTGGAGGAGTGGTGAGCGCGGAGAGTACCGAGTCGGGCGCGCTGCTGAACTCGCCCTTACATCAGCGACATGTGGCGGCCGGCGCCAAGTTCGCTCCATTCAGCGGCTGGTCCATGCCGCTGGAATACGCCGGTGCCGGCGTGCTGGCCGAGCATGCGGCCGTTCGGAATGCCGTCGGCATCTTCGACGTCAGTCATCTGGGCAAGGCCACTATTGCCGGCCCGGGTGCGGCGGACTTCGCCAACCGATGTCTGACTGCGGATCTTCGCAAAATCGAACCGGGCCAGGCACAGTACACGCTGCTCTGCAATCCCGACGGTGGCGTAGTCGACGACATGATCGCCTATCTCAGATCGCCAGACGAAGTGTTCTTGATCCCTAATGCGGCTAACTGCGCGCGGGTGGTCGCGCTGCTGTCTGAGGCGGCGCCCGATGGTGTAACAGTGACCAATCAGCATCGTGACTTCGCAGTACTCGCCGTGCAGGGCGGGCTGTCTGACGAAGTGCTGTCAGCAGCCGGGCTGCCGGTCGGCCACGACTACATGAGCTTTGTGAACGCCGACCACCAAGGAACTCCAATGACCGTCTGCCGTACCGGTTACACCGGGGAACGCGGCTACGAACTCGTGGTCCCGAATACGGCCGCACCGGCAGTATGGGACGCCGTAATGGCGGCGGGCGAGCCATATTGGCTGCAACCGGCAGGGCTCGGAGCGCGGGATACGTTGCGCACCGAGATGGGCTACGCACTGCATGGTCAAGACATCTCGCCTACGATCACTCCGGTTCAGGCACGACTTGGCTGGGCCGTCGGTTGGAAGAAGGAATCATTCTTTGGAGATGACGCGCTCCGCGCCGAAAAGGAGGCAGGCGCACGGCGCCTGTTACGCGGACTGCGAGCTGCTGGCCGGGGCATTCCGCGGCCGGGGATGGTGGTACGCGACCCGGATGGCCGCGAGCTCGGCGCGGTGACATCAGGCACCTTCTCACCAACACTCAAGATCGGCATCGCCCTCGCGCTGATTGAGCGCGGCCTGAATGACGATGACGTGGTGACGGTGGACATCAGGAGCCGTCAGGAGCCTTTCGTGATCACCAAGCCGCCCTTTGTGACCCCCGGCGTACGCGAAACGTGACGGTAGCAGCGCCCAAACGAACACTGCGAGCGCTAGGAATCACGCGCCGCCGCACGGAGCCGGGCTGGCGCCCACTAGACATCGAAGACGCAGTCGTCTCGATCTTGGAGTGCGCACTGGATGCGGCGCCGTTGGATGTGACTGAGGTCGTCCGGTAACTCTTGGGCAGGGAACCATGCGACCTCGGTCGACTCCTCGTCGCCGACCTGCGCCTCGCCTGAGACGTAGCGGCACCGGAAGCACATCGACACGAACTGGCAGGTGTCACCGTTCGGATAAACCACATCGGGGTCCGTGGTGAGCAAGGCAAGCCGCTCGACTTCGGCGGTGATCCTGGTTTCCTCGAGCAGCTCTCGCAGAGCTGCTGTGGCCGGCTGCTCGAACGGCTCCACGATTCCCGCTGGCAGGCTCCACAGTCCCGTGTCGCTGCGCCTCGTCAACAGCAAATGCGTCCGGGCCGGCTCCAGGTCATCTCTGAGAACCACCACGGACACCCCAGGCAGTAACAATCTGCCCTGTCCGTACGCGCGTCGGATGGCCGCGATGTAGTCCGGAGTCGGCACCAGCCGACCTTAGCGAGCGCTCAGCTGCGAGTGGCCGCGGATAGGCGCTCGCAGCTCAAATCAAAGCGCCTAGACGTCCGGGTCCAATGACATCGGCCCGTATACGAGCCGGTCGGCCTCGTACAGACTGACCGCGCGTACGCCGGCTGCTCTCAGGCTCGGATAGAACTCACCCAGCCATGTCTCCGCCTCGCCCTGGGTCTGGAATGTGCGACTGATCGACGGCGGGTCGGCACTGGAGCGGTTAGGACTGGGCCTGCGGTCGGGTACCCAGCGCCAGCTCATCTGTTAACCATACGGTCAGCGCAGGCGTTGCTTAGGCGAGGTCGCGCCCACCATGGCATGGTCGGTCTCGATCACACCGCCGAGCACGGAGTCGATGCCGGCCATCGTCTCGGGCGACAGCTTGCGTCCAGCAACCGCTGCATTGCCTGTCACCTGATCCGGCCGGGAACCGCCGGTGATGGCGCTGGCGACGTTGTCGTTCTGCAGCACCCACGCGATGGCGAGCTGAGCCATCGTGAGGTTTTCTGCCTGAGCCAGCGGTGCCAGTCGCTGGATGCAGGTGAGTACGTCCTCCCTCAACACTCGGCGGACGAACCGAGCGCCTTCGCTCTCATGCGTTGCGCGCGAACCCTCGGGTGGCGGCTCGCCAGGCCTGTACTTACCACTCAGGATGCCCTGCTCCATCGGGGAAAACACAACCTGGCTGATACCAAGCTCCTGACAGGTCGGCACCACCTCAGCCTCGATGATGCGATACAGGGCGTTGTATCGCGGCTGGTTAGAGACCAGCGAGATGTGCAGATCTGCGGCTACCGCGTGCGCCTCGCGCAGCTGCTTCGCTGTCCACTCGCTGACGCCGATGTAGAGGGCCTTGCCAGCTCTGACCACATCGGCGAAGGCCTCCATTGTCTCGGTCAGTGGCGTCGCGTAGTCGTAGCGATGCGCTTGGTAAAGATCGACGTAATCGGTCTTGAGCCGCCGCAGCGAGGCGTTGATCGCCTCATGAATGTGTTTGCGCGACAGACCGGTGTCATTCGGACCCGGGCCGGTCGGAAAGTAGACCTTGGTACAGATCTCAATTCCGTCGCGGCGCTCGCCGGCCAAGGCGTCGCCGAGAATGGTCTCGGCACGTCCATTTGCGTACACATCGGCGGTATCGAAGGTGGTGATGCCGGCGTCGAGAGCGGCTCTGACGCAGGCAGTCGCCTGCTCGGCCTCCAGCTGCGACCCATGCGTGATCCAGTTGCCATAGCTGACAGCCGAAACCTTGAGCCCGCTCTTCCCCAGATGCCTGAATTCCATGGACACTTCCCCCCAGACTTGCCCACGGGTCAGTATGCCCTTTAGTACGCCTCTCCGCGCTTGATTCGAGGAGCAGGTGATCGGAAACGCCGGATTTGAGTGCTGCGGGCCATGCCGTACATCAACAGGCCCTTTGTTGAGGCCTTGGGCAGCCTGGAGGCCAACACCTTTTTGAAGCCGCGCCACATGAGATAGCCGTCAACGAACACGCCGATGATGAACAGATACATAGCCGCAGTGCTGATCAAGGTCACGTTCGGCCAGTAGCTGCCGGCCACGGTAACCAGCAAGATCACCACAACAGCCGGCAGCAGGAACTCGCCCAGGTTGAATCGCGAGTCGATGTAGTCGCGCATCAACACCTTCTCCGGCGTGGCCTCCCGCGCGCTGATGGCCTTCATGCGCTGCGCGCGCGACTGCCGGCTGGCGACAGCACGAGCTTCCTTCTTGCTCAACGTCGTGGTCATGCGCTGACGTCGCGCCGCCTCCGCTTCCTTGCGAGTCGGCGTAGGACGATCCTTCTTGCCAGTCGGCGCAGGATCGACGGTCGTCGCCGCTGGCTCCGGCGTGACGGCCTGGTTATTGCGGCGGAAGAGTGCCACGGGTCCCTCTCATTGATCGTGATACGGCTGCGGGATGGCAGGGTTGCGGCGATCTGGCCCTGGATTGTCTCAGGGGATCACCCCAAAGACGAAACTACTCTCCTCCCTAGCTGTGTTCGGTTTCCCTGCAGAGATACGGTGGAAGCCTGTGAGCGGCCCTGGCCGCGCGGAATCGGAGCCTGGAAGGACCAGCTGACACCTCATGAGCGGCATTTTTCAGCGGATCTCGATGATCTTCCGCGCCAAGACCGACAAGGCCTTGGACAAGCTCGAAGATCCCCGTCAAACCCTCGACTACTCCTATCAGCGTCAGCTCGAGCTGCTGCAAAAGGTTCGTCGTGGGGTTGCTGACGTAGCGACTAGCCGTAAGCGGATCGAGCTCCAGGCGAATCAGCTCAATACCCAGGCGGACAAGCTGACCAATCAGGCTCAGAAAGCCCTCGAGGTAGGCCGTGAGGATCTGGCACGTGAAGCGTTGACGCGGCGCTCGGGTATTCAGCAACAGCTGAGCGACCTCCAGGTTCAGCATGCTCAGCTGCAAGCAGAAGAGGAGAAGCTCACACGCGCCAGCCAGCGTCTGCAGGCCAAGGTGGATGCGTTCCGGACCAAGAAGGAGACGATCAAGGCCACCTACTCGGCTGCTGAGGCGCAGACCCGGATCAATGAGGCTTTCTCAGGCATCAGTGAGGAGATGGGCGACGTCGGCCTGGCGATCCAGCGGGCCGAGGACAAAACGGCGCAGATGCAGGCTCGTGCCGGTGCCATCGATGAGCTGCTGGCCAGTGGTGCTTTGGACGACCCAACAGGGACGGCCAAGGACGACATCACGCTCGAGCTGGAACAGCTAGCTTCTACGACCGACGTGGAGAACGAGCTTGCTCGTATGAAGGCGGCGCTCGGCGCGGGTCCTGGGGCCGCACCTCAAGCGATCGAGGGGCAGCAACCTCCGGCCGAATCTCAGCAACCCCCGACGCAAGCTGCGCAGCAGCCCAGCTTGGATGCACAGTCTCCGCAGGAGTACCAGGCCCCGCCCAGCCAAGGTCAGGAGGCGCCCCCGGCTCAGCCGCAGGGTGACCTGCGATGATCGTTCGCATCCTCAACGAGGGCCAATGGCATTTGACCGACGACGCCGTACGCGCGCTCAACTCTTTCGATGATGCGGTGGAGCAGGCGGTCACAACCGGTGATCAAGAACAGCTGACCAGGGCTCTGCATGCACTGCTCGACCGGATCCGGACGACCGGGACCCGGGTACCGGACGAGGAACTAGAAGACTCCGATTTGATCTTGCCAGCCGCCGATTCGACGCTCGAAGAAGTGCGGCAGCTGCTGAGTGAGTCTGAAGAAGGTCTCATTCCCGGCTGAGCCGGCATTACCAGAGCGGGCCTAGCTGCCAGCGTGGCGTGATTTGCGAGCAGCTCCAAATCAATCGCGAGCGGTTTCACCAGGTAGATCGAGCATCCGCTGTAGCGCGGCCTTGGCGTATTTCTCAGTCTCAGGGTCGACGGTGATCTGGTTGACGACATGTCCCTGAGCCAGGTTCTCCAACGCCCAGACCAGATGCGGCAGATCGATCCGGTTCATGGTGGCGCAATAGCAGACATGCTGCTCGAGGAAGACGATCTCAAGATCGGGATGATCATGCCCCAGTCGCTTCACCAGGTTGAGCTCGGTGCCGATCGCCCACTTTGAGCCAGGCTCGGCCTGCTGAATGGTCTTGATGATGAACTCGGTTGAGCCGATGAGGTCGGACTTCAAGACCACCTCGTGCTTGCACTCGGGATGGACCAGCACGTTGACACCGGGAATCCGTGCGCGGACGTCGTCGACGGCTTGATCGGTGAACCGTCCATGCACCGAGCAATGGCCCTTCCACAAGATCATCGTGGCGGCTTGAAGCTCCTCGACCGTCAGGCCACCGCCATACTGGTGCGGGTCATAGACCACGCAGTCGTCCAAGCTCATGCCCATCTGAAGCACCGCGGTGTTGCGACCCAGATGCTGGTCGGGGAGGAAGAGCACCTTCTCGCCGCGGTTCAGAGCCCAGTTGAGCACCGACTTCGCGTTCGATGAGGTGCAGACGACACCATCGTGCTTGCCGCAGAAGGCTTTGATGTCGGCCGAGGAGTTCATGTAGGTCACTGGCACGGTGACATCCGCGACGCCGGCGTCGGCGAGTATGTCCCAGGCGTCCTCAACTTGCGCGATTCTTGCCATGTCGGCCATCGAGCATCCAGCGGCGAGGTCGGGCAAGATCACCTTTTGTTCTGGAGCTGTCAGGATGTCGGCCGACTCGGCCATGAAGTGCACACCACAGAACACAATGAACTCGGCATTTGGGCGCGCTGCGGCATCACGAGCGAGCTTGAACGAGTCGCCTGTCACATCGGCAAACTGAATGACCTCGTCGCGCTGGTAGTGGTGACCGAGTATGAAAAGCCGGTCGCCTAAGGCCGCCTTGGCTCGCCGCGCACGCTCCACCAGCTCCGGGTCCGAGGCGGGCGGCAGATCGCCAGGACACTCGACACCACGCTCGGATCGCGGGTCGGAGTCCCGTCCCAGAACGAAGAGCGACAGCGGCGTCCCAGACTTGAGTGGAGTGGCCGTGGGGGTGCTCGTCACGGCACCAAATGTACCCAGCGCCTGCCTGACGGCCGAACGCGACAACAGTTGCGTAACCCAGAGGCCCGTCGTCTTTACGATGGCAGCCGCCACTGATGAAAGGACACGAAGCGTGCGCATCCTGGTCGCCACCGACTCCATAGACACGCTGTCCTCGCGGCAGGCGGGTGAGATCATTGCGTCGGGCTGGCTACCGGCATCACAGGTATCGGTCCTGCCAGTAGGAGACGCTGGGGCAGGATTTATTGCGGCGTACGCCGACCTGATGGGGGTCACGACCTCGTCGTGGGTATCCGACGGCGGCACTCTGACAACCGCGCAGGGACCGGACACGGCGCTGGTACAGGTCCTGGGACCGACTCATGGTCCTGGGATTCCCTATGAGAAATCGTCCCGGCCGATCGGCGAAGCCATCCGAACTCTTCTGACCGATCGGGCACCGCGTCGGATGCTCGTCGATGTGGCCGGACTCTGGGTCCATGACGCCGGCGCGGGCCTGCTCGGCGCGCTGGGCGCAGCAGCAGATAGGCCGCTTGATCGAGGCGTCGCGGGCCTCGATGGCATTAGCAAAGTCGAGCTCGCGCCGGCTCGGGCGCTGGTGGGCGACACCGCGCTGATCGGCGTCGTGCCAGCGACACAGCTCACCCAGCCGCTGCTCGGGCTACGCGGCATCACGTCTGTGACCGGCCGAGAGGCCAATGTGGAGCCGGAGCGGATGCTCCGCACCGACGCTGCTCTGGAAGCCTTCGCTCAGCTTGCATCGCCAACCCACATGCGAACTCCTGGCGCCGGAGCCTGCGGCGGCCTCGGGTTCGCAATGCTCGCCCTTGGCGGGAAGTTGGACATCGGTCCGGCGCTGGCACTCGCGTCACCGGCCGGTCAGTATGGGCTGCGCGGTGTGGATCTTGTCGTGACGGGATGTTCGGTCTTCGACTTCGCGAGCCGCGGTGGGGGAGTCGTGGCAGCAATGGCCGAAGCGGCGGCTGCCGCACTCATCCCATGCATCGTCATTGCCGGTGAGGTGCTCATTGGGACACGCGAAATGCGCACCATGGGCGTCGAGGCCGCGTACCCCGTACGCGAATCGCTGGGCGACGACCCGCACGGCCAGATCAGCGAAGGCGAGCTTGCAATGACGGCTCGGAGGTTGGCTCGTTCGTGGAGTTGGTGACGCGGCACACGTTCCCGCGGCTTGGACGGGCTAGCGAGGCCCCCTAGAATGACACCCATGACGGCAACCGAACAGACCTTCGAGACACCTGTCGCAGCCCCGGACGGGATTATCTTGACCGACGAGGCAGCAGCCAAGGTCAAGGCGCTCCTGGAAGGTGAAGGTCGCGACGATCTTGCGCTTCGTGTAGCGGTGCAGCCAGGCGGCTGCTCTGGACTGCGCTACCAGCTGTTCTTCGACGAGCGAAGCTTCGAAGGCGACATCGTCAAGGCCTTCGGCGGAGTGGACGTCGTCACGGATCGTATGAGCGCTCCGTACCTGATGGGCGCGACTATTGACTTCATGGACACGATCGAGAAGCAGGGCTTCACCATCGACAATCCCAACGCCACTGGATCGTGCGCCTGCGGCGACAGCTTCCACTGATCTGACCTGGACATGCGAACTCCCTGCCCGCGGGCAGGGAGTTCGTCATTGTTGTTGATCAAGATTCACGCCGCACGATGAAGCGCGGCGCATCAGAGCCGACCAGGGTTTGACCGCGCATCCGGCACCACGCTGCAAGGTCGGGGCCGGCGGCTGGGTCGTCGGCGAGCAGCTCAAGAAGTGAGCCCACGCCTATCTCCTGGATTCGGCGTGCCACTTCGATGATGGGCCGCGGGCATTTCATTCCGCGACAGTCCAGCGACAACCCGTCGAAGGACGTCTCGATCTCTTTCACGAGGCACCCACGGTCGCGCGGATCCCGGCCACGATCGGTGGCAGCACCGTCAGAAACTGATCAATTTCCGCCGCTGAAGTCGTCCAGGTGAGCCCGATACGTACGTTGCCATGAGTCAACGCTCCCATGGCGGCCAGTACGTGGGAGGGAAGTTCGCTGCTGGCACTGCAGGCGGACCCGCTCGCAACGGCAAAGCCGGCCTTGTCCAGTTCCAGCGTCAGCGTCTCGCCGTCCACATAGAGGGCCGAGAAAGTCAGCAAGTGCGGGACCCGACGTAGCGGATCACCGGCCACGTCGACATCGGGCACCCGTTGCACGATTCCCATCCTCAGCTGATCGATCAGATCATGCTGACGTTCACCAACAATGCGACCAGACCGCAGCCAGCAATCCAGGGCAACAACCGCCGCATGTATGGCAGGCACGTCCGGCATGCCGGGCCAGCGTCCGCCCTGGTAGTCGTCAATCTGATAGGGCGCGCGCCACCTGGCGTTCTTCTTGATCACCAGGATGCCGACCGATGCCGGGCCGCCGAAGGCGCCGGCCCATCCCGTCAGCGTTGACCAGCCACCGGCCTCACGGAGGTCGATGCGACCCAGTGCAGCAGTGGCGTCGAGCACCATTGGCACCTCCTGGCGCTGGCAGAGCTCGGCGGCCTCGGCATACGGCTGCAGCGTGCCGACCTCATGATTGGCCACCTGGATGCAGGCCGCGGCGGTGCCGGCCGTGCGTACCGAGGCGGTCCATCGATCCAGGTCGACATGGCCCTCATGATCAACTTGCACCGCCTCGTGCGAGCCGGCCGCGGCAGCGGCCGCTAGCACTGACGAATGGTCGATGGCTGTCGTAACAATGCGAGAACCAACCCGCCGCCGGCCCAACGCCAGCCCCGCGACCGCAGCCTGATTTGCGTGTACCCCAGACGCGGTGAAGATGACTTCATCAGGTCGTGCTCCCACAGCACTCGCGACCACCTCCCGCGCACCATCCATGGCCTGCGCGGCCAACCGACCGGGCCGATGGAGCCGGACTGGATCGCCCCATCCGGCCTGTTGCGCATCGAGCCAAGCTTGCCGCGCATCCGGGAGCATCGGCTCGCCGGAGGAGCTGTCCAAGAAGACTTCGGAGTTGGGATGCGCCACGCCTCGAAACTAGCGCTGTTTTGGATTGCACTCTGACGTCGTTCGCTGGGGTCCGGCGTCTTCGTCGTTCGGTGAGGCGTGGGGTGTGCCCTGGCCCGACGCCCGCTTTGCTCGGCTTCGCAGTGGCGGCTCTGTGAGTGCCTCACTGAAGCTCCTGCAGACGCCGGGGGCGAACGACGTCATAGCGCTGTTTGCGCCGTGCTGCGGAGCCGGACTCTGGATAGAAGATGCCCTCCGCGAGGGACGTTTGAAGCGTCAAAAACGCAACCCCCTACACCCGTGATGCCAGCGTCTTCCTACGTTAGGGTGAACACCAAGAAGGGTGGCCGTCGGGATCGTGGGCGGGCGCTAGTCCTCGGTGTGTACGACGAAAGGCGCAACGTGGGTGGCAGGACTGAACGGTCCGCTGTGGACGACATGACAGTGCTCCCGGCCCGCCGGTCAGGCAGGCCTATTCGACCGCTCCTGCTGGCCGTGTCAATGTTCGCCCTACTGTTCCTTACCGGCTGCTCACAGGAATTGGTCGCTCAGATCAAGCGGCTGGGCTTCCCGCCGCCCGCCAGCGACCGTTCTCCTTTCATTCTCAATCTATGGATCGGCTCCTGGATTGCCGCATTCGCGGTCGGTTTCATCATGTGGGGCCTGATCTTGTGGGCCGCGAACCGCTACAAGACCAAGCACGCCAAGATGCCACCGCAGAACCGCTACAACCTGCCGATGGAGATCTTCTACACGATCGCGCCGTTCATCATCATCGCGGTGCTTTTCTACTACACGGTCTTGGCGCAGAACGCGGTCCTGGAGAAGCAACAGAACCCCGAGGTCACGATCGACGTCGTAGGTCAGAAATGGTCATGGACGTTCAACTACAAGGCTGCTACGAATCCTGCGGTCGGCCAAGATGTATGGGAAGCCGGCACGATCAACAAGACCCCCGACCTCTATCTTCCGGTCGGCAAGTTGGTGCAGTTCAACCTTTCTTCGCCCGACGTCATCCACTCGTTCTGGGTTCCATCGTTCTATTCGAAGCTTGACGTCATCCCGGGTCGCCACAACAACTTCCAGATGCGCCCGACGACCGAAGGTGTCTACCCCGGGAGATGCGCGGAACTATGCGGCACCTACCACTCAGCCATGCTCTTCAATGTGCATGTAGTGAGCGAGAATGAATACAACACCTACCTGAAGTCGCTGGTGGCTAAGGGACAGATCGGTGAGGCCAAGGGTCCGGCCCAGGCCAATGCCCCCGCGACGCTAGGTTCTGAGGAGGGTACGCGATGACGACGCTGCAGCGTACTGCCACCGCCGCCGAGATCGCGACGCCGAGGCGCCAGCTTGGCACGATCGCGTGGAAGTGGATGGTCACCACAGACCACAAGGTGATCGGCAATCTCTACTTCATGACGTCGATGGTCTTCTTCCTTTTCGGCGGCATTTTGGCCATGGCGATGCGGGCTGAGCTCGCCTGGCCGGGCATGCAGTTCCTCTCGTACGAGACTTTCAACCAGTTCTTCACCATGCACGGCACGATCATGCTGCTGCTGTTCGCGACTCCGCTGTTTGCCGGCTTCGCCAACGCGATCATGCCGCTGCAGATCGGCGCGCCTGATGTGGCGTTCCCGCGACTCAACATGATCGCCTACTGGTTCTACCTGTTCGGCGGGCTGATCGCCTCCGCGGGTTTCCTGTCGCCATCGGGCGCTGCCAGCTTCGGCTGGTTCGCGTACGCACCGCTGAACGATGCGGTCAACTCACCGGGCGTGGGCGGGGACCTGTGGATCATGGGCCTCTATATGGCGGGCCTCGGCACGATCCTCGGCGCAGTCAACTTCACGACCACGATCCTGTGCATGCGGGCACCAGGAATGACCATGTTCCGGATGCCCATCTTCACCTGGAACATCTTGGTGACGTCGTTCCTGGTGTTGGTCGTCTTTCCGATTCTCGCCGCTGCCCTTTTGGTGCTGGAGGCTGATCGAGCCCTCGGAGCACAGATCTTCAACCCGGCCAATGGCGGACCGATCTTGTGGCAGCACCTGTTCTGGTTCTTCGGACATCCAGAGGTGTACATCATCGCCCTGCCGTTCTTCGGCATCATTACCGAGGTCTTGCCTGTGTTCAGCCGAAAGCCGATCTTCGGTTATGTCGGCTTGGTCTTGGCCACCATGTTGATCGGAGCACTGTCAGTCGCGGTGTGGGCACATCACATGTTCGTGACAGGGGCGGTCAACCTTCCGTTCTTCTCCTTCATGACCTTCTTGATTGCGGTGCCCACAGGGGTGAAGTTCTTCAACTGGGTCGGAACGATGTGGGGCGGCAATATCGCCATGCGCACACCGATGCTCTGGGCCGTCGGCTTCCTCACGACCTTCTTGTTCGGTGGCCTGACCGGCATCATCCTGGCCAGCCCGCCACTGGACTTCGCGGTTTCTGACACCTACTTCGTCGTGGCGCACTTCCACTATGTCGTCTTCGGCACGGTGGTCTTCGCGATGTTCGCGGGCTACTACTTCTGGTGGCCGAAGCTGACCGGCAGGATGCTGGACGAGACGCTTGGCAAGATTCACTTCTGGCTGCTTTTCATTGGATTCCACACCACCTTCCTCATCCAGCACTGGCTTGGTGCCGAGGGAATGCCTCGCCGCTATGCGGACTATCTGCCCAGCGACGGTTTCACCCTCGGGAACCAGATCTCCTCAGCAGGCGCGTTCCTGCTCGGCGGCTCCACACTGGTCTTCCTCTGGAACGTCTGGAAGAGCCGGAACAACCCGAAGGTCAACAGTGACGATCCGTGGGGCTGGGGCCGCTCGCTCGAGTGGGCGACAAGTTGCCCGCCGCCGCGCCACAACTTCACCCAGCTGCCCAAGATCCGCTCCGAGTCGCCAGCCTTTGACCTGCACCATCCAGAGGTTGCGCTCTTGGAGTACGGCGGCGGTGAAGAGGAGGAGTTCGACGAGACAACAGCAGACGCCCCTTCGGACACCGGTCGGCGGGCCGAGCTCATCCACCGGGTGGCTGGTGACACCAATGATCTAGCGTCGCAGTATGACTCGACGCACCACGGACGCTCACCTCAAGCTGAGGAGGATCAGCGGTGA
>Ga0081455_10003609_pt1 | contig 17739 bp, 14 predicted proteins | sample TabmetS3T2R1_FD_70207 | JGI IMG/M metagenome (GOLD analysis project Ga0081455, IMG submission 70207) | Tabebuia heterophylla rhizosphere microbial communities from the University of Puerto Rico - S3T2R1 | ecosystem: Host-associated > Plants > Roots > Rhizosphere ...
CTGACCAACAGAAAAACGTAGCTCACGGGAAAGACCGTGTTTTGGCCGCCTGTAAGGCCTGAAGCGATTAGGAGGGCCACGGAGTCTCGAATAAGCGACGGCAGCAGTGTCCGCCGGATGCTCAATTCAAAGCATCTCTTTGACCTGGTTTTCAAAAATCGTCGCCATGATGTGACCGCCGTCCGGCTGACCTCGAACCAGCGCCTTGCCAAGCTCAAAGGCTTGATCCATTGTCACCTCCGGAGGCATCGGAGGCTCATACGGATCAACGACGGCCTCGACGATCACTGGTCCGGCGCGTTCGGACCCGAGATCAGCGCGAGAAAGGACAGGCGTCTCCAGCCAGCCATGCTCGTCGCCGAAGTAGGCCGGACGCGAGGCGAGCACGCCGATCTTTCGTTCGCTCAGCGTTACGCTCGGGATCCCCCCTTTGCGTAGACCCGAGCCGACAAGCTGGATCGATACCAGCTCGACCGGTTCGTCCGTGCCGGCGCGGTGGCCATAGGTCCGTTCGTGCTCCTCGCCGAACGCCTGCTCGAGGTGCGCCACCATCCGTGCATCGATCGGACCATCCGGCACCGGGACCGTGAGCTCGTAGCTCTGGCCCTTGTAATGCAGGGCCGCGGATCGCCTGAACCCGGCCTGCGCACCGGTAAAACCTTCGGCGGCAAGCTGCTCGCGCGCCTGCCGTGCCAGCGCCTCCCAGGCCGTGTCGATCTCGCCGAAATCGGCCTGGCGCAACAGCCGGCGGAAGGTGCGGGCGTAGTGATGCTCGACGTCGGCATAGAGCAGGCCGAAGGAGGAGAAGAGGCCGGCCGACGGCGGCACGATCACGCGGCTGATGCCGAGCGAGGCCGCCATGCCGGCCGCGAACAGCGGGCCGTTGCCGCCGAAGGCAAACAGCGCGAAGTCGCGCGGGTCGCGGCCGCGCTCGGTCGACACCGCCTTGATGGCGCGGATCATGTTGGAAGCGACGATCAGATGGGCGCCATAGGCAGCGCGTTCCGTCGGCATGCCGAGAGGCTGGGCGATCTTCTCCGTGAAGACGGCGCGGGCCTTGTCGGCATTGAGCTTCAGGGCGCCGCCGACAAGATGGTTCGGGTTGATGTAGCCCAACAGTACATTGGCGTCGGTGATGGTGGGTACGGTCCCACCCTTGTCGTAGCAGACCGGCCCGGGCAGGGCGCCGGCGCTCTCCGGGCCCGCCTGCAGGGCGCCGCCGGCATCGATCCAGACATGCGAGCCGCCGCCGGCGCCGACCTCGGCGAGGTCGATGGCGGGCACCTTGAGCGTGTAGCCCGCGCCGGTCAGCAGTCGCGAACCGATCATGATTCCGGCACCGACCGCGTATTCGTGGGCGCGGGCAACTTCGCCGTGCTCGACCATCGAGGCCTTGGCGGTCGTGCCACCCATGTCGAAGGTGATGATCTTGTCGAGGCCCTTGCTGCGAGCCAGAGCCTGCGCGCCGACGACACCGCCGGCCGGGCCTGATTCGATGATGTTCATCGGCCGCTCGGCCGCGGCGGCGTCGGTCGTCAAGCCGCCGTTGGATTGCATGAGCAGGAGTCGGGCAGGGATGCCGGCCGCGTCGAGCCCTTTGCGCAGCGCCTTCAAGTAGGTCGCCACGATCGGCATGACATAGGCGTTGATGACCGTCGTCGAGGTGCGCTCGTATTCCTTGATCTCGGGCAGCACCTCGAACGAGACGCTGAGCGGCAGCCCCGGTGCCTTGCGCTCGACGATCGCCTTCAGCATCGCCTCGTGCGCCCGATTGGCGAACGAGTTCAACAGGCAGATGGCAATCGCCTCGACCTTCTCGGCCAAGAGCGCATCGACGGCCCGCTCGGCGTCGGCCGGATCGAGCGCGCGCTCGACGTGGCCGCGATGGTCGATGCGCTCGTCGACGATCTTGCGCAGGTAGCGCTCGACCAGCGGCACAGGCTTGGTCCAGGCAAGATCGTAGAGCCTGGGCATCCTGAGCGTGCGGATCTCCAGCACATCGCGAAAGCCTTTGGTGGTGATGAGCCCGACGCGTGCGCCCTTGTGCTCCAGGATGGCGTTGGATGCCACCGTCGTGCCGTGACGGATCTCTTCGATATCGGCACCCGAAATTCGGGATTCGGCGAATAGTTCGGCGAGCCCATCGACGATGGCCTGTGCGTAGTTGCCGACGCTGGACGAGATCTTCTTGGTGTGGACGGTGCCGTCGGAACCCAGCAGCACGATATCCGTGAAGGTGCCGCCGATATCGACACCGGCGCGAAAAGCGACAGGCATGACGGATTACTCAGCCGCGCGTCGCAGCGGTTCGGGATCCTGCCACTGGACCTTCGGTACGGTAGTCCAGCCGCGCGCTTTGCGGATCTCCTCGCGATGGCGTGCCGTCGCCGAGACGTCGACTATCCAGGCAACGGTGTCGATCACGACGCCATAGTCCGCAAGCGCCTTCTGGGGCGACAGGAGCTCGTTGCGCACGTCGCGCAGGACCGCCGCCGGCTCGCGCTCCAGCGGATCGCCCCAGCCGCCGGCGCCGGCCAGCACATGGCGAAAGACGTCGCCGCGCTTGATCGTCATGGTGAGCTTCGAGGGCAGCAGCTGGCTCTCGCCGTCAGGGTTCAGGTAGTTCTCGGACGGCGCGCCGGGGCTGCCGCCATAGAGTCCGAACGGCCGATGGTCGCGCCGGTCGGAGCGGACCTGCAGCATGCCTTCGCTCTCGAGGAAACGGTAGTCGCGCTTGAATGGCACGCCGCCGCGGAACTTGCCGGCGCCGGCGCGGTCGGCCACGAACTCATACGCCAAGAGCTGGATCGGCTGCTCGGCTTCGGTGACCTCGATCGAGTGCGACGCCATGTTGGCGAACATGTGCGAGTTGCCGTCGAGCCCGTCGGCGAATGGCCGCGCGCCCCAGGCACCGCAGGTGAAGTCGACATAGACGAATGGCTTGCGGTTGGTGTCGTAGCCGCCAATCGAGATGCCGGTATTGCCGCCATCACCCGCTGCCTTCACGCGATCGGGTAGCATCATGGCGAGCGCGCCGAACATGCAGTCGACCATGCGAAAGCCGGTGAGGCCGCGCGCGGCGCAGGCGGCCGGCAGCACGCCGTTGCCCACGGTGCCGGGCGGGCAGATCACCTCGATGGCACGGAATACGCCTTCGTTGTTGGGAATGCCCGGCGGCAGGACCGAGCGCACGCCGGTATAGGAGGCCGCCTTGGTGAAGGAGAGCGTGTTGTTGATGGCACCTTTGACCTGCGGGTTGGTGCCGGTCCAGTCGACCACCATGTGGCCGCCTGTCTTGCGGATCGTGACGAACAGCCGGATCGGCTTGCCGTAGTCGACACCGTCGTCGTCGATCCAGTCCTCGAAGCTCCATTCGCCGTCGGGGAGCTCGGCGAGGGCAGCGCGGGTGAGTCGTTCAGAATAGTCGATGACCTCTTTCAGGAAGAGCTTGGTCTGGTGCGGGCCATAGCGTGCGATCAGCTCGGCGAACTGTTTCTCGCCGATGTGGCAGGCTGCGAGCTGGGCGCGCAGATCGCCGAAGAGCTGAACCGGCAGGCGAACGTTCTTCTCCAGGAACGTCATGATGGTCTTGTTGAGCTTGCCTGCCTCATAGAGCTTCATCGGCGCAATGCGCAGCCCCTCGGCGTAGATCTCCGTCGAATCGGAGGCGTTGGAGCCGGCGACGCGACCGCCGACATCGATGTGGTGACAGACCGTGCAGGCGAAGGCGAGCCGCTCGCCCTCGTGATAGAGCGGCTTGAAGACGAAGATGTCGGGCAGGTGCATGCCGCCGTCGAACGGATCGTTCATGATGAAGACGTCGCCTTCCGCCATGTCGTCACGGAAGTGGCGCATGATGGCTTCCATCGCGGTCGGCACCGACCCGAGATGGCCCGGCAAGGTCAGGCCCTGGGCCGCGAGCTTGCCGTCGGCGTCGGCGAAGCCCGTCGAATAGTCCATGTTGTCCTTGAGCACGCCGGAATAGGTGGTGCGAAACACCGTAAGGGCCATCTCGTCCGCGATCGAGAAAATGGCGTTCTTGAACAGCTCCAGCGCGATAGGATCGATACGCTCCGCCACCTTCCGCTCCTCTTCAGCTGATGCAACGCAATTGTCGTGCCGGGCACTCTACTCCGCTGCACGGATGCCGGCACGGCGAATGATTTCGCCCCAACGTACGGTGTCTGCCTTGATGATGGCGTCCAGCTCCTCGGGCGAGCTCGGATTGACCGACAGGCTGATGTCGGCGAAGCGTTGCTGGAGATCTGGTGCAGCAAGCGCGCGGCGCACCGCGCCATTGAGCCGCTGTACGATATCGCGCGGCGTTGCGGCAGGGGCGGTGAGTCCGAACCAGGTCTCGACGTCGGAATTGGATACACCGGACTCGGCGAGCGTCGGGACGTCGGGCAGGCTCGGCGCGCGCTTGGGCGAGGTCACGGCGAGCGCCTTCAGCGCACCTGACTTCACCTGGCCGGTCACCACCGAGACATTAGCGAACAGCAGCGGCACCTGTCCGGCCAGCACGTCGGCGATGGCCGGCGCCTCGCCGCGATAGGACACATGGGTCATGCGGATGCCGGCGTTGAACAGAAACAGCTCGGCCGCCATGTGCGGTGTCGTGCCGACGCCGCCGGATGCGAAGTTGAGGGTGCCCGGCCGGGCCTTCGCCATCTCGACCAATTCGCGTATCGAGTTGGCGGGGAAGGTCGGGTTGGCGATCAGCACCAACGGCGAGGCGCCGAGCATGGATACACCTACGACGTCACGCTGCGCATCGAAGGTCGCCGATTTGTACAGCATCGGAGCGACGCAATAGGTGGTCTGAGACGCGACCATCAGGGTCGTGCCATCGGATGGCGACTTCGCAAGCATGTCGGCCGCGATCAGGCCGCTCGCGCCTGTCCTGTTCTCTACCAGCACCGGACCGAGACCGGCATCCGACAGTTTCTGCGCCAGGATGCGCGCAACCACGTCGTTGCCGCCACCGGCGGCGAAGCCCACCAGGATGCGGGTCGGGCGACTTGTCTGGGCTGAGGCGTGCCACGGTCCGAGGCTCGTCGCTGCGGCAGCAAGCAGGCGTCGGCGCGATGTCTGTTGCGCCATTGTGTTTTCCTCCCCCTTTGTTGCCGGCACTGTAGCTCAGTTTCGCTACGGGCTTGACAGGGAGAAACCAGTCGATAGATATTAAGCTATATAGCCAATTAGAAATATGGATACGCCCCAACTCGATCTCGTCTTCTCTGCGCTCGCCGATCCCACGCGGCGGGCAATCCTGGCGCGGCTCGCCACCGGCGAGGCGACGGTCAACGAACTGGTGGCGCCGTCCGATCTCAGGCAACCGACCATCTCCAAGCACCTGAAGGTGTTGGAGCGCGCCGGGCTGGTCTCGCGCGGACGCGAGGCTCAGTTCCGGCCGGTGCGACTGAACGCGCAGCCGCTTGCCGCTGCAGCCCAATGGTTGGGGGACTACCAGCGCTTCTGGGCGGAGAGCCTCGATCGGCTCGACGTGTATGTGAAGGAACTCAAACGCAAGGAAGGTCGTCATGGTAGCAAGCGCAAAGGCAAGTGAATCGGTCGCCGACCGCGAGTTCGTCGTCATCCGCGTCTTCGATGCGCCGGCGCGACTGCTGTTCGAGGCCTGGAGCAAGCCTGAGCACCTGATGAAATGGTTCGGCCCGGTCGGCTGGCCGATCACGCTATGCGAGGTCGATTTCCGCAAGGGAGGCCGCTGGCGCTTCGCCATGACCGGGCCGAGTGGCAAGCAACAGACGCCGTTTGGCGGCGAGTATCTGGAGATTGTGCCCAATCGCAAGATCGTCTTCGAGAACAGCTTCGAGCTGGAGGGTGCGGAGAAGATGATCTGGACCGTCACCTTCGACGAGAAGGATGGCCGTACGACCCTCACCGTCCACACGCTGTTCGCCTCGCGCGCGATGAAGGCGATGCATATCGGCGCCGGCTTCGAGGAGGGCTTCAACTCCGGTCTCGACCAGCTGGTGGACGTGGTCGCCGCCTTGAAGGGGTGAACCAGTACCGTTGGCCCCGGCGGCCTGACCTGATCCGGCTCGCCCGGGGCGGGATCTCGCGACGGGGCTGTAGCGGCGGCGCGGCCGTGATAGCGGGGTTGACGGGCCCCCCGCATATCCCTATTTTCCGCCCGCCTTAGAAGTTTCCCCGGCTCGGCCGGGGCTTTTTGTTGAGAAGAATCATGAAGATCCGCCATTCGCTCAAGTCGGTGAAGACGCGCCATAAGGACAGCCGCATCGTGCGCCGCAAGGGCCGCGTCTACGTCATCAACAAGACCAATCCGCGCTTCAAGGCCCGCCAGGGCTAAGAACCGGTCGCATTTTTCGAACCAGGCGGCGGAGGCCTTCGGCTTCCGCCGCTTTTTCATTTGGCGTAAGGAACGGGGCATGCAAATGCCGCCGCTCGATCCCGCCATTCTCGCCCGCCGGTCCGAGATCGCGGCTGCCTTGCGCGCCATCGTGCCCGGCGAGGGGGTGATCGACGATCTGGACGGCATGCGGCCCTACGAGTGCGATGCGCTCTCGGCCTATCGGCAGATGCCGCTGGTGGTGGTGCTGCCGGAGACGGTGCCTCAGGTCTCGGCCATCCTGCGCTACTGCCAGGATCACAAGGTCAAGGTCGTGCCGCGCGGCGCCGGCACGTCGCTGTCCGGCGGCGCCATGCCGGTGGGCGACGCCATCCTGCTCGGCTTGGGCAAGTTCAACCGCGTGCTCGAGATCGACTACGCCAACCGCTGCGCCCGCGTGCAGCCGGGAGTCACCAATCTCGGCATCACCAAGGCAGTCGAGCAGGAAGGCTTCTACTACGCGCCCGACCCCAGCTCGCAGATCGCCTGCTCGATCGGCGGCAATGTCGCGGAGAACTCCGGCGGCGTGCACTGCCTGAAGTACGGCCTCACCACCAACAACCTTCTCGGCATCGAGATGGTGCTCATGAATGGGGAGGTGGTGCGGCTGGGTGGCAAGCATCTCGATTCGGAGGGCTACGACCTGCTGGGCCTCATGACCGGCTCCGAGGGTCTGTTGGGCGTTGTCACCGAGGTGACGGTGCGGCTGTTGCGCAAGCCATCGACCGCGCGCGCCGTGCTGTTGGGCTTTCCGACCGAGGCGGGGGCTGCCGATTGCGTGGCCGCCGTCATTGCCGCTGGCATCATCCCGGGCGGCATGGAGATGATGGACAAGGACGCGGTCAAATGCGCCGAGGCCTATGTCGGCGCGGGCTATCCACTGGATGCCGAGGGATTGCTGATCGTCGAGCTCGACGGACCAGAGGTCGAAGTCGATCACCTGGTGGCGCGGGTCGAGGAGATTGCCAAGGAACGCGGTGCCACGACCTGCCGGGTGAGCCGCGACGAGCAGGAGCGCGTGCTGTTCTGGGCCGGCCGCAAAGCGGCGTTTCCGGCCGTCGGCCAGATCACGCCCGATTATATGTGCCTCGACGGCTCGGTGCCGCGCGGCCGGCTGGTCGAGGTGCTGGCCGAGATGCGGCAGATGTCGAAGAAGCACGGCCTGCGCGTCGTCAACGTCTTCCATGCCGGTGACGGCAACCTCCATCCGCTGATCCTGTTCGACGCGAACGACCCCAGCGAACTTCGTCGCGCGGAGGAATTCGGGGCAGACATCCTCAGGCTGTGCGTGCGCGTGGGTGGCGTGCTGACCGGCGAGCATGGCGTTGGCATCGAGAAGCGCGACCTGATGGGCGAGCAGTTCAGCGACATCGACCTCGACCAGCAGATGCGGGTCAAGTGCGCCTTCGATCCCGATCATCTGCTCAATCCCGGCAAGGTGTTCCCCAAGCTGCGCCGCTGCGCCGAGCTCGGCCGCGTGGTCGTGCATCACAACAAGCTGCCGTTCCCCGACATCCCGCGGTTCTAAGCCATGGCTGGTACGATCAGGCCGCGCGACGCGAAGGAGCTGCGGCAGGCGGTGGAATGGGCGCTGAACGATGGCGTCACGCTCGATGTGCGTGGGCAGGGCAGCAAGCTTGCACTGGGGAAGCCGATGCACTGCGACCAGGTGCTCGATCTGTCCGGCATCGCCGGCATCGTCGACTACGCGCCCGAAGAGCTGGTCGTCACCCTGCGCGCCGGTACGCCCTTGCGCGAGGTTGAGGCGCTGCTCGCACAGCGCAACCAGATGCTGGCGTTCGAGCCGCCCGATCTCGGTCCTCTGCTCGGGCAGGCGGCGGGGCAGGGCACGCTGGTCGGCGCGCTGATGGGCAACCTCGCCGGGCCACGTCGGCTGTCGGTGGGGGCCGCGCGCGACCATCTCCTGGGTTTCAGCGGCATCAACGGCCGCGGCGAGGCGTTCAAGTCGGGCGGCCGGGTGATGAAGAACGTCACGGGCTACGACCTCTCCAAGCTCGCGGCCGGTTCGTGGGGCACGCTCGCCGTCCTCGATGAAGTCTCGGTGAAGGTGCTGCCCGCGCCCGACCAGACGCGCACCCTGCTGCTGCTGGGACTGCCGGACGAGGTCGCAGTCAAGGCCATGGGAGCGGCCATGGGCAGCTCGCACGACGTCTCCGGCGCAGCGCATGTCGACGGCCGAACCGCTCTTCGCTTGGAAGGTGTGGCGCCCTCTGTCGAAGCGCGCCTGAAGGGTTTGCGCGACCTGCTGGCCACGACCGATACCAAAATGGAAGAGCTGGCCACGCTCGAAAGCCGCGCCTTCTGGCGCGAGGTGCGCGATGTGATGCCGCTCAAGGCTGAAGCGGATGCGATAGTGTGGAAGATCTCCTGTCCGCCGACCCAAGGACCCGGCGTCGTTGCGCGGATCAAGACCCAGCGACCCACCGCGTGCGCGTTCTACGATTGGTCGGGCGGCCTGATCTGGCTGGCCCTGCCGGCAAGCGACGATGCCGACCACCTGCTCGTGCGCGGCGCGCTCGGTTCTGCCGGTGGGCACGCGACCTTGATCCGGGCGCCGAAGTCGGTGCGCGCGGCCGTGCCGGTGTTCCATCCTCAGCCGCCAGCGCTTGCCGCGTTGGCCAAGCGCGTCAAGGAAAGCTTCGATCCCGAAAGGATCTTCAATCCCGGGCGGATGGGCTAGCGATGCAGACCAACTTCACCCTGGCCCAGCTCAGCGATCCCGAGACAGCGCACAGCGAGCAGATCCTGCGCAAGTGCGTGCATTGCGGCTTCTGCACGGCAACCTGTCCGACCTTCGTGCTGCTGGGCGACGAGCGCGACAGCCCGCGCGGGCGCATCTACTTCATCAAGGCGATGCTGGAGGGTGATCGCGCGCCGACGGAGTCGGAGGTGCGGCATGTCGATCGCTGCCTGTCGTGCCTGTCGTGCATGACGACCTGCCCGTCGGGTGTGAACTACATGCATCTGGTCGATCACGGCCGGCATCACATCGAGACACGCTACAGGCGAACGCTTGCCGATCGTTTGCTGCGCGATCTGTTGGCATGGCTCATGCCGCGCCCCGCCCTGTTCCGCTGGGCGCTCATGCTTGGCCGGTTGGCCAAGCCGCTGTCAGCAATGCTGCCTGACCTGAGCCGCGATCCGGGCGGCGCGACGTTCCTGCGCCGCACGAAGGCGATGCTGGAGGCGGTGCCGCAGCGATTGGCAGGGCCATCGCCGGTCGACAGGCCGCAGACCTTCCCGGCCGGCGGCCTGCGGCGCAAGCGCGTGGCGCTGATGCCAGGCTGCGGCCAGCAGGTGCTGGCACCCGAGGTCAACGAGGCCACGGTGCGGCTGTTGACGCGCCACGACGTCGAGGTGGTGAACGTGGCGGGCTCCGGCTGCTGCGGCTCCGCCGTGATGCATGTCGGTCGCAAGGAGGAGGCGGTGGCGCTGGCCAAGCGCAATATCGAGGCGTGGCTGCGCGAGATCGACGGTGCGGGGCTCGATGCGATCGTCATCAACGCGTCAGGCTGCGGCACGACGGTCAAGGACTATGGCTGGATGCTGGCCGACGATCCGGTCTGGAAGGAGAAAGCCGAGCAGGTTGCGGCCCTGGCGAAGGACGTGAGCGAGCTGATGCTCGAGATCGGTCTCGCGAACGTGACCCCGCGGTCGCTCACGGTGGCCTATCATTCGGCCTGCTCCATGCAGCATGGCCAGAAAGTGATCGAGCAACCCAAGAAGCTGCTGTGCGACGCGGGCTTCGTCGTCAAGGACGTGCCCGAAGGCCATATCTGCTGCGGCTGGGCAGGCACCTATCAGATCCTGCAGCCCGAGCTGTCGCGGCGTTTGCGCGAGCGCAAGGTCGCCAACATCGAGAGCCTTCGGCCCGATATCGTCGCCGCCGGCAATTTCGGCTGCATCGGCAACATCGCTGCCGGTACCGGCATTCCGATTGCTCATACGGTTGAGCTGCTGGATTGGGCGACCGGCGGCCCCAAGCCGCGTGCGTGGCAATAGCGTGCATTGCAATAGAATGTCCATGACCCGCCTTCGCGCTTGCTTTGGCGCCTTGCTCGGCGTGATGCTGGCGATGAGCGTGTGGGCTCAAGACGGTGGGAGCAGTTCCATGCTCGATACCTTGTTCGCCAAGTTGCAGACTGCGACCGATCCCATGGCCGTGCAGACCCTGGAAGCGGCAATCTGGGAGCAGTGGATCATGGTTCCCGAAGCCAGGCAGCGGGAGCTGATGATGCGCGGTATTGCCGAGATGCAGCAGCGCGAGCTCCGGGAGTCGGTCGCGACCTTCACCGAGCTGATCAGGATCGCGCCGGAGCTATCCGAGGCCTGGAACAAGCGGGCAACAGCCTACTGGCTGCTGGGCGACTTCCGGGCGTCGCTGTCGGACATCTGTGAGACGGTGAAACGCGAGCCGCGCCACTTCGGTGCCTATTCGGGTCTTGGCATGATCCGCGCGGAAATGGGTGAATATTCCCGTGCCGTCGCGGCCTTCGAGCTGGCGCGCAAGTATAATCCGCACATCGTCGGCATCGACGAGGAGATCCAGCGCTTGAAGGCGATGGGCGGCGACCAGCCGGCCGATCCGCTGGAGTGCAGCCAGCGCACCGCTGGTCGCTGAAGATCTGCTTGCTGTTGCCGTGCCGCCTGGGCACAGGCAAAGTCCGTTGCAACTTGGATCGGGAGTTGGGTTGATGGCGACGTTGTATGTCGGCGGTCGTTTGTTCGATGGCGAGAAGGTGCAGGACGGGCAAGGCGTCCTGGAAGAGGACGGCCGGATCAAGCGCGTGGCCGCGGCGGGCGAGTTCTCGGGCTTCGCCGGCGAGACGGTGAACACTTCCGGCGGCACGCTGATCCCGGGGCTGATCGATTGCCATGTCCATTCCCTCCTGGGCGGCGAAGGCAATCCTGGCGCGGCGCAGGAGCGCTTGAACGCGGCACAGCTTGCAGTGCGCGGCATGGAGTTCATGCGCGCAACGCTCGAAGGCGGCATCACCGCGGTGCGCGACTGCGGCGGCAAGGACTATATCGAGTTCGCGCTGCGCGACGCCTACAACGCCGGTCGCTTCCTCGGCCCAACCATGCGCTGCTCCGGCCGCTTGATCTGCATGACCGGCGGCCACGGCAACCGCAGCGGTCGCGTCGCCGACGGTGCCGACGAGGTCGTCAAGGCGGTGCGCGAGCAGGTCCATGCTGGCTCCGACCTGATCAAGATCATGGCGACCGGCGGCGTGATGACTCCCGGTGTCAATCCCGAGGATGCGCACTATTCGGCCGAGGAGATGAAGGCCGGCATCAGCGAGGCCCATCGCTTCCACAAATGCTGCGCCAGCCACGCTCAGGGCGCGCTCGGCATCCTGAACGCGGTGCGCGGCGGCATCGATTCCATCGAGCACGGTATCTTCATGACCGAGGAGTGCGTGACCGAGATGAAGGAGCGCGGCGTGTGGCTGGTGCCGACGCTCGCTGCGGTGAAGAACATCCTCAAGGGCTATGACGACGGCGATCGCTCGATCCCCGACTACGTGATCGAGAAGGCGCGCCGCGTGTTCGACCGCCACATCGCCTCGATCAAGATGTACTACAAGGCCGGTGGCCGCATCGCCATGGGCACGGATGCGGGCACGCCGCACAATCGCCACGGCGAGAATGCGCGCGAGCTCGAATACATGTGCGAGATCGGCATCTCGCCGCGCGATTCGCTGTTCTTCTCGACAGCGAGTGCAGCCGATCTGATGCGCCTGTCGGACCAGGGACGCATCAAGGAAGGCCACAGCGCCGACCTCGTGCTGTGCGACGGTGATGTGCTGGCCGACATCAAGCGGGCCGCGCGCAAGGAGAACCATCGCCTGGTCGTGAAGCGTGGCCTTGCCGCCAATGACAACCGCGCCGCTTTCGCCCGGCAGGCCGACCGCGTCGCCGCCGAATAGGCGAGAGGGCATATCGGCGGCGGGATCACTGTGGACGAAATCGGCCTGATCCTGCTCGCCGTTGCCTGGGCGATCGGCACACCGCTGGTCGCCGTCATCGCCTTGGTCAAGGTGTCGGGCCTGCGCGCCGAGACCGAGCGGCTGGCCGCCGAGCTCGCGACACTGCGGCGGCAGATGGCCGAGAGCACCCCGGCGCTGCCACCGCCCCTCGAAGCACCGCCAGCGGCTCTGCCGCCACCCTTCGAGGCGGAGCCGGCACAGGAGCTCGAAGCCGTGCCGGCACCGATGCCCACATCCGAGCCGGCGCGCATCGGCTGGGAACAGCGACTGGGCGGCCGCGCCTTTCTGTGGGTCGGCGCCGTGACGCTGGCGCTGGCGGCGATCTTCCTTGTCCGCTACTCGATCGAGGAAGGCTATCTGTCGCCCGAAGTCCGCGTGATCCTGGCGGCGTTGTTCGGCTTCGCCCTGATCGGTGGCGCGGAGAGAATGCGCCGATGCGACGAGCGGGTCGCCCAGGCGCTGGCGGCGGCCGGCGTTGCCGCCCTCTATGGCTCCCTGTTCGCCGCGGTGGCGCTCTATGAGATGATCTCGAAGGTCGCGGCTGGCGGCGGCGCGGCGGTGCTCACGGCGTTCGCCATCGGCATCTCCCTGCGCCATGGCATCCTGGTGGCAGCGCTTGCCTTCGTCGGCGGCTTCGTGAGCCCGGCCATCATCGGCAGCGACGTGCCCAACACGCCGGTGCTGTTCGGCTATCTCCTGGCCATCGCCGCCGGCACGCTGGGCGTCATCCGGGTGCGCGGCTGGTGGCCGTTGGGCTGGGGCGTGCTGGTGGGGGCTGCGATCTGGACCGTGATCTGGATGATGTCGCTGGCCGGCGGGCTGCATTGGGTGTGCCTGTTCCTGGTGGCGGTCGCGGGGCTCTTCGTGTGGGCCGTCGCTCAGAACGAGAAGCCGGCCGTCGATACCGTGGCCCTCATCTGGACGGCACTCGGCGTCACCGGCGCGCTTCTGGTGGCGATCGTCGTGCAGGACGAGGGACGGCAGGTCGCGGGCTGCCTCGCGCTCGCCCTGCATGGCGTGGGCCTCTATGCCCTCGGCCGCCGCGTGCCGCGCTTCCAATATGTCGCGCTGATGGCTCCTGCGCTTTCGGTCGCCGCCTTGCTGCTGGCGAATCCCGATGCCTTCGCATGGACTGCCATCCCGCTCGGTGGCCTGTATGCCGTCGGTGCGTTTGCACTGTTGTGGAATGCGGCCCGGCCGGGCTTCTGGGCAGCGCTCTCGGTCGCGGCGGCCTTGGCGCATTTCCTGGCCTGCTGGTACGTGCTGCAGTCGACCGCGACAGGCACGCCTTGGGGCTTGATCAGCATCGGGCTGGCGGTGCCTTTCCTTGTCGGCGCTGAACGGCTGGCGCGTTGGCGCGAGTCGATGACCGGCGCCACCGAAGCGCTCGGCGTGCTGGCAGCGGGCGTCGTGTTCTTCATCGCGGCCGCCATCGCGCTCGAGTTCCGGCGCGAATGGATGACGGTAGCCTATGCCGTCGAGTTCGCGGCGGTGGCGGCCATCGCGGCCCGCCTCGACCTCGTGGCGATGCGGCGCCTGTGCTGGCCGTTGCTGGCCGTGGTGGTCGTGCGCTTCGTGCTCAATCCGGAAGTGCTGCGCTATCCGCTCGGCACCACGCCCGTCTTCAACTGGATCCTGTGGAGCTACGGCCTCTCGATTGCGGCCCTTGCGATCGGATTGCGCTTCCTCCGCGATCGGTGGCTCGTGCTCGCGACCGAAGCGGCGATTGCGCTGCTGGGCTTCGTGCTTGTCACCCTGGAAGTGCGCAGCGTCTTCCAGCCGCAAGCCATGGCGGCGCCGGCGACCGACTTCATGGAGCGCACCTTCTATGTGCTGGCATGGGGCGCCTTGGCGCTTGGCGCATTGTGGTTGGCGCGGACCCGCCGTGATCCTGTCGCGCTCTGGACCTGGCGCGTGAGTGGCGCGTTGGCCGTGGCGACGGCGCTGGTGGTCCAGACCCTGCTTGCCAACCCGATCTTCGAGAAGGCCGATATCGGTCGCTGGCCGATCGTCAACGGCCTGCTGCTCGCCTATGCGGGACCGGCAGCGATGGCGGCCCTGGCGCGGCGCTGGATCGATGTCGAGCCCAACCGCAACGTGGCGCTGCTGGCTGAAGCCGCCGCCTCGATCCTGGCCTTTGTCTACGTCTCGCTGGAGGTGCGCCATCTGTTCGATCCAGGCTTCGAACGTCCGGGTCTCGGCGCGACCGGACTCGAGCTCTACACCTACTCGGTCGTCTGGCTGCTGTTCGGCGTCGTCCTGCTCGCCTTGGGCTTCGCGCGCAGCACCGCGGCCCTGCGTCACGCCGGCATGGTGTTGGTCTGCATCGTGGTTGCCAAGGTCTTCCTGATCGACATGGCCGGGCTGCAGGGGCTGCTGCGCGTGCTGTCATTCCTCGGGCTGGGCGCGGCGCTGGTCGGTTTGGGTTATGCCTATCGCCGTTACGGCTTCACGGAAGGACAACGCGGGCAATCATGAGCAAGGAGCTGTTTCCCGAGCTGAGGATCTCGCTGGATGCGTTGCGTGGCCTGCAGCTCGAGCGTCTCAAGAACGCGCTGCGTCACGCCTACGACCACCAAGCGCCGTATCGTGTGAAATGCGAGGCGGCGGGTGTCCACCCCGATCACTTGCGCACGCTCGATGACCTCAGGCGCTTTCCCTTCACCGAAAAAGCGGATCTACGCGACGCCTATCCCTTCGGCATGTTCGCTATTTCGCGAGAAAAGTGCGTCCGCATCCACGCCTCGAGCGGCACCACCGGTCGGCCCACCGTTGTCGGCTATTCGGCGCGCGACATCGATCTCTGGGCCGATCTGATGGCGCGCTCGCTCTACGTGGCCGGCGCGCGGACGGGTGACATGGTGCACAACGCCTATGGCTATGGCCTGTTCACCGGTGGGCTGGGGGCGCATTACGGCGCCGAGCGGCTGGGCTGCACGCTGGTGCCGATGTCGGGCGGCTTCGGCGAGCGCCAGGTCCAGCTCATCTGCGAGTTCGGCGCCCAGGTGATCCTGATGACGCCGTCCTACATGCTGGCGATTGCCGACGAGTTCGAGCGCCTCGGCGTCGACCCGCGCAGCACCGCGATGCGGCTCGGCCTGTTCGGCGCCGAACCCTGGACCGAGGGCATGCGGACTGAGATCGAGCAGCGACTCGGCATCGACGCCATCGACCTCTATGGGCTGAGCGAGGTCATCGGACCGGGCGTGGCCTGCGAGTTCGCCGAGACCAAGGACGGCCCCACGATCTGGGAGGACCATTTCTATCCCGAGGTCGTCGATCCCGAGTCGGGCGAGCCCGTTGCCGAGGGCGAAGCCGGCGAGCTCGTGCTGACCTCGCTTAGCAAGGAGGCGATGCCGGTCATCCGCTATCGGACGCGCGACCTCACGCGGCTCATGCCGGGCTCCGCTGCCGTCATGCGGCGCATGGCCAAGATCACCGGCCGCAGCGACGACATGCTGATCGTGCGCGGCGTGAACCTCTTCCCGACCCAGGTCGAGGAGCAGATCCTGCGCGATCCGGCGCTCAGCGGCCACTATATGATCGAGCTCACACGCTCAGGCGCGCTGGACGAGCTGACGGTGCGGGTCGAGGCGCGGATGGCAATGGATGGGGAGATGGCGGTTCGTGCGGCGGACGAGCTGGGCCGGCGTCTGAAGGGGATGTGCGGGCTGTCGGCCGTGATCGAGATCGCCAAGCCGGGCGGCGTCGAACGCTCGATGGGAAAGGCGCGGCGGGTGATCGATCGCCGGCCGAAGAGCTAGAGCCAAGGGCCGCCGCTGGCGAGCCTCAGTTTTGCCTTGATCATGGCAAGATCAAGGGGAAGCTGGTCGCTGGCCTGCGCCAGCTCGCTCGTTGAGGAAGAGCTGTAGGTCGCCGCCTTGGCGCGCGCCAGCGTGGTGCTGACGATAGCTGCGGTCGTGAGGATGATGGCGGCGATGACCAGGAAATCGATCCAGTTCAACGCTGCCCGGCTGCGCCGGTGTGCAATGGTTCTTGGTTTGTTGGCTGTCTGCACGATCGCCTCGCAATGTGACTTCTGAAAAGTCTACGAGGATGTAGTTGCCCCCATCCCCGTTCGTTTTCGGGGTCATACGTAGGCGATTCTAAGGATATTCGTGGCCCCTGGTGTGCCAAAAGGCACACCGGCGGTGATTACAAGTCGTTGACCTTCGCGCGCCAATTCCTCCTTGCGAGCCACGCGCACCGCGCGCTGAACCATGTCGGCGAAGTTGTGCGCGTCCTCGCCATGCACGGGATGGACGCCCCAGGTGAGCGTCATGCGCCGCGCCGTGTTGAGGTTGGGCGTGAGGCAGAGGATGCGCACGTCGGGCCGCTCGCGCGCCGCGCGCAGCGTGGTCGAGCCGGTGTTGGTGTAGGTGACGATGGCTGCGGCACTGAGCGTATGGGCGCACTGGCGCGCCGCGGCGCTGATGGCGTCGGCGGTGGTGGCCTCTGGCTCGTGGCGGCTGGCATCCATCAGGCGGCGATAGAGCGGATCGCTTTCGACGCTCTTCAGGATGCGATCCATCATGGTGACCGCCTCGACCGGAAAATCGCCGGAGGCCGATTCAGCCGACAGCATCACGGCGTCGGCGCCGTCGTAGACTGCAGTTGCCACGTCCGATGCCTCGGCCCGCGTGGGCGTCGGCGAATGCACCATTGAGTCGAGCATCTGCGTGGCGACGATGGCGGGCCTCCCGGCGACGCGGCAGGCGGCGAGGATGCGCTTCTGCAGCGGCGGCACGGCCTCGGGCGGCATCTCCACGCCGAGGTCGCCACGCGCCACCATGATGCCGTCGCTCTGCTCGATGATCTCGTCGAGGTGATCGATCGCCGCGGGCTTCTCGAGCTTGGCCATGACCGCGGCGCGTCCGGCCACCAGCTTCTTGAGCTCGGCGATGTCGTGCGCGTGCTGAACGAACGAGAGCGCCACCCAATCGACGCCAAGCGACAGGCCGTAGTCCAGATCCTTGCGATCCTTGGTCGTCATGGGCGACAGCGGCACGACGAGATTGGGCAGGTTGACGCCCTTGCGGTCGCTGATCGTGCCCGGCACCTCGACCTCGGTGTCGATGGTGGTCTCGTCGTGGGCGACGATACGCAGCCGCACCTTGCCATCGTCGACCAGCAGGATGCCGTCGGGCTTCGCGGCCTTGAAGATCTCCGCATGGGGCAGGGGCACGCGCTTGGCCGTGCCCGGAGCCTCGTCCATGTCGAAGCGCAGCTTCTGGCCCTTCTTCAGCTCCAGCGGCCCCTTGGCGAAGGTGCCGAGCCGGAGCTTGGGGCCCTGCAGGTCCATCAGGATGGCGATGGGGTGCTTGTATTCCTTCTCCATCGACCGCAGCAGGTCGA
>Ga0081455_10003610_pt1 | contig 17734 bp, 15 predicted proteins | sample TabmetS3T2R1_FD_70207 | JGI IMG/M metagenome (GOLD analysis project Ga0081455, IMG submission 70207) | Tabebuia heterophylla rhizosphere microbial communities from the University of Puerto Rico - S3T2R1 | ecosystem: Host-associated > Plants > Roots > Rhizosphere ...
CCGATATTCCGTTGCCGACCGCCTGCGCGCCCAGCACCAGGTGATTGTCCGCCCGTGCAACGATGCGGATGAAGCCGGTATCGTCGATCTGCGTCAAGGCGCGGCCGTTGGCCGCGAAGCGAAATGCCCCAAGCTTCACGTCGTGGCCGGTCGCCTTCGCTTGCTCCGGTGTCAGTCCGACCGAAACGATTTCCGGATCGGTGAAGCACACCGCGGGAATGGCCATGGGGCTGAACGCGGCCCGTTTGCCTGCGATGATCTCGGCCACCACCGCGCCCTGAGCCATCGCACGATGCGCAAGCATCGGCTCCCCGGTAAGATCGCCAACCGCCCAGACATTTGACATCGACGTTTCGCAGCGGTCGCTGATTTTCACGAATTTGCCGTCCATGGTCAGATCCAGCCGCTCCAGCCCGAAACCCCTTGTGCAGGGTTCGCGCCCCACCGCGATCAGAAATTTGTCGGCATCGATCTTGCGGGTCTCGCCGTGCTGCTCGACCACGAGGCTTCCGCCGTCGGACGTCAGCTTTTTTGCGCGCGCCCCAGTAAGGACCTCGACCTTCAACTGTGCGAGCCGCCGCGTTACCGGCCGCGTCAGTTCGGCATCCCACAAGGGCAGGATCCTGTCGCCCGCCTCGATGATCGTGACGGTCGACCCGAGCTTCGCAAATGCGATGCCGAGCTCCAGACCAATGTAACCTGCGCCAGCGACGGCAAGTCGCCCCGGAATATCCTTTAGCGACAAGAGATCGGTCGACGATATGACGTTGCCGCCAAAGGGCACCGCCTCCAGTGCCAGCGGGCGAGACCCGGTTGCCAGGACAAGGTGCCTGGCGCGCACACGCATGGTTTCGTCGGCGGCGGCAACGACGATAGTCTTGCCGTCGATAATTTCCGCGGTACCTGCGACTACCGAGACGCCGCTCTTCTTCAAGAGCCCGGCGACGCCGTTCGTCAACCGATCCACGATCGAATCCTTCCATGCGACCGTACGTGCGAAATCGAGCGCAACCTGCTGGACGTTCAGGCCAAACGGCGTCTCGCGGCCGCTGGAGACGCCATGAAACGCCTCGGCGGCATGGATCAACGCTTTCGACGGAATGCAGCCGATGTTGAGACAGGTCCCACCAAGCGCCGCGCGCTCGACCAGGACGGTGCGCAAGCCAAGCTGGCCTGCCCTGATGGCCGTAACATAGCCGCCCGGCCCGCCTCCGATGATCACGACGTCCGCCGCACTCTCCTTCATGTCATGCACCAACCAAAAGCAGCGCCGGCGTTTCCAAGAATTCCTTGATGCACCGGATGAACTGTGCGGCCTCGTAGCCATCAATGATGCGATGATCGAAGGATGACGACAGGTTCATGGTCGTGCGCGGCACGAACTGTCCCTGCTGCCAGAGCGGGCGGATCGTCATGCGGTTGACGCCGATGATGGCGAGCTCGGGCCGATTGATGACGGGCGTCGTCACGATGCCGCCGAGATCGCCGAGACTGGTGACGGTGATCGTCGAACCGTTGAGATCCTCCCGCGCTGCGCTGCCATTCCGTGTGGCGTCGGCGATGCCCTTGATTTCCTCAGCGCATGCCCAGAGATCACGGGCCTCGGCGTGGCGAAGCACCGGCACCATCAACCCCGACGCCGTTTGCGTGGCGATCCCGACATGAACGGCGCTGTGGCGATGGACGACCTCATTCTCATCGTCATACGTTGCGTTCATCTGGGGAAAGTCGCGAAGGGCCAGAACCATCGCCGTGACCACGAAGGGCAGAACCGTCAGCTTCGGCCGGCGATCGATGAACTTTGCGTTGAGCTGCTGGCGCAGTTCGTCCAGCGCCGTGACATCGATCTCTTCGACGTAGGAAAAATGCGCGATCCGCTGGGTCGATTCCGCCATCCGCTCGGCGATCCTGCGACGCAGGCCGGTGAGCTTGATCTGTTCTACCCGGTCAGCACGAGCTGTCTGCCACGGCCGGCTGACGCCAACCGATCTCGCGTCGATGAAATCTGCCAGATCCTGCTGCGTGATCCGGCCGGCCGTGCCGGAGCCGGCGAGTTGGCGAAGATCGATCCCCGCCTCGCGCGCCCGCGCGCGGATGGCGGGCGAAGCGATCGGCCGTTCCCGCGCCGTCGCGGTCTTCACGTCGATACTGCTCTGAACTTTGCGCGCTTGAACGTCGTCGCGGCGATCGACAGTCACCGCCATCTGCGGCGCTATGGCGGCGGCTGATCGGGCGTGCCCATTCGGTCCTGCCGCCTCGCTCCCCTTCGCAACGCTGTCGCGCTCCGCATCGGTCTTGATTCGAACCAGAGCGCTGCCGACGGCAAGCCGCGCGCCGACTTCACCGCCGAGGTCCAGGATCACGCCAGCGAAGGGCGAAGGAATTTCGACTGTTACCTTGTCAGTCATGACAGCGGCAAGGACCTGCTCCTCCTCAACCGCATCGCCCACGGCGACGTGCCATTCGACAATCTCTGCCTCGGCAACCCCCTCCCCGACGTCGGGGAGCTTGACCATTTCAATCGGCACGTTACGCCTCCATCAGGCGCGTCAGCGCCCGGCCGACGCGATCCGGCCCCGGGAAGTAGTCCCACTCCTGGGCATGCGGATAAGGCGTGTCCCATCCCGTCACCCGAACGATCGGCGTTTCAAGATGATAGAAACAGTGCTCCTGGATCTGCGCCGCGAGCTCTGCGCCGAAGCCTGACGTACGGGTCGCCTCGTGTACGATGACGCAACGGCCGGTCTTGCTGACCGACCGAACCACGGTTTCGAGGTCGAGCGGGACCAGCGTCCGGAGATCGATAATCTCGGCATCGATGCCAACCAAGTGACACGCGGCTTCGGCAACATGAACCATGGTGCCGTAAGCAAGGATCGTGACATCGGCGCCTTCCCGGCGGACTGCGGCCTCGCCGAGCGGCACCGTGTAATAACCTTCCGGCGTTTCGCTGAGCTCATGCGTTGACCATGGCACCACGGGCCTGTCGTGATGGCCATCGAACGGACCATTGTAGATCCGCTTCGGCTCGAGAAAGATGACGGGATCGTCATCCTCGATGGCGGCGATGAGCAGTCCCTTCGCATCGTGCGGATTGGAGGGAATGACCGTCTTCAGTCCGGCCACGTGAGTAAACAGCGCCTCGGGACTTTGGCTGTGCGTCTGCGCCCCGAAAATGCCGCCGCCGCAGGGCATGCGCACCACCAGCGGCGCGCTGAATTCACCGGCCGAGCGAAATCGCAGCCGCGCCGCTTCAGATACGATCTGGTCATAAGCAGGATACATGTAATCGGCGAACTGGATTTCGGCGACGGGCCGCAGTCCGTAGGCGCCCATGCCGACCGCGACCCCGACGATGCCGCTTTCGGAGATCGGCGTATCGAAGCAGCGCGACGCGCCATATTTGCCTTGCAGGCCATCCGTGCAGCGGAAGACACCGCCGAAACGGCCGACGTCCTGGCCGAACACGACAACGCGGTCGTCGTGCGCCATCATTACATTCAGCGCGTCGCGGATCGCCTCGATCATGGTCCAGCGCGGCATGGTCAGAAACCCAGTTCCTGGCGCTGCTCGCGCAGATGGCGGGGCATGACCTTATAGACGTCCTCGAACATCGAAGCGGGGCTGCATTTCGCGCCTTCCATCAGCGTCCCGAAGCTCTGCGCCTCCCTGGCCGCCGTGCTGATCTCTTCGTCCAATTCGACCTTCAACTGGATGTGACGCTCCTCGCTCCAGGCCCCGATCGCGATCAGGTGATTCTTTAGCCGCTCGATGGGATCACCAAGCAGCCAGGTCGATTGATCGCCCTGCGGCCGATATTTCGACGGATCGTCGGACGTCGAATGCGGTGCCATCCGGTAAGTCACCCACTCGATCAGCGTCGGTCCGAGATTGCGGCGGGCGCGCTCGACAGCCCAGAGCGCAGCGGCGTGAACCGCGAGGTAATCGTTGCCATCGACGCGCAATGCCGGAATGCCATAGCCATGCGCCCGCGCCGCAAAGGTCGTCCGCTCGCCGCCCGCTACCGACTGGTTTGTGGAGATCGCCCATTGATTGTTGACGACATTGAGAATAACCGGCGGCCGGTAGACTGACGCGAAAACCAGGGCTGCATGAAAATCGTTTTCGGCGGTGGAGCCCTCGCCGATCCAGGCTGCGGCAACGCGCGTGTCGCCGCGCATCGCCGACGCCATCGCCCATCCCACCGCCTGCACATATTGGGTGGCGAGATTGCCGGAGATCGAGAAGAAGCCGGCTTCGGGTGCCGAATAGAACACCGGAAGCTGCCTGCCCTTCATGCGATCTTTTTCGTTCGACAGCACCTGGCACATCATGTCGACGACCGGCCAGTCCTGCGCGATCAACAGCCCCTGCTGGCGGTAGGTCGGGAAATTCATGTCGCCCGGCTTCAGCGCCGCCTGGAAAGCACATGCGATTGCTTCCTCACCCTTGCACTGCATGTAGAACGATGTTTTGCGCTGCCGCTGCATCATCGCCATGCGGACGTCGTAAGCCCTGGTCTTGAGCATGGCCCGCAGGCCCGACCGAAGCTGCTCCACCGAGCGGGTGCCGGACCAGGATCCGACTGCACGGCCTTCGTCATCCAGAACCCGGATCAACCGATAGGCAAGACTGTGAATCTTGTCTTCCCTGACATCGACGGGAGGACGATCGACGCCGCCTGCATCGGACAAGTGCAAGTGACTGAAATCGCCATCGCGGCACGGTAGCGGTACGGGAATGTGAAGCGTGAGTGGTGAAGAGGTCATGACGCAGCGCCGCTCAGGGGTCTCGAAGGCGACGGTTCGACGATCTCGACCGAACGGAGCGAGGGATGCCGGGCGAAGCGGCAGCGAAGGACCGCGATATCGCAGTCCTCCTTCGCAAGGATACCGAGATCGATGGCCGCCCCGCCTTGAATGTCGGACACCATCCGGAATTCGAGGATCTTCAACCCGAAGCGCTGAACATCGGCCAGGAGCTGGGACGCGGCAGCCAACGCATCAGACGCGATCGCCCTGTAGACGACGCATGAACCGTGACTGGCTGATGTTGGCATCGGCAAATCTCCCTCACCAGGAAGCCTAGCGCTGGACGAACAGGTGCATTTCCTGATCTTTTATGCAAAAGTTACATTTGGCAGATGAATCGTCTGAATTTTTGGAGTTTTGCGATGAAATCTTCTTCTCGCGTCAAGACCGCGGCGAAAGCTAATCTCGACCTGATCGACCGCAAGATCCTCTCAATTCTCCGCAACGAGGGACGGCTCGCCGTGAACGAACTGGCCAATCGTGTCGGGCTTTCGGCGTCGCCGTGCTGGTCGCGGGTCAAGCGCCTGGAGGAGATCGGCGCGATCAAGCACTACTCCGCCATTATCGATCACGCCGCCATCGGCCTGAAGGACATCGTCTTCATCGAGGTGACGCTGGACAAGCATGACGAGAAGGTGCTCGCCCGCTTTGGCGACGCACTGGCGAAAATACCGGAGGTGATCGAGGCCAACCTCGTCACCGGCGAATACGATTACCTCGTCAAGGTAGCGGTCGCGGACACCACGCATTACGAACGCTTTCTCCGTGAAAAGCTCTATCGGATCCAGGGCATCCGGCATTCACGGTCGACGTTCTCCTTGAGGACTCTGAAACTGATCACGTCCGCCGACCCGCTGGTCACCAAGGAACACGGCTAGGCAATCGTGCGGCGGAGCCGGTACTCCCGGAAAGCGATTCCTGCAGGGCCACCAGCCTCTGCTCACCAAGCAGGGAAAACTGCCGCGCCGGCTGACCGCGGCCATGCAGCCCGCTAGTTTTCCACTCGGCAACTAACGGAACTAGGCTCTGGCTGAATCCGCGACCTGTTCCAGGGTCATGAATGAGGTGCCGGAAAGACCCCTCACCCATGCAAGCAGGTGATCAAGGGCAGCAATCCGGCTTGCGCGGGCGCTACCGTAGTCGCTGCGCGGATGCAGGGTCAATGAAATCAGGCAATGCTCACGATGCATGGCCTCGATCTCCTCCCGCCAGGTCTTCATCACCCGGTCATGAGTCTGCCGTTGCGCGTAAAGCGTCGCGTCGATCAGGATTTCCGACTGCGGTACCTCGATCATCCCGACGCCGCCGTCGGCGTCGAGCGCGTACGGCCGATCATCGTCCTGGAAACTTGCATCATAGCGATAGCCGAGTGCCGCGAGATGGCCGAGGGTTCGTTCAGAGAGCCGCCCATGCGGCGCGCGGAAGCCGCGCGGCGCTCGCCCCACGATGCGTTCGAGCGTCGCATGCGTCCGCTCCAGCAGCGCCCACTCGTCGATGCCGGTGGCATCCATCTCCTCCATGGCCCAGCCGTGCGCCGCGATCTCATGCCCGCGCGCGGCAAGCGCCGCGATATAGTCGGGATTGGCTTCCGCCTCGGCGCCCGGAACGAACACGGTCGCCTTGATACCGTGGCGATCGAGCAGAGCGAACAGCCGCTCGCACCCGACCGCATAGGCATACTTGCCGTAGGAGGCCCGGCCGAACAGCGCATCCTCGCCAAGCTGCCGTTGCTCCACCGTCTTGCCCTGGAGATTGACGCTGACGCTGACGGGAATGGTGGTCACGGTCATTGTCCGCTCCAATCGCGCCGCCATTCGTCGGGCCGCGTCAGGCACCACTGCGCGAGTTCAAGCATACCGACAAAGCGCACGCCCTCATGCGGCTTGATGTATTCGATCAGCCTTTCCACGATGGCGACACGCGCCGGCGAGCCCGAGCCGTAACCGACGCGGGGATGCACCGTGAGATTGAAGTAACCGCCTTCGGCGTAGATCGCGTCGAACTCCTGCTTCCAGTGATCGAGGACTTCCGACGGCGGCGTGTAGCTGACGCGGTAGAACGGAAAATCATCCAGGCTCGACGTGTTGTTGGGCAGGCAGACATAGTCATTGCGCACCGCGCCGTCATAGCGGGCGAGATAAGGCAGGTCGAAATCCTTGTCGCTGGAATCGTAGACATAACCTAGTTCGCGCAATTTGCGCAGCGTCCGCGCCGTCTTGTGTCCAGAGGGCGAACGCCAGCCCCTGGGCGCGATGCCGGTGATCTCCGTGAGCAGCCGGTGCGTGCGTTCGAGCAATTCGGGTTCGGCATCGCCGGGATCGGTGCCTTCATGAAAATAGCCATGGGAGCCGATCTCAACGCCGGATCGCGAGATGCTGCGAACCAGATCGGGACTCACCTCCGCATCGTAACCGGAGACGTAAAACGTCCACGGCACGTTCTGGCGTGTGAACATGTCGACGAAGCGCGGAATGCCGCATTTGGCGGAATAGCGGCCATGCGACCGCGCGCCGTACGGAAGTTGCCCTCGCCCACGCTCCAGCGAGGTGCCGTCGAAATCGAGCGTCAGGCCGATGACGCAGCGCGCGCCGTCCGGCCAGTAATGCTGCGTGCGCTGGGCGAGCGAGATCATCTGACCACCTCGACATTCCAGAACCGCGGCTTGCGGCCGGGCCAGGGTTCGTAGCCGCGAACCGCCTTCGAATAGGCCGACACGTTCACGCCCGAGCTCCAGACGATCATCGGCGTATCCTCCATAAACACGGCGTGCAATTGATCGAACAGCGGCTGCCGCGCATCGGGCGATGCCGTGTCCATCAGCATCGCCAGCAGCGCAATCGCCTTCGGATTGGGCCAGACGCGATCCGGCTGCCCGTTCTTGTCGCCAATGAAGCGATCAAGCCCGAATACGGGGTCGAGATAGGGTGTGTAGTTCCACACCATGAGCTGATAATCGCCCTTGGCGTAACGGCTCAACTGGGTCGCGAATTCCACGACCTCGACGCTGATGTTGATGCCGGCCTGCTGCGCCATGGCCTGGACCAGCACGGCGACGTCGTTCATCACGGCAAAGCGCGAATTGGTGGTGATCTTGATCGGCTGGCCCTTGTAGCCGGCATCGGCCAGCAACTTCTTTGCGCGCGCGAGATCGTAACCGCGGCCGCTCTTCTCGACTTCGCCGAAATAGCGGCTCGAGAGCGGCACCAGCGAGGTGCTCGGCCTGGCGTAGCCGTCGGTCAGGGTGTCGCTCATGCTCTGGTAATCGAGGGAAGCGGCAATCGCCTCGCGGATGCGCCTGTCCTTCAACAGCGGGTCGTTCGTCTGCATCACCACCGTGTTCAAGGATGCGACCGACGACGACGCAACGATGAGACCTGCCGCCTTCAGTTCAGACGCGAATTTCGGATCAATCGCCGGCCACAGGTGCAGATCGTTCGACCGCATCGCCGCTTTCGCGGCAGCGGGATCGGGGATCATGGTGAGCCTGACACGATCGACCTTGGCAAGCTTGGCACCGGACAAGCCACTGGCCGCCTCGCTACGGGCGGCATAGTTTTCATTGCGTACCAGCTCGATGAACTGGCCGCGCCGCCATTCCGCAAGCTTGAACGGACCGGTGCCGACCGCGGCTTTCCACGCCCCGTCAGGGCTGACGGAATCCGGATGCGCGATGCCGGTGCCGTCGCAATCGGCGCGCGCCATCATGCTGAGAAACGCCCCGCTCGGCTCAGCCAGCCGAAACACGACCTGCGACGGTGACGGCGCCTCGATGCCGACAATCCTGATCTGCCGCGTGCCGTCAAAATTGCTCCGGCATGGCCAGCCGGATTTGGGGTCCAGAAAGCGCTCCCAGGTCCAGACCACCTCGCGCGAGCTAAGCGGCGCGCCATTGTGAAACCTGACGCCGTCACGAAGCGTAAAGGTGTAGGTTCGGCCGTCCGCCGAGGTCTCGATGTCCCTGGCCAGCATCGGCGCCACGGTCCCGTCCGCACGCCAGGCGACGAGGCCTTCATAGATGTTCTGCAGCACGGTGCCGGTGTTGTCGTCCGGACTGTTGCCGGGCATCAGTCCACGGATATCGGTCGTGATCATCGTCCGCAGCACGCTCTCGGCCCCGGCGCCCGAGATCGCCGCGATCATCAATCCGCACGCAACAAGGATACGCTTCATTACCAGTACCTTCATCTAGCCGGACGCTTGCAGGCTTGCCGGTCCGGAAAAATCAAGCACAGGCGCCGCCGCAAGCAGCGCCTTGGTGTAGTCGTGCTGCGGACGGTCAAAAATGTCGTCGCGGGCACCCTGTTCGACGATGCGGCCGCTTTGCATCACCACCACGCGGTCCGCCACTTGTTCGACCGCAGCCAGATCGTGGCTGATGAAGAGACAAGCAAAACCGTATTGCGCCTGCAGCCGCTCGAACAGCCTCAGCACCTGCGCCTGGATCGTCATGTCGAGCGCGGAAACCGGCTCGTCTGCGACCACGAAGGAGGGACGCCGCACGATCGCGCGCGCAATCGCAATGCGCTGGCGTTGTCCGCCGGATAGTTCATGCGGCCAGCGCTGGCCAAAGCCGGCGAGCCCCACCTCCTCCAGCATCGCCTCGACACGCCGATCGCGCTCGGCACTCGTGAGCTCCGGCACATGGCGCAGCGGCTCGGCGACGATCTCGCCGACCCGCATGCGCGGATCGAGCGACGAATACGGGTCCTGAAACACGAGTTGCGACGCCAGACGAAACTCCCGATCCGGCCTGGTCGTGACTTCCTTGCCGCGGAAGCGGATTTCGCCGCCGGCCGCCAGGACAAGCCGCAACATCGCGCGGCCCAGCGTGGTCTTGCCGGAGCCACTGCCGCCCACGACCGCCACCGTCTCGCCCGCGCCGATATCGAGATCGACGCCGTTGACCGCGGATACGCCTGCGGCGCGGCGAAACAGGCGCTGCCGGCCGCCGAATTCAACCTTGAGCGCGCGGACACTCACCAGCGGCTCGCTCTTTGCCTGGCGCGCGGAACTAATGCCGCGACGCGGCAGCGCTTCGACCAATTGCCGCGTATAGGCCTCGCGCGGGGCCGACAGAATCTGCGACGCGCCGCCAGTTTCTATCAGCCTGCCCTGCCGCAGCACCACGGCGCGCTGCGCATAGCGCGCCACCAGGCCGAGATTATGGGTGATCAGCATCACCGAGGTGCCGTGATCGCGCGCCAGCGCGACCATCAGGTCAAGCACCTCGCGTTGCGTCAGCGTATCGAGGGCCGTGGTCGGCTCGTCCGCGATCAGAAGCTTCGGCTTCAGCAGCATCACCGACGCCAGCATGATGCGCTGGCGCATGCCGCCGGAGAACTCGTGCGGATAAGCGTCGAAGGTGCTCTCGGGATCGCGGATCTGCACACGCGCGAGCATGTCGAGGCAACGGCGGCGGATTTCGCGCCTTGAAATCCGCTCGTGCAGCGCGAGGCCCTCCGCCATCTGCGCGCCGATGCTGATCGCCGGATTGAGCGAGACCATCGGCTCCTGGAACACCATGCCGACCGCCGGCCCGCGCAAGGCGCGCATGCGCTTCGGCGAAGCGGTGGTCAGGTCCTCGCCGTCGAGCACGATCTGTCCGCCGGTCCTCAGCAGTCCGGTCGGAAGCAGCCCGAGCAGCGCGCGCGCGGCCGCGGTCTTGCCGCTGCCGGATTCGCCGACCACGGCCAGAAACTCGCCGCGGGCAATCGCGAAGGAAACGTCGTCCACCACCCTTGCGCCCGTCCGAACGGCGTCGATGCGCAGGTTTTCGACTGTGAGCAGGGGCGCCGTCATCCGTGCGCCATCCTGGGATCGAGGCGATCGCGCAGGGAATCGCCGAGCAAATTGATGCCGAGCAGCGTCAGCGCGATGCACAGGCCGGGCGCCATGCCGAGCCAGACCGCGCTTTCCATGTAGGGCCGGCTCGCCGCCAGCATGTTGCCCCAGGTCGGCGCCGGCGGCGGCACGCCGAGACCGAGGAAACTCAATGCACTCTCCGCCAGCAGCACCCAGCCGAACATGCTGGTCGCCAGCACGGCGACCGGCGCCACGGCATTGGGCAGCACGTGACGCAACATGGAATAGAGTTCGGAATTGCCGATCACGCGCGAGGCCTCGATATATTCCTTCTCACGGATCGACAGCACCGTGCCGCGCACCACGCGCGCGACCGACGGGATGTAGGCAAGCCCGAGCGCCAGCACGAGACCGAACTTGTTGGCGCCGACCACGATCATGACCGCCAGCGCCAGCAATATGCCGGGAAAGGCGAGCAGCGCGTCGTTCACAGCCATAATGATGCGATCGGTCCAGCCGCGCAGATAGCCGGTGACGACGCCCACCATCACGCCGACTGCGATCGCGAGCGCGACGGTGAGAAGGGCGACCACCACGCTGGTCGCCGCACCCGCCATGACACGGCTGAGCACGTCGCGGCCGAACTCGTCGGTGCCAAGCCAATACAGCGAGGATGGCGGCTGCAGCCGCGCCCGCAGGTTGACACGCAGCGGATCGAACGGCGTCCAGAACGCTGCGGTCACGGCGGCGCCAAGCACCAGCGCCATCAACGCGCCGCCGATCGCGGTATTGGCACGCATTCTCATGCCACGGTGACCCTTGGATCGAACAGTGGATAACAGAGGTCGACGATAAGATTGACGACGACATAGATGACGGCAGTGAACAACAGGCAGCCCTGCACCACCGGATAGTCGCGGGCGAAGATCGAATCCACCAGCAGGCGCCCGAGGCCCGGCAGCGTGAACACGGTCTCGATGACGGCGATGCCGCCGAGCAGATGCCCGAGCACGAGGCCGATCAGCGTCCAGGTCGGCGCGAAGGCGTTGGGCAGCACGTGCCGGCCGAGCACCAGCCATTCCGGCACGCCCTTGGCGCGCGCATGCGTGACATATTCGAGCCGCAGCACCTCGATCGAGGCAGCACGCGCCATGCGGGTGAGCACGCCGATCTCGATCATGGTCAGCGTCGCGATCGGCAGCAGCATGAACACCATCGCCTGCCAGAAATTTTCCGAGAACGGCACATAGCCGATCACCGGCAGCCATTTCAGCTTCAGGCCGAACAGCAGCAGCAACAGCAGGCCAAGCCAGAAGCTCGGGATCGAGAGCAACAGCGTGGCGCTGCCGACCACCGCAAGGTCGAGCGCGCTGTTCTGCCGCCACGCCGCAATCAGGCCGGCCGGCACCGCGACGCAGGCCGCGAGTCCAACCGCGACGAGGACGATGATTGCGCTGACCTGGAAGCGCTCCAGGATCAGCGGCAGCACGGCCATATTGTCGGTAATGGAATGGCCGAAATCACCGGTCAGGAGTTTGGCGAGCCAGTGCACGAATTGCAGCGGGATCGGCTGATCGAGCCCGAGTTGCGCGCGCATCTGCGCAACTTGCGCCGGTTCGGCGGCATCGCCCAGCATCACCTGCACGGGATCGCCGGGAATCAGCCGCACCAGCGTGAACACCGCTATCGCCACCAGAAGCAGCGTCGGAACGGTCATCGCCAGCCGTCTCGCAAGGTAACCCAACATCGCCGTGGTCCGTGTCTACTGAACGCTCACGCCCCAGAAGCGCGGCTGCGGATAGAGCCAGCCGGCATATCCCCTGACATTCTTGCGCAGCGCCGCGAGTTCAGCGCCGTTGAACAGCACGATCATCGGCACGTCCTTGATGAAGCGACGGTGCATCTCGTCGAACAGCGCCTGGCGCTTGCCGGTGTCGTCGGTCATCATCGACTGGCGCAGCATCTCCTGCGCTTCCGGATTGTCCCAGATCTTGCGCGGCTGCGTCGCCTTCGGGCCCGTCAGCATCTCGAAGCTCAGCGATGGGTCGAGCCGCGCCGAATAGACAAAGGCCATCGCCTGATAGTCGCCGCGGTTGTAGCGGTCGAGCTGGGTGGCCCAGTCCAGCACCTCGATCTCGATATTGATGCCGATGCCTTGCGCCATCGCCTGCACCAGTACGGCGGAATCGAAGACAAAGCCGTAGCGTTTGTTGGCGATCATCTTGATCGGCTGGCCGCGATAGCCGGCTTCGACCAATAGCTTCTTGGCTTCCGCGATGTTCTGCGTGTAGCCGTGCGTCTGCACTTCGCTGTAGAACGGGCTGCCGATCGGCAGCGCCGAATTGTTGGCGCGCGCGGTGCCCTGCATCACCACGCCGGCGATCTCAGCGGTATCGAGGCAGAGCGCGATCGCCCGACGGATGCGCACGTCCTTGAGCAGCGGATCCTTCGTCTGGAACAGGATGCCGGTCAGTCCAAGTGCCGGCGTGACGCTGATCTGCACCTCTGGCCGCGACTTGAGATCTTCGAGATCGGGAACTCCGAGAGCGCTGATCACATCCAGCGAGCCGCTGAGCAGGCCGGCCTTGGCGGCGGAGCTGTCGGGAATGACGTTGAAGCGCACCCGATCGACCTCGGCAGCCTTGGCGCCGGCATAGCCGCTGCGCGGCTCGCTGCGTGACGCATAGCCATCGAAGCGGACCACATCGATATATTGACCGCGCTTCCATTCGCCGAGCTTGAACGGCCCGGTACCGATCGGCGCGATCCACTTGCCGTCCGCACCGACGGAATCGCGATGGATAATTGCGGTTTGCCCGCAGTCCGGCCGCGCCAGCGTGGGCAGGAACAGAGCGGTCGGCTGGTCGAGCGTTACGGCGACCGTTTGCGCGTCGAGCGCCTCGATCTTTTCAATTCGCGCGATACCGCTTGGCGAAAATTCGGAGAGACAGCGCCATTGCGTCGCGGGATCGAGCCAGCGCTTGAGCGACCAGACGACGTCTTCCGCCGTCATGGTCGCACCGTTGTGGAATTTGACGCCCTGACGCAGGCGGAAGGTGTAGGTCTTGCCTTCGTTCGAAACAGCCCAGTTTTCGGCCAACATCGGGCCGATCGAGGTGTCTTCACGGAAGGCAACCAGACCTTCGACGAGATGAGCCACCACCCCGTCGGTGTTCGCATCGCGGTTGGTGCCGGGATCGGTCGAACGGATATCGGCGTTGAGGCGCGTACGCAGCACTGTCTCGGCAACGGCTTGCGCCGGCATCACAGCAAGGCAGGCCAGAGTCAGGCCGACCATCACCGCTGCGGATGGTCGACGCGCAAGCATCAGGACGCCCTCGCCACAGTTGGCGGGTCCGCCGGCGTTCGTCCCGCCGACACGTCGAGCCGATAGGTTGTGAACTGCCGGTTCAGCGCCGGCAAGGGCGCGGCTTCCATCACTCCGCTGGCGGGCTCCATCAGGATCATCGCGACGGTGGCGCTGAGATTGTTGCTGAGATTCTGGCGCGGCGGGCGGCACACCGACCACGGATGCGCAAAATCGTCGAACAGGGCCGCCTTGACGGTGTCGAAGGTGATGGCGCCGATATGCGGCTGCAGCAGTTCGCGCACGCGGATATCGCGGTAGAGGCTGTCCGGCGTATTCGCGATGCCGGTGTCCTTGAGCTTGCCGAGCGCGACCGGGCTGACAAAGTGGTTGGCGTGGACCAGCAGCCCGCGCTCCGGATGAACCTGGAAGGTCTCGTCGGGCGCACACTCGAAGTCGATCGCCACGCCGTCGCGATGGCTGACGATCATGTTGTTGGCTGCGGACTTCTTCGTGCAATAGACGGTGCGCATCGCGAGCGCGACATGTTCGTTCTCCAGCACCTTGCGGCGGATCAGGGCCAGCGGCACGCCGACGTCACGGTAGTCGCGATCGGATTCCAGGTAGTTTGCCGTAATCGCGATACCGACCGAATTGAAGCCGCAGCGCCCGAGCGCGCCGGCCTCGGTGAAGGTCATGAGATCCGGCCCGTCCTCGCGGCGCACCTTCAACACGACGGCGGTTTCGGCGCATTCGCGCTTCCAGTCCCAATTCTGGGCGTGAATGAGACGGCCGGAGCCGGTTGCCTGCGGAAGCGCGACGACGCCGGTGCAGCCGTCGGGCTCGTCCGGCGTCTTCAGCCGCGCGCGCACCTCGGGCTTGGCGAGCTTGAGAATCTCGGTGCGGGCGTTGAGCAGCGCCACATCCTCGAAGGGCACGCGCGCGCCTTCGGCGATGCCGCGCATCTCCTCGATGTAGGTCGGCTCGAACGCTTCGATGACCGGCAGATAGTCACGCACCAGCGCGGACACGCCCGCGGCATCGAGCGACAGCTCCTTGAGCTGCGCATGATAGTGCGACACGCCCTTGCGGATCCGGTCGGCGGTCTTGGCGCCATATTGCCGGCCGCGCTCCTGCGGCGGGCCGGAGATCTCGATCAGCGGAAACGGTTCGACCATCGACACGGGCTCAAGTTCCTTTTGCAATTGATCGAAGCCTAATGTATTTTGTAATGACATGAAACAAAAATCTTCGCCCCGCGAAAAACCGGCCCCGAGCCGCCTGCAGCGTGAGTTGTCGGCGGGGATCCTGGACTTCATCCGGGTGGAAAAACTCGCGCCCGGCACACGGCTTGCGGAAGTGGCGCTGGCGGAGCGGCTGCAGGTTTCACGCACGCCGGTGCGTGCCGCGCTGAAACTCCTGGCGCGTCGCCGGCTGGTGCGGCCGGGCGCGCGGCGCGGCTTTTTCGTCGCCGATGCGGTTTTGCCGACCCTCAAGGTACCCGGGCCTCCCGCCCCTGATGACACCGGCCGCTTGTTCCTCGCGATCGCACGCGATCGCCGCGCCGGCCGCCTGCCGGTCGACGTCTCCGAACGCGACCTGATGCAGCGCTATGACGCGACCCGCCCCATCGTGCAGCGTGTGCTGACGAAGCTTGCGGAAGTCGCGGCCGTGCAACGCAAACCCGGACATGGTTGGCGCTTCCAGCCGATCATTGCCGACGCACAGGCCCGCGACGAGAGCTACCGTTACCGTTTGCTGATCGAGCCGGCTGGCTTATTGGAGCCCGGCTTCCGGCTCGATCCACACTGGGCCGCCGAGATGCGCCGCCGTCACCAGGAGATGATGGCGATGCCGTGGAGCGAAACCGCCAGCATCGCGCTCTACGAAATGAACGCCGCGTTCCACGAAGGCCTCGCGGCCGCTTCCGGCAACCGCTTCCTGCTGGTTGGCGTGCAGCAGCAAAACCGGCTGCGGCGCTTCGCCAACTACGATTGGACATTCGGCTACCAGCGCGTGGTGGTGAACTGCCGGGAACATCTGGCGATCCTCGACCGGCTTGAAGCCGGCGAACAGGCGGAAGCAGCCGTCTTGTTGCGCCGGCATCTGGAAGACGCGGCAAAACTCAAGCGCAATACGGACAACGCCGCCGGATAGCGCATTCGAAAAATATCAGGAGACATCCATGCACGCATCGCAGGCAACGACTTCCAACACGCCCCTCACCCGCGAGGCCATGGAGGCGTTCTGGCTGCCGATGACGCCCAACCGGCAATTCAAGTCGAGGCCGCGCCTGTTCGTCGGTGCTGAAGGCATGCACTACGTTGCACAGGACGGCCAGCGCATTCTCGATGGCATGGCGGGGCTATGGTGCGTGAATGCAGGGCATGGACAAAGGCGCATTGTCGAGGCGATCCAGACCCAGGCGGCCAAGCTCGACTTCGTCTCCTCATTCCAGATGAGCCATCCGGCCGCGTTCGAACTTGCCGGCCGCATCGCCGAGATCGCGCCTTCCGGGCTCGACCATGTCTTCTTCACCAATTCCGGTTCGGAATCCGTTGACACCGCGCTGAAGATCGCGCGCGGCTATCACCGCGCGCGCGGCGAAGCGAGCCGCATCCGCTTCATCTCCCGCGCCAAGGCGTATCATGGCATGGGCTGGGGTGGATTGTCGGTGAGCGGCATCGTTCGCCATCGCCGGGATTTCGGCCCGCTATTGCCCGAGGTCGACCATCTGTCGCACACGCACAATCTGGAACATGCGGCGTTCTCGCGGGGCCAGCCGGGTTGGGGCGCGCATCTCGCCGACGAGCTCGAAAAACTGCTATCGATCCACGATCCATCGACGGTCGCCGCCGTGATCGTCGAGCCCGTGACCGGCTCCGGCGGCGTCTTCCCGCCGCCTGTCGGCTATCTGGAGCGCTTGCGCGAAATCTGCGACCGGCACGGCATCCTCTTGATCTTCGACGAAGTGATCACCGGGTTCGGTCGCGTCGGCGCCGCCTTTGCCGCGAATGCCTTCGGCGTCACGCCGGACCTCATCACCTGCGCCAAGGGCATGACCAATGCCGCTGTGCCGATGGGCGGTGTCATCGTCAGCGGCAAGGTTTACGATGCGCTGATGACGGGCCCGGAAAACACCATCGAGCTTTTTCACGGGTATACCTATTCGGCGCATCCGCTCGCCTGCGCCGCGGCGCTGGCCGCGCTCGACGTCTACCAGGACCTCGGCCTGTTCGAGCGTGCCCGACGCATTGCCCCACGTTGGGAAGCTGCGGCGCATGCGCTCAGGGGCGCGCCGCATGTCATCGATATCCGCAACATCGGCCTGCTGGCGGCCATCGATCTCAAGCCCCGTGACGGCGCCGCCGGCGCGCGAGGCGCCGAGTGCGCGGGCCGTTGCTATGACGACGGCATCCTGATCCGCGCCAGCGGCGACACGCTATTGCTGTCGCCGCCGCTGATCATCGAGGAGGAGCAGATCGAGGCCCTCTTTGCTGCCATTCGCCGGGCCCTTGCCGCGGTGGGCTGATGGTGCATCGGTCGCGAACGGCGACGCCCGAGCGCTCTTGTCAATTCAATCGCGTCGAGCCGGGCGTCGGCATCACGTCTCGGGTCGATTGCGCAAATTTGCCCTCAGTCGATTCTTCTGGATCTCCCGGTGCAGACGTCATGCACACCCCGGATTCGAGCAGGCAGGATCGGCCGCGATCTCCCGGAAACGCAACAGGAGAACCAGCGCCTCGACATTCGTCGACGGCGAAACGCCCCCACTTTCGTCGGCCATAAACGCTGCCCCTACCCCTACTATTTT
>Ga0081455_10003612_pt1 | contig 17730 bp, 14 predicted proteins | sample TabmetS3T2R1_FD_70207 | JGI IMG/M metagenome (GOLD analysis project Ga0081455, IMG submission 70207) | Tabebuia heterophylla rhizosphere microbial communities from the University of Puerto Rico - S3T2R1 | ecosystem: Host-associated > Plants > Roots > Rhizosphere ...
CCTCCACCCGCGGTGAGTACACCCAGATCTCGTACGCCGGCCGCGGCTGCGGCAGCTCCGGGATCGCCTGCGGGTCCAGCTTCACCGCCAGGTACTTCTTCGGCTGGCCGTGGCTGTCGGTCTGGAAGTAGTTGGTCCGCAGCGTGCCGCGGATCAGCCGCAGCATGCTGCGCAGGATGCGGTCGGCGTCCAGCGACTCCACCGCGTCCAGCTCGACGGTCAGCCGGGTGATCAGGTCGGAGGACTGGCTCTCCCGGGCCAGGTCGCCGGGCGCGCCGCGGGCCGGGTCCAGCCGCGTCTCGAACAGCGCCACCAGCAGCGTGACGATCTGCGGGTTGCTCCGCAGCGTCTGCATCACGTAGTCCTGGCTGAACGCGCTGCCGGCCTGCCGCAGGTACCGGGCGTAGGCCCGCAGCAGCATCGCCTGCCGCCAGGTGAGCCCGGCCACCAGCACCAGCTGGTTGAACCGGTCGTTCTCGGCGTCGCCGGCCAGCACCGCGGCGAAGGCGTCCTGGAACTGCTGCCGGCAGGTGGCCAGCCGCGGCTCCAGCGCCGGGTCGTAGCGCAGGCCCAGGTCGTACACCCAGGCGGTGCCGCCGGCGGCCAGCGGGAAGGCGTACGGGCGCTCGTCGGTCACCTCGACGCCGAGCCGGGCCAGGATCGGCAGCAGCGTGGACAGCGACATGGCCTCGCCCAGCCGGTACAGCTTGAAGCGGCGTACGCCCGGGACGGTGGGGCCCAGCGGCTGGTACAGGTTCATGGCCAGGCCGCCGGTGGTGGGCAGCGCGTCGATGCGGCGCAGGTCCGCCACGGCGATGCGGGCCGGGAAGTCCGCCCGGTAGGCCTCCGGGATGGCCGCGAGGTAGCGGTCGCGCAGCGTGGCGGCCGCCTCCTCGCCGCACTGGTCCACCAGCGCGTCCACGAAGTCGTCGTCCCACTGCCGGGTCGACTCGGCCAGCAGGTCCTCGAGGTGCTCGTCGTCGATCCGGTCCGGCAGGTCGGTGCCCAGCGGCGTACGGATCACGAAGTGCAGCCGGGCCAGCGTCGACTCGGTCGAGCGCAGCGTGTAGTCGATGGACTCCCCGCCCAGCTCGCGCAGCAGGATGTCCTGCATGGCCAGCCGGACGCCGGTGTTGAACCGGTCCCGCGGCAGGTACACCAGCGCCGACAGGTACCGGCCGTAGTCGTCCCGCCGCAGGTACAGCCGCAGCCGGCGGCGTTCCTGCAGGTAGAGCACGCTCAGCGCGATCGGGGCCAGGTCCCGTACCGCGATCTGGAACAGCTCATCGCGCGGGTAGGTCTCCAGGATCTCCAGCAGGTCCCGGCCGTCGTGGCTGGAGGTGTCCAGGCCCGCCTCGGCGAACACCTCGGCCACCTTGCGCTTCAGCACCGGCGTACGGGTCACGCTCTCGGCGTACGCGGCGCTGGACAGCAGCCCGAGGAAGCGGCGCTCGCCGGTGACGTTGCCGTCGCTGTCGAAGGTCCGCAGGCCGATGTAGTCCAGGTAGGCCGGGCGGTGCACGCTGGAGCGGTCGGCGGCCTTGGTCAGGGTCATCAGGCGCTGCTCGTGGAAGCGGGCCCGGCCCTGCTCGGTGGCCTGCTCGAAGCTGGCCGAGACCAGCTTGTCCGGCCGGGAGATGCCCAGCCCGGTGCCGGGTACGGCGCGCAGCCGCTCGCGGCCGTCCTCGCCCATCTCCAGCCGGTACTCGCGGTAGCCGATGAAGGTGAAGTGCTCGTCGGCCAGCCAGCGCAGCAGGTCGGCGGCCTCGGCGGTCTCGGCCGCGGTGACCGGCGCCGGGACCGGCTCGGTGGGCAGCGAGCTGGCGATGCGCAGGGCCGCGGCACGCATCTTCTGCCAGTCCTCGACCACGTCCCGCACATCGGCCAGCACCCGGGTCAGCTCGCGCTGCACCTCGGCCAGCTTCTCCGGGTCGCCCTCGCGGTCGATCTCCAGGTGCATCCACGACTCGATCAGCGCGCCCTCGGGCGGGTTGCTCGGGTCGGCGTCGGCCAGCACCTCCACCAGCTCGCCGGTCAGCGAGCGGCGTACCGCGAACTGCGGGTGGATCACGGTGTGCAGGCCGCGGTCCTGCCGGGTCAGCTCGTTGGCCACCGAGTCGACCAGGAACGGCATGTCCTCGGTGACGACCTCGATGACGGTGTGCCCGGAGGACCAGCCCTCGTCGTCGAGGTTCGGGGTGTAGACGCGGACCGCGGCCCGGCCGGGCGGTCGGGCCGCGGCCAGCGAGTAGTGCGCGATGGCCGCGCCGTACAGATCCTGCGGGTCGCGGTCCAGCAGATCCTCGGGTGGGACATGCCGGTAGTAGCGGCCGAGCAGCCCGCTCAGCGAGGACGCCTCCAGCAGGCCGGGTCGCTCGCCGTCCGGGTGCCTGCCGCCGACGGCGGCGGCCCGGGCGAGCAGATCCTGCTTCGCGTCGATCTTGGCCTTGTCCAGCCTGCTCAGCATCATCCCGTTTCCGCCTCCGTCACGCGCCATTGCGTGCTCGCCGGAAGCGACCGTAGCTGGGGTACGGCGGGGCTCCGGTGACGGGTCCAAGCATCGCCCGAGCCGGGTTCAGTCCACAATGGGCGGCTGGGCGCACGCTGTAGTCCGTCCACCTGCCCCTATGGGCCTGATCAGCCGGTCTGCCCGGTCGGGCGGACCAGGACCTCGTTGATCGCCACGTCCCTGCCGCGGGTGACGATGTAGGCCACGATGTCCGCGATGTCCTCGGCCTGCAGCCTGGTCACCCCAGCGAATCGCTGCATGGTCTGCTCCAGGATCTCCGGGCGCAGGTGGGTCCGCAATTCGGTGTCGGTGGCGCCCGGCTCGACCAGCGAGACCCGGACGTACCGGGAGGTGATCTCCTGGCGCAGGCTCTCGGTGAACGCGCCGACGCCGAACTTGGTGAGGTTGTAGACCCCGCTGCCGGCCCGGGCCACCCGGCCGGCCACCGAACTGATGTTGATGATGTCGGCCACCTGGCGCGGGGCGTCCTCGGCCGCCTTCAGCAGGTGCGGGAGCGCCGCGTGGGTCACGTACAGCAGGCCCTGCACGTTCAGGTGGACCATCCGGTCCCACTCCTCGACCGGCGCGTCCACGACCGGGCCGAGCAGCATCACGCCCGCGTTGTTGATCACGGTGTCCAGCCGGCCGTACGCCTCGACCGACCGGTCTACCGCCTCGATCGCCTGCCGCTGGTCGGTGACGTCGGCCTCGACCGCCAGGGCCGTGCCGCCGGCCCGGGTGAGGTCGGCGACCAGGCTGTCCAGCCGTTCCTTGCGCCGTGCGACGGCGACCACCGTGGCGCCCTGCGCGGCCAGTGCCCGCGCCGTCGCCTCGCCGATCCCGCTGCTCGCGCCGGTGACCAGCGCGACCGTGCCGTCCAACCGCTCCGCCATGCTCGGTGCCCTTCGCCGCTGTTGTGGTTGTCACCCAACCCTATGAGCTTCGCCCGTCCGGGGCGCTGCCGGCTTGACAAAGCTACTGGCGAGTAGGTACGCAAAACGGGTGGCAGACTTCTCGCTGGAACTGACCGAGGACCAGAAGACCCTCCGGGCCTGGTTGCACGATTTCGCCAAGGACGTGATCCGCCCCGCGGCGCACGAATGGGACGAGCGGGAGGAGACGCCCTGGCCCGTCCTGGCCGAGGCGGCCAAGGTCGGGATCTACTCCCTGGAGTTCTGGGGCCAGCAGTGGTTCGACCCGACCGGGCTCGGCGTGCCGATCGCGGTCGAGGAGCTGTTCTGGGGCGACGCCGGCATCGGCCTGGCCATCACCGGGACGAACCTGGCCGCGGTCAGCGTGGTCAGCACCGGCACCAACGAGCAGATTGGCGAGTGGGTGCCGCAGATGTACGGCACGCCGGACGAGGTGAAGGTCGCCGCGTTCTGCTCCTCCGAGCCCGACGCCGGCTCCGACGTGGGCGCCATGCGTACCCGGGCCGTCTACGACCAGGCGCGCGACGAGTGGGTGCTGAACGGGACCAAGACCTGGGCCACCAACGGCGGGATCGCCGACGTGCACGTCGTGGTCGCCTCGGTCGAGCCGGAGCTGGGTACCCGCGGGCAGGCGTCGTTCATCGTGCCGGCATCGACTCCGGGGTTCTCGCAGGGGCAGAAGTTCGCCAAGCATGGCATCCGCGCCTCGCACACCGCCGAGGTCGTCCTGTCCGACGTACGCCTGCCCGGCTCGCAGCTGCTCGGCGGGCGGGAAAAGCTGGAGGAGCGGCTGGCGCGGGCACGGGAGGGGCAGCGCTCCGGGCGCGGCAACGTGTCCATGGCGACCTTCGAGGCCTCCCGCCCCGGCGTGGGCGCGATGGCCGTCGGCACCGCGCGGGCGGCGTACGAGGTGGCGGTCGACTACGCCCGGCACCGCGAGCAGTTCGGCCGGCCGATCATGGAGAACCAGGCGGTCGCCTTCAAACTCGCCGACATGGCCATGCACATCGACGCCGCCCGCCTGCTGGTCTGGCGGGCCGCCTGGATGGCGCGCAACGAGGTCCCGTTCGTCAACGCCGAGGGCTCGATGTCCAAGCTGTACGCCAGCGAGGTGGCCGTACGCACCACCGAGCAGGCCATCCAGATCCTCGGCGGCAACGGCTACACCCGCGACTACCCGGTCGAACGCATGGCCCGCGACGCGAAAATTTATACGATCTTCGAAGGCACCTCCGAAATCCAACGCCTGGTCATCGCCCGAGCCGCCACCGGAGCCGCCCTCCGCTGAGGGTGCTGGTCACCCTGTGTGGCCGAGGCGCTTCTCCGTGACGACGGCGCATCGCCAGCAGGTGACTTCGTCGCCCTCGCCGGCCATCAGATGCTGCCGCGCTTCGTGCGCATACTCCACGCCGCCGGGGTAGGTGTTCAACGCGCGCGCCCAGTACCGTCTCGCGTCCACTGGACGGCGCCGGAACAGCAGCACGTGAGCATGCCCTTCATCGGCGCGGGCAACGTAGCGCGCGGAGTTGTACTTGGTGCCGAGTCTGCCGACCTGTTCGAAAAGCTCGTCAGCAAGATCGGCTTCGCCAAGGGACAGGTAGGTGTCGCCCAGCGAGCTGAGCGCGTCCGCCTCGACATCGAATCGATCGCCGGCCCGTGCCAGGTCCAGGGCCGCTCTGCCGTCCGCCAGGGAACGCGTCAATTCGCCAATGACCCGGTAGATCGCGCAGGTGCCGGTCAACGCGACCGCCTCGGTCGCCGCATTGCCACCCAGCCGACTCAGCTCGCAAGCCTGCTCGTGATACTCCAACGCCTCGGCGTAGTTTCCCTGGAAATGCAGGACCCGGGCGATGTTGACCATCGTGAGTACCTGCGCGGAAACCATGCTGGAGTCCTTGTCGAGCTCGAGGGTCCGGTGGAAGTGGTCGAGCGCCTCGTCGAACTGCCCGAGTTCGCGGCTGATGACGCCAAGATTGTTCGTCAGGTCGGCCTCAGCCGACCGGTCGTTCGCGGCGCGGACCAGCCGCAGGGCCCACGCGAAGCACGCGTACGCCTCCTCGAAACGGTTGTCGTCCAAGTGGATGATCCCCAGCGCGGTGCGCTGAAAGGCTTCCATTGAACGGTTGCCCTGCGCCTGGCTGAGATCGGCCGCGGCGTTGGCCATGCGTACCGCCTCGTCGATGGCGCCGTTGCTCTGCCGCACCTGGGCCAGCCCCATCAGGAGCGCTGACTCGCCAGGCCCGCTTCGCTCGGTACGCGCCGCGGCGAGAGCACGCTGCAACAGGTTGTCGACATCGCCGCCGTATCCGAGCGTGCTGACGTAGGGCAGCAGCGCGCAGGTCAGCTGCCACACGTGACTGTACCGGGAGGTCCTGGCGGCCAGGTCGATCGCAGCGATGATATTGCGGGTCTCGACTTCCAGGATGGTCGCCGCGTCCGCGCTCGTATCCACCGTTCTGACCGAACGCGGTTCGCAGTTGACGTACAGCGGTACCTGGTGACCAGCCCTCGCTATCGGACCGCACCACGCTGCCGTGGACCGTACGTAGTAGTCGAGCAGGCGATCGGTTGCGGCCGCTGGCTCGGCTGGCTCTCCATGCTCGGCCAGCATCGCGCGCGAGCAGTCGCGTACGAGGTCGTGCAGCCGGTAGCGGTCCGTCGCGTGCGGCTTGAGCAGGTTGACCTCGAACAGCTCTTCCAGACACTCCTGGGCGTCGGCCAGCGTGAGGTCGGCAAGGGCGGCTACCGCGTACGCGTCGAAGTCCGGGCCTGGCAGGAGATTCAGCAGCCGGAAGAGGGACTGCTGCCGGGGAGTCAGGCTCCGGTACGACCAGGCGAGTATGCCCAGCACGTGGCGATCGCCGGCGGACAGCAGCCTGCGCCGGCTCCGCTCGTCGCGTAACTGCTCGACCACATAGGCGATCGACCAACTGGACCGCTGCCGGGTCTGCGCGGCGGCCACCTGGATGGCCAGTGGCAGGTAACCGCACAGCGAGACGGCCGCGGCGGTGGCATCGGGTTCGGCTGCGACGCGGTGCTGCCCGACGATCTCGCCGAAGAGCGTGACCGCCTCAGCCTCCGGCATGACATCCAGCGACAGGGGGAGTGCGCCCTCCAGAGTGGTCATCCGGCGGCGACTCGAGATCAACACCAGCACCGTTCCGGCGCCGGGCAGCAATGGCCGAACCTGTCCGATGTCCAGGGCGTTGTCGAGCAGCAGGATCGCACGAGCGCCCGCCAGGCACGAGCGCCATTGCTCGCTTCGGCCGGCCAGGTCCGGGCGGATCAACTCGGGCGGTAGACCGAAACTGCGCAGTAGGTGGTTCAGCGCCTGCAGTGGCTCTAGTGGTTCCGCTCCGGCGCTGAAGCCCTGAAGGTCGATGAAGTACTCGCCATCCGGGTACCGGTCAGCAAGCTGGTGGGCGACGTGTACGGCGAGCGCTGTCTTGCCGACGCCGCCCATGCCGTCGATTGCCGATATCACCAGTGCGGTCGTACCGGCGCGGCCCGCGGCCTCCAACAGCCGGCCGATCTGGAGGGTGCGCCCGGTGAACTCGGGAATATCTCGCGGTAGGTAGCTGCGCCCGGCCTGGGCCGGCCGCACGCCGACCGACGCCGGCTGAGTTTGGGTGGCACCGCCGAGCAGTTGCTGATGAACCTCGCGCAGCTCAGGTCCCGGATCGAGGCCCAGCTCATCGGCGAGGAGCCTTCTCGCCTCCTCGAAGACGACGACCGCCTCGGCGTCCCGTCCACAGTTCTGGAGCGCCCGCATAAGCATGGCTCGTAGCGACTCGCGTAAGGGAAATTCCGCTACGAGCGTCTTGAGGTCGGCGACCGACGTCGCGGCATCACCACTGTGGATCTGGAGTTCGGCCAGCCACTCGGCGGCTGCCAGTCGCTGCTCATCCAGGCGCGCGGCCAAACCTGCCAGATGATGGCCTGTGAGCCCGTCTGCAGCCGGACCTCGCCAGTAGCCCAGCGCTTTGCGCAATGAGGCGATGGCCGTGTCGGTGAGACCCGCCGCGGTCGCCTGCTCGGCCTGCTGGACATGGGCTTGGAAGCACAGCATGTCCACAGCCGAGTCGGGAAGCGTGAGCTGATATCCGGACCCACTCCGTACCAGGGCGGCCTCCCCGCCCGCCTTCGCGAGCAGGCTCCGCAGGGAAGCCACGACGTTGTAGACCTGCTGACGAGCTGAACTCGGAGGTTCCTCCCAGACCGAGTCGACGATCTGCCCGAAGGAGACGGCGGAGTTCGCGTTCATCGCAAGCAGCGCCAAGAGCCGGCACACCCGTTCGCTCCTGACCACCACGCTGTGGCCGCCAGCCACGATGTCTATCGGGCCCAGGACCCGAACCTGCATGGCGGCCGCGGTGGAGCGCTGCGGGGCAGGCGTGGCGGCCAACTGCTGACTCCCTGGTGAGCGGTCCGGTAGATGCTACACAGCACCTGCGGCCCTGATAGCCGCTCAGGGACGCCTCGCGACGAGCGATCCATGGCGTCGGGCGTCACCAGAATCTCGGTAGCGATCAAGTAGGGGACGAGTAGTACGGTCCGTGACACTCGGGGCTATATCAGTCAGCGTCGGTCCGGCCGACGGTGCATGTAGGAGGGGTCAATTTGAGGAAGTATGTACTGTTAGGTGTTGCTCTGGGGCTTGCGCTACTCGCATTCCTGATGAGCGGCGGCATCGTGATGTCATCCGCGGACTCCGGCACCGGTACTCCGGATCTCGGGACATGCCGGACGCGCCCCTGTCCCAACCCCTGACGATGGAGGCTGGCCGTAGCGGGCCGGGAATACAGCACGGGGTGGCCGCGAGTAGTGCGGGGTTCGCGGTCACGCTCGCGCTGTTGCTCACCTTGTTCGCCGCATCGTTGACCGGGCTCTTGCCGACCCGCCTGACACAGGGACTCGACCGCCGGCTGAATATCGCCGCGGTCTGGCCGCAGGGCTGGTCCTTCTTCGCTGACACCCCGGATACGGAGGCAATCCAAGCCTTTCGGGTGAACGCCGCGGGCCAGATCACCGGTGCGGCGCTACTCCCGGCGATGTCGGCTGACAACACCTGGGGAATGGGGCGTAGGGCGGACGCCCGCTATCTCGAACTGTTGGGAATCTCCCGCGAAGTATCCGGTCACTACTGGGTGGCGTGTACCGATGCGACGCTGGCGTCGTGTCTCACTCGAACCGCTGTCCAGGGCGTAGCGGATCCGTCTCACCCGGCGCTTCTGTGTGGAGCGTTGGCGCTGGTACGGGGCAGGCTCGCGCCAGGTGGCGGGCATGAAGGGCCGACGCTGGTCGCGCGGGTGGTGTCGAGATGCGACTCGTAGCCGAGCAACTGGCCCGTGCCGCCCGGTTCGAGCCTCGTGGGCGACTGCTCGCGGTGAGCCGTTCGCTACTTGCGCTGGCGGGGCTCTCGCTCCTGCTGTCAACGCCCAGCAGCCTGCTGTTCGCCAGCGTCTCGGCGGAGAGCGCGGCAACGCGATGCCAGGGAGTCAGGGGCATCTCCGTGTGGTGCGCGAGTCAGGAGACAACGGGCACCTACCTCGCCGGGACGCTGGTGGCGGTGGCGATCCTGGCAATGGTGCTTGTCGGGCTGCGACCTCGATTGTTGTGCGTCCCGCACTGGTACGTGGCGTTCAGCATGTCCAACACGATCACCTTCGCCAATGGCGGGGAGCAGATCGCCCTCATCCTGACCGGGCTCATGATCCCGCTCTGTATAGGCGATCGCCGTACCTGGCAGTGGACCCGGCACAGCGAACCGCTGCCGGCGACATGGCAGGGCAGCGCCTACGCCGCGCATCTCATGATCCGCATGCAGATATTGGTGATCTACCTCTGTGCGGCGGCGACCAAGCTCGGCAACCACTCGTGGCGATCCGGAGCCGCGGTGGGCATCATCCTGAACGATCCGGAGGTGGGGTTGCCCGCGCCCCTGAGGCCGCTCGTCAACGGTGTCTTCGCATGGGATGGAGTGAACCGGGTCGTCACCTGGCTCGTCCTCGCCATGGAGGTGACGATCGGCGTCTCGATGCTCTTCGCGGTCCGCGTACGCCGGATTGGGATGGTCCTCGCCGTCCTACTCCACTCCGCGATCATCGGGGCGATGGGCCTGTTCAGCTTCGGGCTCATTGCGATCGCCCTGTTGCTCGCGGCGACGGATGACCAACCCTCGTTCGACGTAGGAGAGGAATTCAGACATGGCCACGGAATTCGCGGAACTGCATCCAGAGCGAGCCGCCGAAGAAGACCTGATGATCTGCTACGAAATCATGCGGACGGTATACCAGGCAGACTTTCCAGAACAGCCGGTGCCGTCCTATGAGACCTACCGGGAGGAGTTGCAACTCCCCACCTCGATTCTGGGGCCGCGGCGGATGTGGGTGGCACGTTCGGACGGAGTTGTCGTGGCGACGGCGACAGTGGTCTTCCCCCAGCCGGAGAACGAGAACCTCACGATCACGACCGTCCGCGTCCCGCCCGCCCAACGCCGCAGGGGCATCGGTACGGCGTTGCTCGGCGCCGTCCTGCCGGCCATGCGGGCTGCGAACCGTACGCTCGTGACCGGCCAAGGTCTGATCGATGGCAGGGCGGGCCAACTGTGGGCCGCCCACCTGGGGTTTTCGCCGGTGCAGGAATTCCGCCTGCAGGACCTGCGGATCCCGGACATCGACCCTGAGCTGTGGCAGGTCCCGGCACCGGCCGGGTTCGGCGTAGAGCGGTGGGTGGATGCGGCACCGGATGACATCGTCGAGCGGTACGCGACCGCGCGCACCGCGATCACCGATGCGCCGGTCGCGGACTCCAGCCTGCGCCAACCCACATGGACGGTCGAGCGGGTACGTGCGCACGAGGCAGAGGCTGCGGAACGGGGAAGCGAGCTGTGGGTCGTCGCGGCCGTGCACGAGGCAACCGGCGCGGTGGCGGGCCTGACCGAGATCGAGCTGCCCGCAATGCGTTCCCACCAGGCGTACCAACTTGACACCGCCGTGCCTGCGGAATTCCGCGGCCACGGGCTGGGTCGGTTCATCAAGGCCGCCATGCTGCGCTGGCTGACCGCGGAGCGGCCGCAACTCGAATGGGTCTACACGAACACCGACGCGCACAACGTGCACATGATCCGGGTCAACCGGCAGGTCGGCTACGTGGACAAGGAGGTGGTGCTCGATGTCGAAGCCGATCTCGACACGCTCGACAAGCGACTCCGGCCGTCCACTGGCCAGTGAGAGCGTCACGCACCGTGTGCGTGTCGCCTCGCTGGCTCCGGCGGACTCGCCGAGGGTCGACGGCGAGGATCTCGCGCACGCCGCCCTCCTCGCCGAGGCCTACGGGACGCTGCCGCCGATCGTTGTTCACCGCGACACGATGCGTGTGGTGGACGGCATGCACCGGCTGCGGGCGGCACAGCTGCGCGGCTGCGACAGCATCGACGTGGTCTTCTTCGACGGCACCGAGGGGGAGGCGTTCGTCCTTGCCGTCCAGTTGAACCGGGCACACGGCCTCCCACTGTCGGCGGCGGACCGCAGAGCCGCGGCGCTGCGGATCATCGCGTCCCATCCAGACTGGTCCAACCGCCGCATCGCCGCGGTGACCGGCCTGGCGCCCAGCACGATCGGAACCGTCCGGGCGCGTTCGTCTGGCCAGATCGAACAGTTGGACGCGCGCGTCGGACTGGACGGCCGGGTACGGCCCCGGGATGTCACGGCGGGCCGTCGCCGCGCGGCCGAACTGATGGCAGCCGATCCGGCAGCCCCGCTGCGGCAGGTGGCCCGCGCCGCGGGAATATCACCTGCCACGGCCGCCGACGTCAGGGCCAGGCTCGCTCGGGACCAGTCGCCCTTCACCCCCCGTACGCGGCCCAGGCAGCGAATGGCCGGGACCGCGCCTGTTGCCCTTGCGCCCACCGATCCGGTCGCCAGCCTGCGGCGGGATCCGTCGTTGCGCTTCACCGAGGCCGGCCGCGTACTGCTGCGCCTATTCGAGATCTGTGGGATGGAGCAGGGGCGCTGGGCGGAGATATCGGGCAGCGTGCCCGCGCACCAACGCGGCGCGGTCATGGACCTTGCCCGGCAGTGCGCCGCGGCCTGGGACGGGTTCGCGGATCATTTGGCGGCCCTGGCGCGCGGCACTTCTCCCGGCGGACCACGGTCGGCCTGACCAGTCCATCCCTCGCGCCGCTGTCGCCCCGAATTCATTTCCTCGCACTACACCGTGGCACCCGACTGTCCAGATTTCGATAGCTGCTAGCAACCGGAATCACGCGCTGTCCCGCCATATTGTCGGAGCGTTGGATCTGTGGAAATGTGGTCGCTGGCAGGGATTCCGGAGCCTTGTCGACCCGCCGGTGGTGAACGGCCCCGAACCGCAGAAAACCATTCGGGAATCCGTGATACGGGAGATTTGCATGATCGGCCAGCAAGCCGCCGACAGCGTGCTGGGCGTGAGTTACGGAAGTGTCGGCGGCCGCCTGCAGAAAGGTACCAACCCGATCCACAAGACAATCTAGGTGTTCTAGTTTAGGAAGGGGTCTGAGATGAAAAAGCTTTGGTTCTCTGTGGTAGCAGCACTGTCGGTCGTCGGATCAGCCTTGACTGTCGGCGTTGCGTCCGCCGAGTCGTTCGACTCCTCGTCGCCAACCTCGCCACATGCGCCCGGTCTGGTCCGGCACACCTTCGCGGACGGTCACACGGCAGGTTGGGCTTCACGATCATACGTCCGAGCACACCCTGGTTTCATGGGGGTCGTTGTCGACGACCTCGGTGCTTTCCACAGGAACGGCGTGAGCGTGCCCGACAGTGCCTCCGGATGCAACCAGGACGTCTGTATCGACATCGAAGGTCTTTCGCTAATAGTGACAGAATGGAGCACGACGGCATTCGGCAACGTCGGCTGCACCTTTACTCAGTTCCAGGGTGGGCGCCATACCCGGACGGGAGATACTATCTGTCCGGACAGCAGTGAACCCGGCGTCTACTTCGATACGACCGGCCCCACCGGCATCTTCGAAGACGGCCTGCGGGTGTGCAACGTGTGGAACAAGATCGGCGGCCGTCCTTGTGAGACTATCGAGAAGTAGCCGCCGGGGTTAGGGTAGATGGGTGTGTGGTGCTTGGAAATGACCACACACCCATCTGCCAAAGGCCCCTGCGTCACATATGTCGTCACCACTGCGGTCGCCAGCGTAGCCGCTGGCCCATCGCAGATTGATTCGCTCGGCCTTCGACAGTGGGGCGTACTTCGGCGAATGTCGCACCGTCAGGTATGCGTAGTGCACCAAATCTCAGACCGAATTCCGGAACTACTGGCGACAGTGGGATCGAATAACTGTGGCCCCCGACGTCGACAGCTTCAATCGCGCTCACAACCGGTGCTGCGCGAACCATGACGAAGGCAGGGGTGCCAGTGCGTTGCCCCGACCAGCTATTGATCACATCATCTCCGTACAACGGTGTCCCGCCGAACCCCGCAGTTGATCGTTGATCGTTGCGCTCCACTGTCAGCAGCGTCAAGAGGTCGTTCGGTCCCTCGTAACTTGCCGAGACAGACCACCTGTAGCCATCGGGGGTTTCGCCCGAGAGAACCACTGACATTGTTTGTCCCTGCCTTTCGGCGCGACCACGTTCTGGCCGATGCCCAGAGTCTACATCACCACATCGCGCCGTCCGCCCGTTGTTGCGGCCTACGTGACCCGCTCGGTCAGCGCGTGGTTCCAGAGGACTTCCAGTCCCGTTTCAGTGCGGCTACCTAACGTCCATCCCCGGGCACAACTGGGCACCCCGGACTGGCCGGCCACAAGCCGGCATCAGAAAGGACGTAAATGTCGCGACTCAAACGACGGCTGAATGTCTTGGCGATGGCCACTGCGGTGACCGCACTCGGTGCGATGCTGTCCGGCTCACCGGCCTCGGCAGCGGTGCCAGCAGCCGGGGTAGCCGCCACCGGGCCAGCCACACTGTCCCTCACCGCTGAGTCCAACTTCGATTCCCGGGTGTACAAGTCGGTACGGATCTTCTGCCCGGCCGGAATGCAGGTCATCGGCGGGGGATACAACCTGAGCGGCGCGGAGGGCGCCGTTGTGCTCGACGACTTCATCCCGTCCGCGACCGATCTGCTGGTCGGCGCGGGCGAGATCGTCGGCCCCGGTGAGTCGCCCGACGGCACGACCGCTAGCTGGAAGATCGTGGCCACCGTGGTATGCGCCACCACACTCCCCGGCTACTCTGTCCAGCCCGCATCCTCCGGCATCGCGAGAATCCGAACCCAGCGTGCCGAGGCGTCCTGCCCACCCGGCCGGGCGCTCATCGGCGGCGGCGCTTCGCTGTCCAACGGCTTTGGCCAGGTGTCCATCCGAAACCTGACGATTGGCACGAGCAGCGTGACCGCCGAGGCCATTACCGACCTGGACGGATACACCGACAGCTGGTCGGTGACCGCGTACGCGATCTGTGCCGCCAGTCCGCTGGCCGGCTGGCACGTCGTACCGCAGGCCACCCCCAACGATCCAACGGTGCCCAAGGTCGTCACCGCGTTCTGCCCGCCCGGACAGATCGCGGTCGGCAGCGGCTGGTTCACCGACGGCTTCACCTGGGACAGGCTCGTGACCCGCTCGGTCGTGAACGGAGACCCTGACCCGGGCGCCACCGCGGCCGGAGTTCAGGTAGCGCCGGACAGGGCCTGGGTACTCCGAGCGGACGCCGTCTGCATCGACCGGACGTAACGCCACCAACCCCCACCATCCCGGCACCGGCACACCTTGGGGCCACGGCCACCCCCGTGGCCCCAAGGATTACGGCCCGCGCTGCCGGCACGCACCTGTTCGGGTGGCCTGTGGTGGCGATCATGTGCCAGTCCTCGTGGCCGCCGCCATCGTGTCGACGTTGACGTCGAACCGGACCGAGCGTGACCAGAGCGAGGATGTCGAGCAGGAACGCCACGCCGGTCACGGAACCTGACAAGTGCGCCGCTCAGAGGTCGAGCATGAGGGCGAGGTAGCGGCGGAGGGTGGCGAGGTCGGCGGCGGTGAGGTGGCCGAGGGGTTGGGTGCCGACGAGGCGGCGTTCGGAGAGGGCGCGGATGTCCTCGGTACGGACCCGGGTGGGGCGGTCCAGGCCGGCGGCGCGCCAGTCGAGGGGGACGTGATGCGGCAGGCCGCGGTCAACGGTGGTGCAGGGTGCGACCAGGACCATGCCGATGGGGAAGGAGCAGTGCAGGTCGGAGCCGACGACGACGGCGGGCCGGCGGCCGGCCTGCTCCGAGCCGACCGGGTCGCCGAGATCGACCAGCCACACCTGGCCGGGCCGGGTGCGGTGGCTCACCGTGCCTCGCCGCGGTCGGCGCTCACCCCGTCCCACTCCTCCAGCTCCGCCAGGTAGCCCGCCCACTCCTGCGGATCGTCCTGCAGCCGGGCGTACGACCTGGTCATCTCGCGCCGCAGCCGGAGCTCCTCATGCTCGGCCAGCAGCCTGTCCACCACGTCCGACAGCGGCACACCCGGGTAGTCGGCCGCGGCCACCCGCGCCAACCGATCCCGCACCGCCACCTGAACCTTCACCGTTGTCACTCTCACCCCGGCGAGAATACCGCAGGGCATACCTTGTGGGATACCGGCGGGTGGGAGGTGCACCTTGGGGAAATGTGGCGCGGAGGGTGACTGAGCGCGTTAGGTTCGTCGCGTGGGGCAACCGCTGCGGCCCGCGGACTACCTGAGCCGCGCCATCGAGCTGGTGGAGGGTGGGGACCGGCCGGCGGCTGTTGAGGTGTTGCGGCGCGGGGTCCGTACGGCCACGGGGGTGGAGGAGGCCGCCGGGCTGCTTCTCGGGCTCACCCAGCTGTGCCTGGACGGCAAGGATTCGGCGGGCGCGCTGCGGGCGCTGACCGACCTGCGTGGCCGCGCCGGGCGGGCCGGCGACGTCGGCTTCGAGCGGATGGCGCTGGTGAACATGGTGATGGTCACCGGCATGCGACACGAGTTCGACGACGCCGTACACCATGCCGAGCAGCTGCCGGACCTGCTCGGGGACGACGACGCCGAGCAGCCGGCCGGGATCGTGCTCAAGGCGGCCAGGGACGCCTACTACGAGGCCGACGACTACGCCAACGCCCTCGCGCTGGCCAACGTCGTGGTACGGCTGGCGCCGGATTCGGAGTTCGGCTGGTTCCTGGCCGGCAACGCGGCGCTGCGGCTGGAGCGGCCCGCGGACGCGCTGCCGGCGCTGACCCGGGCCAGCGAGCTGAAGCCGGATCACCCTGGCCTGCACCTGAGCCGGGCCAAGGCGCTGCAGGAGCTGGACCGGGTGGACGAGGCGATCGAGGCCATCGAGCGGGCGGTCGCCCTCGCGCCCGCGGACCCGCGGCACCGGCACTCCAGGGCCCGGCTGCTGCTGGCCGCCGGCCGGGACGAGGAGGCGCTGGAGGCGTTCGCCGACGCGGTGGCCGCGGCGCGGGCGGTGCCGGTGGAGGAGGCCACGTACCGCTCGCTGGCCCAGTACCAGCGGGAGATCCCGGCCGAGCACATCGGCGACATGGCGACGCTGGACCGGGTCCGGCTGCTGTTCCGGCTGGGCCGCGACGAGCAGGCCACCGCCGAGGCGCGTGCCCTGGTCGGGACCGCGGCGCGGCCGATGCAGGCGCACGCGCTGGCGATGGTGGGCGACTCGCTGCTGGCCGGCGGCGCGGCGCAGGCGTGGGCGGCCGCCACGACGTACGGGCAGGCGCTCGACCTCGGGGCCGGGCCGGACGCGCGGCTGGGGCGGGCCCGCGCCCTGCTGGCCGCCGGTGACCTCCCGGCCGCGCTGGCCGACCTCGACGCGCTGTGCGGCATCAGCGACGAGCACGACGCGGCCGGCGCGGCGCGGGTCACCGCCGAACTGCTGGCCACCGCCCCGGACACCCCGGGCGCGCGGACCGTACTCGGGCGGGCGCTGCTGAGCGACTGGCGGCCGGGCGCCGCCGTGCCCGCGCTGGACCGCGCGCTCGAGGCGGACCCGGCCGACTGGCGCGCCCTGCTGTGGCGGGGCCTGGCCCGGGTCACGCACAGCAACGAGGAGGAGGACTGGAACGAGGGGCTGTCGGTGCCGCGCATCCACGCCGCGCTGGCCGACCTGGCCGCCGCAGCGCGGGCCGCGCCGCCGGACAACGGCTACCCGCGGCGGGCGCTGCGCTGGCTGGTCGAGCGCCTCGGCTCCGGCGTCCCCGCCCACATCGTGGCCGCGGCGGGCATGAGCCCGGTCGCGACGCGGGAGCTGCGCTTCACGCGGGCGGTCGAGTCGGACGTGGCGTAGGCCCGGCGGCCGCCGCTATAGCGGCTCATACTGTCGCAGTTGCTCTTCTGAGCCTGTCGTATTTGCCCTTTTGATGGTGTCGTAGATGCCCTTTTCGTCCTGACGTCCTAGTACGCTGGCGGCGATGACCGGGCTTGTCGCTTATCAGCGCCGCATCGTCGACGACGAGCTCGATGAGCTGTTCGATCAGCTGCCCGCGATCGCGATCGAGGGACCGAAGGGGGTGGGAAAGACACGGACGGCGCTCGAGCGCGGGAAGCGGCTCTCCGAGCTGAACGAGGAGGAGCTCGCCGAGCTCGCGCCGCAGCTCGATTCGCGCTACTACGAGCTGCTCCAGCAAGGCGCCTGGCTCGAGTCCAAGGTGTCGACCGGCGGGACCGCGCTCGCACGGGTGCGCGACCAGCTGGCGCAGGCGCGCCACGTGCTCGCCGAGGCCGATCCGTGAGGCTCGAGCGCGACTTCTACGCCCGCTCGGTCCACGATGTCGCGCGCGACCTGATCGGTTGCACGGTGCGCCACGCGGGTGCCGCCGGGCGCGTCGTCGAGACCGAGAGCTACCACATGGACGAGGCGGCCTGCCACGCCTACGCCGGGGTCACGAACCGCACGGGCACGCTGTTCGGCGCCCCCGGGCACGCCTACGTCTACTTCTCCTACGGCGTGCACTCGCTCCTGAACGCGGTGGCTGAGACCGAGGGCGTCGGGGCGGCCGTGCTGATCAGGGCGCTCGAGCCCGTCGACGGCATCGAGTTGATGCGAGCCCGGCGCGGCCTCGACCGGATCGAGGATCTCAGCTCGGGCCCCGGGAAGCTGACCCAGGCGCTCGCCATCGGCCTCGACCTGAACGGCAGCTCGCTCGTCGACGGTCCGATCGAGGTTCTCGCCCGCGACCCGGCCGCACGAGCGCCGCGGATCGTGCTCGGCGAGCGAATCGGGATCACCAAGGCGGTGGACCTGCCCTGGCGCTTCTGTGATGCGGACAGCCGCCACGTCTCGCGTCCGT
>Ga0081455_10003613_pt1 | contig 17728 bp, 17 predicted proteins | sample TabmetS3T2R1_FD_70207 | JGI IMG/M metagenome (GOLD analysis project Ga0081455, IMG submission 70207) | Tabebuia heterophylla rhizosphere microbial communities from the University of Puerto Rico - S3T2R1 | ecosystem: Host-associated > Plants > Roots > Rhizosphere ...
TGCTCCTCCTCAGCCGCGCCGACCAGCGGTCCTTCACCCGAGAACACGTCGACCTCTCGCTCATAGCGGAGGAGGCCACTGAAACGCTCCTCCCCCTCGCAGAAAAACGCGGCCTCACCATCGAGACCTCCGGCGACGCGACCCCCACGATCGGCTCACGCGCGCTCCTGCTGCAGCTGACTACGAACCTCGTACACAACGCGATCGTCCACAACCTTCCTGAACAGGGCACGGTGCGGGTCACGACCAGCATCCAGCCCGAGAGTGCGGCGCTCACCGTCGAGAACACCGGCGAGAAGCTCACTCCGAAATTAGCTGCGACGCTTGCCGAGCCGTTTCAGCGCGGCACCAAACGCATACGCACCGACCACGCAGGCGTCGGCCTCGGCCTCGCAATCGTCAAGAGCATCACGCAGGCACACGACGGAACCCTCACTCTCACCCCCCGAACTGCTGGGGGGCTGTGCGTCACGGTGCAACTACCGTCCGTTCCACACGCTGGCACATGACGACCGGATGGAGGGCCCATTCGTTTCCTGCTCCTCACGTACAACGCACCGGGTGACAAGGAGATCTGGGCGGCGATGTCGGATGCCGAGCGCGAGGCGGAAGAGTCCGAGTATCGCGACCTGATCCAGTCGATGCGGAACAGCGGCGTATTCGTTGCCGCAGAAGAGGTCGAGCACTACGACGCGGCCCGCACCGTTCGTGTGCGCCAAGGGGTCGTCGATGTGTCCAACGGCCCGACAGCCCGAGCCGACGAGTACGTCACGGGGTACTTCCTCATCCGGGTCGACGCGTTTGAGGACGCGATCCACTGGGCCGTGCAGATTCCAAACGCACGAACCGGATCCGTCGAGGTGCGACCCGTCATGGACATCGACTGGTAGGGCGCGTCAGTCCGCGACCAACACGGGCCGCGTCACTCAGACGCTCGCGGGCTCGACCGTCTTGCTGACGATCCAGGCGTGCTTGCCGACCTGGCGAACCCGGGTGAAACCGTACTGCTCGAAGAGCTCGACCGTCCCGCTGAAGAGGAAGCGGCCCTGCGCCTCGCGGCCGGCTGTCACCTCGGGGATGGCCTCGACGAGGCCGCCGCCGAGTCGGGCGATCTGGTCGAGCGCCCCCTCCAGACCTGCCCGGGCGATGCCCTGACCGCGATGCTTCTTATCGACGAAGATGCACGTGATCCGCCAGCCCGGCAACGGTGGAGGATCCTTGTCGTACTCGCGCTTGTGCTTGATGTTTGGAAGCTCCTCAGGGCTGCCGTACTGACACCAGCCCTGTGCGACGCCTGTCCCGTCGATGACGAGCGCGGCATGAGCACGCCCGGTGCGGACCCGGTCCTCCTTGACCTCCCGGTGGTTGATTCGCTGCCCGCACTCCGGGTGGTAGCCGATGCACCAGCAGCCTCCGTAAACGCCGTTGTTGCGCACGACCAGCTCGGCGAATGCGTCCCAGGTAGATGCGTCGAGTTCTTGGATCGTGTGTGCCATGCCGAGCCCCTCGCTGGCAGGTGCGCCGCGACACGAAGAATAAGGGCCCGTCTGTGCCCTCTGGGCCCTGGGGTAGCGCGGCGCAGGGCCGCGCGGGACACCGGCGAAGAGGTCGACTATCGCCGGTCATCACGCCAGCTGAGTGGAGCGTGCGGGAAGGCTTCGTCGACCGATTGCAGGTCGTACGAAAGATCCAATCCGCGACGCTCGAGGCGTACCCTTTGGTAGTGGGACGCCGTCTCGTCCTCTTGATGGTCGTCGTGGGACTTGGCTCGTCAGCGCTCGCAGCCGCGGCGGCTCCACAGGCGCCGGATCGACGTGCGACGCCGCGCGCAGGAAACGCGGTATCGCAGTCAGTCCTCGGCGATGAAAAGGCCGAAAGCCGACGAGCTCTCCAATGGGTCGAGTCCCGGTTCGGGCTGAGACTCGGGCTGCCGCTCATAGTCGACGTGAAGTTGGCGTCCCTCACAGGTGGCCATCCGACGACCTTTGCAGTGCGACGTGATAGTCAGGGGACCTGGCAAAGGGTTCGTGCGGATCCGATGGACGGCTGCCTCGTCGTACTACCGGCGGTGTTCGGGCACATCACGACGCCTGCCAAGCTCAGGAACCTTCGAGGGCGCCTCGCGCATGAGATCACGCACTGCCTTCAGTTTCGCACTATCGGTGTCCGGTCGACCCTCAGAATGCTCAAAGGCGAACGGTGGCTCACTGACGGATCTGCGGATTGGGTGGGCCACATGTACGTCAAGACCCTTTACAAGGGCCCACGCCGCTGGAAGCAGTACATCGAAAATCCCGAGACCAGCCTCTTCAAGCGCACATATGACGGCATTGGGTTCTTCGGCCACATTGCGCGGCGAGCCGACGCCTGGAAAGTCATCCCCGCAATGTGGGACGAGTGGAAAAGCTTCTTTGGCCAACCGAACCCGTTTCTCGTAGCGCAGAGGAGTATCGGGAAGTCACAGGCAGAGCAGGACCGGTTCCTGCAGACCTGGGCGATGAGCTACGCGCGGCGGAGCGACCTCGGTCCCGACTGGGAGATGGTGGGTCCCGCGATTCCGGGGCCCGGAGTTAAGGCGACGCCTCAGAAGGCCAGTATCGGCAAGTTCTTCCCCGACACGGTGAAAGAGGCCTCCGTCAAGCTCCTGCAGTTGGACGTGACCCCCGGCGTGGTCGTCCGGGTGTCACCTACCGGATTCGGCGCACTCCGGTGGCTCCAGGCAAAGCTGGAAGCGCGGTTTGCTCGGGAGACGCACCTCGACTACTGCGTCGGCTGCGTCTGTCCGCCGGGCGAGACGCTCGATCCGGCCGTCCGGAAGGTGGAAAAGGGGAGTCGCGCCCTTATCGCACTCACCGGCGGCGCCGATCGAGGTTTCATCGCGATTCGCGCTCGACCCGTGAAAGAGGTCTGCGTCCCCGGCACCGCGAGCGGGACGGGTCGAGATCCTTGTATCTACTCCGTGGGCGAGGCGACCGGGCTGATAGCCGGACAAGTGGGCGGTCACCATCCGGTTGAGAGAGTCGAGATGACGTTCTTTCGGAAGGCGCCACCGATCCCGAAGCACGTGAGCCCTCCAAAGCCCGCCCTGACCGCATGCCTCTACATCAGCTCTTTCGGCGACACAATCTGGGTCGACCGGCTAGTCGACGAGAGCCTTTGGATCACCTATCTCGGCTACCCCCGCGACGTCGTGTTGAACGGGACGGGATGCTGCTAGCTTCGTCGCGGCCGCGTCCGGAGCGTGCGCGTCACCTACCCGCGTTGCTCAGGCGCACGAGCGCGAGGAGCCTCGAGAGCGGCAAGGTGAGCTCGCACCGGCTCCACGTATCTCCCTGGTCGCGGCTCTCCCACAGCTCGCCGTTCGCGAGCCCGGCGAAGAGTCGCTGCTCCGTCGTGACGAGGGCGTACGGCATGGCCGGCAGCGGCTCCGGGAGGCCGCCCGCGAGCGCGTCCCAGCCGCCGTTGCTTCTTCTGTAGATCCGCGCCTGCGGGTCGCCGCGGCGGTGTGCTGCGTACGGCCCAGTGCTCGCGGAGACGTACCAGAGCTCGGGATCGTCGGGGTCGACCGCGACCGACCACGTGTAATGGCGGTCCCGACCCGCGTCCGCCGCCATCCACGTTTCGCCGCCGTCCTCGCTCCGGGCGGCGCCGCCGCCTCCCGCCTCGTAGGCTCGCCCCTCAACTCGCGGGTGCCATGCGAGGGAGTGGACGTCGCGCTGCGCACCCGGCCGATGGTCTTCCCAGGTCTCGCCGCCGTCCGTCGAGCGCATGAGCCCGCCGAGCTCGATACCGACCAAGATCACATCCGCGTCGTGCGGGCTCGGAGCGATCCACCGGACGTGTGATGTCCAAGGACGCGGAGGGAAGCTCCACGTCGGCTGCGACGGCAGCTCGAGCAGCGCCTCGAGCTCGCGCCACGTCTCGCCGCGGTCGTCGCTCCGGAAGAGCGCGCTCGGCTCGGTGCCGGCGTAGACCGCCCCGTTGGCCGCGCTGACCGCGATGGAGAAGACCTGCTTCCCTGCGAGCCCCGACTCCACCCACGTGCGGCCGCCGTCGTCGGACCGCCGCACACCGTCGTTCTCGAGACCGGCGTAGACCGTGTCGCGGTCGGCGGGATCCACCGCAAGGCACAGCGCGGGGCTCGCGCCGAGTGCGACCTCCACGGCCCACGAGTCGCCCATCTCCACCAGCCTCGCGACGGACTCGCCGGTCGCGGCAAACAGACAGTCGTCGAGCTCGCTCATCTCATCAATCGTGCCCGTTCCGCTCCGCTCCGAGAAGCCCACGGGCAGCAGTCACATAGACGGGTCGCAGCAACCACCTCCTCCGGCGCCGATCGATGGTGGCTAGCGGCCTGGCCTCGATTGATCCGCCGACCCCCTCCATAAACTCTCACGCACCGTGGATCCCGCTGGCAGTCGCCGCGTCGAGCTGCTCGTACCGGTCCGGACGTTGATCGTCGTCGCCGCGGCGATCGGAGTCCTCGCAGCCTTCCGGGCGATCGGTGACACCTTCCTGATCGTCTTCATCGGGATCTTCCTCGCGCTCGTCTTCGAGTACCCCGTGCGCTTCGTGATGGCGAAAACCCGCCTCTCGCGGGGGATGGCGGCGACGATCACGGTGCTGGGGACCGCGCTCGCGGTAACCGTGTTGTTCCTCCTGCTGCTCGTGCCGCTGGTCGGGTCGGTACGCGACTTCTTGCAGGATCTGCCGTCGACGGTCGAGAGCCTGCGCAACTCGGACGAGCTGTCCTGGCTCGGGGATTCGGGGGCGGCTGAGAACGTCCAGTCCGGGGCGGAGGAAGTCTCGGTGTCGGTCCCGGACGCGATCTCTGCGTTGCTCGGCATCGCGGGCGACTTCTTCTCGATCTTCCTGGCCGCTTTCACGATTCTGTTCATCTGCCTCTTCCTGCTCACGGACGTGACGAACCTCAAGCGCTCGCTCGCGAGCGTCCTCATGCCCGGTGAGGACGATCGTTGGCTCGGCGTGTGGGAGCGGGTGACCGAGTCCGTCTCGCGCTGGGCGATCGGCGTCGTCGTCATCGCGAGCATCGCGGGCACCGTGCAGGGCACCACCGCGTGGCTGCTCGGGTCGAGCTACGCCATCGCCCTCGGCGTCATCGCAGGACTGCTCGACATGATCCCGAACCTCGGCGCGACGATCGCCGGGTTCGTCCTCGTCCCCACGCTCTGGGCGGAGGAGGGGATCACCGCGGCCCTGATCATGCTCGTCGTCGTCCTCGTCTACCAGCAACTCGAGAACAACATCCTGACGCCGAAGATCCAGGGGAAGGCAGTTCGGCTCTCCGGCTTCTTCATCATTGTCGCGGTCACCCTCTTCGGTGCATTGCTCGGGGTCCTGGGCGCCCTCACCGCGGTCCCCCTCGCTGCGACGCTCCAGATCTTCGTTCAGGAGCTCACGAAGGCGCGGCGCGAGAAGGTCATGACGGCCAAGACGCAGCTCGCGTCCTCGGCCGAAAGCCCCTGACAAGGTCGATCACGCCAGTCAGCCTCCGAGACGGGATCGAGATCCTGGATCCCCTCCAGGTTGTGAGCGGATACCTCGAGTCATGGCGCTTCGAGGCCGGCGATGCCTCGTCCTCGTTCGATGAGTCCGACCTGAGGTTGGCGAACCGGGGAGGCGCTCGCATCTCGGCGGCCGAGATCGCGGCCACCCTCGAGCGCCGTCGGGCGATCGAGCTCGCGCTGCAGGCCATTGCTCCCGGTGTCTCGCTGGCCGGGACAGGAAGGCTGGTGCCCTGGCAGCCATTGGGGCAACTCTTCGACGCGTTCGCAGACATCCGCGGGATCGGTCTCTCGAAGATGACGAAGGCTCTTCATCCGAAACGCCCCGCGCTCGTCCCCATGCTCGACAGCGTCGTCCAGACGTACCTGGCCCAGGATGACCTCGGAGCGGACGCTCCGTTCGGGGAACGCGCGCTCGCGCTCGTCCGTGGCTACAAACGCGACCTGGACCTCAATCGCAGGGCGCTGCGCGCGACCCGGCGGGAGCTCGAAAGACGAGGTCACGACCTCACCGAGGTGCGGATCCTCGATCTCCTGATCTGGTCGGCACGAGTCGCACGCTGACCGACGGCCTCGCGCCGTCAAGCCGAAAGCCTCTCGTCTAGCCAGAGGGATTGGCCGCCTCGATATCCCGAGGACGCTGCACCTTACTGGGGCGCCGACTGCATCGTCTGCGCCTGCATTGCCTCCGCATTTCGCATGAGGACTTCGCTCACGACGTCGAGCTCCTCGGCCGGGCTGAATTGGAGGTACTCGGTGCCGGGCTCGGAGCTCGTGGGAATGTGCCCCGGTCCGATGTAGAAGGCATCGCCGGCCTCGAAGACCTCCTCGTGGTCGCCGCAGTCGAAGGTGAGCCGACCCTTGAAGACATAGCCCCAGTGTGGCGAGGAGCAGCGGTCGTCAGGAAGGCCCTTCATGAGCGGAGTCGCGTCGAGGTCCTGCTTCGCGGTGAGGAACTGAACCGCCGTGCCCTCCAGGTCCTCGCGGGCCTCTGAGATCGGGCCATGGTCTTGGATCTTCGAGGCGGTTGTTCGTGAAACCTTGGGCATCGCGTTCTCCTTTAGTGCTCGTACCGGGCGGCGACGTCGTACTTCTTCACGGCGGTGCGCTTCCCAGGGGTGTCCGACGGGGGCATCGCGTCGAGGATCTCGTCCGCGCGCCGGTAGTCGTCCTCGCCTTGGAAGACCATGATCACCAGCGACGTCTCCGACTCAGGGTCGTGGAGTACGAGCCCCTGCGCGCTCGGCATGCCGTCGGGCGGCTGCGGGTCGGACATCTCGCGCCGCATATCCTCGACGCGCTCGCTGCTGACTCCTTCGAACGACACGACACGTGCGACCTCCATGGCAGCCTCCTTCGATGAGTTAGGTCGCTGGAGCAGCCCGATCGGCGCGCACCAGGATCACGCTCGCGACGAGGATCCAGAGGAGCGAGAGCGGGATGAGGATGAAGAGGTACTCGCCGGTCGGGGACCAGAAGCCGTCCCTCGCCCAGTTCGTCAGCCGGAGGAGGTCGAGTATCGCGACGCCGATCCCCGCCCAGGCCAACCAGCTCGGGACCATCGCGGTTCGCCGGAGACCGACGGAGGCAGCGAGGAAGAAGACGGCGCTCGGCACCGCGGCGAGCACGTCGAGCGTCCAGGTCAGGTCGAAGAGCGCCTTGGTGATACCCGGCTCGTCCGACCCCGCGACGGAATAGGCGAGCACGGCGTTGAGAGCCGTCCCCACGAACTGGATAGACACGAACGCTGCAATCGCACCGACGATGGTCGCGGCGACGCGCCCCTGACCGCGCTCTCTGAGGTTGTTGGCGAGGGCCCCTGCGAACCAGATCCAGAAGCCCAGTGCAATGGCGAACAGGAACGAGGAGACGAGCACCTGTCCCCGATCGTCGTAGTAGGACACGACATCCTCGACGGGATCGCCGACGCCCGGCGTCTCACCTCCGACAACGAATGCGAGGACCGCGAATACGACGAAGCCGATCCCGGCCGCACGCGCCCACCGTTCCCAGTTGGCAGCCATGCCGCAGCCTCCTTGTGTCGATCGGCGCGATACTGCGCCGCTCCAGGCTCCAAGTCAAGCTCCGCCCGCATGCGAGCCGATGGGGCGCCTTGGAGCGGCGGCGGCGTTAGTCCGTGAGACTCAGGACGTCGTCGGCTGATTCACGACCACGACCGGGCGGGTCGCGTGCTGAACGACCTGGTGGCTGATCGATCCGAGCAGCAGGCTCTGGAAGCCGCCGAGGCCGCGTCTGCCGACGACGAGCAGCGCCGCGTCGTCGGCCTGGTCGAGGAGCACATCCGCCGGCTGTCCCTCTATGACCAGCGCCTCTGCCTCCAGCGACGGCTGCAGCTTCTTCACCGCCGCGAGGGCGTCGTCGGCGACCTGCTCCGCGCGTTGGCGAAAGGCATCCCAGGTCGCGGAGTCCATCCGGGGCCCGAAACCGCCGCCGTATGCCACCGCAGGCACGTGCCACGCGGACACGATCCGGAGCCGTGCTCCGCGGAAGCCCGCCTCCCCGGCGGCGAACTCGAGCGCCGCGTCTCCTCCCTCTGAGCCGTCGACACCGACCACGACCATTGCCGTCGAAGCGCTCACGGACGAGACCACCCTATCCAAGCGCAGAGGCCCGGCGCGCGCTGCGCCGGGCCTCTGTCTCTCCAACTACCGGCGGATCGTTAGCCGACCGAGAAGTACGTGAACGAGTCGGTGCCGGTGTAGTTGATCACCCCGAACCAGCGCTTCGCCGGATCGAGACCGCTCCACGACGCCGTCAGCGTCACCGGTGTGCCTGTGGTGACCGCTGCGGGGTTGGGAGCGACGGTCGCGTTCCCCACGGACGCCGTCGAGACGACGAAGTTGCTGATCCCGTACGACGTGGACCCGCCGGGAGTGGCGAACCCGTTGACGTAGACGTCGTACGTGCCCTCGGCCGGATCGAGCAGCGTGACCTGCTCGTCGGCTGCCCCTGACGCGGACAGGTCGACGAACTCGCCGTTCAGGTAGACGAACAGGTCGAGGTCGGCCGTGTCGTCTGCGGAGTCGAGCGAGAACCGGGCCGCCCTTGTGCCGGCCGGGACGACGACGTGGTAGACGTCGGTGTCCGCGTCGACGACCGGGTTGTCGATGTCGTACTCGCCGGTCGAGACGCTGTCGACGGTCGGTGTGACGCCGACGAGGCCGGAGACGGTGTTCTCGAGGTTCCCGGTGAAGCCCGCCCTCACGTCGAACGTCTTGCTCCCGCTGGCGCTGGCGTCGCCGTGCACCTCGGTGGGAGCAGCGACCGCGACCGGCCGCACTGCGATCGGGCTCCGGACGGTATGGCCGGCCCCCGTCCAGGTGAGGGATCCGACAGCCCAGTCACCAAAGCCGGCCGTCGTGCGGGTGAAGGTGACGGTGAACGTCCCCTCCGCGCCCGGGGCCAGCGTGAGGGTAGACGGGCTCACCACCGTGGTGAACCCGGGGAGACTGGCAGACACGTTGTACGTGGCGCTTGCCGCGCCGACGTTCTTCACCCTGCGGGTGACCGTCTGGGACCCGACCAGCGACCCGACCGCGATCGAGGCCTGGTTGAGATTCGAGCCCGAGATCGGCGTCAGCGTGTCGAACGGAGGCGCGAACTGGACGCCCAGTCCGACCATGTACTGCCGGTACTCGTTCGGCGTCGTCGGATAGACGAGGCCAGGATCGGCCGCGCCGTTCGGCTGGACGAACCCGGCACCCTGTGCGAACGGGTCGTTCGCACTCGAGACGGTGTCCTGGGTGGTCGTCATGAGCGCCGACTTGATCTCGGACGGCAGCCATGACGGATGCAGCGCCTTGATGAGCGCGCCGATGCCCGCGATGTGCGGAGACGCCATCGACGTGCCCGAGTAGAAGTCCCAGCTCCGTCCGAAGTTGCTCGGCGGAGCGACGGCTGCCACGACGTCGTTGCCGGGAGCCGCGATGTCGGGCTTCAGGATGTCGCCGCCGGTGGTGGTCGACGGGCCCCGCGATGAGAAGTCGGTGATCTCGGGCACCTGCGGAGCAGCGGCAAGCTCAGCGGCATTCAGCGCGACGATCTTGGCCGTCGCGGCCGCACCAGCGGACGTGATGTACGCCTTGATCGCGTCACCGTCGGCCTCCTCGACATGCACCGCCGGCACCGGGTGGTAGTCCCCGTTGATCGAGTTCGGCGAGACGTTCGCGAGCACCAGGCCCACGCCGCCGGCCTGCTGGACTGCGAAGCCCTTCTCGATGCGATCCACAACGCCGCGGTCGCAGACGACGACCTTGCCCGCCGCCTTCGCCGGATCGAGCGTGCCGAGCGCGCAGATCGTCGCGTCGGCGTCGGAAGCGCTCGCGAGCTTCACGCTGAGAGCGGTCACGAGCGGCGTCGCCGTGTTGAGCGGTCCTGTCGTCGACGCGCCGACGTAGCGAGCGCCGTTGCCGAGCTCGACCGCCTGGAAGGCGCGCCGGAACGTTGCCGCGCCCACCGTGGTCACCCACGGAGCCGGATGGTCGAGCGTGCTCGCGCCCGGCCCATTGTTACCGGCCGAGTTGGCGACGAACACGCCGGCATTCGACGCGCCGCGGAAGGCCTGCGCCACCGGATCGAGCACATCCGACTCGGAGCTGCCGCCGATCGAGTAGTTCAGGACGTCGACTCCGTCCAGGACCGCGTCGTTGATCGCGGCCACGCTGTCGGAGTTGAAGCAGCCGGGCTGGATGTCCTTGCGACCCTCCCAGCACACCTTGTACATCGCGAGCTTCGCGCCCGGGGCCATGCCCGAGCCCGTGCCGATCGGGTCACCGTCGATGGTGACCTGCGTGCCGTTGGCGCCGGCCGCCGTCGACGACGTGTGCGACCCGTGCCCGGCGCCGTCGCGCGGCGACAGGTAGTCGTCGTTGGCGACGTTGTTCCGCCCGAACCCGTCGAGGTAGAAGCGGCCGCCGATCAGCTTGTCGTTGCATGTGTTCCTCGACCACTGCTCGCCTGCCTTGCACGAGCCGTGCCAGTCGGCCGGGACCGGGATGCCCGTGCCGCCCGCGAACGCAGCGCTCTCCGGCCAGATGCCGGTGTCGAGCACTCCGATGACGATCCCGGCGCCGGCGTTCGGCGCCCCACCGAGCTGCGACCAGACCCCGCCGGAGGCGTCCAGCCCCAGGAAGTGCGGTGAGAGCGTCGTCGCGGGCTGCTCGAGCTGATCCTTGGCGAGCCCGAGAACACCCGACTGCTTCGCGAGCGCCGCGGCCTGGTTCGCATCGAGGTCGGCCGCGACTCCGTTGAGCGCGACGGTGTAGTCGTAGATCTTGCTCGCCCCGACCCTGGCAAGCGCTGCATCGTGCTTGGCGACGAGATGCTTCTGCCAGTTCTGCACGGCCGGCGACTCGGGGTTCAGCTTCCGGCCGGGATGCGGCCGTGTCGCCGGGAATCCTTGTTCGTATCCGCTGTAGCTCGCAGCCGGATCGTCGGCGAACGTGACGATGTACCGGCCTGCGGTGTACGGCGAGTTTCCACTCGAGTCGCGGCCCGCCGCCTGGCTACCGGCTACGGCTACGAGTGCAGCGCATGCGATCGCAAGCGCAAACAAACTCCGCTTCATATGTTCCTTGCCTCCTTGGGGAGATGTCCCCTCAGCTAGCGATTCGCCCGGGCCCCCGTTGACTGTTCCCGTGCCGGGCGAGCGGCCGCGCACGGTAGCAAGACCGCAACGGCCCGAGGCCGGAGAACGTGCGTCGGAACCTGACCCCGCGCCGGCTCCGGAGTACGGAGCCGGCGCGGGGCGATTCGTTCGCTAGCTGATCCGCGAACTCCCTGCTTTACAGGTCAGGCCGGTGGGTCACCCTGACCGCGTTGATCGCCGGCGGCAGCGGCGAGGTCCCGCTGAGGCCGACCACGATCGAACCACCCGCGGCGACCGTCACCTGAGCCGTCCGGTGGTCCGCCGCCAACGTGCCCACGGCGGCCGAGATGTCGTAGTTGTCCAGGACCAGAGTGCCGTTGATCGACACGTCGAACACGCGCTGGCCAGGAGACATCCCGTTCTTGAGCTCGGCGAAGGCGAGGTCCACCACGTAGGTGCCCGCCGGGAGGTTGTCGAAGCGGTACCCGGTCGTCCGCTCGCGCTGGCTCTGGTACAGCGCGTCGTCGACGGTGCCCGCGATGGCCTTCTTGACGCTGTTGACGGAGCCAGTGGTCGTGTAGCCGTAGCTCCCCGCGGAGTACGCCTTGTCGGCGGCCCACGGGTCACCAGCAGCGTCGGTGAAGGCGCTGCCACCGGAGTTCACGCCCTGCCGGTAGCCCGGAACGACGAGCGTCACCGGGATGTCGATCACCGGCCGGCGGCCGGCGTTCGAGGTGATCCGGACGATCCCGTCGTACACACCGGGAGCCAGGCCGACCGGGTCGGCCCGCACGGTGAGCGACTGCTCCCCGCCAGGCGCCAACGACCCGGAGCCCGGCACGACGAACATCCAGCTCTGGTCGTCGTTCGTCGTGTAGTCGAGCGTCACCCCGCTGATGGACGTGTTGCTCAGCTCCACGAGACCGGTTCGGAGCTGTCCGGCGTTGGCCACGAACGACAGCGAGCCGGGCGAGACCTCGGCTCGTGCCGTGGCCAGTGCGGCGTCATGCGTCACCACCTGCCCATCGCTGCTCAGCGTCTCGCTACCGGTGTTGGTCACGTAGTTGGTCTTGCTGATCTCGACGGTGTACGTGTCGAGCAGCAGCCGGAGCGAGTACGTGCCGTCCGCTGCCGTGGTGGTCGTGGCTACAGCCGTGGGGCCCTTGAGCGCCCGCACGGTTGCGCCCTCCAGCGGAAGGCTGTCGTTGGCGTCCGTGACCGTGCCCGTGATGCGCCCGGTCGGCGGCGGCCGGAACCTGATCGACTGCGTGTCCGACAGCACCGCGGTGTTGAAGGAGTACTGCAGCGCGATCGTGCCGGCGGCGTTCTCGATGCCGACGGTCGCCGAGTTGCCCTGCTCCCGTGGATCGGCACCGAGGTTGCGGTACCGGGTGACGATGCTGCCGTCCTCATTCAGCTGCACCTCGAAGTCCACGCGCAGCGCGGTGTTCCCGAAGAACGCGGCGTTGCGCCACTCGATCAGGAAGGTTCGGTTCGGCGCGGAGCCGCCCGTGGCGGTCAAGACGCGGCTGCTGGCGTCCAGGAGCAGGTCATCCCAGAACGGGTAGATCGCCGCATTCGGCGTCCCCGCCGCCGGGATGGCCACGTTGCTGAACGAGGTGTTCGCGGCCAGGAAGTTGAGGTGGCCGTTGGTCGCGACGAACGCCGAGCTGTACGTCTGCCCGTAGAACCAGAACGGGAACGGCAGTGCCACCGTGGTTGACGCGTCGTCACCGGTCAGCGCGAGCGGCGTGTCGCCCTCCACGTACCCGCCAGCCTCGATCACGCAGGTGTAGCCGAACCCGTTGTCACTGCGCTGCGGCAACGTGAAGTTCTGCGTCGTGTTGCCGCTGACGGTGACGCTCTGGGTGTCCGGCCCGAAGCATCCACCGGCAGTGACGTTCACCGTGTAGGTGCCGTTCGGCACGCTCGCGAACGAGTACTGCCCGCTCGCGTTCGTGATCGCCGGAGGTATGGGCGTGCCGGCGATGGTCACCGTGGCGTTGGCCACCGGACCGGAGGCGCTAGACACGCTGCCGCTGAGCGACCCGCTCGGGGCGGGGGTCAGTGCGAAGTTCTGTGTCGTCGTCTGGCCCTCGGTGATGTCCGCGGTGGCCGAGCCGTTGTTGAAACCGAACGCCGACACCGTGATCGAGTACGAGCCCACCGGGAGGGTGAACTGGTACGTGCCGTCGGCCGGGGTGAGGCCGGACCGGTTGACCGGGCCGGTGATGTTCACCTGCGCCCCTGCGAGCGGGGTGCCGGTGCTGGCGTTGGTCACCGTGCCCACGAGCGTGCCGACCGGGCCACGCGGGGACTGCTCCACCGCGGCGAAGGCGTCGAGCTTGCCCTCTCCCCAGACGTTGTTGTTGGCCGGCGTTCCGCCACACGTCAGGTCGCTGGTGTCTACCGCGGTCTGGTTGAGGATCGCCGCGGTCTGGTTGAGGTCGCCGATCAGCGACGGAGCCGCCGACCACATCAACGCCACCGTGCCTGCGGTGTGCGGCGACGCCATCGACGTTCCGGTGAAGCCGGCGTAGCCTCCGCCGTTCACGGACGACCGGACGTTGACGCCCGGAGCCGTGATGTTCGGCTTGATCCGTCCGGCGGCGGGCCCCTTGCTCGAGTTCACGTAGAGCACGTTGTTGATGTCGAACGCGCCGGAGGAGTACGACTCGGCGTAGTCGCCGGGCGAGCCGGAGGTGGCGCAGGCCGGGCCGGCATTGCCGTTGGAGAACGCCGGGAACATCCCGGCCGCCCGCCAGGCGTTGACCGTGGCGAGGTACCAGGTGTCACCCCCGCCACCGCCCCACGAGTTGTTCACGATGTTCGGGCGGAGATCCGGCCGCGGGTTCGCCCCGCTGAGGTCGGTCGGCGCGAGCACCCACTGGCCGGAGGCCAGCAGCGCGGCGTCGGTGCACGTGTTGAACTCGCAGCCCTTGGCGGCGATCCACCTGGCTCCGGGAGCGACGCCGATCTGGTTGGCGCCACCGTCGTCGCCGAGCATCGTGCCCATGGTGTGCGAGCCGTGGTCGTTGTTGTCGCACGGCACCAGGGACGGGTTGCCGCACACGTTGGACGGGTCGAACCAGTTGTAGTTGTGGTTGAACGTGCCGCCGCCCGTGTTGCCGCGGTACTTGCCGACGAGTGCGGGGTGGTCGAAGTCGACGCCGGTGTCGATGTTCGCCACCGTGATGCCCTCACCGCGCACCCCGAAGGTCGACCACACCTGGTCGGCCCTGATCCGGGCGATGCCCCACTCCACGGCGTTGATCGTGTTCTCGATCGCGCCCGGAGTCGGTTTCGGCAGCGCGTAGGTCTGCGGCGAGCGCAGCCGCGTCACGTTGTTGACGGCGGAGAGGCTCTCGGCGAGCGCGTCGCTGCCATTTCGCACCAGGATCGTGTTCGCGATCCAGAACGGCTGGTAGGACACGCCCGAGTTGGACAGTTGCTTACGGATGTCGCTCTGGCTGGCGTTCGCCGTCTGCGTCAGTGCGTCGACGACCGCCTGGCCCCGCTGATCCCAGTCCGCGATCGCGGATGCGGCCGAGAGGTCGGCACGTTCGGCGAACTCGACGTAGAAGTCAGCGGATCCCTTGGTGTCGAGCGCGACGGCGAGCGACTGCTCGATCTTGCCGCCGTCGACCTGCGATGTCTGCGCCGCCGCCGGCAGGACCAGCAGCGGCAGTACCACGAGTACCGACGCGACCAGGGTGCGAGCCCGGGCCAGTCGGCGAGGTTGCGGTTGATGCACCACGGAATACCCCCCATTCCAATGTGGGACGGCAACCGCAGTTGCCCACGCCCAGGCGCGCCGTCATTCCAATGACATGCCGCACCCATCCGTGAGGAAGCGCCGAGATCGAATCGCGCTTGGCCGCAGCGTTTCCGCCTGCCTAGCACCATCCCCTCCCTCCGACCTGGTGCCTGAGCATTAACACCTTTGCCGGTCAGGGTCAAATGCCACTCGATCGCTGCGATAGGGTCGGGTCGACGTCACCCGATCGAAGGGGGTTCGCATGTCGATCTCCGCGCGCGAGAACCGAGAGATCGAGGCGGCCAACGGCTCCGGCAACACTCCGGTCGTCTTCATCCACGGCCTCTGGCTGCTGCCGAGCAGCTGGGCCAACTGGGTGGGCTTCTTCGAGCAGGCCGGTTACGCGCCGCTGACCCCAGACTGGCCGGACGATCCGGAGACAGTCGAAGAGGCGCGGGCCAACCCAGACGTCCTCGCGAAGAAGTCCTTGAAACAGATCGCCGATCACACGACCGAGGTCATCACTGCCCTGGGCAAGAAACCGGCGCTGATCGGGCACTCGACCGGAGGCTTGCTGGCGCAGATGCTCGCGGGCCGCGGCCTCTCGGCGGCCACGGTGGCGATCGACCCAGGGGTCTTCCGCGGCGTCCTGCCCCTGCCGGCGTCCGTGCTCAAGGGAGTGGGCCCGTTCCTGCTCGATCCGCGCACGCGTGGCCGCGCGATCACGCTCACGTTCGACCAGTTCCAGTACGGATGGGTGAACGCACTGGACGACGAGAAGGAGGCGAAGGAGCTGTACGACACGTACCACGTCGCTGGCTCCGGGATCGCTCTCGTGCAGATGGGGAACGCGAACCTCAACCCGTGGACGGAGTCGAAGGTGGACACGAAGAACCCCGAGCGCGGCCCCCTGCTGATCATCGACGGCGAGAAGGACCACACGGTGCCGTGGGCGATCGCGAACGCCGCCTACAAGCGGCAGGCGCGCAACCCGGGTGTGACGGAGATCGTGAAGATCCCGAACCGAGGCCACTCCCTAACGATCGACCACGGCTGGCGCGAGGTCGCCCAGACGGCGCTCGATTTCGTCAAGCGGTTCGCCTGAGCGTCACTGGTCAGAAGAACGAGCCGTTGCTCTCCGTGCCGATCTGCGCTGCGTCGGTCGTCGATGTCTCCAGCGGTGCGGACGTGTACTCGTAGATGCCGGAACGCGCAGTCCAGTCCATCTGGGCCGTTGCAGTACGCATGTCGCCCCTGTACCGCTGCGCCGCGTTGTCGAAGTGAGTGACGCCCCCCGTCGCCGTCCACTTGACGGTAAACGACACGATCGCCGGAGTCGGCTTCTCACCGTTGCCGAGGACAGAGTTCTCGAAGTCGTGGAAGTCCGGCATGTGCAGTCTGGTGCCACGCATCGTTGCCATGCCGGCAGCGAGATCGACCTCCACGTCGCGATCATCCAAGACCGTCGTCCAGAAGAGCCCGTTCTGGCGAATGCCTGGGTTGAAATCGGTGAGTTGTGCGCCCCCCGAACTGGGGTCGTCGTAGACGTCAATTCAAACGAACCCGAACACACCATCCCGCACGTGGCCGTCACGGCCTCGGAACACACCCTTCATGAACCGCATGTCGTTGGAGATGAACGGCAGTGTCCGAGTCTCCCCGGTCTTGCGGTTGGTCCGCTCGCACGTACCGCTGATGAGCGCGAGAGCGCTTACACCCTGGAAGTTGTAGACCGTCGCTGGATCCGAGTCCGGCCCGAACAGGAAGGGTGGAGCGAGAACGTGCGATTGGACGCCCGGAAAGAACTCGAACGTCGTGGGGATCGGCTCGACCAGTCCGATGCCGGGGCCACCCGCGAAGGCTCTGCCAGGCCGCAACAACCCGGTACCTGCCACTGCACCGATCGCCGCGGCTCCCGCGCCGACCTGGAGGAACTGTCGACGCGTCCACCTGTGAGCGTGCGAGTGGTTCTCGCTCGCGCTATGAGTCGCCCTCGTTGGAACCTGCAAACGACCGGACAACCGCTCTGGTCGCATCCCCAGCTCCCTTCCGCAGTGGGTGGATCATGCGCCGATTACCCAAGCGTGTCAATCGAAGCCTCGGCCAGGCTCCGCTTAATCGAGGAGACGCTCGCCCAGCTCGCCCCGGCGGTCGCCGGCGCCGCGCTTGCGGTGGGTCTCCTGGTCGAGCGGGCGCGGCCTGGCTGCGCCCACTCGAGCAGAGACACGGATCCGCGGCCACGGTTCAGTCCGCCAGAAGCTAGGGCTCATGCCTGTGCGACGACTTCGCGAACCTCGACTCCGTCGAGCGTGACCGCGTCGGTGGGAGGACCTTCCGCCGCGATGATCCGAGCGAGCGCCTCCGCGGCCTCCTGGGTCTCGAAGACGATCACCGACATCCCACGGTTGTCGGCTGATCGCATCCAGTAGGCGTTGATCAGGCCCGGCGCCTGCTTGACGCGTGGAACAACGTGCTCGCGAAGGACGGGCAGGCCGCGCTCGAAGTCGTGGATGGTGACGGTTCCGACTACTGCGTGCATCGTTGCCTCCTTCGGTTGTGGATGGTTCGGAGGCTAGGAGCAGCGGTCCGCGCGGGCTATCGGGAGTTCTCCCCATGCCGCGAGCCCGTGTTTCGTCTCGGGGACGCCTTTTCGGCGGGCGGTACTGTGCGGCGTGGCCGTCGGACCGGAGCGCGACGAAGGCATTCGGACGGCCGAGGTGATCGCGGCACTCTGCCTCGCGACGGATCTCGGCATGGGCTTTCCTTTCGAGCACGGGCTGCACACGACCCTGATCGCGATGCGCCTCGCCGACAGGCTGGGCGTCGACCGGCGCACCG
>Ga0081455_10003614_pt1 | contig 17728 bp, 15 predicted proteins | sample TabmetS3T2R1_FD_70207 | JGI IMG/M metagenome (GOLD analysis project Ga0081455, IMG submission 70207) | Tabebuia heterophylla rhizosphere microbial communities from the University of Puerto Rico - S3T2R1 | ecosystem: Host-associated > Plants > Roots > Rhizosphere ...
TCGAGCCAGTCTCCCAGCATGTCCTTGGTGAGATAGGTCGGCCACGTCGACGGAAATGGCATGTAGGGCAAGTGATTGAGCCCGATCTCGTTATGCAGGGCAAGCGAACTATAGCGGTTTCGCCAGACGTCGCCGACGCGCGGCAACCTGTCCACCACCAACGCGTCAACGCCAAGCAGCCGCAAGCGAGCCGCCGTGCTCATGCCGTTGTGCCCCGCACCAACGACGAGCACGGCGGGCTCGCGGTCGTCAAAGGCCAGCTCGCGCGCGCGCCGCTCAGCCTTTGTCGGCCCCCCGAAGATGCGGTCGTGATATCCCTTGGGCCTGCGCTCGCCGACGGGCCACTCGTGGCCCTTCAGTTCATGCAGGCTCGTGGACAGCATCCAAAGCCGGTCGGGGTCGTCAACGCGCAACCGCAGGATGCCGAACCCCCGCGCGATGTTCGTTTCGAACTGGTAAATCGCCTCGATGACCTTCTCGCCGGCGCGCGTCACTCGTCGCGGCGGCGTGCGCCCTTCGGCGATCCTGAAACCGCGCGCCTTTACTTTCGGCTGGCTCTCGAGCAGCCGGGCGACCACCTCGTTCCTACCATTGGAGGGCGTTATCGTCCAAGTGAAGATGAACAGATCCCGCCAGTGCGAATCTTCGACGAAGAGCTTTTCCAGCTCCGCGCGATCGCTCCTGTTGAGCGCCTGCTCGAACGCTGCCAGCCAATTTGAGACACGCTCCGCATCAGTGATTTCAAGTTGCTCGAACGCCGGCGAGGCAACCCGGTCACGAATGGAGGTGTTCCTTGGCTCGGAGAGGTCCATCAGGTTGTTCTCACGGGTAGGTAACATGGTTCGCCTTGCTTGGCACCGCGGCCCGATTGGGCGCGCGGAAAAGCAGCATGCCTCTCTTTAAAAGCGGTGTTAGGGGCGAACCAGATAGCCTCGCCGGAAACCACGTTTGCGTTGCGCGCAAACTTTTCCATGCGCATTATCGATGGCGGCAAGATGAAACCGTCGATCACAGCTGGCCTGTGTTTCAGACGCGCGGTTGGTGCTTGGCTAACGAATCTGGCAATTGGATTGCTCAACCAGCAACGGATCTCTGCAAGCAGCGCTGTAACGATGGATGATGTCAAAAACCTGAGGACGTTTATCAAGGTCGTGGAATCCGGCAGCTTTTCGGCTGCAGCCCGCAACATGTCGTCCGTGAGCTCTGTTGCGCGTCAGGTGAAGGCATTGGAGGACGAGCTCGGCGCGCGACTCCTGAACCGCAACAGTCGTAGGGTCTCGCTGACGCAAGCCGGTCAACGGCTTTATGAGCGAGCACAGTCGCTCATAAAAGAGCTGGACAGCGTCAAATCGGAAGTAAAATCCATCCAGGAAGAAGTCCGCGGTATATTGCGCGTGTCGCTGAGGGTTGCAGCAGGCGTTACCGTCGTCGTGCCAGCCCTGCCGAAGCTATTTGCCCAATATCCTGAACTGCAGCTGGACATCATCCTGACCGACGAGCGACGCGACCTGATCGCGAACAAGATCGACGTGGCAATATGGATGGGCGAACTGCCCAACGCCGACATCGTGGCGCGGCGCCTGATAACGACCCGCCGGATCGTGTGCGTCGCGCCGAAGTATCTCGAAGCGCATGGCGTGCCGCTTGATCCGCAGGACCTTCGCAATCACACATGTCTGTTGTACACCGCTCCCGCCTATGGACCGAAATGGGTATTCGAGAAGGGAGACGAGGTCATAGAGGTTGATGTGGACGGAAGCGTGCGCACCGACAACGGGCTGGTTTTGCTTTCCTCGGCCTTGCTCGGCCTCGGCCTTGTGGTGCTACCGGAGTGGATGGTGCGTTCCCATCTTGCCTCAGGTGCCCTGGTGCAAGTGCTGAACGACTACACGGTAAGGCCATACCCGGGTCATGCGGAACACTATGCCGTGTTTCCGAGTAGCCGGGGGCTTTCCCGGAAGGTCCGGGCGTTCGTCGACTTCCTTGTAGAAATCTTCAGCAAGGCGGGACGGGTCGATCTCTGAGATATTCGCCGCTGCGCGCGGCCATGAGATCCGATCCGCGTTTGCTTCGCAGCCCAATTGCAAGATCGGACCTGCCGTCTGGCAAGACTACGGTGACTGTATGTGGCCGCCGGCGCCCTCTGCCGGAACGCCCACGTCGAAGACGTGCATGAGCTGAGATAGTGTCCGGTAATAGCCAACGAGAACGACGAGCTCCAGCAGTGCGTCTTCGTCGAGGCTCTCGCGCAACGCGGCGTATTCGTCTTGCCCTAACGGGAATCGACCATTGTTGAGACGTTCGCATAGCCGGTAGGCGGCTGTCTCGGCTGCATTGTCGCTGGTGAAGCGGCCCTGCGCGAGCGCCAACAGCTCGGTGTCCGTCAGACCGACTGCGCGACCGACACGTTCGTGCGCGAACCGCTCGAAGGCGCTGTCGGTGTGGGCGGCAACGGCCAGAATGGCTATCTCCCTCATCCGTGCGGTCAGGCCGGTTCGGTATCGGATCGCTGATCCCAGTTCCTGGAGTGGTCGACCCAGTTGGGGTGCATGCAGCATGATGCCGAAGGGGCCGTTTAACGCCCCGGCGGAGTTGATCAGAGGAAAGTGCTGCGGCCCGGATGAGCGCGGGCCAGTCGTAATGTCCCGGTAGAGAGCGCGTTGGTTCTCATTGAGTTGATCTTCAGTCAGGGCCGCAAGGCGCATGGCTATGTCTTTCAGTTTTTCGGCTCTGGAGGACCGATGCTATCGGTGGAGCCGACCCCCTCTTTTCCAGGAGGTCGGCTGCCATCTGCCTTATTGCGCGACGAAGCCGCCATCGACGGGTAGCGCCACGCCGACGACATAGCTCGCCCCCGGGCTGCAAAGCCAAAGCACCGCAGCGGCTATTTCGTCGGGCTGGCCGATGCGGCCAATGGGCGCCAGGGCTAGTGCCCGCTCGAGTTCCAGTTCACCCTTTTTTACCATATCGGAAACCATGCGCGTTTCGATGGTACCGGGGCACACCGCATTGATCCTGATGCCACGGGCCGCATACTCCAGCGCGGCGCTCTTGGTAAGCCCGATCACGGCGTGCTTGGCGGCGTGGTAAGCCGTCCTGCCAGCGCCGCCGACCAAGCCGCTCAGCGATGAACAGTTCACGATGGCGCCACTGCCCTGCTGCCGCATTTGTCGCAGCTCATGCTTCATGCACGCCCAGACACCGCGTGAATTGACTGCGTTGACCCGATCGAAATTGGCTGCGGTTACATCGGCCGTCTCCAATGGAGGATCGATGATGCCAGCATTGTTGAACGCGAAATCCAATCTGCCGTAGCTGTCGACCGCGGTCTGGACCGCAGCCGACACCTGCTCCTCGTTGGAGACGTCGCACACCGTACCGACAGCTTTGTGGCCGGCATCCACAAGCTCCTTCGACAGTGCCGTTAGGCCCTTGGAATCGACGTCGGCCAGCACAACTGCCGCGCCGGCCTGGGCGAATTGACGGGCGGTCGCCAGACCAAGACCCGAGCACGCACCTGTGACAAGGGCCACTTGCCCAGCAAAGTTGTACGAAGGATTCATGACTATCTCCAGTTTTTGTCGGGTGGAACCCGAGAGCCGTCGCTAGAAGGGCCAGTTGGCGAGGCTCCAAATTCACCCGCCAGGATGGATGCAACTGCACAGGAGAGGCGACAGATCCCCCTCTCGTGCCGCCCTATGTGATGCCTAAAAGCGCTGCTTCCGAGCTGCCCAAGCGCGGACGGACACGATCATCGAACTCCTCCGAAATGAACGACCACCATTTCGCATGGCACGGTGCCGCGATTGCGCCAGGCGTGTCTGGTTCCCCGCTGGACGATCGTATCTCGTGGCTTGAGCAATTTCTCGCCGGTCTCGGTGACCGCCCAGACCTCGCCCGAGATGATCGTGATGATATCAACCGTATCCGTTGCATGCAGGCCAGCAATGTCACTAGTGACGACAGACTCCTCGGCATGGGAGTCAGCCAGCGCCTTGGCGTATCCCGCCTCGAAGTCCCATTCTTGGTCGGGCGGCATGGTAGTTATCATGTAGGTGAAGCCAGCCGGCGGAGGGGGAATAACCGCTTCCTTGCCCAGCGTGTTATCGGCGCCGACATGGATCGGGACAGAGATCGCCTGCCAAAGATGGTTGAGCGTAAACGCATCGGTGACCCTGCGGGTCTCTGTTAGCCCATCACTCACAAACGTAGACCGACCCTGGCTGTCGACGCCAGTGACCACGCGACGCGCCCAAGCCTCACGATGTTCCTGTACCATTGCGCAGCTTCTCGCCTTTCTGCATAGGTTCCAACCAGCGAGATGGCACATGAGCTGCCGCGGGCTTGTGGACGCCCGGTCAGCCAAGAGCCACGGACGTCCGGCCATATGGACTTCGCGCTCAATCGGATAAGCACATCTATTGACGGCGCTTTTATCGCACTCAGCAAAAAGTCGTCAATGGCAGGATTCATTCATCGCCGAGACTCGGGCTTCTCATGATCCCTTGGCGATCTGCGCACATCGGCCTCTCGCCAAATGACCGCTCAAAGGCCCTCTGCGTAGGGCCGCAGCCGGCTACAAGTGGGATTTGGCGCGAGTGCCAGATTTCCCGCCGAGAGCTTGAATGGATTTCGCCAGCCGCCTGAGAGGTGACCTGCGGTTATGACCAAAAAGTCCCACTATCTTAAATATATTGACGTTTGTTCGAGATGCCACGTATGCTCGTGGCCGCTAGCTGCAAAGCATTGCGCCAATGCAAGCCTTGTCCTGTCAACAAGGTGCTAGCGGGAGGAACACAGCGGTGGAGATCATCTAAAGACTGCGGCCGCGACTGCAGAAGCGGGTCATTGGCCAGTTTGACGTTCGGTTCTGGCTTTGCCATGGCTCGTTGTGGCGGAGGCTGGAATGCGTGCGCCTCGCTGGGCAAAGTCGGCTGCGGTTTGCATCAGGCACAGGCATACTCCAAGTGATTTCAACGCGAAGGAGTGAGCCAGCCCCCTGGAAGCACATGTGCGGACCATGGAGTTTGCGCGGGTCAAGATCTTCAGGACATCGTCAGAGCACCGGTTCTTTCTGGCAATGGCGGGAGGAAGAGATTGAAGGTGGACGGTACAGCCCCATCTGATCGCGTCGAAGGACGATTGCGTCCCGGCAAAGCAAGATCCGGCGCCGGCGCGGTCGGGTTGATTGCCTTGCGATATGGCATGCTGTGGACATTGATTGCGCTGATCATTGCGGCGTGGATCGTCTATCCCACGTTCATTTCTCCGACCAATCTGCGCAATGTGGTGAGCCAGAACGCCGCTCTTGGCCTCATCGCGGCCGGCATGACGCTGGTGATCATTGGAGGCGGTTTCGACCTCTCGGTTGGTTCAGTCTACGGGCTTGGGTCGGTTGCTTTCGCTCGTGTGTCACACGTCGCTCCCGAACCCGTCTCGATCCTCGCCGCGATAGGGGTTGGTGCGTCGGCGGGTATGGTCAATGCACTCATCATTACCCGCCTGAAGGTAAACCCGTTCGTTGCCACGCTTGGGACCTCGTCCGTTTTCTTGGGCATCGGCTACGTGTGGTCCAACAACTATCCGGTGCTTGCCGAGCCGGGTCAGGACGTGGTCGGCTTGAGCCGGCTCCTTGGCTTGCCGATCAGCGGCTGGCTGATGATCCTGGCCATGGTGGCAGGCGCCATCTTGCTCACCCGGACGCTCCTTGGCCAGGGGATTTTCGCCGTTGGAGGGAGCCCGGAGGCAGCTCGACTGGCCGGCATTCGTGTCGATCTCGTTCGCGCCACGACCTATGTCATTCTGGGCACGTTAACGGGCCTGGCGGGTGCGATCGATGTTTCGAAACTGGGCGTTGCCCAAGTCGATCAAGGGCAAAATCTGACATTGCTGTCCATCACATGCGTCATACTTGGCGGGACCGCCCTTTTGGGAGGCGAGGGCGCGATGTGGCGCACGGTGGTGGGGTTGGCCATCATCGCGACACTTACCAATGTCCTCGACTCGCTGGCTATCAGCACTCAGGTGCAACTGGTCGTGCAAGGCACCGTTCTGGTTGCCGCTGTCAGCTTCGACTATCTCGTGAGGCAGGTTTCGAACCGTTCGCGGAGAGCATGAATAGCGATGGGTGAACCAACCAGGCAGCGCGATGAACTGGCAATCGAAGCCGTCGATTTGAAGAAGAACTTCGGCGGTATCGCGGCGTTGGCTGGCGCAAGCATTTCGGTTCGCAAGGGCACGATCCACGCGCTTGTCGGTGAGAACGGAGCAGGCAAATCGACAGCTTTGGGCGCCATCGCGGGGAGGCTGCATGTGGATTCTGGCTCGATCCTCGTCGCAGGTCACGATGCAACCCGGCTGTCGCCGCGTGATCTGCACGCTATCGGCCTGACCGCCATCTATCAGGAACTGACGATCGTTCCAGGAATGTCCGCATGCGCCAATATGTTCCTTGGATTTGCTCCCGCCAGAAGCGGCTTCTTGCGCAGAAAGACCATGCGAGGCCGATTCCTGGCGCAGTGTAGCCGGGCCGGGGTGACCATCTTGCCCGAGGCTCGCGCCGGAAATCTTTCTGTCGCGGACCAACAGATGCTCGAGATCATGCGCGCCCTGGAATCGGGAGCCGATATCATTCTTTTTGACGAGCCCACGACATCCCTCGTCCAAGCGGAACGCGCAACACTCTTCCGCATCATGAGGGAATTGCGGCAGGAGGGGGTGACGATGGTGATCGTCTCCCACAATCTCAATGAGGTGTTGGACATCAGCGATGAAATAACCGTGTTCCGCAACGGCCGAACTGTTGGAACAGCCTCGGCGCAACAGTGGACTCGCAAGACCTTGCTGGAGGCGATGCTTGGCGACGCAGCGCCCGACCTGACCGCCAGCCATCGCGCCTCCAGGCCCAGTACGACGCCGCCAATGCTCCGGATAGAGGGCCTGTCGGTGCCAGGGATCCTGCACGACGTCTCGCTCGAAGCGCGCCCAGGGGAGGTGCTGGGAGTGGCGGGCCTCGTCGGATCGGGACGCACGACATTGCTTCGCGCCATGGCTGGTCTCGAATCGACGGCGAAGGGAATAATGATCATTGGCGCGACCAAGCAAAACTGGCCGACTAGCCCCCGCAGGGCCAGGAACCTCGGTATCACCTTGCTCCCCGAAGACCGTAAGGGACAGGGCTTGCTTATGCAGAGGACGACTTGCGAGAACATCGCTGTCAGCAATCTCAACGCCTGTTCCCGGGCGGGGTTCATTCGCCGGCGGGTCATGAAACAGATGTCGGCCGATGTCGGAAGTCTGTTCGCGCTCGATACCAGTCGCCTCGACCATCCAGTCCGCAATCTGTCGGGCGGCAACCAGCAAAAGACGCTCCTTGCCCGCTGTCATTTGACGCGCCCAAGAATCCTCCTCGCGGACGAACCAACCCGCGGCATAGATGTCGGCGCCAAGGCTGCGATCCTTGCCAGCCTGCGGGCCTTCGCCAACGCAGGCGCGACGGTGATCGTGGTCTCGTCCGAGTTTGAGGAACTAACGGCCCTCGCCGACCGCGTTGTGGTCCTGGCCGCGGGCAGGCTGGTCGAGGAACTCCATGCCCAGGAAAGCGGTGTGCGCCCCGATAGAATGCTTACGGCTGCATTTGCGTTCTAGGAGCCAAGAAAAGGGTGAGCCGCCAAGCCCTCGCAAAAACTGCGAACTGGAAGCCGAACAACCAATACGGAGAAGACCGATGCCGACGTTGAGAAATAGGGTTGGATTGAAAGCCGCGGTGTTCATCGCCCCGCTAGCGCTTACCTTGATTGGTGCAACTGCGATGGCCATTGCTGCAGACACTTCGTGGGCGCATGTCGACGTTCCTATCGGCGCGGGAAAAACCATCTCGGTCGAGGGTCCGCCTCATATCGCGTACTTCCCGGGCGGAAGCGGCGACGTCTATTTGGCGAAGCGGGCGGAGCACATCGTCGAGGCTGTCAAAGACATCCCCGGCGCGACACTGGCAACGTTCGATTCCAACTGGAACCCGCAAAGACAGCTCAACATGCTTGAGAACGCTATCGCCAGCGGGAAGTACAACGCCTTCATTGTTGATACCAGCGACGGCGACGGCCAATGCAAGACGCTCACTCAGGATGCGCCCGGCGCGAACATTGCCGTGGTGAACGTCTCTACTGCAATCTGCGGTCTCTACATGAAGCCAGACGGCCGCGACGCCGTGGCTGACGGGACGATCGGCGCAGTCGGCAACAACAGCATCAATGCGATACATAACTACCTAAACTACATGGCTGATCATAATTCGGGGAAGCAGAAGGTACTTGTCGTGACCGGTCCCCTGCTTCATCCGCTCGCGCCCCAAATCGACGCTGCGGTGGAAATGATCAAGAAGGAGCGTCCGGAATTCGAAATCGTGGCGAACGTGAAGACGGATTTCTCCATGATCGACGGCTACAACAAGATCCAGCCGCTCCTCGTCGCACATCCTGACACGACTGTGATCTTCTGCGCCAACTCGGACCTGACGATGGGCGCGCTCAAGGCAGTGAAAGAGGCTGGGCTCGAGGGCAAGGTGGCGATCTACTCCCAGTACGGCAACAAGATCATTGTTGACGCGATAGAGGATGGCACAGTGAAGGCCACGACCGGCGGCTATCCTGTAGGGAGTGTCGACGCAGCCCTTCATATGATCCGGAGCGCCTTCGAGGGCAAGCCGTTCGATCGTGTTCGGATGGGCGATGGCGGCCCTGAGCCTCAGGACGTTGAAAAGTGGACTGGGGTGACCATCATCGACAAGACCAACATAGCTGAATACAAGCCCGAATACTGAGATCGCCGTAAGTGGAAGCAGGCGGCTCGATCGGGCGCAAAAGGATCGCCACGGCAACATTTTTCAGCCGTGGCAACTGCCGTTTTGATCGACGCTACGTCCCGAGCGCAGCGCTATCTTGCGGTATCAGCCAGCGGTGCTGATTATCGGAATCCGGCGCCGCGAAAAATTGCAATCGAGCCGAGCCTTCGTCCAACGCGGCAATTGCAAGCCGATCGAATCTGGCCTGCGGCGAGCCATCATGCATCACCCTGCAACTGTCCTGAAAGGGAAATCACAAAATGTCGGAGAGCTCCAAAGGCGGCCACGGGGGTGCCCGTGCGCGAAGGGTTGTAACCGGCGTCGACCATGGCGGCCGCTCGACATTCGTCAGCGATGAGCTGACAGAGCACCGCTTCGTCGGGGACGCCTATGCCGTCAACATGATGTGGCAGATAGAAAAGCTTCCTACCTCAGTGGCCGCCGAGAATGCAGTTCGCGAAATTTCCTACGATCCGCCTGCTGCTGGCCTGACCGTGGTGACCACGACGTTTCCTCCAGACAGCACGTTCGATTATGACGCCGCCTATAAGAAGTCTCTGGAGGACTGGGGCGCCAATCACGATCCTGACCCGAACGACCTGCCGGGCATGCACATCACAAACAGCATCGACATCATCACCGTTATCTCCGGCGAGATATGGGCAGTGCTCGAGACGGGCGAGAAACTGCTGAGACAAGGTGACACTCTCGTCCAGCGCGGGACAAAACATGCCTGGAATAATCGCAGTGACGCCAACTGCGTCATCTCGGCGGTGATCGTGAACGCAAGCCGTTAGGGTCGCGGGAACCGAGGCGGCCAAGACGTGGCCAGTCACGAAACAGGCTCACGTCTTGCGCCGACTCTGACGCGGAATGCGCGGCAGGTTCCGGGCAGCCACCGGGGTAAGGCAGTGTTGCCTGGCATTCGCGCTGGATGTGACTACTTGATTGCCTGCGGGTTGATCGGCGATCCGGTGCCTCCAGGCAGGTTCAACGGAGGGGCACAAAAAAAGAACTCGTAGATGCCGTCCTTAGCGCAATCCTCGGCCAGTTCCTTGAGGTACAACATCTCCCCAACTGTTACCCCAATGCTTGGGATCGCGATTGAATGCCAGGGGAAACTATAGCCGAACGCAGACTTTGGGACGACTTCCACCGCATATGTATCGGATGCGATGGCAGCGACATCCTTGTCCTTCAGCCAATAGCAATTTTCGAGTGCAACGCCGGGAGCGGCCGAAAACGAATGGCCTTGCCAGTCGCCGCTGCTCAAGAACCGTTCCTGATAGCCTGTGCGGATTATGACGAAATCGCCAGTGCTGACGCTCAGGCCCTGCGCGGTGGCGCAATCATCGAGCTCCTGATTGCTGATGGCATATCCGTTCTCGAGATGATCCACGCCCTTGAAGCGGGCCATGTCGAGTAGGATGCCGCGGCCGACCATCTTTTTGATTGTGTGTTCGATGCCGAGCTTGGCTGGACCCTTAGACCCAAAATCCCGGGCCTTGCCGCCATTGTACATCTGGCCGCAATGGAACGTGTGGCAAAGCGCATCCCAATGGGTCGAGCATTGCACGGGCATGTGGATGGAGTCGTCTGAGTATTCAACCTTGCCTTTCATGAACCCGGCATGCTCATCGGCGCCGTCTTGCATATAGCTATGGATGACGTTCCAACGTCCCTTTTCGGGGGTCGATTGCATGGGCCATTTCAACGAAGCCCCCAGCGCGAACACCCTGCCCTGTCGAATGAGCCGCGCTGCCTCGGTTATGTGGCGGGGCGTGACGTTGTTCAGGGTACCGATCTGGTCGTCTGGCCCCCACCGCCCCCAATTCGACAGATCACGATAGGCACGTTCGACATCTTCGCCTGTCACTGTATCTCACCTCTGCTTGGCTTGCTGTTCAGCGACGCTTGGCGGCAAGAGACGAAGCTCCGACCGCGATCAGCAGCACGCCGCCGTTGAATGCGGGCTCCGCCCAGCCGGGGACGCCGAAAAGCTGCAATCCGTTGAGACCGATCGCGACCAGAAGCACGGCGAATGCGGTCCCCAGCGGATTGAAGCGGCCCACCCTGACGGTCGTGGCGCCAAGAAAACAGGCGGCCAGCGCCGGCAGGAGATAACTGGTTCCTATTCCCGAGCTCGCTGCGCCCACCCGGCTCAGCGCCAGAAACCCGCACAGGGCGGCGATCGCACCGGAAATGACGAACGAGGCCGTCACCATCAGTTCGGTGCGAATCCCGACCAGCTCGCTGGCCTTTCGTGAAAGTCCTACCGCCATCAAGTTGCGCCCGAACCTCATATGTTCCAGCATGATCCAGAATACCAGCAGGGCGACCACCCCGATCATCACCATATTGGGGATGCCGTGGAAGGTGCCTTGCCCAAAGGCGACGAAACCCCTCGGAATGCCTTCAATCAGGATTGCGCCGCCGGTCAGGTATATGGACGCGGCGGCACAGAGCGATCCAATGCCCAATGTGGCAATGAAGGAGCTGATGCCGACGCGGGTGATAAGCAGCCCATTCAGGAACCCGATGAAGATCCCCGTGCACAAAACAACTGCCAGGACGGCTGGAATGCTCAATCCAACTTGGCCCAGCAATACGGCCGATATCACCGCGCTGAGTTCGAGCGTAAAACCGATCGACAGATCGAACTCGCCGGCGACGAGCGGCATGAGAGCTCCCAGTGCCAGGACGAGCGCGAGGCTGTTGCTGGCAGCCACGACCTGTGCATTCGGCAAGGTGGGGAACGTGTCGGGATTGAGGCCCGAGAACAAGATGGCCAACAGCACCGTGAAAATCGGCACGCCGAAGCGGGAAACGTACCGTCCAACGCCGCGACGTCGGATTGGCGCGGACGACTTTTTGGCAACGTCAGCTGGACCTGATGCCTGGGTTGTTATGTGTTTTGCTTCGACGAGGTCAGGATTCATTGGGTCAACTCATTGCGCCATTTGGGGTCGATCCTGTGTGGGCAGACGGATCGCCGAGTTCTCCCACGAGCAAGTGCTCCATGTTCCGAACGGTCAGAGCCTCGCCCTCGATGGTGTGGGTCAGCCGGCCATCGGTCAGGCAGATCGCACGGTCGCACACATCGGCTATTTCCTCGAGGCTGGACGATAAAAGCAGAACCGCCGCGCCACCAGCGGCGCAATCGCGGATGTGGCGATAGATGGAAGCACGCGCGGCGGCATCGACCCCTTCGGTCGGCTCATCAAGCACGAAGAGGGAATTGTCGGTCAGGTCCCATCGACCGACGACAGTCTTTTGCTGGTTGCCGCCGCTCAGGTTTTGGATCCATTCCTCGCCATTGGGCGGGACGACCCCATGATGGTCCATCAAGGCGCCAACGACGTCTCGTTCACGGCTCGGCGACAAGAAACCTCTGCGCGTGATCTTGTCGAGGTTGGCGATCGTGAAATTCTCGCTCACCGTCCCTCCCGGAAAAATCCCGGCTCGCAACCGATCCTGTGGCACGTAGGCGACGCCTCTTTGGATGGCGTCGGCGGGATGTCGAGGACGCAGCAGCTCGCCGGCCAAAAGCATGGAACCGGACACCACCTTCTCTTTGCCGAAAATCGTGCGCCCCAGCGCGCTCTTGCCGCATCCGGCGCGCCCTATGACGCCGCAGATTTCACCTTGCCGGACCGTCAGCGTCAAATCCTTGAGGCGGTTGGTCGACAGCGCCCTCAGTTCAAGAACGGGCTCGCTAAGCTCGACTTTAAGGGGCTTGTGGGTCGCCCCGGACACCTTGTTGCCGGAGACCCATTCGACCAATTGGCGCACCGTGACGTCTTTGCGGCGTGCATTGATGAGCAGCCTGCCGTCCCGCAGCACCGTAATCTGATCCGCGACCTCCATGACCTCTTCGAAGCGATGGCTCACATAGAGAATTCCGGCGCCGAGGGATTGGAGCCGCCGGACTAGATCGAGTACGAGCCGGACCTCGCCCGGCGGCAGGGCGGCCGTGATTTCATCGAGGATCAGAAGCCGGACGACGTCGAGCCCGTCATAGAGTGCCCGGGCGCACGCGATCGCCACGCGTTGCCAGGTAGCCAGGCCGTCCACATGCTCCTCGGGATCGAGCTCGTTCAGCCCGACCTTGCCGAGCGCCTCCATGACACGCCGGCGTGTCGTGTGCCAGTCGATCAGTCCGGGGCGCTTTCTGGCATAGCCTCGGCCAGCAGCCACGTTCTCCATGACTGACAGGCCGTCGAACAGCCCGAGGTCCTGGTGTACCACCCGAACTCCGAGCGCTTCAGTCGCCGATACGCCGGCCTCCGGGGAGACTTCCGATCCGGCGATGATCACCCTGCCTGCATCCCGCCGGTAGTAGCCGGCCACAATCTTGGCCAGCGTAGACTTGCCGGAGCCGTTGGCGCCGACCAACGCGTGCACCTGGCGGTGCTCGACGACCAGGTCGATGTCGCTTAGCACCGCGCGCGGACCAAATCGCTTGACCAGGCCGATGACCTGCGCGGCCGGCACTTCTCGATCTGCAAGATCCTTTGCCATTGCCAGCTTGCTATGGCGCCTACTTCACACCCCAAAGGGCGAGGTACTTGTCGGTAAATCCGCTAGGGTCTCCCGTGAAGGCATCGCCAGGAGCCGGCAGACTGCCCGGCGCGTCCATGGTCAGCAACTGCACAGGCACGACCTGATCGACTGTCGGTTGGCCATTCATGATGCGGATCATCTGATCCATCGCGCCCCAGACGCCCCATTTCAGCGACACGCCGACATCGGCCACCAGGACGTTGCCGTCGCGCAGAAGCTGCAGTGGTCCGGGATTGGCCAAGCTCGAATACATCTTGACCTTATCGCCCATGCCGGCGGCGTCCAGCGCTGGAATGATGAAGTTCGACATCGGGTCGATGCCTTCAACGATCACATTGATCTTGGGATCACGGCGCATTGCAGCGACCACCTGTTGGGGCAGCGTGGTGCCAATGACGGACGAGGTGAAGTCGATCGGCGTCGCATAAGTGATTTTGCATTGCGAGCAGGCATCGAGCGTGGCCTTCACGCTCTTCATGATCAACACCGGCAGCGGCCACTCGGCGATGTTGAGCATCAAGACATGCATCTCGCCCTTGTTGTCGGCGATGGCGCGCGCGGCAATGATCTTGCCGATCTCGTTGGCGTCAGACGAGACGTCGGCATCGACACCATAGGGCCCAACCTCATTGAACATCTGGGGGCTGACGATCGGTATCTTCTTTGCCTTGGCAGCGGCAATGCCGCCGGGGATCAGTTTGGTGTCGACACCATTGAGCATGATACCTTCGGCGCCCGCATTGATGCCGGTTTGCACAGCCGCGTCATAACCGGTTGCGTCCGAAACGACGATGAGCTTGTAGCGCCAGCCAAGACGTTTGGCGACGTCTTCAATTGCCTCAGAGTTCTTCTTGCAGCCTTCGACGGCGTGCGTGCAGGAGATCTCGACCAGGAACTTTTCCTTGGGAGCCGGCGCTGACTTGGTTGGGCCGTTCCAGGTGGGCGTCGCTTGCGCTTGTTTGGCGATCTTTTCGTATTGTGAAAGATCGGGATCTGCGGCCTTCGCGGAGCCGATCGCCCCAAAAAGGGCAAGTGAAGCCACACCGCATGCCAGGAAACACCCGACCAAGCGCGTGAGGCGTTCGGATATCGATCTGGTCATTTCTTCCTCCCTAAAGTCATAAGTCGTGTCATTCCAGCCCCCGCACCGCGTCTGATCCCTCCCGACTGGTCGAAAGCGCCTCTTTTCCCCTTCGCGGTATCTTTTCTTCAGCTGTGGACATAAGGTCCAGCGATGAATAGGATCGAGCCCGGGATCGTTCCCACATTTCCGTAGCGCACTCCTTCTGTTTGACGCTAGAACGATACTGGGAACGTTCCCAAGCATGGATGGGGATCTTCATTGAGTCAAGCTGCATATGAAGGGTCTCTCCCTCGAACAGGGGTAAAATGAGAAAAGCTGCAGATGGTCCAGGCAAACCCGGCCGGGTAACGCTGCACGATGTGGCGGCGGCGGCGGGCGTGTCGAAATCCACGGTATCACGCATCCTCGACGAGCGGCTGCCCCGTTCCGAAAGCGATGCGGCGCGGCGCGTGCGGGAGGTCGCGGTCGAGCTGGGTTATGTGCGCGACATTTCAGCCGCCAGCCTGCGGCGCGGCAACACTTCCACCATAGGCATTATTGTCCCGCGTTTGACGGACACGGTGATGGCTATGATCTATGAATCGCTGGCGCGCGCCTGCCAAAGGGCCGGCCAATTCGCCATCGTGGCGACAACCGAAGATGAGCCTGACGCGGACAGGCGCGCTGCCCAAACGCTGCTGAGCCGCGGTGTCGACGGCCTCATCCTCACCACAGCACGGCTGGGTGACGACTTTACCGACCTGGAGGAGAAGAACATACCCTATGTGCTGGTTCTGAGAACCAACGGTGACGGTTTGGCCTCGCTCGGCGATGACGAACTTGGAGGATATCTGGCCACGCGACATTTGCTTGACCTTGGCCACCGCAGGATCGGAATGATTGCTGGTCGATCTGACGTGTCAAGTTCGGCTGCTCGCCAGGAAGGCTTTCGCAGAGCGATGAAAGAGGCCGGCGCGCCAGTCGAAGACGAATGGATGGCAAGCTCCGGGTTTGGCATAGACGCCGGCGCGGAGGCTGCATCCCGAATGATTTCGGGCGCACGAAGACCGACTGCCATATTCGCCGTGAATGACAATATTGCGATCGGAGCAATGTCGCGGCTGACCGCCATGGGATTGTCGGTACCCGGCGATATCTCGATCGTGGGTTACAACGACATTCCTATCGTGGAGCATCTGGCGGTCCCATTGACCACCGTTCGCGTCCCGTTCGACCAGATAGCGACATCAGCAATCGAACTGCTGCGTACGACCGATATCGACCCGAAAGACAGGGTCCGTGTTGCAACGCCGACACTCATTCCCCGGCGATCGAGCAGCAGAAACGCCGGCGGCCTCTGACGCTTGGCTGTTGATCTGCGCGTCGGCACGCCGAACTTGTCACGCGCTCAATGCAACCCCGCCTTCAACTACCTGCGATAGCGCAGCCGGTCGATCACCAGGCGAAGCGCGGAGGTCATCTGGCGGCGGGCCGAGTAGTACAGGTGATACCCCTCGAAGGGAGGACACCAATCGGCAAGAACCAGCTGCAGCGCGCCGCTCCTCACATCTGCGAGCACCTCGGGCTCGGTCACGAACGCAATGCCATGCCCCGCTTTGGCGGCAAGAATGCAGATGGCGCTTTGATTGAAGGTGAAGGGCCCCGAGACCTTCTTTCTGATCTGCTCGCCATCCTTTTCAAACTCCCACTCATAGGCAGGAGCATGCGCGCTGAACCGTAGCGACAGGCAGTCGTGCTTATCGAGGTCAAAGGGGTGGACGGGCAATCCTCGCGCCGTCAGGTAGTTTGGAGATGCCACCGCCGCCATGCGGATTGGCGGTCCTATCCGGACCGAAATCATCTCTTGCCCGACAAATTCGCCGAGCCGGATACCGGCGTCAAATCTGCCCTCGGCGAGATCGGCAAGCCGGCTTTCGAGACTGAGTTCAATTTGTACTTGGGGATAGTCGCGCACAAGTTTCGAAATGACGGGCCAAAGCAGCGTTCGTGTCGCGGTTTCGCTCGCTGTCAGCCGCACCAGGCCGCGCGGCGTGTCGCGCATGAGCCGCAGCTCTTCAAGCCGGGCGTCGATCTGGCCAAATCCGGGTTCCAGCACCTCAAGCAATTTCTCGCCCGCATCGGTTGTCGTTACGCGCCGCGAGGTGCGGTTGAGAAGTCGTAAGCCCACCGATTCCTCGAGGCGCCGGATCGCATGGCTGACCGCGGACTGCGAGATACCGAGGCGAACGGCGCCACGGGTGAAGTTGGCTTCGGCCGCGACAGCCACGAAGATCGCTAAATCGGACAACTGGTCGCGATTCACGCTCCGCTCCTGGGCCAAAAAAGTTTGCCCAATCATGACTCCTGTTCATGGCTGCAATGTCAATACGCGAATTGTTGGCCAAGAAGGTCCTCAATATAAATGGCGCCGCATGCCGGGTCTTTGGACGCTGTCAGCCTGACACAAGGCAATAAGGATCACCCGGCCGGGACACCCATTGGAGATATCGAGCATGAACGCGAATATCGCAGGCAAGGTCGTGGTTGTAACCGGCGCGAGCAGCGGTTCCGGCGAAGCGGCCGCGCGGCACCTCGCTGAACTCGGCGCCAAGGTAGTCCTCGGCGCCCGGCGTGAAGATCGCATCAAGGCAATTGCCGGCGAACTGACCAAAGCGGGGCACACGGCCATTGCGGTAAAGACCGATGTCATTGACCCGGCTCAGGTCAAGAATCTCGTCGACACCGCAGTGAGCAAGTTCGGACGAATCGACGTGATTTTGAACAACGCCGGCATCATGCCGCTCGCGCCGCTCGAAGCACTCAAGGTGGACGAGTGGGACTACATGATCGACTTGAATTTCAAGGGCACGCTTTACGGCATCGCCGCCGCACTTCCTCACATGAAAGCGCAAAAAGCAGGACACATCATCAATGTCTCGTCCGTTTATGGTCATGTGGTCGGGCCGGCCGCTACCGTCTACTGCGCGACCAAGTTCGCCGTCTGCGCGCTCTCTGAAGGCGTGCGCCAGGAAGTGAAGCCCTACAATATCCGCACGACGATCCTTTCGCCCGGTGCGATGAAGACCGAGCTTCTGGAACACATAAGCGATAAGGAAGTTCAGGCCGGATCGAAAGAGTTCGTCGGCCGCGTCGGCATGGATCCCCATGCCTTTGCCCAGGTGGCGGCCTTTGCAATCAGTCAGCCCGAGAACGTCGATATTAACGAAGTTCTCTTCCGCCCCACGGCTCAGCCTATCTGA
>Ga0081455_10003615_pt1 | contig 17723 bp, 10 predicted proteins | sample TabmetS3T2R1_FD_70207 | JGI IMG/M metagenome (GOLD analysis project Ga0081455, IMG submission 70207) | Tabebuia heterophylla rhizosphere microbial communities from the University of Puerto Rico - S3T2R1 | ecosystem: Host-associated > Plants > Roots > Rhizosphere ...
CTGGCCCCGTTGGCCGGTGCGCCGGATCTGGGCCAGCCCGAGATGGCCGAGCACCGCGCCCGCGGGTGCGAAGAGGAACGCGAATATCAACGACAGGGTGGCGAAAATATTCGTTCCCCGGACAGGCGGCGTCGGTGGAGCGGAAATAACCGGAGGCTGCGGATACGGGTGTGCGGCGAACCAATCGTTGTCGTACTGGCCCGTCGGGCCGCCATACCCGCCGTTGGTCATCTGTACACCTCACCGGTTGCATCGAGACTAGCCGCTGGGCCGGGCGGCCGCGATTATCGGGCGTGAACGCCTGCGGCCGCGACCACCAGCGCCACCACGACCGCCGTGATGAACACATACGACAACGTGACGCCGACCAGCGCTCGGTCTCGCCCCCGGTCTCCGGTTTCGTGAATCTGCGACAACGCCAGATGACCGAGAACCACCCCAGCGGGGGCGAACACGAACGCAAACACCACCGACAACGTGGCCAACGTACTTGTTTCCTGTTGCTGGGAGGTTGGCGCCCGCGCAACGGCGGCACTCGGCTGATCGACGGCGAACGGATCACCCGCAAACGGGCCGTCGCCGAACGGATCACCCCCGGATGGGGCTGCGGGTCCGCTGCGATAGCCACCGTCCGTCATTCGCATCCCTCCTCTTCCACACAAGCACACATCGATTTCCCAAGCACTCATAGCAGCCCGAAACTCGATGTGATCCAACGCACCGGGTCCGCGCAACGAAAGGGGGCGATCCCCCGCGCGTGTAGGCGGTTACCGCTAGGCGGCTGCCCCAGTGACGACACCACGAAGTACCTGTGAATCAATCGCATTCCGGTAGAAGGGTTTTCGACGGCCGCGACCATCGATCCTGCGTTGAGTCTCATCAGCAGGCTGCGGACTTCTTCATGAAGCAGCTGGCCACCGACCTCGTCGTAGTGCTGAGCGTCCGAAGTGTCACGTAAGTACGCCGCGCCTGCGTTGGACATGATCAGGCTCCACTCGGAGCCCTCCACGTCACGCAGCACCCGTAGCGCGTCGAACTTCGACAGGATCACCGCCAGCCGGGGCTGTCCGCGGCCGATCGCCAACATCACGTTGCTCAACACGCTGCGTGGGTCGCCTCCGCTGAACATCTGGGCGGGGAGCAGATCCTGCAACTGGTCTCGGATTGACTTGACCCGCAAGGGATCGAACATGAAGAACACGGCATCGGCATTACCGAAGAACCGAAATGGCGGCGCGCTCAAGTCGCCGATCTCCATGTCCTCACCGGCCACATCCCGCAGTACCAGGTAGCGCCGCACGTCCTGCCAGATGCCGATGCTGAAAATCAGCGGTTCCCGCTGCAGCGACGCCTGAGTGTGCACTGTCGGCGTCGGCGGAATCAGCCCGCGATGCGCGAAAAGCGGTGTCTGATAATGCGTGACATATGCCGTAGCGGTCGCGCGGGTCGCGGGTTCCATTGAGACGCCGAGGTTTTCACATAGAAGTTCGAGTTGTTTGACAAGCACCGCGATGTAGAGGCTTTTGCCGGTGGCGCGGGCGCCGGCCATCGCGATGCAGGTGGCGTGCCCGGCACGCCAACCGTCCGGCAGCGGGTAGTGACACACCGGGCACACCTCGACCACTGGGCCTTGCAGGGCCCGACTGGCCTCCGCCGGCGGCGGTGGCGGTCCGTGATAGCGCGGCGGGCGGTCCCATTTGTAGAACGCCCCGCAATCCACGGGCGCGCCCAGGAACGCCGAGCCCACGTCGTCCAGGTAGCGGACGCCGCCGGCCTGCGGCGGCATCATCCACATGTGCTGATTCGGGGACAGCAGCGAAAAGCACCGCGGGCACTTCGTCATGTCAGCGCCCTCGCCAGGGCGGCGGTGATGCGGTCCAACACGTGCTGGTGCTTCAGCAACCCGTCCGATGCGTCCAGGCCCCGTGGCGGCGACGGCAGCCGCGCCCCAATCGCGTCGAACCGGGCGTCGTTGGACAAGCTGAACACCGAAAACCCCTGCCGCACAGTTGAAGCCGGTGAATCGGTACAGGCGATAATGCGGGCACCCGCCGCCAACCTCGACCAGCGCGCCCCGGCGGACCACCGCGGCCGCGCCCGGCGCACCGCGTCGGCCAGCTGCGCGACATCAGAGTGGGCGGCGCCCGGCGCATCGATCACCACCGGTGTGACCTCCGCCCCGACGAGCACCGCCGCGACATTCCGAATGCCGGCGGCCGCGACAACCCCGACCACGACATCGGTGGCCGCTGCGGCGCTGCCGTCATCGAACCACGGCCGCATTGATGCCGAGACGTCCAGCGCCACCACGACCGAGCCGTCGGACTGCGCCGGCCCACGCCCGATGACCTGGCGCGCCGAAATGCGCGCCGCCGATCCCAACGGGCTCAGCGGCACATCGGGCACCGCGCTGATGCCCACCTCAACGTGGGAGCCCTGCGGTCTCAACACCGCGAACATGACCGCCGAGTCGCCGCTCACGTCGACCGGGTCGAACAACACTTGCACCGGATCGACTTCAGCGGGGTTGTCGTGGGCGATGGCGAGATGAATGACATGGCCCGGCCCGAATCTCGGTGCCCCGACCGGTCGCACCCCTATCGTCACCTCGCCCGTGAGCCGGGGCAGCACGGCGTGATGCGCAGTCGGGCGCACGACCGGTTGCTCCGCACCGGTACGCAGGTCCAGTTCGACACCCCCAACCGAACCAGTGATCGACACCGCCAGCGCCTGATTCGGAATGCGTACACGCTGATTGGGCGCACCCACAACGTAAATCGGCATCAGCGATTCCCCCGAATCCGGGTCGCCAGTGTCGGCGACGCCTCTGCGCCGCGCGCCAGCAGCTTGGTGACCAGCTTTCGGTTCCGGCGCAGCGATGAGCCCTCCGGTTCGACGCCCGACATCTTCGCCATCACTTCCGCCGCGTCATCAATTTCCTGGTCGGTGAAGTCGCGGGTAGCGGCGATCTGTTGGGCGGCGTGCGCCAACAGGTGGTCAACACTGCCGGCGGACGGCCTCGATTCCTCCTCCGCAGCCGTCCGCACCAGGCTGGCTGCCAACACGACAGCCGGGATGATGACATGGTCGTGGACCAAGGCCACCACCTGCGCTACCGCGGGGGCGGCCAGCGCCGGGTCTGCGGCCAGCGCAGCACAACCAGCCGGATAAGGCTGACCCGCGATCGTGGCGATCACCGCCAGGGTCAGCAGGCGCACCATGAAGTCGGGATGCAACCGGTCGGGTCCCAGCACCTGGAGCGCGGCGTCTACGTGCGGGCTGTAGGTGGCCAGGTAACTCTCAATGTGCCGTTTCTGCACCCAGATTCGCGGTTCGAACAGTCGTATCGCCGCACACGCCGCGGCGGTGTCCTCGGCGTCGGCTTCCAGCACCGCGGAGGCCAACGCGGCCAATGCCGCCGAGTCCGGTGCTCCCAGGAGGGTGGGCAGCACGGAAAGGCCCGGCGGGGCGCCGCCGGCAGCCGCCAGTAGCTCGACCGGTTCCCACACTCCTGAGGCGACCGCCTGTTCAAAGCGCTCTGAACCGCAGATCCGCAGCCACCACAGCCACGCGCAGCGGTCCGCACCATCGGCTGGCCCCAGGTGTTGGGCGCGCGCCCCACGCAAAACCGCGCGGTTCCAGATGTCGTTCCCGGGCTGAGCCTGTGCCAGCTCGGACGGTTCAGGCGCAGTGATGCCCACGGCGAGCCAGTCGAGCACGTCGTCGCTCAGCTCGGTCGAGTCGTCGCGGAAACCCGTGACCTTCAGCGCTTCGACGGCCAGCGCCAGCCGAGCCTCGGTGCCGATGCGTTGCCCGAGCCGGTGGGTCAGCCGCGGACCGGACTGCGGATCGCATAGGGACGCAACCACATCGCGTCTGAGTGCAGCCGACAGCTGTTCGTCGTCCAGGCCGGCGCGCATCAGAAAATCGACCAGCCGCACCACCTGGTCGGCGCCCACGCCGCGCGCCTGTGCCAGTGCGGGGGCGACCGCCGCTGACAGCTCCGCCGGCACCGAGGTCTGAAACCGTCGCGGACCGACGGGAATCGGGCCCAGCTGATTCAGCCAGGTGTCATCTGTGATGGCGCGGCGCACATAGGTCAGGTCGGCGTGTTCGGAGGCCAGCCCCGGGGGCGCATGCTGCACCGCGTGCCAGGCATCGGCGGTGCTGTTGCCGACCAAGGCATTCAGGACTCCGGAAATGGTGGCGCCGATCGCCGAGCCGGGGGCCACGCCGCGGGGAGGGTGCGCTGCGATCACCGCATGCGCTTCGGCGTGGGCGTCGGCGTATTCGGGCGCAGCCGCCACCGCCATCGCCATCGGCCAGGCCGGGGGAAGGGCGCTGTCCTCGACTTGCGCGCTGTAGCGATCGATGTCGTCGAGCACGACGCGCGCCGACCACGGCTCGAGCAGCACCACCTGCGCCATCGCCGACCATGGGGTCACCGCAATGGGTTGGCCGGTCTCGGTGCGGTGTGGTTCTCCCCCGAGCTCCCCCAACGACAGGGTCGCGGTCTCGTCGATCACGACCACCCCGACAGGAACTCCCGGCAAGTCAACGACCGGTACCGCGGTCAGGTGCTGCGTGTTGTGTAGCGCCGGCCCCAGCTGGTCGGCGCGATCGAAGGTGGAGAAATTCAGGCGGGCGGCGGTGCCGGGCGACATCAGATAGCTCACCAGGCCGATCCACTGTGCGGCCGCGTCCACGGATTCGACACCGAGCACCACCGGCGCGCCACCGTCGAGCGCGGCACCGACCGCATCGAGCAGCCCGAACAGCGTGGCCAGCCGCCACGTGCTGGTGTCCAGCGCGAAGGCCACCACACTGTCCTTGGTCACCTCCGCCCACGGACCCGGGGGCTCGTCGGGCAGGACGGCGCCTGCGACTGCGGCCGCGCCGTACGGGCACAGCCATTGCGGCGATCGCCACCACTGGATCGGCCGATGACGCGGCGTTGCGTCGGGGTCTCGGTCCAGCACCGTGTGCGCGAAAACGTTGCCGGGCCGCCCGGTGTTATCAGAGCCTGCGGGGACGGTGTGCCAGTAGCCTGCGCGGCGGTCATCGATACGCCGATACGCCAACCGCCGCGGGCCCCGCTCGAGCTGTTCGGGTGTTGGGTAGGTGGGCAACGGGTCGACGGCATCAAACGCGGTGCGCACTCCGGCCACCAACGTTTGCGCCTCCGTGGCGCTCAACTCACCGCTGACCTGCTTGATCTGCCAGCCGCCAGCGGAGCCGGGCTTGTCGAACGATGTGTAGGCCAGCTGGCCGTAGCGGATCTTCACGGCGCCGCCCAAGTGAGCTGCAGGTTCTCCACGGGCGGGTCGAGCAGTGCGATGGTGCGCAACCGCGCCGACGACGGAGTGTTGACGAAAAGCCGAATCCAGCCGTGAAGACCACGCAGATTCGCCGCCCACATCTCGCCTGTGCCGTGTGTGGTCAGCGCCGACCACCGCAGTTCTTTCGACATCTCCCCGATGATTTGGCCGTGTTCGTTGACCGGTGCGGCATCGACAGCTTGTCCGTCGTGCATCGAAAGCGGGATGCGCTGCGGGTTGTTGATCAGCACAAACGCAGGTGAGCCGGGCAGGTCGTACTGCGAGCGCAATGCGATGGTGGCGTGGGTCGGCCTGCCGTCGAGATCCCGGCCGATCCGCACCGCGTACTCGAGGCGCAGGAGCCCCGCGTACTCGACGCTGCGAATCGCGCCGACGATGCGGCGACCGGCCGAAAACGCCACCGGCGCCAGGTGCAGCGAGCACCCGGTGGCGGGCAGCTCGTGCTTGGAGAACTGCATTCCGCCGTACTTCTCGTATTCCTCGAGGGAGATCTCAAATGACTTGCCGGTCAATCCATTTCGCGGGTCATGGCCCTTGGGGGCGAGGTGCACGACCACCGCCGCCGCGCCGGCGGGCCAATCGAAGGTCAGCGCCTGCTTGTTGCAGTACTCGGCCAGATCGACGTCGCCGATGACGCCGGTGCGCACCGACGACAGAGTTCGGCCCACGAGCGCGCGCCCGGCCAACACGGTCACCGGGGTGAAGTAGGCGCGGCTCCAGCTGCCCGGCCAAGACACCCCTGACATCACCGACCGCAGCCGACCCTGCTCGTCCTGGCGCTGCGAAACCGGCTGGGTCAACTGCAGTTCCGGGCCGAGGCCGATTTGGTCAAGCGCTGCTTCGGGTAAGTCGGCGCTGTCCGCGCCGGCGCTGGGTCCGGTTTGGCCGCGGTAGATGACCACACGCCCGGCCGGCGGTGGCGTCCAGGTCAGCTCGAACACCGACCCATCGGGGCTGTGCACACCCATCGACAGATCGGGCACCGGGGCAAGCACCGCGGACACCGCGACGGTGGCCTCGGTGGCTTCCGACAAGCGCATGACGCCGTCGACGGTGACCGCGCAGCGGACCCGGTAGATGTATCGCTGCCCGCGCAGCGCCTCCGCGTCAACGAACCCTCCACGGTTGTCGCTGCCCGTCAGAATGCGATGCTGCGGTCCTTCGCGGCCGGCCTCCTCGGCGGGAATTCGGTAGATGAACACCTCGCTCACCGCTGACGGGACATTCCACCGGCCGATGACCTGCCCGTTGTCCTCGCGAATCGAGAAGTCGCGCACCGGGGTGACCAGCACGGCCTGGGCATGCTTCACGGGTTGAGTGGCCAGCGCCTGGCCGGGGGTGGGTCCGGTGTTGACCCACACCTGGTAGTGGCGAACCGCGTCACCGGGCGACCGTTCGTCGGTGGCGGAGGTGCGGGCGCCGGCGGCGACCAGATGTGCGCGGTCCGGAGAGTACGGCGGGTTGTCCTCCTCGCTGACCACGCGATAGATGACGACGGTTTCAGCGCTCGCGTACGGCGGCCACGTCAACTCGAGGGCGCCGGCCCGTTCTTCGCCACGCTGGCGTCGCCGCAGACCAATCGCGCGGACCTCGTCGCGCTGCTCACCGAACGCGAAGGCCGCGAAATCGCCCCCGCGGTACTGAATTTCGTCAGTGTCCGGCAGCGCGGGTTCGTCCGGGCGGGTTGGTCGGACCAGCCTCTCCGAGTCGGGCCCCGCGTCGATCCGAGCTTCCTCGTGCCCCGTCCGGTGCCGGCCAGGCGCGCTGCCGGATTCCGCGGCACGGCCGCTTTGGATCTCCAACTCGGCGAGCAGGCGGGCCATGTCCTCGGCGTGCTCGGCCACCGAACCGGGCAGCATGGCCCGGATCTGCGCGACATCGGTGCGGCCCGAGCGCAGCACCAGGCGCAGGTGGGCTTCCTTGAACGCATTGCGTGACACCGCACCGGAGTCGATGAGCTGTTGCCGCCACGCCATCAACGCCGCCAGCCGCGGATCATCGCCTGCGTCGATGTGCTGCGGATCGGGCATCGCTAGAACACCATGTCCTGACGGGGCGGAACGTCGCGGCGCTCGCTTCCGCTGACCAGCGTCGCGTCGTCCTCGTCGCGTGACGCGACGCTGACCCGGGGCTCGAAGATCGCAAAATCGTACGGCGGCAATCCATCACCGGCCTGCACCACCACCGCGCGGTAACCCAGTCCGCTGCGCGCGACGGCAGTCTCGTCGATCGCCACCGCTGACCGACCCGCTGTCGTCGCAGCATGGCTGAACAGCGACGCGTCGAACGGAGCCGCGCGCCCCCGTCGGTGCTCGTTGATGCCCGCACCGAACTGCTGAACCGGAACGTGCCGACCGAGGCCAGGTATCAGCACCATACCGGTGAGGTCGGCGGCGACCCGACTGTTCTCTTCGGCGAACATCTGCTCAACTCGGCCCCACAGCGCGTCGGCACCGGTGGGCTGCACGCGGCCCGACGCCACGGCGTAGGACCACTGGTCCAGACCGGACTGCGTGCCGATGCCGGGCATCCGGAACAGCATGTCGGGTTCCTCACGCAGCCGGGCGGCCGCCTCGTTGACCATGTCCTGCCACGGCTGGGTCAGCCAGCCCAACGCGTACAGATGCCGCTCTATCGCATGCGCCGCGTCTCCCGCTCTATCCTCACCGGGGTCAGCGACACCGAGTTGGGTCGAGCGGGGCAGGCCATCGACGAGCTGACCGGGTGAGGGTCGCGCAACCGGCGCAGGCCCGAACGGCGCCCGCAGCACCGCTCCCACCACCCGGCACCACGACAACAGCTGCCCGTAGGCGGTGGAGAGTCGGCTGACATCCTGCAGGACCGTACGCAGATTGGCTTGCATCGACTCCAGCTCACCCATCTGAGACTGGCGTAAGTTCATCTCCGCGAACAGGTCTCGCTGTGCGAGGATGAACAACGCCAGCGACACCACGATGTACAGGCCGAGCATCACCCCGCCCGTCCAAAGCGCGAACGGCCAGCGGACCCAGCCCAGGCCGGCGATCCCGGCCAGAACGCCGAGCACCAGCAGCAGCGACCAGAAGAACGTTTTGAGGATGACGCTGACTGCCCGCTGGCGTGCCCTCAGGCGCTCGTCGGCCGACACCCGGCTGGCGGCGAGCTGAATCTGGCCCACCAGCTGCGCAACCTCCCCGCGAGCACGGTGCAGAAAGTCTGCCAATATCGAACTGACTTGCCAGGCATAGCTTCTCGACGCAACCCCGTGCCAATCTTCCAGGGCGGTGCCCGCGGTGCGCGCCTCCACCCCGGCCGCGGGATCGGAATAGGCCCGTTGCAGACGCTCGCGCAGGTCGGCCGCGCCCAGCACATCGACCGGCTCGACGGAGCCGACGCCGATGACCGCCGACAGCGATGTCGGAATCGCCGAAAACTGTTCAGCGGCACTCGGAACCACGTCGGCAGCGTTGGCCAGCACGCCGACCCCGGAACCCACCGCGATCGGCTCCATCCCCGTGGCGCGGCGGCCGCCGTCGGCCAGGGTGAGCGCCCCGTTGACGAAATCCACCCACAATGCCCTGAGGTCCTGCTGCGCAAGGTGTTCCGGCTGCGGCGCTCCGCCCAACGCGGTGTTCAGCGTGTCAGCGCTGCGGCCCAAGTCCTGCCAGTTGGCGACCTCGGCGCTGGTCACCACCGCGAACGCGGAATCCTTGCCGCCGAACACCGTGCCCTGCACCGTGCTGGCCAGCACCGACGACACCGAACCCGTCACCGCCGACCACCACGCCCCCGGCGCCCGGCGCAGCGCAGCACCCATGAACTTGAAGAACATCCTCAACGCCGCCCAGATCGAGATCGCCTGGGCGCCAACGTCACCCGGGGACAGTCGCGGTCCGCGCAGCACGTCGCGGTGCTTGGTCCACAGCGCCCTCGCCATGGTCTGCGTGGCCGCCGCAACGTCCTCCACATAGACGACGGGCACCTGTCCGCCCCGCGGCAGCGGAAGGCGCCCCGCGGGATCGAACAGCCGAGTGCGCAGGCGCTCTTCGACCTCAGTGGTGTCCAGTCGGCGGTAGAAGGCCCGAACCGCCCGCACGGTCTGCCCGGGCAGGATCTCCACGGTGTCGAACGGTGTCTGATCCAGCCCCGCCCATAGCCCGGCAATTCCGGCGATCACCGGTGCGGTGCGCTGGGCGAAATCGAGCGGATCGGTCATTACGCCCCACGGCACGGCACCCAGGCCCGGGCTTGCCGAATCCTCCGGTGCGACAAGAAGGTTGTGCCAGCCCTCCAGCACCAGAGTCGGATCCGGCGTCGTCGCCGGGGTGTCCCCCCGCATCAGGAGCACGCGGAGCAGGCTGATCCGAGCGCCCATCGAGCTGCTCCGGACAATCTGCTCGACTGTCTGTTCGGACACCAACGGCACCCGCTCGGCCGGCGGCGCATCGATGGGCACCAACACCGCCAGCCGAATCCGGTCGTAACGCTCGGTCGTGAGCAACTGCTGCAACACCACCGGCTCCGAGCGTCCGTCGCGTACCACGGTGGCCCGGGTCGACGCCCCACCGACGTCGGTGGCCTCCACCCAGGCGAACGTGGCGAGCAGCCCGACGGCGGAATAGTCGGCCAACACGGCGACGATCTCATCGGTCTGCGCCCGCGGCACGACCAGCACGGTCAGCGCCCGCGACGCGGTGGTTGGCATCGACATCGTCAGAACGTTCCGCCCTCCGGGATCACCACGGGCCCACCGTCGTCGAGGACGCCGGCCCCGGCGGTCGCCCCGCCCCGGACCAGTGCCGCGGCCTCGCGCTGCACCAACCGGATCAGGGATTGGGTCGCCCAGAACACGTCAGGGGCGAGGTCACGGAAGATCGGCGTCTTCGAAGCCGTCGACCGTGTCGGTATCGAGGTGAACACTCCCCTTGGCGTTGCACCGGGCATATCCGCCGGCAGGTACTGCGCGGCGACGTCGCGCACGGTGGTCAGCCACTCCTCGGCGGCGCCGGCGCGCTCCGCGGGCGTCTGGGCCGCGGCGATCGTCTCGATCCGCGGCGCCACGCCCGGCGCGGCGGCGCCCGTGGCCAAGAAATCGCGCAGCACGACTCTCGCCGACAACTCGACAATGCCGCTGGCCGGATCCTGCGAATGAACGTCGTAGAGTTCGCGAAGCACGCCGTAGGGCCGCAGCGAGCGCATGACCGGCGGCTCGTGCGTTTGGGCGATCGCCAGCAGGATGCTCTCGAGCACCGCCGGCAACCAGTCATAGGTGGCGATGAACGCCGACGGCGGCGTCAGCAGCGGGTTGGGGAAGTTCAACCAGCGCCCCGCGTCGGCGTCATAAATGCGGACTGCCTCGGTATAGGGCGACTGCGGAATCTGAATCCGACCCACTATCTGCCCCAGGAACCACCCCGCGGTCATGGCCCGGCGCTCGTCATCGGTCATCGGCAGGGACGCCGGCAATGGACGCGCGCGACGGTAGCGCCAGAACGTCCCGCGGCCCGGCCCGGCGATCTGGGCCCACTGCGCAGCGGCCGGCTTGAGCACCGAGTCGAACGCCAGCGGCGAATAGTTGGGGTAGGACCCGAAGATGTCCACCCGCGTCACGCTGTCCTCATCCGACAACGATCGGTGGTAGTTGTCCTTGGTGGCCTGGTCGATACGCGGGTTGTTGCGCAGCACTTCGAACAGCGCGTCGGCAACCGGCTGGCCGGCGAAGGGCACCTCGGAGAACTTGTAGCGGTATTCCGTCTGCTGCCCCGGATGCACCCGTTGCAACGCTTCGTCATTGACGCTCGCCAACGGGCGAGCCAGCGACAGTGCCTCAGCGAATTTCGTGGTGATATCGCGGCGGCGCGTGGCCAACTCCGATTCCGCAGCCCCCGCGCCCTGCACGAAGTTGCGCAGCGACACCTTGCAGAACTCCTCGAACGCCTCCCCCGGCCGGCCCACGTAGAGCCGCGCTCGCGCCAGCAGCTCCGCGGGACGGGCGTGTACATCGAACTGGGCCATCGACGGCACGCGGGGCCGACGCGTCTCGGGGTCCGTGCCCAACGCGCGCGTCACCCATGTCGCGGTGCGTTCGATCAAACCCCCGGGTGCGGAAACGCCACCGGTGGTGCGCCACTGACCCAGAATCACCCGGGTGGTGGCGTCGTCGATCGCGGTGCGCAGCGGCACCATCGCACTGGCGCCGGCCACCGCCTTGGGGAGATCGAGTTCGTAGCGGCCCTTGAACGCCGACGAGCTGATCAGTAGCACTTCGTTGTTGGCTTCGGCGAATCGCGCCGGCACGAGCTCGTCGGCGTCGGCCGGCCAGGCGACGTACTGATCGGTGGCCAGCCGGGCCAGCCCGACATCGCTCGGCGGCTCCGCGCGTGCCTTCTCGAGCAGCACCATGGCCTCGCCGAGCGCTCCGCGCAGCGGCGCCAACATCTCCGCGCCCATCACCCGCATCACATCGCCGATCCGCGCAGCAGCGTCTGCGAACAGCTGGCGCCGCACGCTCGCGCGGAACCCGTCCAACGCCGTTGCCAGGACCTGATCGGCGTTGGACATCACCCCGCGCAGCGAGCGCAGCGCCGCATCGACCTGCGGCGGCACCGCCACGATGTCCGACGGGCCCATCGTGCCGAGCTGCGCGACGCCCGGGGCCAGCACGTCGTCGACGTGGCGACGCAGCCGATCCACCATCTCCCGCGCGTACGGCAGGCCCAACGACGCGATCGCTCCGCCCACCATCTGTTCGAGCCGGTCGGCGAACTCACGGTGCCAGCTGAACGCCATGTTGTACGCCGCGTCGGCGCACGCCCGCAGCAGCTCACTGCGCCGGTTGAGGACGGCCTGGCGGAAGATCGGCACCCATTGCTCGGCGGTCATGCCCTCGGGGTTGGGCAGGTAGCCCCGCAGCTGGCGGTCGATGAGCCCGTTGACGGTGGCGGCCACCGACTCGGCGGCGAACGCGTCCGAGCCGATCCAGCGGCCCAGGATGCCCACCCGGGTTTGTTCGTCGCCGGGATTGGGCGGCAGCCCCAGCTCGCCGCAGTGCGCCTGCCACTGGCTGCCCAGCAGCGAATCGAGTTGCTCCGTGCTGGACGCCGGGTTGCCCGCCTGCAGATGCCCGAACAGCAGCTTGTCCACGCAACTGCGGGCCAGCCGCTGCGCGGCGTACTCGGCGTAGCGGTCGCGGCCCATGCTGAGGCTGGCGAATCCGTAAGTGCCCCAGGGCAATACATCCCACGCCGAGATGCCCCACCCCAGCAGGTCCCGGTCTCCCTCCGGGGAAGCGGTGTTGCCGAGGTCGTAGGAGACGAACTGGTCACTGGCCGCGCCGCTCATCATCAGCCCGGCCAGGCCGCGCGCCAGCCCGCGGTAGACGGCCCACTGCGAACCATCCCCGAACAGCGTGCGATCCGCGCCGATGAAGCGGCCCACCGGGAACACCCGCGCGAACGGGATCGGCTCCCCCTCGCCGTGGTGCAGGCCCAGCGCCCGCATGAGCCGCACGTCGTGTTCGCGCGCCGAGCCGGCCTGGCTGGCCACGATCTCACCCAGCATGGCAAGCGAATTCGCGCGCACCCCGATGATGGAGCTCTGCGGCAACGAATCGAAGATGTCGGGGGTCACCATGAAGACCCCCATCAGTTTGGGGTCCAAGCCCGACACCAGGGTCAGCAGCCGACACACGTCCAACGCCATCGACGCGCCCGCGCCGCCTGCCATCGACGACACCACCAGAACCAGGGGTGGCTCGTTCGGGTCGAAAGTCCCCATGCCGGGCACGTCGGCGGTGGCCATCTCCGAGATCGTCTCGACCCGGAACAGCGCATCCCACGCCGCTTGAAGGCGGTGGTGGATCTCGGTGGCCTTGCTGAGCGTGATCATTCGCCCAATGGCGCGGTACTGGCCCGCGCCGGCCGAGATCGGGATCGCCACCTCCTCCGGGTTGCGTGGCGCCCAGGTGGCGACGGTGTCCAGTGCCGACTCGGACCCGAGGCGCTGCGACACCGCCGCATCGAGGATCGCGTAACTGCTGCCCTGGGGTCCGCACCCGATGTAGGTGCCGCCCTGCTCGGGGACGTTCGCCAATCCCTCGGGGCCGGTCTCGGGTGCGCTTGGCACGTCGATCTGAACGAATTGCCAACCCGCCAACAGCTTGTCGATACCTGCGGCGTGCAGTTCGGAGCGCAGCTGGTCCATGATGAACGCCAACGTGGCACCGCCGGAACCACCGCATCCCACTACCAGGAATCGTCGCATTCAGTTTCCTTCCCTGAACGGGTCGAACGGATCTGGGTCATAGCGCGCGGGACGCTGAGGGTGCGCGACACCGCCCTGCGGCCCGAAGTCCGGAGCGCCGCCGAACCCGGCGCCGCTGCTGCTCGGTCCGGTGCTTTGAAACGGATCCTGCGCCACAGGCACGCCGGGACCCGCCTCGCCGAACGGCGAAACCCCTTGTCCCGGTTCGTCATGTGCTGCAGCCAGCCCGGCCTGCACCGCGCGCAACCGCAACCCGTTGAGTAGCTCGGGTAATCGCCGTGCGACATCTTCGTAGAGTCGTTCGCGCGTCGCGGTGTCGGTGCGGCCGCCGACCAACAACAGCACGTCGGCGACATTCGCCGGCCCGCGGGGATCGTGCAACACCACCCACTTGTTGTGCACAGCCAGCGGCAGCACCGCCCGCAGTCCGCTTGGGTCGGACGCAGGCAGCTCCGAGCCAACGCTGACGAAGCCGTCGGCGTCGACGATCACATAGCCTGCGCCGAACGGGCTGCGGCCCATCGTCGCGGTCAACGTCACACCTTGCACCGTGAGCCTGCGCGTGCCACCGGCCAGCCCGGGCACCGGCCGGATGAGGTCGGTGTCGGCCATCGCGAACGGCTCGCCGTCGCGTAACACCACGTCGTTGCTCACCTCGACCGGGATCCGCTCGGCCAGCATCGGTGTGTCGGGAATCTTGCTCACCCACCACTTCGACGCGTACAGCAGCGCCAGCGGGATGCCCGGCCCCAGCAACAGCGCCGCAATCAGCACCAGCACGAAGTTCGTGGTGTTCAGCGGCTTGATCAGCGACGCGACAAACGGGACCTCGACAACTTGTGCATCGCTCGGATTGTCCAGTGCCGCAACGTGTACCGGCACGGTGCCGGTCAAGCCGCCGTGCCCGTCGTGGTCGGTGCGCAGCGTCACCTGCAGCTGGGCAGTCTGTCCGGGCTGCACCTTCAAGCAGTTCTGAGCGGAGTTCGCTGTGGCGGTGACCCTCGCGGTGCCGATGTCGTCGGGCGCGGCTACGACTTTGACGGCGTCGGCGTCGGCAATCCAGGCGCAACCCGGGCCGGTGATGTTCAGCGGTGCGGTTGCCCCTTTGGTGGCCTGCACGGTGCCGAAGTCGATCCGCTCTCCGGGTGTGGGTAGGCCCAGCTTGGGCAGGATCTGCACCGGTACGTCGACGTCCTGGGGTGACAGCTCGGTACCGGGTGCGATCTGGGCGCCGGACGGGTCGGTGGCAGGTGCGGTGGTGATCACCAACGACATTCGCAATACCGCATGGCCCGGGTTCACCTTCGTCAGGTCGGCGTCGACCGGTTGGGTGATGTCCTCCTTGCCAACCGACGCCAGCAGCGGGATGGGCGCCGCCCCGTCGGGCATCAGCGCCGCCGACATGGTCGCGGTGCCGGCCAGGTCGGTGGGCTGCATGGGCTTACCCTGCCCGTCGACGAGCCCGAATGTCAGGTCCTTGACCACCTGACCGCTGTGCCACGACACTTTGTCCGCGCCGCTGAGCGCCGGGAAGATGTCGGTGGTGATGTGGATGCTCACCCTCGACACGGCGTCAGGGTGTTGGCCGGTGGTGTCGACGTAGACGATGGCCCACTGCCCTGCCCACTGCGGGCCGCCGGTGTTCTGCAGTGAAATCGTCTGCGCCGACTCGGATTGCCACTCGTAGGTCACCGGCACACCGTCGATGTCAGCCGTGTTCCTGCCGTCCTTCTTGGGCAGTTCCAGAGTCGCGCCGGACGGTGAAATCAGGTACGGCACGACACCGGCCACGCCGCCGGAGCCGAGGATGTTGACCGACTTGATCGAGCGGTCCAGCACGAAGTTGTGCCGCGCCTCGGGGCACACCTGCAGCTGGCACACCGGGCCTTGCTGGGTGGTGCCGGGATCGGGGTTGAGCGCGTCGAAAGCGAACAGCATGTCGTCGATGTTGGAGACCGGATAGAAGTCACCCGGGACCGGATCCGTGATCTTCCCGCATGCCAAGCCGTTGAGTCCGTGGGCGGTGCTGATCGCCGACATCACGTCGAAGTCGCTGGGTGTCTTGTTGGCGCCCAGGCCGATTCCCAGCATGATGATGCCGCTGGAACGCAGCTGATCGGCGAGACCGCCGGGCCGGCAGATCGAGCCCACCGCACGTTTGGTGGTGTCGTCGACCCCGGTGGGGCTGTCGAGGCTGATGCCGTCGGCATAGGGCTTGGACGTGGGCCGCGGCGTGAAATCGATTTTGCCGTCGGAGAACCATGCGATCGCCTGGCAGCGTTGCCCGCCGTTGGGTCCTGGCCCGCGCGACGCCAACTCCTGACGCGCTCCATCGAGGGCCAGCCAGTAATCGGTGTCGATACCAGTGTTTTTGGAGGCAATGCTCGCCAACTCGGTACCCAGCTGATCGGCCGATGACCCGGTCAGCTTGGTCCAATTGTGTTCGGGTGCATAGGTATCGGAGAATCCGGCGGAGGCGACATCGAGATTCGCGCCGACCCGGTCGGCGTACTTGCCCAGCGTCTGCAGCAGGTAACGGGCCGCCTGCACCCGCGCGGCCTGCGGATCGGTGCTCTGCAGGCTGCTGGACTGGTCGAAAAGCAACAGCAGATCCCCGGCCTTCTGGGACGCCAGGCAGGCACCGAACCGCTTGGCGCCGCCTGCGGGCTCAGCGTGTGCGGCCGTAACCGCCCAGCCCGCCATCACACCAATGAGCACCGCGACGGCAATGAGCCTCAGCAGCGGTCCAATACTTCTGCTGGACAGTCGGATTCGCTGAGACATGGTCATCTACTGCCTGCCTGCCCACAGCGCAATCTGCCACGCCCCCAACGCGATGCCCACCAGGCACACGACCAGCACCGCCCAGTACAACGTGGCGGTCCAGCGCGGCGCCGAATAGATCGACTCGCTGCGCCTGCGGGTGTCGACGCGGGTGTACACGGCCAGCGCACCGATCGCGAGCGGCCCGGCCAGCAGCCAGCCCGCCAGCGCAGGCACCAGTACGCCGCCACCCGAGGCGGCGCTGATGACGGCGAGCACCACCCCGGCCACTGCCAGCAGCAACGTGACGGCGAACCATTTCAGTGGCGGACCAGCGGTCGCCAACATCCCCGCGCTGGTCGGTTGGCCGAAAGCATCCTGGGCGCCCGACTGTTCCAACCGCGGCTGCGTCTTCGGCTGATTCGCCCACGGGTCAAAGCCGGTGGAAAAGGCGCCACCGCCCTGCGGCGGCGCCGCTGATGGGCCCCCCGGCGCGGGCGGCGGGGTCGGACCGCTAGGGCGCTTCGGCGGCCCGAAGTCACTGAAGTCAAAGGGATTTGGTTGGCCCATGTTCACCGCCCCGGCATTCGCGGGTGATGCAGGCGGTTGATCGCTTCTGGCGTGTTCATCGGCATCAGTAGGGGTTCAGGCACAGGGCGAACGAATGGTCCGGCGGCGCGGCGACGTAAACGGAACGGCAATCGTAGGTGGCGGGGACCCGCGCCGCGACGGTGTACACCCCTTGTTTGTGCTCGCAGTCGACCTTGAACAAATCCAGCGCGTCGCTGCCTTCGTCGCTGCGCAACTGGATTTCCACGCACGCGCCGATAGGCACCGTGGCGAGGTCCAGCTTGATCCGCGGAACAGTGCTCGGCGGGGCCATCGACGTCACGGTGGACTCGCGGATGGTCGACGGCACCTGATGGGTGGAGCCGGTCGGCGAGTTCGACGCGGTCGTGGTCTTGGAGCCGGAATCGCTCGTCAACCACCAGATGAGGGCGGCGATCAACAGCACGCACATCAGATAGCCGATCACCAGCCCGGCAATGGCCGCCGGACGTCCCCGCTCACCGGTGCGCCGGATTTGAGGCAAAGCCAGATGCCCGAGCACCACCCCGGCCGGCGGCACCACGACCGCGAAGATCGGCGACAGCACCGCGAACGTGTTGTAGTCGCCGGACGGTGTTGCTCCGTATCCCTGAGCGAACGGACCCGCGCTCGGTGGCGCCGACGCCGGTGTGGGCGGCGGGCCGAACGGATCTGCCGAGGGCGGCTCGAATGGGTTACCGCCGGGATGCATCAGACCACCTCGTCAGCTGTGGCCTGCGACAATCCTGGGCGGCGGGCGTTCGGCCAGCGAACAGTGCGCACAACCTCCCC
>Ga0081455_10003616_pt1 | contig 17722 bp, 16 predicted proteins | sample TabmetS3T2R1_FD_70207 | JGI IMG/M metagenome (GOLD analysis project Ga0081455, IMG submission 70207) | Tabebuia heterophylla rhizosphere microbial communities from the University of Puerto Rico - S3T2R1 | ecosystem: Host-associated > Plants > Roots > Rhizosphere ...
CAGAAGTTCACCGTCCCGAAGATGGCCAGCGTGATGATCGCGAACGGCAGGTACGGGAGCCCGTAGAGCGCGTCGAGGAAGCGCATCATCCCGTTGTCGAGCTTCCCGCCGATGAAGCCCGAGATCGAGCCGTAGACGATGCCGATGCCCATGATCGCGATCGTCGCGGCGAAGCCGATCCCGATCGAGACCCGGCCTCCGAGCGCCGCGCGCGTGAACAGGTCACGGCCGTACTGGTCGGTGCCGAACGGGTGCGCCAGGCTCGGCGGCAGGTACGCCTCCGAGAAGTTCACCGCGTACGGGTCGTACGGTGAGAAGATCGGGACGAAGATCACGTAGGCGACGAGCACCAGGAACAGCACGCCCGCGATGACCGCGGCCTTGTTCGCGCGGTAGCGGTACCACGCGTCGCGCCAGAGGCTCGTTTGCCGGACGGGCGCGCCGGCTGCCGACATCCCCGGAGCACCGGTCTCGGCGACGATCGCGCGCTCGCGGAACTCCTCCTGCTGCGGGTTGAGGACCATCGGTTACGTCCTCTGCTCGCGCGTTCTCGGGTCGAGGAACCCGTAGAGGATGTCCACGACGAGGTTGCCGAAGATGACGATGACCGCGTAGAGGATGGTCAGGCCCATCGTCACCGAGTAGTCGCGGGCGCTGACCGAGCTGACGTAGTAGCGGCCGATCCCCGGGATCGCGAAGATCGTCTCGATGATGAACGAGCCCGTGATCACGGCGCCCAGCAGCGGGCCGGCCGCGGTCACGACCGGGATCAGCGAGTTGCGCAGCACGTGCAGCCCGACGACGCGCTGCGGGCGCAGGCCCTTGGCCTTCGCCGTGCGCACGTAGTCCTGCTGGAGCGTCTCGAGCATCGTCCCGCGCACGAGGCGCGCGAAGTAGGCCATCGGGAAGAACCCGAGCGCGATCGAGGGCAGGATCTTCGACTGCCAGGTGTCCCAGCCGCTCGTCGGCACGCCGACGTCCCACTTGACGGCGAAGTAGTAGATGAGCAGGGTCGCCACGAGGAAGCTGGGCACGGCGAAGCCGACGTTGGCGACCAGCATCGCCAGGTAGTCCGTTGGCTTGTTCGCTCGTAAGGCGGCCGCCACCCCGAGCGGGATCCCGACGACGATCGCGAAGAAGAAGGCGTAGGCGCCCAGCTCGAGCGAGACCGGGAAGTGCGACTTGACGATGTCGTTCACGTTCTGGTTCCGCAGCACGAGCGACGGCCCCAGGTCGGCCGTGAAGACGCCCTTCACGTACTCGCCGTACTGCACGTACCAGGGCTGGTCGAGGTGGAACTTCCGGTCGAGGTTCGCCTGGATCGAGGCCGGGACCGCGCGCTCCGTCTTGCGGAACGGGTTCCCCTTGATCTGGCGCATCATCAGGAACGTGAAGAGGATCACCAGCAGCAGCACCGGGATCGTCCAGAGGAGCCGCCTGATGATGAACTTGGTCATTCGCTTCCCCTCGCCGGACAGGCGAGCCGAGGGGACGGCGACAAGGAAGCCGCCGTCCCCGCCGGCGTCCTAGCCGTTGACCTTCTGCACCTTGCTCAGGTCGAACTGGTCGAGCAGGTTGATGTTGAAGCTGTCCTTGACGGACGGCGCTTCCTGGGTCACGTACGTGTACCAGTAGATCGGGATGATCGGGAAGTCGCCGTTCGGGCCGGTGAGCATGTCCTCGGCCTGGCCGTAGATCTTGAAGCGCTCGGCGTTGTCCTTCGTCGCCCGAGCCTTCTCGATCAGAGCGTCGTACTTCGGGTTGCAGTAGTTGGTGTTGTTGTTCCCCGAGTCGCACGTCCAGAGCTCGAGGAAGTTGATCGCGTCGACGTAGTCGCCGATCCAGCCGAGCCGGTAGGCATCGACCGACTTGTTCGGCGGCGGGCCGAGGAACTCGAGGAACTGGGCCCACTCCATCTGCTTCAGCGTCACGTCGACGCCGAGCTTCTTCCAGGCCGCCTGGACCGCGATCGCGATCTCCTTGTGCCCCGGGGCGTCGTTCACGAAGAGGTTGATGTGCTTCTTCGCGCCGGGCGTCTTGGCGAGCATCTCCTTGGCCTTCGACATGTCGGCCTTAGGCTGGAGGAAGTCGTTCTTGATCTCGGAGAAGCCCGGCATGCCCTTCGGCACGAAGCTCGGTGCCGGCACCTGGTCGGCCTGGGCGATGTTGTCGATGATCTCCCTACGATCGATCGCGAACGCCAGCGCCTTGCGCTCCTGGAGCGGGACGTTCTTGACGTTCAGGCCGTAGTAGTAGGTGCCGAGGGCCGGGTAGTTCTGGTACGTGTCCTCGGTCTTGAGGCGCGGCAGGTCGGAGGGCGGGATGCCCGTCGTGTTGACGTCGACCTCACCGGCCGCGAAGGACTGCACGGCGGTCGTGCCGTCGGTGATGATCTTGCCGTTGACGCGGGTGAGCTTCACGTCCTTCGCGTCACGCCACTGGTTCCACTTCGCGAGGTCGATCTCCGCGTCGTGCTTCCAGGTTGCGAGCTTGAACGGGCCGTTGGTGACGATGTGGCCCGGCTGGGTCCACTTCTCGCCCCACTTCTCGACCGCGGAGCGGTTCACGGCCAGGAACGAATGGTGCGCCGCCTGCTGGATGAACCACGGCTGCGCCGACGTGAGCTGCACCTTCAGCGTGTACTTGTCGGGCGCCGAGACGCCGACCTTCGCCTTGAGCGCGTTGCAGTCGTCCTTCTTGGGGTCGCAGGAGTTGTACTCCTGGGCGCCCTTGATGCCGTAGAACTGGTACGCGTAGTCCGCGCCGAGCTCCGGCGACATCGTGCGCAACCACGAGTAGACGAAGTCGTTCGCGGTCACGGGCTGGCCGTTCGTCCACTTGCCGTCGTGCCGCAGGTGGAAGGTGACGTTGGCGCCGTTCACGTCCCAGCTCTGAGCAAGGCTCGGGACGGGCTTCAGCGTCTTGTCGTCCAGCTTGACCAGGGGATCCATGATGTTGAGCAGGACGTTCGACGATGTCGTGTCGGTCGCGAGACCGGGGTCGAGCGACGGAGGCTCCGCGCCCCACGCCATCGTGATCGTCTGGTCCGAGGCCAGCTCTCCGCTGCCCGCGGTACCCGTGTTGTTGTCGCTCGAGCTCCCGCCACCGCAACCGGCAGCTACGAGCGCCGCCACGGCGACGAGGAGGGCGAGCGCGAGTGGTGTTCGTGTTCGCATGCTTCTGGTTTCCCTCCTCGGGTCAGCCGACTGGGCACCGAGGCCAGGCGCCGGCCGGAATTGGTCAGCCACTGATACCCAGCGGCATCCGACTTGCGACTCAGGAAAACCCTCATTACGGACCGTGGAGACCTGTATTTGGAGTTTCCTTACAAAGGGGTGAAACAGGCACGAATGGGCACGACTTGCCATATGTCGCTCTTCTGGCGCGTGTTTGCCACCAACGCCGCGGTGATCGTCACGGCGGCGGTCGTCCTGGCGGCGACGCCCGGCCAGCTTCGCTTCCCGGGCACCGCGATGGACGCGCTCGTCGCGCTGCTGACGCTGTCCGTCGTCCTGGTGGCGAACCTCGTCCTCCGGCGGCCGCTGTTCGAGCCGCTCCAGCGGCTCGCCGGGCTGATGCGGCGAATCGACCTGCAGCGGCCAGGCCAGCGGCTCGAGGTCGCCGGCAAGGGCGAGATCGGGCTGCTCGGCTCGACGTTCAATGAGATGCTCACCCGCCTCGAGGCTCAGCGGCAGGAGTCGCTGACGCTGACGCTGACCGCGCAGGAGCAGGAGCGACGGCGGATCGCGCGCAACCTCCACGACGAGATCGGCCAGAACCTGACGGCGGTGCTGCTGCAGCTCGACCGGCTCGGCAAGCGTGTCCGGCCCGAGCTGCGCGAGGAGTTCGAGGAGACGGTCGAGTTCGTTCGCACCAGCCTCGACGAGGTGCGCCGTATCGCCCGCGAGCTGCGGCCGGGCGTGCTCGAGGACCTCGGCCTCGCCAACGCCCTGCGCGAGCTCTGCACGATGTTCTCCACGCGCGGCGGCCTGCGCGTCGAGCGCCTGATCTCGCCGGCGCTGCCGCTCCTGAGCCCGCAGGCCGAGCTCGTGATCTACCGCGTCGCGCAGGAGAGCCTGACGAACGCCGTGCGCCACTCGGGCGCCACGCGGGTGGAGCTGCGGCTCGACCGCGTCCCCGGCGGTGTGGTGCTGCGCGTCACCGACAACGGCTGCGGGCTCTCCGCCGATGCCGCTGCGGCGAGCGTCGGCGGCCTGCGCGGGATGCGGGAGTGGGCCCTGCTCGTCGGCGGCGAGCTCGACATCTCGTCGCGCGCGTCCGGCGGCGTGCAGGTTCGGCTCCGCGTCCGGGCGCTCCCGGCGGCGGAGGAAGAGGCGGCGTGACGCGCATCTTGCTCGCCGACGACCACGCGATGGTCCGCCGCGGCCTGCGCCTGGTGCTCGACTCCGAGCCGGACCTCGAGGTCGTCGCGGAGGCAGGCGACGGTGCCGAGGCGGTCGACCTCGGGCTGAACGACGGCGTCGACCTGGCCGTGCTCGACGTGACGATGCCGCGCCTGACCGGGATCCAGGCCGTTCAGGAGCTCGCCCGCCGCAAGCCGGAGCTGAAGACCCTGATCCTCTCGATGCACGACAACGAGCAGTACTTCTTCGAAGCGCTGAAGGCGGGCGCGGCCGGGTACGTGCTCAAGTCGTCGGCCGACCGCGACCTCGTCGAGGCCTGCCGCGCCGCCATGCGCGGCGAGCCGTTCCTCTACCCGGGCGCTGTGACCGCGCTGATCCGGGACTTCCTCGCGCGCGAGGACACCGACGGCGAGCTCGAGCCGTTGACCCCGCGCGAGCTGGAGATCGTGAAGCTGATCGCCGAGGCGCACTCGACGCGCGAGATCGCGGACATCCTCGTGATCAGCCCGAAGACCGTCGAGCGCCACCGCGCCAACGTCCTCGGCAAGCTCGGCATGCGCGACCGCGTCGAGCTGACGCGCTACGCCATCCGCCGCGGCCTGATCGAGCCCTAGCGCAGTAGACGGCCGCTCTCGCGGCCCTCGGTCCCTGTGCGGGTCGTGCCTCGTGATTCACTGGCCGCCGACGAGGATGTTGTTCGTGGCTGGGATTCGACGGGAGGCGGCGCGGATGAGTCAGCGGCGTGACGACCGCCACGGAGCATGGGCGGCTTTCCTCGTCGCGCTGGCTGCGGCGTGGTCGGTCGGCAACGTCGGCGCGGTCGTCGAGCAGCTCAGCTCTGAGTTCCACATCTCGCTCGCGACCGTCGGCCTGCTCTCGGGAACGTTCTTGCTCGGCTTCTCGCTCCCCGGCACGATTCTCGCCCCGAAGGTCGCGGAGCACATCGGGATCGTGCGCACGATGGTCATGGCGGTCCTGCTGTGCGCGGCCGGGAACGCCGTCTTCGCCGCGAGCCCGGCCTTCGCGGGGCTGATTGTCGGCCGCGCGGTCACGGGCGTCGGCCTCGGCCTGGCGGTCGTGTCAGGTCCGGTGTTCGCGCGGGCTACGGGCGGGGTCGGCAGGGTGGCGCTGTTCGGCGCGGCGATCCAACTCGGCGCCGCGGGCGGCCTCGGGCTCGGCGCGATCCTCACCGACTTCGGTGTCGACTGGCGCGTGACGTTCTTGCTCTCGACCGCGGTCGCCCTCACGCCGCTTCCGTTCCTGGTCAGACGGGCGGACGTCAGCTACGAGCCGAGCAGAGGCGGCGGGTTCGTCCGGCTCGCCGTCCGCAGCGGACGCGTGTGGCGCCTCACGGCGCTGTTCGTGGCGATCTTCTCCGTGCCGTTGATCCTCGGCTCCTGGCTCGTGCACTACCTGAACGTCGACAACGACCTCACGGCGGCCACGGCGGGGACGCTCAGCTTCGTCATGTTCGGCGTCTCCGCCGCTGCTCGGGAGGGCGGCGGAATGCTGGCGCAACGCGGCCTGAGCCCTGCGCTGCTGGCCGGAGGCGCGACGTTCCTCGCGGCGATCGGGCTCGCGATCCTGGCGCTCGGGGGCTCGGTTGCGGTCTTTTCAGTGGCCCTGGTCGCGGCCGGAATCGGATTCGCGGTGCCGTATGGCAGCGCGGTCGCACAGGCCCAGCGCCTGTATCCGAGCGAGCCTGCAGAGCCGGTGGCGTTGGTGACGATGGTCGGCACAGCGGTGCCCGTCCCCCTGGTGCCGCTCATCGGGTCCCTGCTCGACCACGGGTACGGAACCGGGGTGTTCCTCGGGCTGGCCGCGGCAGTCGGAGTCGCGGGCGCCCTCAATCTTCGATCCGTGGAGGGCTCACTCGAGCCGAGATCCTGAGCACGAGGGCCGAGCACGCGGTCACGCAGGTCAACTGCGGTCCAAGCCACTCCCACGCGAGGCGATAGGTGCGGCGGTACCTACGCGCCGAACGGAGGGCCTGTCATGTACTTGAAGCCGCTGTCCACGGCAAGCGTCACGATGATCGACCCCTGCGGCAACCGCTCGGCCAGCCGCAGGGCTCCCACCACGTTCGCGCCGCTCGAGGTCCCGGCGAAGATCCCTTCCTCCTGCGCGAGGCGTGTAGTCATCTCGAGCGCCTCGGCGTCCTCGATCGCCCAGACCTCGTCGACGTCGGCCGGATCCCAGAGCGGCGGCACCATCCCCGACCAGCCCTGCATCGCGAACGAGCCGCTCGTCCCGCCGGTGATCGCCGCCGACCCCGCCGGCTCGAGCCCGACCACTCGCACGTCCGCGTTCCCCTCCTTGAGCGCCCCTCCCACCCCGAGCAGCGCGCTCGCGGTGCCGATCCCCTGGACGAACGCCGCGACTTTCCCATCGGTCTGCTCCCAGATCTCCCGGCCGAGCGCCGCCCGGTGGCCCGGGATGGAGTACGGGTTGTTGAACTGGTCGGTCGCGTACGTTCCGGGCTCGCGCGCGAGCTCGGCCGCGCGCTCGATCATGTTCTGGATGTCCTGCGAAGTGACGCGCCCGCGGCCCTCGACCGCCGGCAAGAGCTCCAGCTCCGCCCCGAGCGCGCGCGTGAGCCGGATGCGCTCCTCGCTGAAGCACTCGGAGATGACGATCTTCGCGGCGTAGCCCTTCGCCCTGCAGACGAACGCGAGCGCGGGCCCGGTGCTGCCGCCGGTGTACTCGACGACGGTCGTGCCCGGCTCGAGCAGGCCGTCCCGCTCGGCGCCCTCGATCATCGCGAGCGCCATGCGGTCCTTCATCGACCCGGTCGGGTTGCGGTACTCGAGCTTCACCCAGATCTCGGCGCCCTCCGGTGGGATGCGCCGGAGCCGGACGAGCGGCGTGTCGCCGATCGCGTCGAGGATCCCGGTCAGAGCCATGCCGGGGCGAGCCTACAACCGCGCCTTCAGCCGGAGAATCCTCCGATACGACGCCTCGAGGGTGGCGCGGCCGATGCGGCCGCGCTGGGCCGCGCGCAGCAGCGTCGTGTAGACGTCACGCGTCGCGGCCTCGGAACCGGTCAGCAGGATCATGTCGGTGCCCGCGTTCGCCGCGCCGATCGCGAGCCCGTTCGGCGGGATCCCCCGCACACGTGCGGCCCCGTCGAGCGAGTCCGTCATCGTCACACCGCTGAACCCGAGCTCGTGCCGCAACAGCGTCGTCGCGATCGCGCGCGACCAGCCTGCCGCATTGACCGGGTCGTAGGCGTCGTAGATCGCGTTCGAGAGCATGATCACCGGCACGTGGTCGCGGATGCCGTTGCGGAACGGCACCAGCCCGGCGGCGAGCCGGCTCCGAGGCGCCGTGATCCGAACGAGCGCGCGGTCGGTGTTGCGCCGCGCGAGCCCGAGGCCGGGGAAGTGCTTCAGCGTCGCGACCGCGCGGGCGTCGCGGAGGCCGAGCGCGAACTCGCCGGCTCGCCTCGACGTCTCCTGCGCGTCGAACGACCAGGTGCGGCCCTGGCGATAGACGGCCGACGCGCGCGAGGCGGGGACGTCGGCAACCGGCGCAAAGTCCGTGTTGACTCCGAGGGCGCGCAGCGCGGCGCCGGTGCGGCTGCCCTGCGGGCGGGCTTGAAGGCCCATCTGCGCCGGCCCAAGCGACGGCGGCGCCCACGGGACCGTCTTCACGTGCCCGCCCTCCTGGTCGACGGCGATCACCAGCTTCGGCTGCCCGGCCACGGCCGCGGCGCTCTGCAGCGAGCGCGTGATCCGTCGCAGCTGCGCGCTCGTCCGGAAGTTGAAGCGGTGGACGATCACGCCGCCGACATCGCCCCGGCGCACTCGCCGCAGCAGCGACACCGACGGCACCGTGCCGTTCATCGAGACGACGAGCTTCTGCCCGATCAGCTGCGCGAGAGTCGGCTCGGGCTGCGCCGAGTCCTGGGCGGGTGCAGCCGCCCCGAGGGCCAGCGCCGCGGCCGCAGCGGCCGCCACGAGCTTCGTCAACCGAGCTCCACACCGAGCACGTCGAGCACCCGCCCCCACTCCGTGACCTCGCTGTCTCGCACGTACGTCGCGCCCATCCGCTCGTAGAACCCGTGCGCGTTCGGCTCGGCCTCCCACTCGAGCCGACTTGCGCCGAGCTCGCGCGCACGGCCGGCGACGTGCTCGAACAGGAGCCGGCCCACTCCACGGCCGATCCAGGGCGGGTCGATCCAGAGATCTTCGAGCCAGCCGACCTCGCCGCGCGGGATCAGCGAGGCCCACCCGACCGGCGCACCGTCTGCCTCGGCGACGTACACCTCGCGCGTACGCAGGCTTTCGGCCTCGAAGTCGCCGCCCAGCGCCCACTCCTCGACCTGACCGCGGTCGTAGCCCCAGTGCGCCTTGGCCTCGACCGCGATCTCACGCAGCCGTGGAGCGTCGCGCTCGGTTCCCGCCCGGATCACCACGACGACACCGTGCCACACGACACGCGAAGGGCCCCGTCGCCGGGGCCCTTCGAGCGATTCGGTGAACGTGCTACTTGAGGGGCAGCCGCCAGGCGCCGCGACCGTGCGTCGCAGCGTAGAGCAGGCGGTCGCCGTTCTTCCCGTTCACGAGCGTGAGGCCCGAGACGGCTGCCTCGGGCAACCCGTCGGAGGCCTGCAGCCAGGTGTGGCTGCCGGCTGCGAGCCGGTCGACGCCGAAGTCGGTCGACGCGTACACGTCGCCCGTCGCGACGTCGAGGACGACGTCGTTGATCGGCTGGTCGAGCAGGTCGAACGAGATGTCCGTCCAGGTCGCCGTGCCCGTGGCGGGACTGAAGACCACGTCGAACACGTGCCCCGGCGTCAACGGCGTGTTCGAGCCGTAGCCGTTGAACGAGACGAGCGCATGGTTGGCGTTGGTCGGATCGACGTAGATCGAGCCCGGCGTCCGCAGCGGCGTCGCCACTGCGTCGTCGATCCGCGTGAACGTCACCGACGCCGGGTCGGCGTTGTTCGAGTTCTTCGAGACGAAAACCCGGCCACCCGAGGTCGCCGCCCACATCGTGTCGTGGTCGGTGCCGCGGGAGACGGCGGTGATGTTGCCGCCGGAGCGGGTCGTGCCGAAGGCGGTGCTCGTCAGCGTCGGGCCGCCGAGCGGGAACCAGTCCGTCCCGCAGACGCCCGTGAAGAGCCCGTCGCTGGTGCCGAACTCACCTGCGGCGGTGTTGCAGTGCTGCTCGAGGAACGAGCGGTCACCGCCGAGGTTCGTCGTCCGCCAGACGTGCTGGCCGCCGACGAAGATCGTGTTGCCGACGACCGGGTCCATGATCGCCGGCGCGTAGAAGCGGAACGACTCGGGGTTGCCGATGCTCAGCTTGTCGCCGATCCACAGCCACGTCGCCGGGTCGTTGCCGTTGTAGTTGATGTCGAGCTGGCCGCCCGTGTACATGTGGAAGTGGATGTTGCGGTCGACGGCGTCGAAGCCCGAGTCGCCTCCGTCACCCGTCAGCGGCAGGAACCAGGTCTGCGAGCCGCTGAAGGCCAGCGTGCCGTTGTCCTGCGTGCCCGAGAGCGCGTCGTCGTACGGGCTGTCCGGGTTCACCGAGATGGAGTTCATCTGCAGCGAGCCCAGGCCGGCGTTCACGACGTCGAGGCGGCTCGGGATCTTCTTGAGCCACATCTTGCAGTCGACCAGGTTGGCCGCCGTCAGGCCGCGGGTGTCGCACTGCGACGACGCGTCGGCCCACTTGCCGCTCGTGCGGATGACGCCGCCGTCCGAGCCGACGAAGAACTGGCTCGGGTTGCCCGGCACGAACGCCAGCGCGTGCTGGTCGGGGTGCATCGACTCGCCGTCGACGTCCCCGGTCATGTCCGTCCAGGTCGCCCCGGCGTCGTCCGACATCAGCACGGAGCGGCCGTTGGAGCGCATGCCGACGATCACCGGCGCCTGGTTGACGTACGGCTTGAGCTCCTCGTAGTGCATCAGGCCGCCGACCACGACCATGTCGGGGTTGTCGGCGGGCGACATGGTGAACATGTCGTAGACGCACTGCGAGCCGACCAGCGGCGTGTTGCAGTAGTTGTAGACCGCGAAGCCGGACGTGCCGTCGGTCGGGTTCGAGAGCCGCGTCCAGGCCGCGTTGTTCGACGCCGTCAGCGTCGCCGCGGGCTGGCTCGCGTCGTCGATCCGGTAGACCTGCGCGCCGGTCGGTGCGGGTGCGCCGCCGCTTGCATCGGAGAGGTAGATCCTCGTCAGGCCGTTCTTCACGACCGGTGCGAACGAGTAGCGGCCGCGGTTCCCGCTGAAGATCGTCTCCCAGCTGTTGGTCGCCCCGCCGGTCGTCGAGCGCAGGAGGCCTGTCGAGGCCTGGGCCGCGTAGACGACGCTCGCGTTGCGCGGGTCGAACTTGACCTCGTTGTACGAGCCGGTGCGGCTGAGGTCGAAGGTCGCGCCGCCGTTGGTCGAGTTGTAGAGGCCGGTCGCCGGCAACCCCGGGATGGTCGAGCTGCCGCCGACGTTCGAGCCGAGCCCGTGCGTGCCGGAGCGCGTCGCGATCAGGATGTGGCTCGGGTTGGTCGGATCGATCGCGACCCACGCGATCGCGCGGTTGTTGGCGGCCGCGAACGAGCCCGGCACGAGCGACCAGTGCGAGCCCCCGTCCGTCGTCTTGTAGAGGCCCAGGCCGGCTTCGCTGTCACCGCTCGAATTGGCCTCGCCGGTGCCGACGTAGATCGTCTTGCCCGTCGCGTCGCTCGGGTCGATCGTGATCGACCCGATCGCGTTCGTCGGGATGCCGTCGGAGATGTGCTTCCAGCTCGGCTTCGGCGCGAGCGCGTTCGTCGAGCGCCAGACACCGCCGCCTGCCGCCGCGACGTAGAGCGTGCACTCCTGCGGCTTGCACTTCGGGTCGACGGTCAGCGCCGTGACCCGGCCCGACCACTGCGTGCCCTTGAGGAAGGCCTGCGTGCCGAGCCGGTCGACGTTCAGCGTGTCGGGCCCGAGAGCGTCCCACTTCGGGGCAACGCCGGAGTTACCCCGGCTGTTCAGGGCGTTGTTCGCCGCGATCGACCCCTGGATCTGGTCGATCGAGATGTCTTCCAGCGGGAATGCGCGCGCGGAGTAAGCCTCCGCCGCCGCTCCGCCGGAGTCGTCGCGCCCGCCGCCTTCCAGCGCCGCGAGGTGTTGTAGCGCTCCTCCCGCCGTCGACTTCGATGCGTGCGTCGATCCGCGCGCCAGCACGACCGCCAGCGCGACGGCGAAGGCCGCGATTGCCAGAACAGCGACTAAGCGCCGCGAAACCATGTGGATCCCCCTTTGGTTTGTCCGGTTGCGAGTCCTATATCTCGCAGGCGCGATCACAAGTCAAGCGAGAAGACCGCTACGAACGGAGAAACGCGAGCACCGCCAGCACGCGCCGGTGGTCCTCGGCAGTCGCCGGAAGCCGGAGCTTCCCGAAGATGCTGGTGACGTGCTTCTCGACCGCCCGCTCGGTCACGACCAGCTTCTGCGCGATCGACTGGTTCGAGCGACCCTCCGCCATCAGCTCCAGCACCTCCCGCTCGCGCGGGGTCAGCGTCTCGAGCGGGTCGTCGCTGCGGCGCCGGCCCACAAGCTGCGTGACGATGGCGGGATCGAGCGCCGACCCTCCCTCGGCCACGCGCCGGACGGAGCTCCGGAACTCGTCCACGTCGGGGATCCGGTCCTTGAGCAGGTAGCCCACCCCCTCGGCGTCGTCTGCGATCAGCTCCATCGCGTACGACGGCTCGACGTACTGGGAGAGAACGAGCACGCCGACCTCCGGATGCTGCTCGCGGATCTGCTTCGCGGCGACGAGACCCTCGTCGGTGTGGTTCGGCGGCATGCGGATATCGACGATCGCGACGTGGGGCTTGTAGCTGCGAACCTTGAGCAGCAGGTCGTCCGCCGTCGAGGACTTGCCGACGATCTCGAACCCCGCTCCCTCGAGCAGGCTCGCGATGCCTTCGCGCATCAGCACGGAGTCCTCGGCGATGACGACCCGGAGCGGCTCGCCGTCGGTCATGCGCAGAGGTCCGCGATCCGCTGTGCCGAGAGCTCGTCCTTCGGCACGAAGCCGCGCGCGCCGCTCTGGCGAACCTGAGGCCCGAAATCCGACTCGTCGCGGGTCGAGGTCAGAACTACCGCGGGGCCGCCCTCGCCCGTGAGCTGCTCCGCGACCTCGAGCCCGTCGAGATCGGGCAGCTGGACGTCGAGCAGCACCACGTCGGGCTCGAGCTCGCGCGCCGCGGCAAGCGCCGCGCGGCCGTCCTCCGCCTCGCCGACGACGTCGAAGCCTTCGGACTCCAGCAGCCTCCTGGCGATCCCGCGGAAGCGCTGGTCGTCGTCCACAATGAGGATGCTGGCCACGCTGGCATCGTCGCAGACGCCTTCCAGCGGGGCGGTACGGGTAGCCACACTCTTTGGCAAGCCGCGAGTGGCGAGTCCGTAGGCTCGCCACTCGCATCTAACTCAGCGTCCTCGAGGGTTAGAGCAGCGCGAGGACGAAACCGCAGTCGCGCATGGTGTTGGTCGTGTCGATCACATAGACCTCGAAGTGGCCCGGGCCAAGTGGCTCGAGCTCCACAGGACCGATGTAGGGCGACGTCTCCATGGAACCGAGACCAAGGGCACTCGGATTGCCATTGAACTTGACCTCGTAGTGTCCGACGCCGTCCCTCTTCACCTCGATCGTTCCGGCGCCGCAGTTGTACGGAGAGCTGACCTTCGCCGGATCGGTTGTGAAGGTGCTCGGGAAGCTGGCGCTGCCGTGAATGAAGACGTAGCCCTTGATCGAGCCCGTGGCGCACTTCTTCAGGTAGGCGCTCGCCGCGATGCCTCCCAGCTGGGCTGCGTTGGTCGCGTTGGCTGCGTTGGTCGCGCTCGTCGCCGAGGTCGAGCTCGTCGCGTGAGTCGCGTTCTGAGCGCTGTCGGCGCTTGCGGAGGAAGGGACCTTGGCGAGCGTCGACTCCAGCACGTCCGCGCCGGTGAGCGAGTTGTTCTTGACCTTCGGGGTCGTCACGGCATTCTTCTTGATCTGTGCTGAGCCGACCGAGTTGATGGGCAGGACGAGCCTGCCCGCCGCCTGGCCGATGGGTGTCGCGGCCAGGACGGCGACCGCGAGCGCGGTGATTGCAAGGATCGTCGGAGTCTTCGAGCCTGACATTGAGTGTCTCCCTTGGTCGTGTGGACGTCGTCTGGATTCAGTTCGCGCGGACGAGCAGCTCGAGTCCGCGCTGGTCCCAGCGGGCGGGGAACGGGATCGCCGGGCTGGGCGGCGGCTGGATCCCCAGCGGGGTCAGACACGGCTTCGTTGCGGCGTTCGGGGTCTTGGTGAACATCTGGCTCTCCTCAGGGTCAATTGGGTCGTCCTGACCGTCGCAGCCACGGGGCCGCGGAGGAATGTGGCCACCCCGTGTCTCGTGGTACGGCTGCCCGTACGACGAAGGGCCGCTCGAGGCGGCCCTTCGTCTTGCGCCGGTCGGGGCGGCTAGGGGCAGATGGACGTGCGGGTGACGGTGTTCGAGGTCACGGGGATGCCCGGCATGGTCGGCGTGCTCAGCGAGTCGGCCGAGATGCCGGTCGCCGTCGCCGACCAGACGTTCCCGGCGACGCACGGCGCCTCGAACGTTCCGAACGGCGAGCCGCTGACGATGCCGCTCGGCGGGACGACGAGCGCCTCGAACTTGACCTCGGTCCCGTTCTTCAGCAGCGGGGTCGTGGCGAACGTCGTCGGCGCGAGGCCGAAGCCTCTCGTGCTCACCGAGAGGCCGTCGAACGGCTGGTTGGCGGACGGCTCGACCGTCAGGCCGGCAAGGGCGTAGATGGCGTCGCCGTGCGCGGCGGAGCTCACACAGGCGCCCTCGTTCGAGAACTGCGCGCCCGACGCGTCCATCAGCGCCGGCCAGTCCTGACACAGCTTGGCGTTGTCCGAGTTCCCGCCGTTGGCGGCGAGCGCGCCGCCGGCGAAGACGGCGAGTGCCGCGATCAGGGCGAGCGCGAGCAGCGATTTCTTGGGTGACAGCATGGGGTCTCTCTCCTTGGGTTGTGATTCGGGTCTAGGCGGCCTCGGCGTGTGCCGCAGCCTCCGCTTCCTCCGCGCCTTCGAGCATCGCCGTGGCGACGAGCCCGAGCGCGGCTGCCCACGCCGCTTCGACCTGAGGCGTCCAGGCCTCGCCGGCGATGTCGGCCATCGAGGCGAGCAGCACCTCGGCGACCACCGGGTAGTGCTCGGGGCGGGCGCCGTAGGCGACGTGGCGCGCGCCGAGCTGGCGGAGCTTCGGTGCGATCGAGTCGAGGTCCCGCAGCGACTTGCGCAGCAGGACGAGCGTTGCGAGAAGCATCGCCTTCTGCTTGCGGAGGTCGGTGCGGGCGAACAGCGGCTCGACTGCGGGAGCCGCCTCGAACAGGCGGGTGTAAAAGGTGTCGACGAGCTCCTCACCGCGTGGTGCGACCAGGTCGAAGCTCGTTTCCAGGGTTTCGAGATCGAGTGTCATCGCGTTCCTCCTTCGCTCGTGGGAAGAGGGTCGCAGCGACACGCGGCGGCCGGAATCGAGCCAGCAGGTGTCTCGTGGTTCGGTTGTCCCTAGTGCGGAGGGCTTGACGAAACAGTGACGAGGCCCTCGGGACGCGCTGCTCGCCCCGATGCTGCGTCCTCAGTCGCGCCCGTAGCCTCCGGCTACGAACGCTCCCTGCGTCCTTGCCTCGGAACGATCAGCGCACCCCGACGGCGTGCACCGTCTCGTCAATCCCTCCTAGGTCAGCGGGATCTCTGCGCGCAGGCGCGTGCCGCTCTCGGCGGAGCTGTCGACTTCCAGCCGGCCGTCGAGCGCCTCGACCCGGTCCGCGAGCCCGCGGAGGCCGGTGCCCTTGGTCGCGTCCGCACCGCCGACGCCGTCGTCGCTGATCTCGACGACCACGCGGCCGTCGGTCGGGGCCACCGAGAGAGTGGCCCTCGAGGCGTTCGCGTACCTGGCGACGTTGACCAGCGCCTCGCTGACGACGTAGTAGACCGCGGCCTCGATCGCCTCGGGAAGCCGTTCTCCGGGGAGCGCCTCGACCTCGACCGGGAACGGCGCGCGCGCGACCACGCCCTCGAGGGCCGGCCCGAGGCCGCGCTCGGTGAGGACGGCAGGGTGGATTCCGCGCGCCAGCTCGCGCAGCTCCTGGAGCGCCAGGGTGAGCTCCTCGCCCGCACGCTCCAGCAGCTCCAGCCCGTCGCCGTCCACCTCGGGCAGCTGCTCGCGCGCGAGCCGCAGGGTCAGGGCGAGCGAGACCAGCCGCTGCTGGGCGCCGTCGTGGAGGTTGCGCTCGAGCCGGCGCCGCTCGGCGTCCTGCGCCTCGACCAGCCGCACGCGGGACGCGCGAAGCTCCTCCTCAGCCCGCTTCCGCTCGGTGATGTCCCGCACGTAGCCGCTGAACACGGGCGGCCCGTCGAGGCGGATCCTCGTGATCGTGAGCTCCACCGGGAACTCGCTCCCGTCGGCGCGGACGCCGGTCAGCTCGAGCCGCCGGCCGAGAATGCGGGCCTGCTCGGTCTCGAGGTAGCGCGCGAACCCGGCCCGGTGCTGGTCTCGGAGATGCTGCGGGACGATCAGCTCGGCCATCTCGCGCCCGATCACCTCCTCGGCGCGGTACCCGAACGTCTCCTCGGCCGCCGGGTTGAACTCGAGCACCCGACCGCGGTCGTCGATCGTGATGATGCAGTCGAGCGCCGCCTCCAGGATCGCGGTGTGGCGCGCCTCGCGTTCGCGAATCGCCTCCTCCGCCCGGCTCCGCTCGACGAACTGCCCGATCTGGCTGCCGAGGCTCTCGGACGAGGCCAGCAGCTCCTCATCGGGCTCGTGCGGGTCGTCGGCCAGGAACTCGATCGCCCCCACGACGCCGCGCGCAGTCCGGATCGGAAAGCAGAACCCCGAGCGCAGCCCGGAGTCGACGGCGGCCTGGACGCGCGGGAAGTTCCGGTCGTCAGGGACGTCGCTGATCCAGGCGGGCGCCCCCGTCGACCAGACGCGGCCCGGCAGCCCGTACCCGGGGGCCAACGACAGCCCGCGGCTGAACTCCGCGAACGCCGCCAGCCGCTCCTCGGCGCACCACGTCTCGACGCAGCGCACGAACGCGGCCTGCGCGGGCTCCTCCTCCCACACGGCGCCGTATTGCCACCCGAGGGCGGTCGCGATCGACTCGAGCAGCTTCGGGTAGGCCTCCGAGACGGCCTCGTTCTCGACGAGGATGAGAGCGACCTCGTGCTCGAGCGCGAGGAACTTCTCGCCCGCTCGAGGCGCGTCGTTCGCCGCGATCGGAGTTTCCTCGTCGATCAGGCAAGCCTACGCCCGCACCAGCGGCGCGAGAAGGGCGCCGTACCTGCGTGGCGATCGGCCCTACGAGCCAGGGGCAGCCTCTTCCTCCTCCGTAGCCAGGAAGACGTTCGGCGCGACGTTCGCGCCCGTGTCGAGCTTGACCAGCTCGGCGAGCGTGTGGCGGTACGTGATCCCGTACGTGCGCGCGATCACGCTCAGGAGCGGGTCGTTCGCGTAGTAGAAGCGGTCGCCGTCGCGCAGGGCCTGGAACTGCCGCTTCCAGATCGCGAGCTGCAGCGACCCGAACTCCGTTCCGGCGAGATGCGGCTCGGAGACCATGCCGGTGAACGCGTCGACCCGGTCCACCGACCCGTAGATCGCCTTCAGCCGGGCCGCCAGCGCGGTGCGGCGGACGCCGGCGACGGCGTCCTCGCCGGCCTCCTCGCTGCCCGGCTCGAGCGGGTTGCCCTCGTCGTCCTGGAGCTGAACGAAGTCGAGGATGTCGGGATCGTCGATCAGGCCTGCGCGGCGGATGGCCGGGTCGCGCGGGAAGCGCTCGGTCGACTCGCCCGTGAGCTCGGCGAAGGAGCGCACCGGAGCCAGGCCGTAGGCCTGCCGCAGCTGGTTGTAGTAGGGCATCCCGTGGTCGCGCCCGCGCTCGACGTCGTCGGCGCCGAGGTCGGCGACGCCCACGAAGCAGCCCTCGCTGATGACCGGGGCACCGCACACGCTCGGGTCGGGAATCCCGGGCTTCGGCACCTGGAAGAGCACGCTGCGGAGCGAATTGTCGATCTGCTCGTCGTTCTTGTACTGGCGCTCCGCAAGGCTCTCGAGGATCGGCGCCTCACCGACCTGTTCGAGCAGGTCGGGGTTCCCGAACGCGGCGACCAGCGGGATCACGAGCATGACGCTGCCGTCGGCGTTCCGCTCGACCCTGATCCCCTCGGCGGGGAAGGCCCGCGACAGCTGGTCCTCCGTGTACGTCCCGGCGGGCACGGTCGGCTCGAACTCGCCGTGGATCATGCTGTGCGCCCGGTAGCCGACGGTCGCGAACTCGTTCTGGAGACCGGGGTTGACGTTCGGGTTGTACCCGCGGTACGCGTCGAGC
>Ga0081455_10001561_pt2 | contig 17713 bp, 14 predicted proteins | sample TabmetS3T2R1_FD_70207 | JGI IMG/M metagenome (GOLD analysis project Ga0081455, IMG submission 70207) | Tabebuia heterophylla rhizosphere microbial communities from the University of Puerto Rico - S3T2R1 | ecosystem: Host-associated > Plants > Roots > Rhizosphere ...
GGCGTACAAACACACGCTGCACCATGGACAAGGCGGCCGGCCCACTGATCCGCACCACACCGATACCGCCAATCCCCAGGGGGGTAGCGATAGCAGCAATGGTGTCGACCTGGTCCATGAGCTATCCCTTACTGGTCACTGCTGTCTTGGTCACGTCCGGGGCATAGGTCCGGTTGATGATCATTTGCTGCGCGATGCTCAACACGTTATTGACCAGCCAGTAAACCACCAGACCTGCCGGCGCTTTGAGAAAGAACATGAGAAACATTAGCGGCATGAACTGCATGATTTTCGCCTGTGTTGGGTCTCCGGTAGTCGGCGTCATTTTCTGCTGGATAAACATGGTAACACCCATAAGCACCGGTGTTATATAGGAAGGATCGTAGACTGACAGGTCACAAATACCCCGGCCAATCCACCACAGCTCGGTATTCCAGCAGATGAACGGCGCATGGCGCAGCTCAATGCTATACAGAAGCGCATTGTAGAAGGCAAAAAATACCGGGATTTGCAGTACCATTGGGAGACAGCCACCCATGGGATTGACTTTGTGCTCGCGGTAGAGCTGCATCATGGCACGATTGAGGGCCTGACGATCGTCCTTGTAGACCACCTGTAGCTCTTTGAGCTTGGGCTGCAGCTTTTGCATGGCTTGCATCGACTTGTAGCTCGTCTGCGTCAAGGGCCAGAAGGCAATCTTGATGAGGATAGTGGCGAGTATGATCGTCACCCCATAATTATGTACCCAGCCGTTGAGCAAACGCAGGAATTGCAACATGGGGCGAGCTAGCGGAGAGAAGAATCCCAGGTCGATGAGCTTGCCGAGTGATGGGTCAGCCGCCTCGAGCAAGGGTTGTGACTTAGGACCAACGTACACGCGCACCGTTTGCTTAGCCTGATTCTGGATCAATGGCGTGCGCAGGCCGATCTCAAGCGTATCTCCCTCCAAGCGCCGTGCCATGACAGCATCACCAGCGGGTTCCCCGGGCATGAGCACAGCGGCAAAATACGTATCAGCCAGGGCAGTCCAGGCTACTTGCCCCTGCTGTAGCTGTGTCTCCCCAGGCTTTTTCGGGGCCTCATCGAGGATTTTCCCACTTATGTAGCTGCGCGGGTGTTCGGCTGTCTGCCCTTGCCTGCCGGCATCATCCGTGTGGCGCAGTAATCCAGGTCCCCACAGCAGGAGCATGGAGCTTCCTGCTGGAGCTTGCAGTCCCTCGACCCATGTGCTGACCTCGAAGGTGTAGTTCGTATGGTGGAAACGATAGAGACGGTGCACAGTGCGACCATTGCCGAGGTCGCCATGAAAAGCCACCGTTCCCTCAGGCTGAGTCGTGGAGAGGGTCAGCTCGGTTTGCGATGGCGTAAAGACGACCTGCCCAAGCGATGTGACGCGCTGTTCCATGGAGAGTTCAGCGTTCAAAGGGAGCGTAGTCGACCCTGGAACTGGCGCGATTTCGATGGGCGGGGCTCCTTTAGCCAACGTCGTGCGGTAGGCCTGGAGTTGCACAGCTCGCACGCTGGCGCCCTGGCTGGTGAGCGTAAAGCGTGCGACCCCCGTATCAACGGTCACGAACACTTCCTGGATAGCAGGAGCGCTTGGCGGACGTTCTGGTGTCGGCGTAGTGGAACTCACTGCTCCCGGGCTGAGCGGGGCTGTCGACTGGGGAGTTCCAACACCAGCAGGTGGCGTGCTCGGACTCAGAGTGGGCTCAGATACTTCAGAGGGCGGTGGAGGCGGTGCTGGGGCGAAGAAAATAGACCAGAGCACGACAACTACTAACGACAGAACAATAGCCAGAACGGCTCGCTTCTCCATATTACCTTCGTCCTATTGGGGAGCCGTCACCGGCAGGGGTAGGAAGATCTACTCCACCGCGTGACAGAGGATGACAACGGAGCAGGCGCCAGAGCGCCTTCCCGAGACCACGCACTGGACCATAGAACGCTATAGCCTGCAGGGCGTATTCCGAACACGTCGGATAGAAACGGCAACTCGGCGGGAAAAGGGGTGACACACAACGCTGATAGCCTCGCAGCAGCGTCCTCAATATCCACGTGCAAATCATGGCTCCACTCCCTCGCCTCCTATGGCCTGAGGCGCTGGCGGCGCTGCAGCAGCAGCAGAAACTGCTGCGTATAGAGGGCCAATGACGCGCCAGCCGCCTCACGACGCGCCACACAGACCAGGTCACATGAGGAGAGGAGGGACGCCTTGTGTCGCCGGAACATTTCCCGCAGATAGCGTTTGATGCGATTACGCACCACCGCATTGCCAATGCGTTTAGAGACCGCAATACCCAGACGCGAGTATGGTTCAGAGGTCGGTAACACATAGAGGATAAAGAGAGATCCAACGAGCTTCTCACCCTGCGCGAAGACACGCTGGTATGCAGGCGGACACCGCAAGCGCTCCACGGGACGCAGGCGCTGGTCGCCCATGCGCCGTCTCTCCTCTAGTCATTCCGGCTGGGTCCTACGGTGAGCCGCTGGCGGCCTTTGAGACGCCGCCGCTTCAGAACCTGACGGCCGTCACGGGTGGCCATGCGCGCCCGAAAGCCATGCTTCCGCAATCGCTTCACTCTTTTCGGTTGGTAGGTCCGCTTCATACCATCCACTCCAGTGCCGCCCGGACGGACGCACAAACATCTCAGTATACAGGGACTATGTATGCATTATGTCAGAGTTGGTGAGAGTAACACCTCACCCAATCGCTGTCAAGGGAAGCTCCCGCTCAGCGCAGCCAACCTATTGCCGAAAGCCTAGAATTTTGCTACAATTAGCCACTCTAAAGGGGCGGTAGGGCGGGTGCGGAGAATTCCGCTCAGCGGCGCCTCAGATCTTCTCGGCCCGCAGTTCGATGTGTTCTACATCCTCACGTTGCGCAACCATGGTTCCTCTACACGATGGACTACACGTTTACCAATTTTGTGGTGGGATCGTCAAACCAGTTTGCACATGCCGCGGCACTGGCTGTGGCCAATCTGCCCGCTGAGGCGTATAACCCCCTTATTCTCTATGGCAGTACAGGCTTAGGCAAGACACACCTCCTGCAGGCGGTCGCCCATCGTATTCGTCGGCATCACCCGACATGGCGCGTGGTATACCTGCCGGCGGAGTCTTTTATGCGTGAACTGGTGCAGGCTCTGCATCATGAACGTATGGACGCCTTCCAGGAGCGTTATCGCCAGGCAGATGTCTTGCTCGTCGACGACCTACAGTTTATGGCTGGGAGAGAGCGGACACAAGAGGCGTTTCTGCATACCTTTAACGCCTTATATGAGGCGAAGAAGCAAATCGTGTTGTCGAGTGACAAGCCGCCGCAGGACATTGCCCCGCTCGCAACACGCTTACGTTCGCGTCTCACCGCTGGTCTCATGGCTGACCTGCAGCCGCCTGATCTAGAGACGCGACTGGCCATTCTCGATAGGAAAGCGTTCGCCCACGGCATTGTCCTGTCCCCGCGTGTGGCGATGCTCATCGCCTCACGCGTGCGTACGAACGTCAGCGAATTAGAGCAATGTTTAGCCCGCATCGCGACCTATGCCTCGCTGCACACCCAGAACATTGATGAGAGCTTGGCTGAGATGGTCCTGCAGCAAGCCTTTGCCGAGCGTGAGCAAGCGGTTACCGCCCCACGTATTCAACAGACCGTTGCGGCGCACTTTGGCCTGAAGATGAGCGAACTCCGGTCCAAGCAGCGGCAGCGAACTCTCGTGTTTCCCAGACAGGTCGCGATGTATCTCTGCCGGGAGCTGACAGATGCCTCACTGCCAGAAATTGGTCGGCACTTTGGCGGCAGGGATCATACTACGGTGCTCCATTCGTGCGCCAAAATTGCCCGCATGGAGGAGACAGATGAGAGCGTGGCACGTCTGCTCTGGCAGCTCAGGCGTACGCTCGCACCCTAGTTGTGGAAAAGTGGAATAAGGTTATTCACAGAGGGTGGGAAACCAAAAACTGTGGAAAAAAAGTTTTCCACAGTGCAAAAACTTTCCACAGGGGAAAAGGGACAGAAATGGAGCATTAACCCGCTTTCCCACATATGCACCGGCGTTACTTGTATTGCTATTTCTGTCATTTTTAACAGGAGTCAGAAATTATGGAGCTGACCACCAGTCAAGATATCCTGGTCCGAGGATTACAGAAAATCCAGGGTATCGTGGAGAGAAAGAACACATTGCCCATTCTCTCCCATTTCCTCCTTACGGCCAAGGGCGATGAAACCATCATCCATGCGACCGACCTGGAACTGGGCTATAAAGGTTATCTGGAGACAACAGTGAACAAACCTGGAACAGCCACGTTACCGGCCCGCAAGACATATGATATCCTACGCGAACTGCCAGCTGGCGGCGAGGTGACACTGACCGTCGAGACTCAGGGGTGGGCGTATATCAAGGCAGGGTCTGCCGAGTTTAAAGTGCCCTGTCTCCCGGCGGAAGAGTATCCAGCCCTCCCGCCTGTCGAAGAGGCAGAGTTTTCCTCGCTAGATAGTGAAGTCCTTGAGGAGATGATTCGCCAAACCATCTTTGCGACCTCCCATGACGAGACGCGCTATACCCTGAGTGGTGTGCTCATGGTCTGTGATAGCAAAGAGATGACCATGGTGGCTACAGACGGCCATCGCCTGGCGCATGCCAGACGTCCGGTGTCGTTTGGGAGAGAACTACGGGTCATTGTGCCCCGGAAGGCGCTTGAGGAAGTCAACCGTTTTGCGGCTGATAGTGAGGAAAAGGCTATGGATGTGGCGCCGTTGCAGAACCATCTGGTGTTCCGGAAGGGCCGCGCCACGTTGGTGACGCGTCTCATCGAAGGGCAGTTTCCAGATTACGAGGGTGTGGTGCCGAAAACCTTCCAACGTCGGGCCACAGTGGAGCATGAGCGTCTCACGCGCGCTCTGCGGCGTGTCTCTCTACTCTCGAACGAAAAAACCAAACCGGTACGCGTTGAGTTCGCCCCTGACCACCTGAAATTGCAGTCGAACACCCCGGAGATGGGCGAGGCTACCGAGGAAATTCCTGCAGAATATCAGGGGGAGACAATGGTGATGGGGTTCAACGCCCGCTATTTGCTTGAAGCGTTGGCCGTGACGACCGATGAGCATGTGGCTCTGGATCTCAACGATCCATTGAGCCCGGGGATTATACGGCCACTCGGTGGTGAACAGTATTTTTTTGTGATTATGCCCATGCGGGTCTAGAGCCGTGTACACACGTGGTGGTGAGGGAACTGATGCGCATCGACCGTTTGACCCTGCGATCCTTCCGGAACTATCGGGATACTACGGTGACGTTCCCCGCGGCGGGAGCCTACATCACCGGTGCGAATGGGAGCGGGAAAACCAATCTCTTGGAGGCGATCTATTTTCTGGCCAACCAGACCTCCTTCCGTACCACCAATCGTGAGGAGTTGCAAGGCTGGGGCGCCTCGCAATGTGTCGTGGATGCGTTAGTGACCGCACCGGAGTTGCAACGGCAAAGCGAACTGGCTATTGCCCTCTCGCCCCGTGGACGCCGTCTCATGGTCAATGGGAAGGAGACCAAAGACATCCAAAAGTTTGCCACCTATGTTGCCGCAGTGGCGTTCCATCCAGGCACACTGAACGTCATTAAAGGCGGACCAGCCGGCAGACGACTGCTGATCGACCGTGGTATTGCCAGCCTGCAGCCAGCTTTCGTGCAAGTGAGCCAGGATTGCCAGCGCCTCTTGAAGCAGCGCAACGCCCTGCTCCGTGGTGCGACGGACAGCAACGCCACTCTTGGGGTATGGACAGAGCGTTTGATCGAAGTCGCGCTGCACATTACACGGGCACGTCAGGAGCACATTACTGTCCTGAATAACACTCTGGCAGAGTTGGTCGAGAGCCTGGGGGCTGATGTTGGCTCCCTCACCTTGGCCTATCGACCGGCGGTGTTGGCACACTGTACGCCGCAGGAATGTGCTGCGCTCCTCATGGCTGCAGCTCCTGAGCCACTGCTCCGTGAGCGTTTTAGCGCTGAGGCGCGCCGTCTGCAACGCGCCGAAGCGGCGCTGGGGCAGACGCTCTTTGGGCCGCAACGCGATGATGTGGCTATTTATTACCGGGGTCGAGAATCTCGCAGCTATGCATCCCAAGGCGAGCAGCGTTTGAGCGCGTTTCTCCTGGTGGCTGCCCTGGCCCTGGCGATCCAGCGCTGCCATGGGCACCGGCCCGTGGTGCTGCTCGACGATGTGGTGTCGGAACTCGACGAACGCAACCGTAAGGTGATTTTTGACTTTCTCCAGGCCCATGCTTTTCAGGTCTTTATTACGGATGTAGAGGAGCGCCTCCTGTATCGCCATCTTGATGCTTTTACGTCTTTCCAGGTCAACCAGGTTAACGGGCAGGCGGAACTACGCCGGACTTCAGTTCCGCAGCGCGCTCTGTGTGATGTCTGCTAACGCAGCAACGAGAGAGACTCTATGAATACCTATGACTCCAGTAGTATCCGCGTGCTTGAAGGCCTCGAAGCCGTACGCAAGCGCCCGGCCATGTATATCGGTGGCACGGGTGTGCAGGGACTGCACCACCTCGTCTATGAAGTCGTGGACAATAGCGTAGATGAGGCCATGGCGGGAGTCTGCACGAACATCCGGGTGACGATCCACTCTGACAATAGCGTGACGGTTGAGGACAATGGGCGCGGCATTCCTGTTGATATCCACCCGACTGAAGGCGTCTCAGCGGCTGAGGTCGTGCTCACGAAGCTTCACGCTGGGGCGAAATTCAGCAAAGACAGCTACAAGGTCTCCGGTGGATTACATGGGGTCGGGGTCTCGGTCGTGAATGCGCTATCAGAATGGCTTGAGGTTGAAATCTACCGCGATGGCCATGTGTATAGACAACGCTACCGGCGTGGCGTACCTGAGATGCCGTTGCAGCAAATCGGGACCACAGAGCGCGTCGGGACCACTGTGACGTTTAAACCCGATGCCGAGATCTTTACGGAGACGATAGAATACAGCTTTGACACGCTGTCGGCACGGCTGCGCGAACTCAGTTTCTTGAACCGTGGCTTGCGTATCGTTATTGAGGATGAACGTGATGGCCGGGCCCACACCTTTCACTACGAAGGTGGTATCGAGTCGTTTGTCGCCTATTTGAATCAAAACAAGACCGTACTCCATCCGCAGCCGATTTACATTAGTGGTGAGCGTGAAGGCATACGTCTCGAGGTCGCCCTACAATACAACGACGGCTATAACGAGGTGCTGCTATCGTTTGTGAACACGATCAATACCGTGGAGGGTGGCACGCACCTCATCGGCTTGAAGAGCGCCTTGACTCGTACGATCAATGCCTATGCCGATGCCAACGGGCTGTTCAAGAATGTCAAAGACTATCCCTCCGGCGATGATGTCCGCGAGGGGTTGACCGGGGTCATTAGTGTCCAGGTTCCTGAGCCCCAGTTTGAGGGGCAGACGAAGGCCAAACTTGGTAACAGCGAGGCCAAAGGTATTGTAGAAGCGATTGTCAACGAGCAGTTGGCAATCTTCCTTGAAGAAAATCCTAATGTGGCGCACAAAGTCGTGGACAAGGCCCTCACTGCGGCACGTGCGCGTGAGGCAGCTCGCAAGGCGCGCGATCTGACCCGGCGCAAGGGCCTGCTCGAAAGCTCTGCTCTGCCTGGAAAACTTGCCGATTGTGCCGAGCGTGATCCGGCCCTGTCAGAGATTTATTTGGTGGAGGGCGACTCTGCAGGAGGCTCGGCCAAGCAGGGGCGTGACCGTAATTTTCAAGCGATCCTCCCCCTACGGGGGAAGATTCTCAATGTCGAGAAAGCACGCCTGGAAAAGATGCTCAGCAGCCAGGAGATCCAGGTACTCATCACAGCTCTCGGGGCTGGTATTGGTCGTGACGATTTTGATATTGAGAAAATCCGCTATCACCGCATCATCATCATGACTGACGCGGATGTGGATGGGTCGCATATCCGTACCCTGCTCCTGACCTTTTTCTTCCGACACATGCGGCCAGTCATTGAGCGTGGCTATCTGCACATTGCGCAGCCGCCCCTCTACAAGGTCAAGCGTGGACAGTCGGAGATGTATCTGAAGAATCAATCGGCCTTTGACGAGCACGTCCTGCACCTCGCCACGGAGAAGCTGCACCTCGTACGTCCGGGAGCCGGCGATGGCATGCACGGAGAGCAGCTTATCGCGTTAACCCGACGCGTACAGATGTTCGAGCAGCTCCTGGGTCGGCTGGCCCGACGCCACCAGGATGTCCGCGTCCTACGCCAGGTAGCGCTCTGTGACTGGCTGGCAGCACCATTACTGCGCGACCAGGAGGAGACGGCGCACCTGCAGCGGACGCTGCAGGAAACGCTGCAGCGCTATAGCGACATTCTCCAGGAGGCGCGTCTCGAGTGGGATGAGGACCACCACTGTTACCGCATCGTTGTCGTCACACGAGGAAACACGACTACCTTCACAACGGTCGTGGACTATGCCTTGCTGGCCTCGCAAGAGATGCGTGACCTTCGGACGTTGGTGCGACAATTCGAGGAGTTAGGCACAGCGCCGTACATCTTGCGTAACGGCGAGGTCGAACATGTTGCCAGTGACTTTCCAGAACTGCTGCAGGCGGTGAACGCGGCGGGTACTAAAGACTTGAACATTCAGCGTTACAAGGGGCTTGGCGAGATGAACCCCTCGCAGCTCTGGGAAACCACCATGGATCCGACGCGGCGCACACTGCTGCAGGTGACTATTGAGGATGCCGTCGAAGCCGACTACATCTTTACGACCCTCATGGGGGATCAGGTAGATCCACGCAAGGCTTTTATTGAGCAGCACGCCAAGGAAGTGGCGCATCTGGATGTCTAACAACGCTCGACCATGGACGCTAAGCTCTTCTTTTGTATTTTTGACACCTAAGGTCAGAGGGGACGATGGCTATCCAACAAGAACACCCTGTTCCTATCGATATTAGTGATGAACTGCGTACGTCCTTCATGGACTACGCGATGTCAGTCATTATCAGCCGCGCTCTGCCCGATGTCCGAGACGGCTTGAAACCCGTGCATCGTCGTATTTTGGTGACGTTGCGGGACCTCAACCTTACGGCCACACGGGCTTACCGCAAATGTGCCAAGATTGCCGGCGATGTCAGCGGCAACTATCATCCCCATGGTGAAGGAGTAGTATATCCTTCTCTGGTGCGTATGGCGCAGGATTTCTCGCTACGCTATCCACTCGTTGACGGGCAAGGGAATTTTGGATCAATCGACGGCGATCCACCTGCCGCAATGCGTTACACCGAGGCGCGTATGACCCGCATCGGTGAAGAAATGCTACGCGATATCACCAAGAACACCGTCGATTACGCACCGAACTATGACGGCACGCGTGATGAACCCATCGTGCTGCCTTCGGCGATCCCGAACCTGCTGGTCAACGGTTCGTCGGGGATTGCGGTCGGCATGGCCACGAATATCCCGCCGCATAACCTGGCGGAGGTGGTGGATGCACTGGTATTGCAGCTTGAAAGGCCCGAATGCACGCTGCAGGAACTTATACAGTGCCTCCCTGGGCCAGACTTTCCCACCGGTGGGACGATCCATGGGCGCCGGGGCATCTGGGACGCGTATCGCACTGGAAGAGGGTTTCTGCAATTACGGGCGCGGTGTACCCTCGAAGAGGCGAAGCGCCAGGACCGCGAGAGTATCATCATTACGGAAATCCCCTACCAGGTGAACAAAACCAAACTCCTGGAGCGCATTGCGGAGATGGTGCGAGCGAAGAAGATTGAAGGCGTGGCTGATCTGCGGGATGAGTCAGACCGCGAGGGCATGCGTATTGTGCTTGATTTGAAGCGCGATGCTATGCCGCAGGTGGTAATGAACCAGTTGTATGCTAATACGCAGTTGCAGTCAACGTTCGGAGTTATCATGCTGGCCCTGGTGGATAATGAGCCGCGTGTCCTGCCCCTGAAAGACCTGCTCATTTACTTTCTCGAACACCGTCGTGAGGTGGTCATACGCCGGACGCATTACGACCTCGAACGCGCGCAGGAACGGGAACATATCCTGGCCGGGCTGATGGTGGCGCTCGATCATCTTGACATGGTGATTCAGCTCATTCGTGGTGCGGCTTCGCCTGCAGAGGCACGCCAGGAACTCATGACGCGGCTGGCGCTCTCTGAGACACAGGCGCAGGCGATCCTGGACTTGCGCCTGCAGCGTTTAACCGGGCTAGAGCGCGACAAGATTCTGCAGGAGCACACCGAGCTGCTGGAGACCATCCAAGAATACCAGGCTATTCTGGGCAGCGAGGTACGCATCCAGGCGATCATCAAGGACGAACTACTGGCCTTGAAAGAACAGTACGGCGATGCGCGGCGCACGGAGATTGTTGAGGCCGAAGAAGAGATCGATGTTGAGGATCTGATAGCCGAAGAAGATATGGTGGTGACGAAGAGTCATGGCGGGTATATCAAGCGCCAGCCGATTAGCCTCTATCAGAGCCAGCGACGTGGAGGCAAAGGCAAACTGGCGATGCAGACCAACGAAGAGGATTTTGTCGAACAGCTCTTTGTGGCCTCGACGCATGACTATCTTCTCTTCTTCACCAATATCGGCAAGGTACACTGGTTGAAAGTCTACGAGATCCCACAGGCGGGCCGTGCCGCCAAGGGGCGGGCGGTTGTCAACTTGCTACAACTGCAGCCTGGAGAAAAGATCTCTACCGTTGTACCGATTCGACGTTTTGAAGTAGATCGCTATCTGATCATGGCGACGAAGAACGGCATCGTCAAAAAGACCGAGCTTACGGCCTACGGCAACCCACGCCAGGGAGGCATTATTGCCCTGACGCTCGACGACGGTGATGAACTTATTAGCGTGGGGGTAACGCACGGGGACCAGGATATCTTCCTCGGCACACGTCAGGGCTACGCCCTGCGATGCAACGAGGCGGACGTGCGTCCCATTGGACGGACAGCCCGTGGCGTCATTGGTATCCGTCTCGAAGAGGGTGATGAGGTCATCGGCATGGAAGTATTAAGTTCTGGTTCGAGTATTCTCACGGTGTCTGAGAGCGGCTACGGCAAGCGCACCAGTGAGACCGAGTATCGCGTCCAGGGCCGGGGCGGTAAGGGTCTCATTAATTTAAATGTCACGCCGAAGACCGGGTTTGTAGTCAGTATTCTGCAGGTGTTTGACGACGACGATATTATGGTCATGAGCGATCAGGGGAACCTGGTGCGCCTGCAGGTGGCGGACATCCGGCGCATTGGTCGCAATACCCAGGGGGTCAGACTCATCAATTTGGCCCCTGAGCAGCGCCTCGTTGGAGTGGTCCGTATTGCCGAAGACAATGCACGTCCGGCGGCGGATGCCTCGTCTGAAGCGGTGGTGCTTGACACTGACGATGAGGAAATTGTAGCGGAAGAGCCGGAGATGGGTAACGAACTCGAAGACACTCCAGATGAAGAAAGTTCCAATTAAGGAGTTGACGACACGCGAGCGATCCAATACCATTTTAGCATTACATAGGTATAGTGGCCCGGGAGAGATGCCCGAGCGGTCGAAGGGGGCGGTCTTGAAAACCGCAGCACGCAAGTGCCGGGGGTTCGAATCCCTCTCTCTCCGCTGTCTGTGCAGGTGCCCGGCCCATGTTTCTTCGTGACTCTCGGAGAGGTGGCCGAGCGGCTGAAGGCAACCGCCTGCTAAGCGGTTTAGCGCCCAAAAGTGCTACGAGGGTTCGAATCCCTCCCTCTCCGCTGCCTGTATGATATGCATGCGCCGATAGCTCAACTGGATAGAGCGCCAGACTACGGATCTGGAGGCTGGGGGTTCAACTCCTCCTCGGCGCGCTATATGGCAAGGGCACCTGTGGCAAGGTGCCCTTGTGTTTTTCAGGACGTTTCCAAGCATGGCTGACGTACCGGTCGTGCATGAGTTCTTCATGCGGGAGGCGTTACAGGAAGCCCGCCTGGCCCTGCAGAGTGCTGAAGTGCCGGTTGGGGCTGTGGTCGTCGTAGACGGTATCATCGTTGGGCGTGGCCACAACCAGCGACAGATATTGCCTGATCCCACGGCGCATGCTGAGGTGCTGGCCCTGCGGCAGGCAGCTCAACACCTCGGGCATTGGCAGCTTACTGCAGCGACCTTGTACGTGACGCTCGAACCTTGTATCATGTGCTTAGGCGCGGCAGTGTTGAGTCGGATACGCTGCTTGGTCTTTGGGTGCAAGGACCCAAAAGCAGGGGCGTGTGGTTCACAGTTTGACATCTTGGGCATGCGGCGGCTCAATCACACCTTTGCAGTTGTGGGTGGTGTGTGTGAAGATGAAGCCAGCGCCTTGCTCATAGGGTTCTTTCAAGCATTACGGCGGAGAGGTGGCCGAGTGGTTGAAGGCGGTTGATTCGAAATCAACTGTGCCCTTGTGGTACCGGGGGTTCGAATCCCTCCCTCTCCGTCATCCCATGGTCCGCCCGTATGGAGAGGTGCGAGAGCGGTCGAATCGGCGCGCCTGGAGAGCGCGTGGGCGCCAAAAGTGTCCCGTGGGTTCGAATCCCACCCTCTCCGCTCAAGCAGGTGGCGTGGTGCGTGCTGGTGTCATGGACAAAAGGTGGTCGTGCTAGGTGGGGAGGTAGCGGTGCCCTGTAACCCGCAAGCCGCTATAGCGGGGCTGAATTCCCATTGCTAAGGCCTCACCAGGCTGAGTTACCCCCTTAAGGAAAGCGTTGATGGTTGGGTCCTGTGCAGCGGGGTGTTGTGAACCCGGTCAGATCCGGAAGGAAGCAGCCGTAAGCAAATGTCCCCGGGTGCCGCAGGAGTGCCTGATCTGAGCTGGAACTAGGGTGTGGGGCTTTACCCTGGCAGGTCGAAGCTGGGTGCACGATCATTTTTTGCCTCACCAGTATAGGTGGTTGCAGGGGAGGCGTATGGGGTACCAGGTTACAGCACGCAAATGGCGCCCCCAGACGTTTGATGACGTGGTCGAGCAACGGCATGTCACCCGTACTCTCCGCAATGCCATCCGCCTTGGTCGTATTGCCCATGCCTATCTGTTCGCTGGCACGCGCGGGGTGGGCAAAACTACGATGGCGCGTGTACTTGCCAAAGCGCTGAATTGTGAACAAGGTCCGACCGAGCATCCCTGCAATACGTGTGAGTCCTGTCTCGAAATTACCCAGGGTACGTCGCTGGACATTGTCGAGATTGACGGGGCCTCGAATCGTGGCATCGACGAGATCCGTGATCTGCGCGAGCGCTTGCGCTATTTGCCGACCCGTGGCCGCTACAAAGTATACATCCTCGACGAAGTGCACATGTTGACCAAAGAGGCGTTTAACGCCCTGCTTAAAACGCTCGAGGAACCGCCGGCGCATGTCGTTTTTGTGTTTGCTACGACTGAGATCGAACGTATTCCCTATACCATTGTGTCGCGTTGTCAGCGGTTTGAGTTCAAGCGCGTGTCGTTGACTGGCCTCATAGAACAACTCGAGCACATTACGCAGAGCGAGGGTATACACATCTCACGCACCTGCCTGATGCGCATTGCCAAAGCGGCAGAGGGCAGTATGCGCGATGCTCAGAGCCTACTTGATCAAGTCGTGGCCTACTGTGGGATGGAGGTGCGGGACGAGGATGTCGATCAGATTCTGGGCTATGTAGGCATTGAAATGCTGGCACAGTGTCTGCGTGCCCTCTGCCAACAAGATGCGGCGATGGCATTGCACACCATGACTTTGCTGCAGTCCGAGGGGCACGAAGCCACAGGGATTGCCCGTGCGTTGCTTGAAGGTCTGCGGCATCTGATTGTCCTGAAGACTGTTCCCAACCCTGAGGAACTCATTCCCCTGTCTGAAACTGATATCGAGACCTTGCGTGCGGTGGCAGTACTGGCCAGTGTTGAGGAAATTTACGGGCAGTTTCATGTCCTCTCAGCCGCCGAGCAGACCTTGCGCCATGCCAGTAATGCGTTCCTGGGTCTTGAGATGACTCTCGTACGGATGGCATGTATTGGTCGTGTGCAGCCCTTGCAGACGATTTTAGAGCATCTCCAGCATCTCGATACCGGCCTCCCGGCCGTACCCGTGCCAGCCGCGGCTGCGGAGGAGAGACCCGCCGCAGTGCCTGCTCGCCCAGTACGCAATGGGCTGGCGGAGCATACGCAGACGTCGGCGAGGAGCACAGGGGCGGCTGAAGCGGCTGCCCCAGCACCTGTCTCTGACATGCCTCTATCTGAGGGGCCACAGAGTGCAGTGCTCAACACTGCAGAAGGTCTGTGGGAGGCCTTGCAGCAACGTGTCACAGAGCGGCGACCCCCGCTTGGAGGACACATGCAGCATGGTCGTCCCCTGAGCCTTGATGAGCATAAACTTGTCATTGGCTTTGCCAACAAATTTTCCCTGGAGTATCTCCGGGATCCAGAAAACCTCGTCGTGCTCCGCGACGTAGCGCAGACGTTACTCGAACGATCTTTCAACATTGTCCTCGAACCGAGTGATGTTGGAGCAGCAGAAATCACTGGCACACCAGAGACTCGGGCCACCGCCGAGCAACAGGCCAGTGCTCTGGAGGAGGTACAGCGCCAGAAGAACGAGCTGAAACAGGCGGTGATCGATATTTTTGGTGCCACACCTATTTAAGGAGATGATCGTGAGAGGTGGAATGGGCAATTTAATGAAGCAAGCTCAACAGATGCAGCAGAAAATGATGAAGCTGCAGGAAGAGATTGCGAAAAAGACGCTCGATGCCTCTGTCGGTGGTGGTATGGTCACTGTGACAGTAAATGGTAAGAGCGAAGTGCTTCGCATCAAAATTGAGCCGCAGGTCGTCGACCCCAATGATGTTGAAATGCTGGAAGACCTCATCGTTGCCGGGGTAAACGAGGCACTGCGGAAAGCGCAGGAGATGATGGCTGAAGAGATGAGCAAGCTCACGGGTGGTTTGAAAATACCAGGCCTGTCCCTGTAGGCCGCGAAATGAGGCCTCGTTAACATGTTTCGACCACGTGCACTCGATAATCTCGTTGAGGAACTCTGCCGCTTGCCTGGCATTGGAGAGAAAACGGCGCAACGCCTCGCCTTTTTTATCTTGCGTACGCCCAAGGTACGCGCCGAGCGGCTGGCGCACGCGCTTGTGGAAGTGAAGGAAAAGATTATCTTTTGTTCGGAGTGTAGCGGTATTACCGAAATAGATCCGTGTGCCATTTGCACTGATCCGTCGCGCGATCGTGGTCTCATCTGTGTCGTGGAAGATCCGAGCGATGTGTTCCTCATTGAGCGCACTGCGATCTACAAAGGGCTGTATCACGTCCTTATGGGAGCCCTTTCACCCCTTGATGGTATTGGCCCGGAGCAATTGAAAATCGATGCGCTCCTGAAACGTGTGGCCGAGGGGAATGTGCGGGAGATTATCTGCGCCACCAATCCCAATATGGAGGGTGATGCCACGGTCCTCTATCTGGCAAAACTCATGAAACCCCGTGGCGTGCGCCTTACCCGCCTGGCGCATGGTCTGCCTGTGGGCGGGCATCTCGAATATGCGGATGAGGTGACGCTGAGCCGGTCATTGGAAGGGCGACGGGATTTGTAATCCTGACGGCGCTGTCCCGCCTTATAGCATAGCAATATCATGCTGGTCGAACGTCAGCTTGATTCGTTCGAGTACACTGCCACGCACGGCTTCATAATCTGAGGTCTTGCTCCACGCCCGCAGCGCAAACTGCAGGCTATTTTTACTCAACTCTGCGACCGTGACACAGGGGGCTGGCGTAGCCAGCAGTCCAGGTTCTTTAAGCAGAATATCAGTCAGAAGCTGGCGTACTTGCTCAAGATCCTGGGTGTACGCGACTCCCACTGTCAGGTCAATACGTCGAATGTCATTGGCCGAATAGTTGGTGATTTTGCCCTTCGTAATAAGATCGTTTGGCACCACGATACGGAGGTTGTCGGCAGTGTGTAAGACCGTCGTGAAGATCTGAATGTCCTGGACTGTACCTGTAGCGCCACCCACTTCGACGAGATCACCTACCCGGAAAGGTCTGAACACGATAATTAACACTCCTGCAGCAAAATTGCTCAGCGAGCCTTGGAGTGCCAGGCCAATGGCGAGACCAGCGGCTCCGAGCAGCGTAATCAGTGAGGCGGTCTCAATACCCAGCCGACTCAGAATGACAATGGTGAAGAATATGAACAGGGCATAACGACTCACGTGCACGACGAAGGTTGTCAGGGTGGGCTCGACATGCGCTCTGGTCATCGCGCCTCTTAGGAGGCGGGGTAGGCGGTGCGTCAGCCAATATCCCACAAAGCCCAGGCCAATGGCCGGCAGCACATCGTGTATGCCATGCGTGACCAGATAGTCGAAGAGTTGGTGCAGGAGGTCGACGAAGCTCATGGGTGTTGCTCCATTAAGCCACCACACCGGCCTCCTGCAGATGCGAGAGGTCTGCCTGTGAGTGGCGTGCATCTCTCAACAGCACGCCCATAGCTTAGCACAAATGGTATAGGGCACCACTTCCAGAGTGGCCCGGGGATGAGCCGGCGCACCATGTCCGCGCAGTCGGTAGGCTCGGAAGCGTTAGCTCTGTTGACCTCCTGGCTTATCCCTCCACCGCCCGACTCGCGAGTCCGCGTACCAGGGCGTCTTCTTCGATGTAGACGCGGGGGATGGTGATGACCACCTGCTTGCTGCAGTACTGGCACGTGACGACTATCTCGCCCGTACCCGTGGCATCGGGCCGTGTCAGTGGGAAACGTACGTGAAACGGTTTCTGGCAATCGACGTGGGAGCACGTCACTTTGAAGGTTTTCAACGGTTCGCTCATAGGGCGTCTCACTTCACCAGGGGATAGACGGCAGCCATAATGCCCAGAATGAATAACCAGGCGCCTACCTGCAGCCAGCGGTATTTTCGCATGCGGACCTGGAGCACAGCGGCTTTCCATGACGCTGGCTCGTTTTTGCCAGTTGGGTACCAGTGTGGCACGAGCACGCGCAACAGAGCCAGAATACTTGCGGCCCAGAGCAGAAAAGGGGTAAAGCCGGCTGGCCCTGGCACGGTGGTCTTCTCACCCAGTACGAGTTTGAAGGCCGCTACAAACAGGCCGGAGGTCGTCGCGCTGGCCCCGATGAGGAATTTCGCGACTTCATCGAGGCGTGCCAGGCTGTCGACCGGCTCTTTGGTAGCAAACTCCAGGTAAAAGCTTTCTTCGGGTGTGAGCGGCCGCGAGGGCAGCGCCTCACTTTCATCAGGCGATTTCATGGCTTGGCCTCCGCTGTCTACACCGCCACTGGTCTCGTACACCTGCCTCTATACTGTGGGACCTCACGCCTCTGCCGCTGGTAAACGGTGCAGCATTGCTTCGACCTCCTGCACGTCCGGAAAGCCAGCGGCCTGCCCCACCTCGACCGCCAGTTGTAGCATCTGCCGCGCTTGTGCCGATGCTCCGGCTGAGGTGAGCACCTGGCCGAGCGTACGTGCCGTCTGGAAGATTCCCTGGGCGTTCTTCGTCTCCATAGCAATGCTAAAGGCTTCCGACCACCGGGTCATGGCGTGCTCCAGACTATCTGCCTGCCAGGCAATATGTCCCATATTATGAAGGGTTGCCACGATACCCGCCTTGTCCCCGATCTCCCGCTGAATGGCGAGGCTTTGTTCGAGATAGCCTAACGCCGTGTCGTAGTCCCCCCGCGCCTTGTAGATCTGGCTGAGGTTGTTGAGCGTCACGCCTT
>Ga0081455_10003617_pt1 | contig 17713 bp, 8 predicted proteins | sample TabmetS3T2R1_FD_70207 | JGI IMG/M metagenome (GOLD analysis project Ga0081455, IMG submission 70207) | Tabebuia heterophylla rhizosphere microbial communities from the University of Puerto Rico - S3T2R1 | ecosystem: Host-associated > Plants > Roots > Rhizosphere ...
CGCTTCAGAAACCTTTCGGCGCTGACAAGCTCTCCGCCGCGAACCAATTGTCTCCCAAGGGCGAAGACATGCGTTATCTCGAGAGTCTTGCGGCGCATGACCAGCGCGTCGGCGTCGCAGCCCCGTTCCAACCTTCCCTTTCGATCGAGCTTCAGAACGCGCGCTGTGTTCGCGGTTACCAGTGGCAAGACACGTTCGAGCGGGAAGCCGTGAAGGGCCACGCAGGCGCGAATCTGATCGTGGAGGTCGCGCGGGCTAGAGATCGCCGCGTCGGATGAGACCGTCAGCCGGCTCAGGTCGCCGTTGTCTTCGATGAAGCGCCGCAGTTGTTCGGGCAGGTTTTCCTCAGTCACGTCGACGTCGACGAAAGCGCCGAGTCGCGTGAAGGCGGCGGCTTCACGCATCAATTCGCGGCTTCTGTCGACGTGAGTCGGGTATAGCCATTCAGGCTCCACGGCGTAGTTCTCGACGAGCGCGCGCAACGGACTCAAGCCCTTCGGATGGTCGCCGACGTGAAAATGAGTCACGCCCGATTTGCGGGTGAGCGTGCCGCCGACGTATACGTCGCTCACCAACCTGGCCAACTCGTCCAAGGTCGGCTCGGTCGCCCGGTTGTCCGAAATCGCGATCTCGCCCGCGCCTATCACCTCGTCAATAAAGATCAGGTCGTCGCGCAGCGATCCTGTGATCGTGGTCGGGGGGACGTTGTAACCGCCCGACCAGACGAAAGCCGTCAACCCTTCTTCGCCGAGCGCCTTCGCCCTGGCCAGGAGTCCGGGCATCGTCTTCGTCGTCGTGTCTACGCCCAGGCAGCCGACGACGGTCGTGACGCCGCCCGTCGCGATCTCGCGCAGAAAGATCTCAGGCGTCTGCGAACTGAAGCCCTCTTCCCCACTCCCGCCCAGCAGATGCTCGTGCGGATCGATCAACCCCGGCGTGACAATACAGTCGTCGGCGTCAACGACTTCGAGATCAATGCCGGCGGACTCGAGGGCGCGCCTGTCGACGTCGCCGATCTTCTCGATCTGGTCGCCCGCAAACAGGACTGATCGGACCCCGCGCGGCTCGGGCGCGTATACGAAACCGTTTTCGATCAGTGTGAGCATTGGACTTTAGGACTTATGGGACCTATGGGACTTATAGGATTTATAGGACTTTAGTACTCATTAGTCCCATAAGTCCTATAAGTCCCATAAGTCCTATCCAGTCGCCGACTGCAAAAAACTTTCCGCTGAATGGAAAAGGCGCTGGACTGATTGCACGGGCTTGGCGCCGAATTGTTCGAGCAACGAGAGCGCGGGGTCGAGTTTTTCATAAAAGATCACGACCACGTCGTCAGGCTCGATCTCTTCAATCGCGGCTCGCATTGCGGCGATCTCGTCGAGCATGACGCGGCAATCACGCCCCGGCGCTTCGCTCATTACGGCGCGGCGCAGCAGGTCGGCGACTTCGCCTCGGCGGCGCCCGCGCGTGTCTCTGTCCTCTTTGATGATGATTCGCTCGAAGCCCCGCGCGGCGGCGCGCCCGGCCTGGTCCACGACCATGTCGTCCCTGTCGCCCGGCACGCCGATGACGCCAGTGACGCGACGCCCTCCCCATTGCGCAGTCATCTGGCAAACGGCGGCGAACGCGTCGGGGTTATGGCCATAGTCGAGCAGCGCGTAACCTCCGCGGATTTCAAACAGTCCCGCGCGGCCCGCGTTATGCAGATCGCCGCGAAACCCTTTGAGGGCCGCAGCCGCCTCCTCGCGGCTGAGGCCCTGCGCGCGGCAGACAGCCACCGCCGCCAGCGCGTTGGCGACGTTGAACGAAGCCGCCCCGCCCAACGTCACCGGGACGTCGGAGGCGCGAACCACGCGCGTCTCGTCGCCGCCTACGGATTCAACGATCCACCCGTCCTTGTAGAGATAAGCCGTTCCGCCCGCGTGCAGCCGCCGCCTGATCAGAGCGTGCGGCGGACGCATCGAGAAATAGACGACTTTCTTCTTCGGCCTGGCGACCAATTCGTCGTCGGCCAGTTGAACCAGGCGTTCGTCGTCCGCGTTGAGGATGAGCGTCCCTCCCTTGCGAACGCGTTCCGCGACGAGCGCCTTGACGTTCAGCAGGTCGTCGAGAGTCTCTATCCCGTCCTGCCCCACGTGATCGAGCCTGACGTTGCTGATGACCGAAATGTCGGACCAGTCGTAACCGAGTCCGCCGCGGACGATGCCGCCGCGCGCGGTTTCGAGCACGGCGATCTCCACTGACGGGTCGGAGAGCACGGCCTGAGCGGAGATCGGGCCTGTGGTATCGCCTTCGACGACGAGCTCGCCGCCGATGTAGATCCCGTCGGTCGTCGCCATGCCCACGACCAATCCTTTTTGGGAGAGCGCATGAGCGACCATTCGGGTGATCGTCGTCTTGCCGTTCGTGCCGGTTATTGAAATGATCGGGATTCTGCCCGTCGCCCCGCCGGGGTAAAGCATGTCAATGATCGCCGCGCCCACGTCGCGGCTAGGGCCTTCGCTAGGCGCGACGTGCATGCGCAAACCCGGCGCGGCGTTGACTTCGATGACGCCGTTGTCAGGACCCGGCGCCATGGCTATGTCGTCGAGGATCAGATCGATCCCGCATATGTCGAGCCCGATGATTCGCGCGGCGCGTTCGCACATCGCGGCGACCTGCGGGTGAATCAGATCGGTCACGTCTCTGGCCGTCCCGCCCGTCGAAAGGTTGGCGCATTCGCGCAGGTAGACGACCTCACCCGGCTTAGGCGTGTCGCCGAGCGTCAGACGGCGCCGCCTCATGAATTCCATCATCGCCTCGTCAACGGCGATCTTGGTGAGCGGGCGCTCGTGGTCTTCACCGCGCGCGGGGTGGCGATTTACGGCCTCCACCAGCTCGGCGATCGAGCTCTCGCCGTCGCCGACGACGTGGGCCGGGACACGTTCGCTCGCCGCCGCCACCTTCCCGTTGATGACCAGCACGCGATAATCGCGCCCCGCGAATTGCCGCTCGACCACGACCATCGTCGCATACTGCTTAGCGGCTCGATACGCCTGCCCGACCTGCTCCACTGTGGTCAGGTTGAGCGAGACGCCTTTCCCCTGGCTCATGTTGTAAGGCTTGACCACGACCGGCGCTCCGACGATCTCCAGGGCCTCGACCGCCTCGGCCTCCGACTGCGCGAGTATTCCGCCAGGGACTTCAATCCCGGCGTCCCTTAACAAGGTCTTGGTCAGTTCTTTATCGGATGCGATGTCCACGGCGACAGCGCTGGTTCGTTCCGTCATCGCGGCCTGAATGAGGCGACGGTGTTTTCCGTAGCCCAATTGTATGAGGCTGTTTTCGCCGACGCGCTTCCAGGGTATGCCGCGGCTGGCCCCGGCCTCCGTGATCGCTCTTGTGGTCGGGCCGAGTTCGGAGCGCGCGATAAACTCCCTGACTTCCTTGAGCCTTTTCTCCAGCGGGAACGCTCCGCCGCCTTTCGTCCGCAGCGTCAGCGACTCGACGATTTCTGCCGCCATGCGCAGCAGGCGCTTCGTTCCCTCCTCCGCCTTGTATTCGATGATGATGTTGTAGGCGCCAGGCTCCCCCGCGCCCCGAGTCTTCCCGTGATAGACGGGAACGCCGGCCAACTCGGTCAATTCGAGCGCGACATGTTCGACGACGTGGCCGAAATAGGTGCCTTCGCGCAGTCGCTCCACGAAACCTCCCTCGCGCTCCCTGCAACAGTGATGTTTCGCAAGTCCAGGCAACAGCCCGAGTAAAAGCTCATTGAGCCCCGGAAATTCATGGCTCTCTTTCCCAGTGAGGTCATCCAGGTAAAGCCTCATTGAAAGCACGGGGCGATGACTGTAAACATTCGGTCCCCTCAGCGCGCGGATGCCACCGACTCTCATTGATGAATTCTCCGACCGCGCGTTGACGCTGTGACCGGGATGACGCCATGACATGAATTGATCATTGCCAGGCCATTCACACCGGGCCGCCGACGCGCTTCTCAAAACCGCTCAATTGGCCGAGCAATCACGGCGCCAACTGGTTACTAGGTGGGACAGACTTTAGTCTGTCCGTGGCATGAATTGTGGGCGGACAGGTTTTAGTCTGCCCCGGTCAGATTGTTCTGAACGGGGCGTATTGTGGCGATACCTTATTTATTGGAGTTTCGTATTCGATTCGGCCTGAGGACGCCGGCCCAGCGCCGCGCGGCTGCTGCGCGGTTTCGCGCGAAGACGTCCGCTTGCTTACGCGCGGCGCTGTGCGATTTGGCTTGAGAATGACGGCATATTTCTTGCCCGACATCAGGGATGATGGTAGGCGGGCGGAGAAAATTTTTGAGGCGTAATCAGCAGTTCATAGTTCATCGTTCATTGTTCATTGTTCATTGTTCATTTGTCATTGTGGAATGGCGCAGCTCCAACAATGACAAATGAACAATGAACAATGAACTATGGAAAATGAACAATGAAAACGCCTCAAATGTTCCGCCCGATCACTTAACTTGCGCTACCGCCTGACGCCCGGCTTTGAATACCTAATAGCGTTAGATGTTAGTAACACAAACGCCACTCGACATCCGGAGCCTATAGCCTGACATCTAGTAAATCTGAAACAGAGTAATATAGGCCGGAGGCTGTTATGAGAAGAAAACGAGACGATGACATCGACAAAGTATCACGCCCTTACGAGCCCGGCGCGTTAGATTCGGAGACCGTGGTCACGGACAACCTGGCCGAAATGGGCCGCAGGCTCGTCGAGCGCGAGTTCGAGAAGTATTACTCGGTCGGCCCGGAGCTGACCGCCGGCGACATGGGCGCGAGGTGGCAAGAGGCTGAGGATTCCGGAGCTGAGACTCCGGGCGGTCATGTCGCAACACCCGATCAAGATAACGTGGATGAGATCGGGCGGGCGGTTGGAATGGAATTTCAAGATAATCAAGAACTACGTACTCCCGAGGAGATACTATTGAGACGCGATCGGCGCCGATGGGAAATGGATAAACGGTCGGCCGACGGCGAGTCTCTTTAGTCGTCCGTGCGGCGTAGTTCGGCCACAGTCGGGCCAATTGCGGCTGTGGGCGCATCGGTTCAAGCTCTTGAACTATTCTCGGCGTCATATTGCCAGAAAAGGGGCTACCGGGGATGCGCATGCCCGATGATGTGAAAACTGAGGGTCACATACCTTCGGGTTAAGCCCGTGGCGTATTACGGGCCTGGCGCAGCGCCGGGAGTTGTGGCGATCGGTAGCCACAACTCCCGGCTCCGTCAACGCTGACGAATTGTTTTGAAAATGATCAAGCGGCGCAGGGAAATTCCGAATGAACCTATTAAGTCGATGGGAGATATTTTTGGGGTGTAATCACAAGAACATAGTTCACCGTTCATTGCTCATTTGTCATTGTGGAATACGGCGGCCCCGGCAATGACAAATCAACAATCAACGATGGACAATGAACGTACTTCAAATTTTCCGCCTGACTGCTTATCCGCGGACCGCGGCGCCTCCAGTAGGTCCTCTATGAGTCGTAATGGGCGCGACGTGCGGCGCGCGCGCCAGTCCGGCGATTATGAAGACAGCGCCCAGCAGCATGTGGACGATGTTATCCGCCGCAAGGCTGCGCAGTCCGCCCGGCGTATGATGAGCCTGAAGCAGCCTTATCACAGGGCTTGGGGCGATGAAGCCGAGCACGCCGAGCAGCAGGTAAACGGCGCCGAATATCAGAGAGAAAGTGCGGGCGGCGCTGGGCGAAGCGGCGAAGCCGAAATAGAACGCCAGCGCGGCCGATATTAAATGAATGATGTTATGAATGCCCGAGAGATGCATTCCCAGTAAATTCGGGGAGACGAATCCCAGCAATCCGAGTATTAGGAAGACCACTCCGAGAATCTTACAGATCGCCTTGGCCATAACAAATCTCCTTTGCTTTCTGGTTTCTGTGGCCGGCGAGCGACCGCGATTATTCAGTCGTTCCCGGTCAAATAAAACGGCTGCCTGCTCATTGTCCGCCCTCCCCATGACGGCCACTGCTCAGGCAGCCTTCTCCACTCACGACGGAAAGGAACTTACTCCCCCACAGTTCCTTCGAATGCATCGCTGCATTCGCTCCGTACCTGAGCCTGACCAGAATCGCAAGTGATCGGTCGCCCGTGATTAAGGCAATCACAATGCCACCGGGGCCGAAAAACGGGCCGCCGCGACAAGTTCCCAACGCGCCCATATAGATGAAGCGCTAAACAAGAACTAACTGCGTTTTCGAGCGCAATCGACAATCAGATTTGCAACGGGCGCCTGTCGGACTACGGCGGATCACGGCCATAGCGTCGAACAAAGGCGTTCAGATTGCGGCGATGATGAACAATCCTGAATGAAAGGAATGCAACGATCTGTATCGGTCGACGGCAAGGTGTATCGGCCCAAATACGCTCGAAGGCGTCACTCATAACCGGAGCGCCGATTTGAAAAATAGACTCTCCGAGCGAATCGCATGGCTTCCCGCTTGCTTGATTTTCACAGATATAAGCCAACTCTGAATCCAATCGCGCTTGGCGAATTTAGCGGATCGGGAATTGGCGTAACAGCGAAGTGGGTAAATGAACTCGATCAGGTCAAAGCGTTGGCGTATCGTGCAGTCGGACTGTACCAAACATTTGGGGTAGTCATGGATGTGACGTATGGGACTTTATAAAGTCCCATACGTCGTATAAGTCCCATACGTCCCATCCATGACTACCTGATGGATTTTCCGCAGGAGGGAGCGATGTTCTACCGAAAAGATAAAACGTGGATCGAAAGGACTGGGATATTCAATCGAAGGCCGGGAAGGTTTCTGAAAAATGAGATGAGAAATTGGATGACGATCAACCTGTTGATATGGGGACTCGGTCGCATCGGCGAAATCCCAGCCGTGCGCAAAAGGTTGATGAAAATGGGGTTGAGCCGGTTAGGGGGGGCGATAGATTCGAGCATCGGTTCGAGGCTGTTCGGGCGGAGGAGGGCGGAAGCCGGGAGTAGTCCGGCGATTACAGCCTGCGCGAGTCTAGGGGCCGGGGCCGGATTGATGTATCTGTTCGACCCCGACCGCGGCGCGTGCCGCCGGGCGAGGCTGAAGGACAAAGCCGCCCACGCGATCAATAAAACCGGCGTGGCGGCAGGCTCGGTTTCGCGAGACCTGACCAACCGCGTTCGCGGACTGGCCGCGCAAGCCGGCTCTGTCTTCAAGAGCGGCGGCGCCGACGACGACATTCTCGCCGCCCGCGTGCGCTCCAGGATGGGCCGCGCGGTTTCGCATCCGGGCGCCATCGATGTCACGGCGCACGAAGGTGTGGTGACGCTCAGCGGCGACGCGCTGACTCACGAACTCAACACCCTGCTCTCGTGCGCGCGCTCTACGCCCGGCGTGCGCGACGTGGACAACCAGTTGCAGATTCACAACAGGCCGGGCGACATACCCAATTTACAAGGCGGGCGGGCGCGGGGCGGGGCGCGCTTCGAGTTGATGCAGAGCAACTGGGCGCCCGCGACCAGGCTCCTGGCCGCCCTGACCGGCGGCGCGCTGATGGGCCTGTGTTTGCGCCGCAGAGACGCGCTCGGTCTCGCCGCCGGGACGCTCGGATTCGGATTGATGGCGCGGGGAGCCTCGAACCTCGAAATGCGACGCATCCTGGGAATAGGGGGCGGGCGGCGCGCGATAGATTTTCAAAAGACGATCAATATCGATGCGCCCGTCGAACGCGTCTTTGAATTCTGGCGGAATCCCCACAACTTCCCCCACTTCATGACCAACGTGCGCGAGGTGCGCGACCTGGGGAACGGGCGTTCACAATGGACGGTGGCCGGCCCGGCCGGCTTCTCGGTGAAATGGAACGCTGCGCTGACCGAGTTCATTCCCAACAAGATAATCGCGTGGAAGAGCGAACCGGGGTCGGCCATCGCTAACGCCGGCGTCGTCCGCTTCGATTCGAATAACGGCGCCGGCACGCGCATAACGGTAAGGATGTCGTATAACCCGCCGGCAGGCGCCATCGGCCACGCGTTCGCGAAGGTCTTCGGCGCCGACCCGAAGCGCGAGATGGATCAAGACTTGCTACGAATGAAGACGATGATTGAAACTGGCCATCCGCCGCATGACGCCGCGCAACCGATGCGGGACAGGTCGCGCGGCGCCGACTCGACGCCGTTCATTCATTAGGTAAGGTGGATACGATCAAATACATGAAATGGCGACTGCCTATGGAGCGCAATTGCCTGGGATACTGCTGGCGCACTCTCTGATATTGAATAACCACCTAATTGCCGGAATCGCGAAGCGTATGGAGCGCCTTGAGCCCTCGCCGCTTTGCGTTTGCTTTCTCATCACGCAAAGCGGCGAGGGCTCAAGGCGCTCCATACGCTTCCGCGATTTCCAGAGATTCGCCTTCTGAGTTTGCCAGCAGTATCCCAGGCAATTGCGCTCCAAAGGCTCCACCAATAAGGAGGAGCAACGCATATATGAATCAAAAAAGCATGAATTCCAGTCAGAACTTCCCGATAGACAATCTGGTTTACGACTTGATGATGATCATCACCAAAAAGTCCAAAAGCCTGAAAGCCATGGATCACTATCTGCAGGACGCACAGAACAACGAGAGGGTCAAAGCCTCGTTCGAGAAGATCAGACAACAGGATGAGGAGTGCGTCAAGGAGCTGACGCGACACTTGAGCTTTCTGATCGCTCAGCGGCAGGCGACAGGCCCAGGCGCTTGAAAATGTCGAAGAGCGCCAGCGTGACGGCGATCATGACGGGGCCGAGCACCAATCCGAGCGGCCCCCAGATCTGCAATCCGCCGAGCACTGAGAAGAAGATCAGCAGTTCATGCAGTCCGGCTCTTTGGCCGACCAGTTTCGGGCGCAGGAAATTATCAACCGTGCCGATCACGAGCGCGCCCCAGAGGGCCAGGGCCAGCGCCTTGCCCAAATGCCCGCTCACCGCCAGGTAGATAGCCGTGGGAACCCATATCACAGACGTCCCCACCAGGGGGACCATCGACATAAAAAACATCACTACGCCCCAAACCACCGCTGAAGGAAGCCCGAGGACGGCGAAAGCCAGGCCGCCGAGCGTCCCCTGAACCATGGCGATCACGATCACCCCGTAAACGCTTGCGTGGATGACCTCGTGTGTGCGGTCGAAAATCTGCCGCGTCTCGGCCACGTTCAGCGGGATCACATCGAGCATCGCATCGTAAATCCGGTCGCCGTCGCGGAACAGGTAATACATCGTGAAGACCGTGAAGAACACCTGGAATATCGCGCCGACGACTCCGCCGAGGAGTCCGAGCGTCCGCCCCGCAATAGCCCCGCTGATGCTCTCCAGCCGCTCCAGCAAATACCCCTGCAGATCGAGATGACTCGCGTCGACGCGCCGGCCGAGCCAGCCCATGATCCGCCCGATCACCGGAGAATTCGGATCGAACAGCGAGCGGAAAAATTCCTGCGCATCCTTCGCCACCTGGCCGATCTCCTTCGCCACCACCAACGACAGCAGCGTCAGCGGGAGCACGATCACGGCGATCACGATCACAGTCGAAAGCAAAGCGCTCAAAGACGGGCGCTTCGTCAGCGCGACGAGGCGTTGATGAATCGGATAGAAGAGAACCACCAACACTGAGGCCCATGCCAGCACGTTGACGAACGGCAGCAGCATCAGCCAGCAGACATAAAGCGCCGCCGCGGAAAGCGCCAGGAGCGCCAACCAGCGTATGTATATTTTACGCTTACGTTCTTTCACTTCATTTTCCATTCTCCATATTACATTTGTCATTTGTCATTACTTGCCACGCTCGATTCTGGCAATGGCAAATGACAAACGGAAAATGGAAAATGAAAATACCTCAAAATCTTTATCCGGCTGCTTAACACTATTCTCGATCATCGATCCTCTCCCACGTCATCCGGATCATCAGGCGGATCATCCGGTCTGGGGGCTTGGCTCGAGCGATTCCCAGGCTGTTGTCCGCCCGGCGCGGGACTGGGATCAGGCGCCGGCGCTATAGGAGGCAGTAGGTCAGGATCGGATTGAAAAGGATCATCGGGGCTGATCGGGATGTTAGGCAGTTGCGGAGCAGGCATAGGCCTCGGCGCTGAATCCGGCCTGTGATCTTTGGACATAAATATCCTCCTCCTGCGGATTGCGGATTGCGGATCGCGGATTGCGGATTTATTGCGGCGCCTCTTGTACAAGCCATGGCGCCTACTATCAATCTGCAATCTGCAATCCGCAATCCGCAATCCGCAATCCGCAATCAATCAATAATCAATCAATATTGATACGGCACGCCCTTCCTAAAATGGAATTCAGCCGCGTCGGGGCCGCTTATATTAGGCGGTCCGACGATGTCTTCCCCGGACGGTTCTTTGGACGGCGTCGATTCTTTAGGCGGTTCGGGATCGGCGCCGCGGGGGGCGGTGAACACCTGTTCCGCCAGATCCGGATCCGGGTCCTGGTTGAGCGCCTCAGATTCGATCAGATCGTCCTCGGCGGCGTCGGTTTCCGGCGCGCTCTGCTCGGACTCTCTGATCGTGTCATGGAGGTTGTGTTTCCTGAGCATACTGTAAAGGCGCGGGCGATAGAGGCCGAGCAGGTTGGCCGCCGCCTGTTTGTTGCCCCTGGTGCGTTCGAGCGCGGCGCGGACGATCGCGCCTTCGAGCTGCGTGAAGATGTCCACGCGAGACCCGCCGCTCTTGGGGCTTGGCATCTTGTTGACGATCAACCTGGCCAGTTGCTCCAGCGTCAAGTCGCTCAGTTGCGCGGGCGGGGGCGCGGAGACTCCCACAGGCGCCGCGGGCCGGCTGACCGGAGGGGCGGTCGCGGCGGTCGCCGCCTGGGCCGCCCTGACGGTGGGCTTCGGCATCGGGATGGCGCCCTCTTCTATGACGTCGCCCTTCGCCAGCAGCACCGCGCGCTCCATCACGTTCTGCAATTCGCGCACATTGCCCGGCCAGGAATAGGCGAACATCCTCTCATACGCCTGTTGCGAGATGGAGCGCACAGTCCGGTTGTATTTCTCGGCGTATATCCGCAGGAAGTGCTCGGCCAGGTGCTGCACGTCTTCGGCGCGCTCGCGAAGCGGCGGGACCTGAATCTCGATCGTATTGATGCGGTAGAAGAGGTCTTCGCGCAGCGCCCCGTCGCGGATCGCGTCGAGCGGGTTGCGGTTGGTGGCCGAGATCAGACGGAAATCGGCCTCCAGCGCCTTCTCGCTGCCCACGCGGTAATAGACCCGCTCTTGCAGCACGCGCAGCAACTTCGGCTGCAACTCGACCGGCATCTCGGCGATCTCGTCAAGCAGAAGGCTGCCGCCCGCGGCCTGACCGATTAGCCCCATCTTCTCCATCGTCGCGCCGGTGAACGCCCCTTTGGTGTGGCCGAAGAGTTCGGATTCGATCAATTCTTTTGGGAGCGCCGAGCAGTTGATTTTGACGAAAGGCTTCTTCGAACGGGCGCTCTTGAAGTGGATGGCGTTGGCGATCAGCTCCTTGCCGGTCCCCGATTCGCCCAGGATCATCACGTTGGCGTCAGATTCGGCTATGCTCTCGATGATTTCGTAGATGTTCTGCATGGGCCGACTGCTGCCGATAATGTTGTAGTACGAAGTGCGTTCGCGGAGGCGGTCGCGCAATCGCTCGATCTCCACGACCTGACGCCCGCGTTCGATGGCCCTTTCGATGAGCGCCATCAGTTCTTCGAATTCGACGGGCTTCTCCATGAAATAGAAGGCGCCCGCCTTGGTAGCCTCGATCGCCTCGGTCACCGCGCCGTAGCCGGTGATCATAATCACTTCGGCGCCCGGGCAGGCTTCCTTCAATTTCGCGACCAGATCAATCCCGTAAACGTCGGGGAGTTTGAGGTCGGTCAACACGACCTCGGGGCGATGCTCCGCGACCAGCCGAAGGGCCTGCGCTCCGGTTTCCGCGCAAGTCACTTCATAGCCGTTTTTCTCCAGGTGGAACCTGGCCAGGTCCAGCATCTCGGGATCGTCATCAATGACCAGAACTTTTGCTTTGCTCATCACACCTCCCCTATTACAAAATTATACCAGCAGGATGACCAGTCAGGTTGGCGATGACCATCGCCAATTCTTCCGGCTCTACGGGTTTGGGCACATGCATCGAGAAGCCTGACGCGAGCGCTTTAATGCGATCGCTCGGCCGCTCGAGCGCCGTCAGCGCAATCGCCGGGATTTTACCACCTTCCTCGGGAGGCAGTTTGCGAACGCGCTCTATCAACATATAACCGTCTTCTTCGGGCATGCTAACGTCAGAGACTAACACATCGGGCCGCGCGCCCGCCTCACCTTTGCGCAATTTATCGAACGCCTCGGCGGCGCAGGACGCGACGGTCACGCGCGCGCCATATTGTTTGAGCAGTGTCGCAATTAATTCGCGCGCGTCGGCCTCGTCGTCCACGATCAGCGCCCATACGCCGTCGAGCGGGAATGCGGAAAATTCGCCTCGGGATTCACGCTCGATCACGCGGCCGTCGCGCTCTTCTATTCTTAGACTGGCCCGATCCATGCCTCGGGCGGGCGTCGCCTCGCCACGAACGGCGCGAACGGGCAACCTGACGATGAAGGACGCGCCTTTCCCCTCGCCAAGGCTGTCCGCATAGACCTGACCGCCATGCAATTCGACCAGGTGTTTAACTAATGCCAGGCCCAAGCCCAAGCCCGCGAAACGCCGGCTGCCGGAACTGTCGGCCTGACGGAATCGGTCAAAAATGAAAGGCAAATCCTCTGCCTTAATCCCGCGCCCGGTGTCGGTCACCGTGATCTGGGCCGAAGCGCCTACGCGCTCCAAAATCACCTCGATGCTCCCGCCGCGCGTCGTAAACTTAACGGCATTAGAAAGTAGATTCCAAACCACCTGCTGCAGACGATCCGGGTCGCCGGTTACTTCATCCGCGCTATTCTTTGGTAAAAACGGCCGCAGTTCTATCTCCCTGGCCTCGGCCGCCGGTCGCACGACGTCGGCGGCGGCCTCGACCACGCGCGCCAGAGAGACCGGACGGGTCTCTAACCTTAATTTGCCGCCGACAATCCGCGCCATATCGAGCAGGTCTTCGATCAAAGTCTGTTGGGCGCGCGCGCTTCGCTCGATCACCTCGACGGCGTGCGACTGCGTCTTCGCGTCGACGCCGCCCTTTTTAAGAATCTTCGACCAGCCGAGCATGGCGTTGAGCGGACTGCGCAATTCATGCGAGACCATGGCGACGAACTCGTCTTTGCCCCGGTTCGCGGCCTCCGCCTGTTCGCGCGCCTCGCGCTCCTTGCGCAACAGATCTTCGCGTTCCATCTCGGCCTGTTTGCGCTCGGTGATGTCGATCATAATGCCGACCATGATCTCAGGCTCGCCAGCTTCGTCGAGCGTCAGTTGAGCGCTGCTGTGCGCCCACCGCGCCTCACCGCCGTCCCGGACGAAGCGGAATTCCAACTCGGCGTCTTTCCGCTCCTGCAAAACTTCGCTCATTTCGGCCAGGATGCGGTCGCGGTCTTCCGGGTGGACGGTGAGTATAAAATTGTCCAGCGTCTGCTCCAGGTCGCCCGGCGCCATCCCGTAAAGGTCGTAATATTCATCCGACCCAATCAGCTTGTCCTCCTTGATCCGCCACTCCCAGGTCCCTGCCCGGCCTGCGGCCAGCGAAAGTTTCAAGCGCCGTTCGCTTTCGCGCAGCGCCTCCTCGGCGCGCTTGCGTTCGGTGATGTCGGTGACCGCCGTCACGGCGCCGAGCGGGCGGCCCGACGCGTCGCGCAATATTCTGGAGGTGATCAGCCCCCACACGACCTCGCCGTCTTTTCGCAGGAGCCGCGTCTCGGTGAAATGTTCGTCCACCTCGCCGCGCAGGAGCCTTCCGATGTCCGCCCATTTGTCTTCGAGGTCGTCGGGGTGGACGACCTCTTCGAGCTTCATCTCCGAGAGCTCGCCCTCGGAATAACCGAGCCACTTGCAGAACTCGCGGTTGGCGCGAATGAAGCCCCCCGTCGAAGGGTCGATCTGCAAGTTTCCGATGCCGGACAGGTCGAAGATCGTGCGGAACAGCTCCTCGCTCGCGTGCAGCCGCCCTACGGCCTCTTTGCGCTCGGTGATGTCGAACGCGACGCCGATGATTCGCGTCGCCTTCCGTCGGCGGCCGTTGCCGGCGAAGAGGGTCTTGCCCTTGGCCAGCGCCCAGCGCGTGCTCCCGTCGGGGAGTTGCGCGCGGAACTCGTGCTCGAACTCGCCGTCGCCGCTCGAATCGAGCGCGGCCTCGACCACCCGCATCGTTTCTTCGCGGTCGTCGGGGTGGATCAGCCCGAGCGAGCTGTCCAACACGACGGCGTCGTCGTCTGAGAGTCCGAAAATGCGCCTTAACTCCGGCGACCAGTAATTCTCGCCTATCCGCAGGTTGACGCTGTAGAGGCCGAAGCCGGCCGCTTGCGCCGCCTGGCGCAACCTCTCCTCGCTCTCGCGCACGGCCTCTTCGGCGCGCTTGCGTTCTGTGATATCCAGGACCACGCAGCCTACCCCCTGCACGCTGCCGTCGGCGGCTTTGACCGGGTAATAGCTCACCAGCCAGTCGCGCTCGACTCCCGGCTCGCGCGGGGTTTCGGCGCGTATTTCCAGGTTCATGATCGGCCGCCCCGTCTTGATCACACGCTTGAAGACGGGTTCGAGGCGGTCGGCCATTTTGGGCGTCACTTCGCGCGCCGTGCGGCCGAGCGCATGGTCGACAGAGGCGCCCTCGATTTTCGCCATCGTTTCGTTGAGACGCACATACTTGAAGTCGCGGTCGAGCAGGGAAAGGCCGACGGGCGTCGCCTGGTAAATATTCTCGAGCTCCGCGTTCTGCCGGCGCGCCTGTTCCTCGCTCTCGCGCAGCGCCTCCTCTGCCATCTTCAGGTCGTGAATGTCGGTGAAGGTCCCGAACCATTTCACGATCCGCCCCTTCCCGACGTTCAACCCGACGCCGTTCCCGCCGTCCTGTTTTCGGGGCGCGCCGCCGCGCCGTTCGTCACGGTATGGGACGCCGCGCCCGATGAACCATCGGTAGGCGCCATCCGCGCCGCGCAAGCGGAATTCGAAGTGAAGATGCTCTCCCACGCGCAGGCGCCCCTTCCATAACTTCTCCACGCGTTCGCGGTCGTCCGGATGAATAAGCGATCGCCACCACTGGTTCAACGACTCGTCCGGCGTCGCCCCCGTGTAGGCGTACCAACGCTGGTTGAAATAATCCACGCCGCCGTCCGGCCCCGTGGTCCAGACGAGCTGCGGGACGGCTTCGGCCAGCGCGGCGTATCGACGCTCACTTTCGCGCAATTCGTCTTCGACCCGTTTGCGGTCGGTGATGTCTTCGGCCACGCCCACGATGTGGCGGATATTGCCCGCCTCGTCACACACCGGGAACCCGCGGTCGTGCACCCAGACCGTCGAGCCGTCAGGCCGCACGACGCGGTAGGTCTCGTCGTAATCGCCTTCCCCGGCCCTCGCGAGATATCTCTTCCTCACGCGCTCCCGGTCTTCGGGGTGAATCGCGTCGAACCACCTGTCCAAACTCCCATTCAGGTCCGCCGCCGGGCGTCCCCACAGCCGCTCGCACGCCGGGCTGAGGTAGGTGGGCGCCTGGGATTCGGGGCGCATAATCCAGAAGACGTTGGAGATGGTTTCGACAAGTTCGCGGAAGCGTTCTTCGCTCTCGCGCATCGCCTCTTCGGCGCGCTTGCGGTCGGTCACGTCGAGGTTGATACCCCCGTAGCTGACCGGGCGTCCGGCCTGGTCGCGGCGCACGCGCACGAAATCCAGAATCCACCGCTCCCCATGTTCGGGGTGTATGATGCGGAACTCCTGCCGCCCGATCTCCTTGTGTTCAGAACTGAGCAGCTTGTTGTTGGCGTCCACCACGCGCTGCAGGTCGTCCGGGTGAATGCGGGTGGCCCACAACTCATTGGTCGCCTCAGCGGTCTCGGAAAAGCCGAAGAGGTCACGGTATTCCTTGCTCCAATATGCGCTGTACGGATCGAACTTGACCTCCCAGACGCCCGCCCTCGCGCCTTCGAGGGCCAGCCGAAGCCGCTCCTCGCTCTCGCGCAGCAGCTCTTCGGCGCGCTTGCGGTCGGTGAGGTCGATCCTCAGCCCTTTCATTCGCACGGCCTGTCCCGCCTCATTGTAGAAGGCATGGCCGATGTTGCTCACCCAACGGACGGAGCCGTCAGCGCGGAGGACTCGGTATTCGATATAGAGGTCGCGCCGCTCGGCCAGACACTTCGCGATGTCGGCCTCGACCCAGTCGAGGTCTTGAGGGTGAACCGTGTCGCGCCAGGATTGATAATCCTGTTCGGTGTTGTTAGCCTGAGGCGAGTTGGGGCGGCCGGGCGTCCAGACGATGACCCCGGAGGCGATGTCCCAATCGAAGGAGCCGGCGTTGGCGGCCTCCATCGCCATCCGCAAACGCTCTTCGTTCTCGCGCAGCGCCTCTTCCACCCGCTTGCGCCGGGTGATGTTGATGACGACGCCGACAACCTGCACGGGCCGCCCGTCCGTGTCCCGCATGACCAGGAAACGATCGAGGACGTCGACGTAAGAACCCTCTCTATGGAGCATGCGATACTCGATCCAATAATGCGTCTCCCCGCTCGACGCGGACTCTTCGGCCAGCGCCTTCCTGATCTCCGAGCGAAAATGATCGCGGTCATCCGGGTGAATGCGATCGACCCACCATTCGAGACTCGGCGGCGCCTCTTCCGGCTCGAAGCCTATCAGTTTGGCGAGCCCTTTGCTTCGCTCGGAGGCGTTATCGCTGACGTTGTACTCGTAGATGTAACCGTCGAGGGCGTCGAGGGTGATCTGGTAGCGCCGGTTGGCGCGCTGCAGATCCTCTTCGGCCTGTTTGCGTTCGGTGATCTCCTGCGCCACGCCCAGGATCTGCGAGGGCCACCCGTCCCCGTCGCGCATGAAAACCATCTCGCGGCCGGCGACCCATCGCCATTGGCCGTCGCGATGCTTCATCCGGTATTCGATCTCCACGACGGAACCGTCCGGCGCTTCTCTGAGCGTCTCGAAATGCGCGTGGGCGCGCCGCCAGTCCTCCGGGTGCAACAAGAGGGGCAGGAAATCCGCGCCCATGGCCGTCAATTCATCCTTCGTGTAACCGAGCATGGAAGACAGCCTGGGATTGGTGAAGAAGTTGCGCCTCTCTTTCAGGTCGTAGATGTAGATGCCCGCGGGAACGGCGTCGATCAGGCTTTGAATGAACCTCTCCTTTTCGCGCAACTCCTCCTCAACCCGTTTACGTTCGGTGATGTCCACATTGACGCCCACAAACCGCGCGGGCCGGCCCTCTTCGTCGCGGTAGACTATCCCTCTTGAAAGTCCCCATTGCAGGCCGCCGTCGGGGCGTATTTTTCGGTATTCCATTTCGTAAGGCGCCTCGCCGTCCAGAGCGCGCCTTCTGGCGCTGATGACAGATTCGCGGTCGTCCGGATGGATGAGCGAGAGGAAGGCTTCGTACGTGCCGCCGAACTCCCCCGGCGTCATCCCCATGATCTGCTCGCCGGAGTCCGACCAGGTGACGCGCCCGGTGGCGAGGTCGGTCTCCCAGGCGAACGTGTCGGCGGCCTCCATCGCCAGATTCAGCCGCTCTTCGCTCTCGCGCAGGGCCTCCTCGGCCCGTTTACGCTCGGTGATGTCGTTCGAGATATTGAGGAGACACGGCCGCCCGTTA
>Ga0081455_10003618_pt1 | contig 17710 bp, 20 predicted proteins | sample TabmetS3T2R1_FD_70207 | JGI IMG/M metagenome (GOLD analysis project Ga0081455, IMG submission 70207) | Tabebuia heterophylla rhizosphere microbial communities from the University of Puerto Rico - S3T2R1 | ecosystem: Host-associated > Plants > Roots > Rhizosphere ...
CAATGACCTCAGCGTCTCGCGCCTGCTGGCTGATCAGCTCGCTACTTATCGAACGCCGGCGCGCCGCAACGAGAATTATCTCATCGCCTCGCAGCTTGCGGTGACGCTGGGACTTGAGCGCGTCTATCCGATGGACGACCAGAGCGACGACATCGCCGATCCGCATTGGCTGGAGAACATCGACGCCTTCACGGACGAGCCTTGGTATCAAGCGCTGATGGCCGATCCGCGTTTCGCGCCGATGCGCGAGGCGGGCCAACATTTGGGTACGCCGGATGAGCTCATGCGCACTTACCGTTTCCTCAACACGCCGGCGGCCGGGCGTGCGGATTCGGATTTTCAGTGGCTCAGCCTCATCAATCGCGAAAGCCCCGGCAATGCGGGCCGCATGCGCGTGGCGGCCTGGGAAGTGCGCAATTTGCGCATGGCCGCCAACATTCGCGAAGTCGCGACGCTCCATCCGGGCGGACGCGTGCTGGTGATCGTCGGCTCGGCGCACAAGCCGTGGCTCGATGCGTACTTGTCTATGATGAGCGATGTGGCGATCGTCGACGCGCCGCGCGTGCTGCGCTGACCTTCGTGTCCTTTGTGACCTTCTTTGTGCCTTTGTGGTGAAAAAGAAAACCACAAAGACACGAAGGAGGCACGAAGGACACTAAGGCTTGAATGCGCCGGGTGGGACGCCGGTTTTGGGTTCGCTGCCGAAGCGGAGGACGTGGCCGTCGGGGTCTTGGAAGCTGGCGGTTCGGATGCCCCACGGGCGGTCCATCGGCCCGTTGAGGATCCCGGCGCCGCGGCCCTCGAGCTCGGCGGCCATTGAGTCGACATCGGCCACGGCGAGCGTGAAGACCACGCCCGAGCCAGCGCTCCGCGGAGCCGCCGTGGCAGGCTCGATCAACTCGGGGACCGCAGAGGTGTGGAGGAGGTTGACGACCAGGTCCCCGATGCCGAAGACGACCGAGTTTTCGTCCTCGAACACCGGCGGTCGGGCGAAGAAGGCCGCGTACCACCGTTTCGTCTCGGCGAGATCCTCGACGAACAGCGTGATGGCGTCGATGCTGATCGGCCAGGTAGCCGAGCCCGTGTCGGTCATGAGTTCCTCCCTGTCGCCCCGAATCGTGACACGGGCGGGCAAACGTGGGCTTGACACCCTGTTATCGATACGCTACCGTATCGTATCGATAAGGAGTCCGACGCCGGCGGACGGCGCCGCTCGTCCCCATCGGAGCCGACCGATGACCGCCCCCGCCCTCGCGACCGCGACGACCACACCCGACGACCTCATCTACCGCCGACGTTGGTACACGCTCGGCGTCCTGTCCCTCAGCCTCGTCCTGATCGGCCTCGACGCCGGGAGGTTCCATTGGTCGCATGTCCCCCTCCTCATGCAGGTCGTCGGCTTGGTGCTGCTCTGTCTCGGCTCCTACCTCGTCATGCTCACCTTCAAGGCGAACAGCTATGCGGCGCCAGTGGTCAAGATCCAGAAGGAGCGCGGGCACCAGGTGGTGAGCACCGGGCCGTATGCCTATGTGCGCCATCCGATGTATTCCGGGGCTCTTCTATTCTTTGCGGGCGCGCCGCTGCTGCTCGGATCGTGGTGGGGGCTTGCCGCGGGCGCCCTCCTCCTCGTGGTGATCGGGATCAGGGCCGTGCTCGAGGAACGCACCCTAAAGGCCGAGCTTGACGGTTACGCCGACTATGCCAATCGCGTCCGCTACCGGCTCATCCCGCTTCTCTGGTAGCGCCGCCCCGCACGCCTCTGGGCTTCGGCGCCGGGCAGGCGGCTCTTCATCTTTCGGCCCCAACTTTTCGCGCTAATGACAATGATTTGAGCGCGCTTCAGCCTCGCGCCTCAAGCCTCAAATTGACATACTGGCGGGGAAGGGCCGGGGTTTTTGCCGATGTCGAGGGTGAAACTGGCGATCGTTGCCGCGAGCATGCTCGGGCCATTCCTCGGAGCCTGTGCCGGCTCCGAGCCCACGCCGCGCGACTTCACCCTGGTGAATCAGCGGCCGGCCAAGGCCGAGGAGGCGGGCAATACGCTTGAAGCGGCCGAGACGGCCTGCAAAGCAGAAACCAAGAAAAAGGGGATCTCCAATGTGCTCGCCATCTTCTCGCGCTTCCGCAAGGGGGCAGCCGACGAGGACTACGTCGCCTGCATGAAGGCCCGCGGCTACGAGGTCAAACAATAGGCACCCGGCAACAGGGTGAGACCCCAGGAGCGCGGGTCGCCTTCCGCGCCTGCGTCAGGCTTGCAGAATCTCTATAAAACGCCTCAATCCAGGTGTAGTTTTCAGCCGCTATAGGTTCGTCCGCGCGGTAGATTGGGAGAAGCCGATCCGCCGGAGCGGATTCGCACGCGAAAGGTCGGGGCAAGGTGCGGGACATCCTTCAAGGTAATCGCCGAGCCAAGCTGATCGATTGGCTGAAGATCGATTCCTGGATCGACTCGGGCCTCTATAACGCCTGGACGCGCTTCCTCGACTGGTGGAGCGGCTATTCCTCCTTCTTCGGCAAGTTCGAGATCAAGGGGTTCCTTCGCGCTCTCAACGAGCTCACCTGCGAGGGGCTGACGCTTGCCGTTGGCGGCCTCCTTGTGCTCGCCACCTTCGCGCTCCCGGCTTTCGAGATCGCGCACGGCAAGATGAACCTCTCCGACGAGTACAGCGTCACCTTCCTCGATCGCTACGGCAACGAGATCGGCAAGCGAGGACTGCTGCGCGACGATTCGGTGCCGCTGGACGAGATCCCCGATGTCATGATCAAGGCGACTCTGGCGACCGAGGACCGCCGCTTCTTCGAGCATTTCGGCGTCGACGTCATGGGCACCTTCCGCGCCCTTGCCGCCAACGCTCGTCATGACTCGGTCGTGCAGGGCGGTAGCTCGCTCACGCAGCAGCTCGCCAAGAACATGTTCCTGTCGCCGGAGCGTTCTCTCGGCCGAAAAATCAAAGAGGCGATCATCGCCATCTATCTGGAGAACCACTACACCAAGGCCGAGATCCTCAAGCTCTATTTCGATCGCGCCTATCTCGGCGGCGGCTCCTACGGCGTCGAGGCTGCGGCTCAGTATTATTTCGGCAAGTCGATCCGCGACGTGAACCTCGCCGAGGCGGCCATGCTCGCCGGCATGTTCAAGGCGCCGACGCGCTATGCGCCGCACGTCAACCTTGCCGCTTCACGCGCCCGTGCCAACGAAGTGCTGAGCAATATGGTCGAAGCCGGGTTCATGAGCGAAGGCCAGGTTTATGGCGCGCGTATGAACCCCGCCAAGATCGTCGAGCGGGGCGACTCGAACACGCCCGACTATTTCCTCGATTGGGCCTTCGAGGAGGTGCAGCGGCTGATGCACGCCAAGCAGGATCACATCCTCGTTGCCCGCACCACCGTGGACCTTGGCCTGCAAAGGGCGGCCGAGGACGCCGTCGAGCAGACCATCAAGCAATTCGGCAAGTCGCGCAATTTCGATAATGGTGCCTTGGTGTCGATGGAGACTGACGGCGCGGTGCGCGCCATGGTCGGCGGCAAGGATTACGGCGAGAGCCAGTTCAACCGCGCGTCCCACGCCTACCGGCAGCCCGGCTCTTCGTTCAAAGGATATGTCTATCTGACTGCGCTCGAGAACGGCTTCACCCCCAGCTCGGTGGTAAGCGACGGTCCTGTCAGTTGCGGCAGCTGGGCGCCGAAGAACTATTCAGGCGGCTACCGGGGCAGCATGACGTTGCGCATGGCGTTGGCGAAGTCGATCAACACCATTGCGGTGAAGCTCTCGCTCAAAGTCGGGCGTGAGAAGGTGCTCGCCAATCTGACCAAGATGGGGATTACCCATCTGAAAAAGACCTGCTCGCTCGCGCTCGGCGATAACGGCATGACGCCGCTTGAGCATACTGGCGGCTATGCCGTCTTTGCCGCCGGCGGCTTGGAAGTGCATCCTTACGGCATCGAGGAAATCCGCACCCTCAGCGGGAGCGAGGTGGTTTACAACCATGATCGCGATGAGCCCCCGCGCAAGCAGATCTTCGACCGCAAGGTGGTCGAGTCTCTGAACACCATGTTTCAGGCGGTGGTTCTTGAGGGCACCGGCAAGGCTGCTCAGCTCGACTACACGTATTCTGTCGGCAAGACCGGAACCAGCTCCGCCTATCGCGACGCCTGGTTCATCGGCTTCACCGGCCAATATGTCACGGGAATTTGGCTCGGCAACGACGACTTTACGCCGATGGCGCGGGTGACCGGCGGCAGCTTCCCCGCTCAGACTTGGCACACCTACATGATGGCGGCGCACGATACCGACAACATACCTCAGATTCCTGGCATCGAGCTGCATCCGGTGCAGGTCGCCGAGCAGGCGCGCATCGCCGCCGCCATGGCACAGAATGCGGCTGCCAACGCCGCCGAGGCGCCGGCAGCGCCGCAGCCGATCGAAAGCGTGAAGGACATGTCAACCGCGACACGGCAGGTCCTCGACAAGATCAGCGCCCTGCTCAAGGATGCCCGCCGCCTCACGCCGAGCGATGCGAGCAAGCCCGACCGCGCCGAGGCGCCGGCGGCTCCCGCGACCGATGGCTCGACCAAGCCGAGTCTTGCTTCGGCCACCAGTGCCGAAGCTGCGCCCAAGCCGCCAACCGGCGATTCGGCACCGGCTGAGCCGCAAACCGCTCTGTCCACCGGACGGAATGACGCCGTGCCAGCGCCGCATTAGGCGGGCAGCCCCGGTTTGGTATCGATGGAAGCTCACCCTTTGACGACCGCCCTGCCGAACCCGCCATTCGTGCTCTCCTCTTCGGCCGCCGCCAGACGCGAGGAAGAAGCGAGCCATTCCATGCGGGATCTCGCTTACTTCATCGGAACCTTTGCCGTCGCTCTCCTTCTTGGCATCGGCTCGGCTTGGTACATGATCGAGCACGGCTCGCCCCTCACCACCACGCTGGTGGGGCCGTGGGCTGGTTGGGACAGCGAGGGCAAACCCGACGCCGATCCATACACCAGGGCGCATCTTGCGCGGAGTGGCAGGCTTCCGCTTTCCTCCACCGTCGCCCGGTATTTCGTGGCGCACACCGATAGCGATGGACATTCGCTCGTTTCGTCCTGCGAGTATTCGATCGAGGGCTCACCGCTCAACGCCCGTTGGTGGTCGCTTGCCGTCTATGACGAATATGGCGGGCTGATCGACAACCCCTCCGGGCGCTACAGCTTCAACAGCGAGGAGATGCTTCGCCACTCCGACGGCACGTTTCGCGTGAATCTCGCCAGCAAGGCTCGCGCCGAGAACTGGCTCCCGAGCGGCAGCGAAGACCAGCGCCTGATCCTGATGTTGCGGATCTACAGCCCGCGCGAAACCGACTCTTTGGGGATCGGACTCGTTCCCCCCGAACGACTGCCGAAGATCGAGCGCAAATCATGCGAGTAAGGATCCCGGGACTCTATATCGTGCTCGGCCTCGTTCTCGCGGGGCTCATTCACATCGTGTCGGTGCTGACGCTGCCCATGCTCGCGCCCAAGAATGCACACGCGAGGCTCGCTACGCTGGGGCCCGCCAACACGATGATCGAGCTGCCCGAGGCAGCGCCCGGCCGGCAGGTCATGCCGATGATGGCACCCGATGTCCGCTATGCCTTTTGCCGGTTTGACCTCGCCAACGGGCCGGTCCGACTCAAGGCGACCGTGCCCGACGACCTTTGGCTCATTGCGCTGTACACGCCCTCGGGCGACAATTTCTACTCGGTTGCCGGCGCCGACATGAAGCGGGCCGAGATCGATCTCGTCATCACCGCTGCCGACCAGACGGTCGAGGAAGCCGGCGTCGACGCTCCGGAGAGTTCGGACGAAGTTGTCGTGGTGAATTCGCCGGTGTCTGAGGGGATCGCCTTGATCCGCGCTCCGCTCGTTGGACCGAGCCGCTCCGCGCGCGCAGAGCAGGCCCTGAAGAGCACCTTCTGCGGCCCCTATTCGAAGGCGGGCTGACGCTCCCGTTCGCCTACTTCTTGCGGCCGCGTTGCGCCCGCCGTCCCGACGGCGCGCCACTCTCATTCGGCGTGTCGCCCGAAGCCCGGCGATCGATCCTGACGCCGGGGAAGATGATGATTTCGCCGAGCGAGCCCTCCACGGGCCTGGCGATCCGGCTTGCGGCTTCCTCGCTGCGGCGGAATTCCAGGATGACAGCCATGTTCGGTCTCCACAGTGGCTCGCGGGTGCCGTATGCGCCCACACCTATTAAGACGACGGTAAGGTTAACGAAGCCCTAATCACGCATCCCCTCCTCGCCTGCCTTGACCGCCGCGTCTCCAAGAAAGTGGCGCCCCTCTTTGTCCTCGATCTCGATGATCCAAAGGTCGGGGTCGAAATCCGTCTGGCGGGCGAGATACTCCCCCGCCTCGACTCGACCGACCGCGCCGGTCCGGAAGCAGCTTATCCACCGCCGCTCTGTCTCGCTTCCGGCTAAGCCCGCCGGCGCCGGGCCGTAGAGCAGGACGGTGCCGTCGAGCCGGTCGATACAGATGAATATGGCGCCCGCAGCCTCATCGCCACGCCGCGCGATCACCACGGGAACGCCGAGGACTTGGCACCGGCGCAAATAGGCCCTGACCCAGATCTCGCTTTTGATCCGCATGGAGACGACCTCCGGCCAAGCTTAGCGCCCGGCGGCGGTCTTGGTCAGATCACGTCCGGTAACGCGTTTGAACTCGCGCATCAGGTCTGGGGTGATGCGGCCTGTCTCGGCGATCTTGCGGTCGCGCTGAAAGGCCTTGATGGCGCGCGTCGTGGCATCGCCCATGGCGCCGTCCACTGGCCCCGGGGCATAGCCGAGATCGGCGAGGATCTGCTGCACGGACTTGACGGTTGTCTCGAGCTTGGGCTTGGCGCCGTCGCTCGACATTTGTTTCGACTTGGCGCCTTCCGCCGGCGTTTGCTTTGACTTGGCGGCGTTCTCGGCCGGCGCGACGGATCCTGTCGCGACGCTCGGTTGCAGGCTCGCGCCCAGCAGAATGTGGCGCAACAGGTCGTCCGAGGCCGCGCCGGTAACCGGAAGGCCCTGGCTCTTTTGATAATCAGATATCGCCGCGCGCGTCTTGGCGTTCGGCTTGCCGTTCGCGGGGCCGACATCGAAGCCCCGCGCCGCTAACTCGCGCTGAACCGCCCGCAGCAGAAGCTCAGGACTCCCCTGCTCGACGTCCAAGGGCGGCAAGTCCGTGCTGACGGGAGGAAGCTTGCTGCTCTCGACCGGAGCCGGGCCGATCGGCACGGTGACGACGTGGCGTGGCGGCAATGCGCCGGCAACAATTGCCACGCCGTGCTGGCCCTGAAGGTAGAGCGCGTTGTAAATGATGCTCGCCGTCAGGCCGATGAAGGCGAGAAACACGAGCCGCGCGGTTAATACACCCATCGCTCACGGTGAAGGTCTGAGGAACCCTTGGGGCCGAGAGGCGCGCCTGCCCCTCCCCTGGCCATCTTGGCGTCCGAAACTAAAGAGATGCTAAACGGGCGGCTCCTCCAAGAAAGGCCAGAACTCCAAGCTCTTGCAGGCTCAGGCGGCAGAGACGGTTTCGAGCGGCACCTCGACCGATTCGTTTGGGACATCGAGCGGCAACACGATGGTGACGGTCGTGCCCTGCCCAAGCGTGCTGGCAAGCTCGAGTCTGCCGCCATGCAGCCGCGCCAAGCCCTTGACCACCGATAGCCCGAGCCCTGCGCCGTCATAGCTCCGGTCATAGGAGTTGTTGGCCTGCACGAACGGATTGCCGAGCTTGGGCAGGTCCGCCTCGGCGATGCCGATGCCGTTGTCGGCCACGGCGAGCTCGACTGCCCCGTTCACCGCGCGAGCCGAGACGCGCACGAAGCCGCCCGGGTCGGTGAACTTGATGGCGTTGGAGATCACGTTGAGAAGCATCTGCTTGCAGGCCCGCTTGTCCGCCGGAAGCTCGGGAATGCCGGGCATCACATCGACGATGAGCGACAGCGACCTCTGCTCCGCGGTGTGACGCATGATGTCGCAACAGGACTTCACCAGCGACGCCACGTCGAACGGCTCTTTCACGATCTTGAACTTGCCCGCTTCGATCTTCGACATGTCGAGGATCTCGTTGACGACGGTCAACAGATGCTCGCCGCTCTCATGGATGAGATGCGCATAGTCGCGGTAGCGCGCTTCGCCGAGCGCGCCGAACAGCTCGCGATTGAGGATCTCGGAAAAGCCGATAATGGCGTTGAGCGGGGTGCGCAACTCGTGGCTCATATTGGCGAGAAACTGAGTCTTGGCACGGCTCGCGCTCTCGGCCTCGTCGCGTGTGCGCATGAGCTCGGCCTCTTGCGCCTTGCGGTCGGAGATGTCGCGCGTGACGGCGACGATCGAGGGGCGCTCGATCATGGCGCCATCCGTGGGGTGCATCGGCCGGCAGCGCATTTCGACCCAGACATAGCGCGCCGCTTCGGTCCCGCCGGCGCGGCGAATTCTGAACTCGACGGCGATCGGCTCGTTGTTGGCGTGGCAGCGTGACAGGGCCGTGAGGTAGGCCGGGCGGTCGGCGACATGCACGCGCTCGAACAGCCCCTCGCCAATGATTTTCTGCGCAGGCTCGCCGAACAATTGCTGCGCGGCAAGCGAAGCAAACACCACGCGGCCCTTCTCGTCGTGCCGCGTGATCATGTCGGTCGCGTTCTCGGCGAGCAGCCGGTAGCGCTCCTCCCCGGCCGTGACCGCATTTTCCGAGCGTTTGTGCACGAGCTGGATCATCACCGCCAACGCCGCGGCATAGGCCATGGCGCTCATGGCGCCGATGAAGGCAAGCACGAGCGGCGAGAGTGGCAGGGGGTCAGGCGCCTGCACGTATCCGAACGAGGCCGCCGCCGCGAGGACTACGAGCCCAAGCCCGGCCACGCCCGCGGCCCAGGCCACAATGCGCCGCTGGTTGGCGAGCGCCGCCTCCAGCGGCACCACCACCATCCACGGGATGAGCCAGGAGCTGAGTCCCCCGGTCAGCCAGGCGCAGTAGGTGACAAGCCCGGCGAAATTGGCCGCCGAAAGCAGGTGGGCTGCGGCGAATCGGCCGGTCCGCGACAGGAAGATGGCGATGGCGATGGGCGACAAGAGCCAGAGGAAGGCTGCCGCGCCGAGCAGCGACGGCTTGCCGCTCACTACGAGATAGATCGGGAACGCGCAGAGTGCGAGAAGTCCGCCGAGGAGATGACAGGCGATGAAGGATTGTTGCCGGGCGGCATTCAGCACATCGCCGCGGACCGACTCGTGCACGAGCGAGCTGAAATAGGCGGCGAGCCCGCGCACACTGTCACGACTGAACACGCGCATCTCGGAGCGGGCGCTACGCCGCTTCGTCCCCGATTGTCTTGTCGGCGATTATTGGGGGCCCGCGCTTAAGGAAGCTTAAAACGCGACCGGCGCCGGTTTGGCACTGTCGGCCCCCGGGCTCCGTGGTCACCTCGCAGCGTCATAAGGCCAATTGCCTAAAATTTGAGATAATTCTTCAGCAAATTAAGAATAAAGTCTCCTCAAGTATTACTCAACTCCTAATCTTCTGATCCTCAGAATCGAATGGAATTTTCATCTCAAACTTTATTGATTGCGGTGAAACTCCCTTATTTTCTCTGCGCTATAGTGCCCAGCTGTAGGGGAACGATAGCGGCGCAAAGCCGCAAGCGTTGAACAGAGAGGGCAAGGCGATGATGTTTCTCCTAAGAACAGCCTTCTGGCTGATGATCATTATCCTGCTGCTTCCGACCGACGATCGGCAGCGCAGCGAGGTGTACGGCACCGCCGAGGCGGCGGTGAAAGACGTCACAGGCTTCTGCGACCGCAATCCCGAGGCCTGCGCCAAGGGCCGGGACGTTTTCGCCGTGTTCATGCAGAAGGCAGAGTTCGGCGCGCAATTGCTGATGGACTTCATCAATGAGCGCACCGGCGGCGACGACACGGGTTCATGGCCGGTCCCCGGCAGTGAGGCCACCGCCGCGCCGGCGAGTTGGGAAATGGGTGCGTCCCAGGACACGCTAAGCCCCGAGGATCGCGAAGAGGCCTGGTCGGGACCCGACCCCGCCGGGACGTAGACCGGTCCGAACCGAGAGAGTTTTGGCAGCCCCCCGCCTGCCAAGGGCGCGCATTTGGGATGGTTATTGCCCTTTCCCTCCCAGATTGCGCGCCCCAACTCTTTTCGAGGCCCTGGCCTGGAGCCAGTCGCAGCCGGCGCGCTTCCCGCCTATATTTGGTCTATGGACACCTTGCAGGACACACGCTCGACAACGAGGTTCGATGAGATCCTCGCCGATTTCGAGTTCCTCGACGACTGGGAGGATCGCTATCGTTACGTGATCGAGCTGGGGCGCAAGCTCGAGCCCCTGCCCGAGGACAAGCGCTCGGCCGCCAACAAGGTGCAAGGCTGCGTGAGCCAGGTTTGGCTTGCGACCAAGGTCGATTCGAATGGCGGCATTCCGCGTCTCAGCTTCATCGGCGATAGCGACGCCCATATCGTGCGTGGCCTGATCGCGATTCTCTTTGCGCTCTATTCGGGGAGGACGGCCGAGGAGATCATCGGCATCGACGCGCCCCATACGCTCGGGCTGCTGCATCTCAAGGAGCATCTGACGCCGCAGCGCTCGAACGGACTGATGGCCATGGTGAAGCGCATCCGGAGCGACGCCGAGGCCGCCCTCAGCCAGCGCACGCTGCATTAATCCTGACATCATCCCTCCCCTTGATGGGGAGGGCGGCGAGGAGCGCAAAGCGCGACGAGCCGGGAGGAGTGAGCGGTGTCCCCCACCCCGACGCCGCTTCGCGTCGGACCTCCCCGCAAGGGGAGGTAGGTGGCATCAGGAGTCGCCCTCGGTTCGGTCCTTGCGCCAGGCGTCGAGCGTCGGGCGGTAGTCCTCGCTTCCCCAGTGTCGCAGGCCGCGTCTGCGTGGCGCGGCATCGTCCGCGGCGATCAGCCCGTAATGTTTTGCCAGCCGCGTCAGCGCGATCTGCAACACGACCTTGCCGGCCCGAGCCGGCCAGCCATTTGCCTTCTCGGCCTCCTCGAGTCCCTTCAGCTCGCAGCAGATGTCGACCAGGATGCCGGAGAGCTCCGGTCCCACGGCCATGAGCGCGCGTAGCACCCGTTCTTTGGCGGCGATAACCTCGTCACGGAGCGCTGCGGCGTTCATCGGCGCCCCGCGGCGCGCGCGGTCCTGCGGCGCGAGCGCCGACCAGTTCGACGTCACCCGCGGCGAGAGATGCGCGAACCAATAATCGGCGCGCAGGCGCTCGCCCGCCTCATATTGATGGTCGGTAATTAACGGCCTGCCCTTCCGGTCCTTGCGGCTCTTGAGCCAGCCGAGCGGACTCTCGCCCTCGTTCAACAGCACCGGCCGTCGCGAGCCGTCGATCTCCCTCTCTCCAATTGCGCGCAGCTGATGCTGCTGCCTGAAGCGATCGCGGTCGCTATCCGATTGCGGCCAGGCACTGGATTTGCCGCGCGTCATCGCCAGCCCTTGCGCCAAGTGAGTGCGTCGATGAGCGCGGCGACCGCGCGTTCCAGATGCTCGAGCCTGCCGTCGAGCTCGGGATCGTCGCGCCCGTCCTCGACGACCGAGCAGGCATGCGCGACGGTCGTGCGGTCGCGGGCGAACAGCGTTCCGACCTCGGTCAGGCTAAGCCCGCACACCACGTGGGCGAGATACATGGCGACCTGACGGGCGAAGGCCGCCCGCGGCGAGCGGCGCGTCGGCGCCCGCAAGTCGTTGACCTCCACCTCGAACACCGCCGCCACGGCGGGATCGATGGCGCGCCTGAGCTCCCGCGCGCTCGCTCCCGGCGGGCCCCGGAACTTCCTCGCCTCGCAACTCGCCTCCAAGTCTCGAACCGCACCCATCGTCATCGGCCCCTATGTAGGAATTTAATCCTACCACACATTAGCCGGACGGAGTCGCGCGGGGATAAGTCCCGGCGCGCCATGACGCGCTCAAGGGAGCGGCTAAGGTGGGAAGCTGAAGCGCCGCGTAAGGCAGGTTTGAAGGCCGGGGATAAGTTTCGAGACCCTGGAGGTTAGAGGGATCAACCTCACCGGCACGCTAATCCCCACCGCAATCCTCGGGCCCTCGCCGCAGGTGCATGGTCAAGCCTCCACCAAGGAGGCGAGCACGTGCGACAGAAGCTGCAACATCAGATCAGGGCGAGACGCGAGCGCCATCGCGCAACGGCCAAGAGCATTTTCAGCACCATGACCGAGGCTGGCGCCGCCGCCTATGTGCGGGCGCGCGACCTGCCGAAGCTGATTGCGCTATGGCCGCATGAGCTCGACGACGAAAGCCAAGAGGGAATGTTCCGCGTGCTCGCCAAGCTCAGGCGCGCGCTCCGCGCCGAGCGCAAGCGCGGGCTCGCAGGCCATTGGAGCTACGACCTCAACCGCCATCTCGGCCTGTTGAGCGCCTATAAGGGAGAGCTTGCTTGCTTGCGTGCGCGCCGGCGGAAGGCCTAGGCAATCTGCACGCGGCGCGCGAGCGAACGCGGTTGCGATTGAGTGCGGGGATAGGGGAAAAGCGGGCGTTCAGGCTGCACGCTGTCGTGCTTGTCGGGCGCGGCCACGTCGTGGCACAAAATTCGATCGACGCGGCCGCCGTCTTCCGAGAGCGGAAGCCTCAGCCAGAACAGCAGGACATGATCGCGCCCCTGCGCCGGTCCGCGCACCACGCCATGCAGCGGCAAGCCTGTCTCCACCACGCGCTGGTGAATCCGGCGCCAATAGGCGGCACATTCCCCGGAGAACACCTCGCCCGCGCGCTTGCCCGTAAGCTCCTGACCATAGATGTCGTGCAGCCGCGTGCCCGCGAGCCTGAAGACCGCCTCGTCGAGCCCGCCCTTCACATCGATCAGGCCGAGATGCGGGAGCAACCTATGAACCTTCAGGGGATCGAGATCCGACCGCGCCGGCATGGGGCGGGATCCCGCTGCGCAGAGCCAGTAATCGAAGAGTTCGCGCTGCCCCTGCACCAAGAGTTGGGCCCGAAAGGCACGTCCGGACAGCATCCTTATCCCCCTGCCGCGGGCCGTTGAGGCCTCGCGAATCGCCCTGCGTTTGCCCGACTATGTGGTGAACGAAAGCGACTTGCAAGCGGGGAAAGCCAGATTCTCTAAGAATCACAAAGGCTTGTGGTAACGCTTATGGCAAATACAGAATCTTGGGCGCGAGGCCGGGTGCGGGGCGCGGCATGTGATCGTCGCGCTCCCAAGTCAGGATCAGGTTGTGAGTCGAAGCCCCTATCTCCGCCGCTGCCCGAGACCCATGCGCTTGGCGAGGTCCGAGCGCGCCGCGGCGTAGTTCGGCGCCACCATCGGATAGTCATGCGGCAGGCCCCATTTGTCGCGATATTCCTCCGGCGACAAATCGTAATGGGTGCGCAAATGGCGCTTCAGCGATTTGAACTTCTTCCCGTCCTCGAGGCAGATGATGTACTCCGGGGTGACCGACTTTTTCACGGGTACGGCGGGCTTCAACTCCTCCCGCGCCGGGATGCCCGAGGTACTAGAGGCTTTACTCAACGCATCGAACACATTGTGGATGACGCCAGGAAGGTCTGTTGCGACGACCGTATTGTTGCTGACATAGGCCGAAACGATCTCCGCGGTGAGTTCGACGAGTTCGTTTTTCTCCAGATTCGCTTCCATGAAGTGGCTCCTTGATCCTGACTAATCCCCGGTCCTACCAAGCACGCCGCGATTTTTCCGCGTGCTCACACATCTCCCGGGCCCACCTGACCTTTGAGTCATCAGATTACGCCGATTTTGTGACGGGCGGTTACAATGTATCGCAACTAGAGAATGTGTTGCACTGTAGCGACCATAACTGATTTGTCCCCTATAGCACTTTTCGACCAAATGGCAATGCATCCGCTTTCCTGAAAATTGCAGACTAAGCGAATTTGATAAAGGAAGGGGAGACTTTCGTTTACCCAAAGTGGCTCTCACCGCTGCTTAAGTTTACTGGCAGCGGGCATGCGACACTTTGGAGACCTTGCCGATCACAACCTCAGCGGGCAGATACGCAACCCACTCGGGGGATCAAGCCTGTGTGAGGAGCAACCGAGCCCTCTTCGGAAGGCCAATCGAGATGCTTATATTTCGCAGCCCAATAAATGCGACCAAACCCGAAAGTGTTCCAATGATGAGCAAAGCCGACAAGATGGAGAAAACCAACCCCGGCAAGACCCCAGTCTCCGAGGCGGAGCTGCGCAAAAAGCTTACCCCTGAGCAATTCCATGTCACGCAGGAGCACGGCACCGAGCGCGCGTTCAGTCATCCTTATTACCAGGACAAACGCGACGGCATGTATCGCTGCGTTGTTTGCGGGGCCCCGCTGTTCAGCTCCGATGCGAAGTTCGACTCCGGCACGGGCTGGCCGAGCTTCACCGAGGCTAAGGGCACGGTGACCACGCACGAGGATAATTCCTACGGCATGCGGCGGATCGAGGTCAGGTGCGGCAACTGCGACGCGCATCTCGGCCACGTCTTCCCCGACGGGCCTGGTCCTTCTGGCATGCGCTATTGCATCAATGGATGCGCGCTCGACCTCGACACCAAGAGCAAAAGCGCCTCCTAGTTCGCAGCATGGACGTTAGATCGCCCAAGGCGCCGCGGGCGGGCGCAAGTCCGCCTCGCGCCTCCCGTCGTCCCTTGATCACAGTCCATCACGGCATCACGCGCGTGGACGACTACGCATGGCTGCGCGCGGCCAACTGGCAGGCCGTGATGCGCGATCCTGCCCTGCTCGATCCCGCAATCCGCGCGCATCTCGAGGCCGAGAACGCCTACTTGGCGGCGATCATGGCCGATACCGAGGCGCTGCAAGAGCGCCTCTTCGCCGAGATGAAGGGCCGCATCAAGGAGGACGATGCTAGCGTGCCCGCGCCCGACGGGGCGTTTGCCTATTACACGCGCTACGTCACCGGCGCCCAGCACCCGCTGTTCTGCCGGATGCCGCGCGACGGCGGCGAGGAGCGCGTGCTGGTGGACGGCAATGCGCTTGCCGCGCCCCATGCCTATTTCCGCATCGCCGGCGTTGCCCACAGCCCCGACCACAGCCTCGTCGCTTATGCCGTCGATACCAAGGGTTCGGAGTTCTACACCGTCAATGTGATCGAGGCTGAGTCCGGTGCTCTCGTGGACTCTCGCATCGCCGACAATAACGGGTCGCTCGAATGGGCGGCCGACAGCCGCACGCTGCTCTATGTTTGGCTCGACGATGAGCACCGACCGCGCCGCGTGCTGCGTCACGCTGTTGGCGGAGAGGCTGCCGACGCGATCGCGCACGAACAGGACGACCCTGGTTTCTTCCTGGGCTTGGGCGCGACCCAGGACCGGCGCTTCCTCCTGCTCAGCGTGCACGACCATGAGACCGCAGAGATCAGCCTGATCGATGCCGCCGATCCATCGGCGCCGCCACGTCTCGTGGCGCCGCGCGAGCCCGAGCACGATTATTCCGTCGATCACCATGACGGCCGCCTCGTCATCCTCACGAATTCCGGCGGCGCCGAAGACTACCGCATCGTCGAGGCGCCGGTTGCGAGCCCGGGCCGCGAGCATTGGCGCGAGATCGAGCCGCACCGGCCGGGGCGGCTCATTCTCGATGTCGTCGCCTTCAAGGATTTCCTGGTGCGGCTCGAGCGCGAGGACGGGCTGCCGCGCATCGTCGTGCGCCGTTTCGCGAGCGGCGAGGAACACGCGATCGCCTTCGCCGAGGAGGCTTATGCCCTCGGCATCTCTGCCGGCTACGAATTCGACACGACGACCTTGCGTTTCACCTATTCGTCGATGACGACGCCTGCGCAAGTGTTCGACTACGACATGAGCACGCGCGCGCGGATGCTGCGCAAGACTCAGGAAATTCCCAGCGGCCACGATCCCTCGCTTTACGTGACGCGGAGGGTGATGGCGCCGGCGCGTGATGGCGAGACCGTGCCCATCTCGCTCCTCTATCGCAAGGAGACGAAGCGCGACGGCAGCGCGCCGCTGCTGCTCTACGGCTACGGCGCTTACGGCATGACCATGCCAGCAGGCTTTTCCACCAATGCGCTCTCTCTCGTCGATCGCGGTTTCGTCTACGCCATCGCCCATGTGCGCGGCGGCAAGGACAAGGGCTATCGCTGGTACAAGGAGGGGAAGCGGGAGAAGAAGGTCAACAGCTTCACCGACTTCATCGCCGCGGCTGAGTTTCTCTCCGAGCAGGGCCTCACGTCGCGCGGGCGCATCGTCGCCCACGGCGGAAGCGCGGGCGGCATGCTCATGGGCGCCGTCGCCAACATGGCGCCAGAGCTCTTTCTCGGCATGATCGCCGATGTGCCGTTCGTCGACGTGCTCGGAACCATGCTCGATGCGAGCCTGCCGCTCACCCCGCCCGAATGGCCCGAATGGGGCAACCCCATCGAGAGCGAGGCTGACTACCGCACCATCGCCGCCTACTCGCCCTACGACAACGTACGGCCGCAGGCCTATCCGCATATTCTGGCGCTGGCCGGGCTCACCGACCCGCGCGTGACCTATTGGGAGCCTGCCAAATGGGTGGCAAAGCTGCGCGAGCTCTCGACAGGCGACGGCCTCATCCTGTTCCGCACTAACATGGAGGCGGGGCACGCGGGCGCTTCAGGCCGCTTCGAGCGGCTCAAGGAGGTCGCGCTCGCCTACGCCTTCGCGCTGAAAATCGCCGGGTCCTGACGCACTAAGGAGCCTTTGCCACGGATACGAATCCCGCCACACTATGGCTGCCATGCTGCTGACCCGCGACAAGTCCCAGCTCCTCATTATCGACGTCCAGGAGAAGCTGCTCGAGGCGATCGCAGGCCAAGGTCGCGTGGTGGATCGCTGCATCAGGCTGGTGCGCGCGGCGCGTATGCTCGACGTTCCGATCACCGTCTCGGAGCAATACCCCCAAGGACTGGGGCCCACGGCCGACCCGATCCGCGATGCCCTCGCCAACGCCGGCTTCCTGGTGGACAAGGTCGAATTCTCCTGTCTCAAGAGCGAGCCTTTGCGCGATCGCCTGCACGAGCTTCGCCGCCAAGGACGGCCTCAGGTCGTCATCGGCGGCATCGAGGCCCACGTCTGCGTCACGCAGACCGCGATCGATCTCGAGGAGCAAGGCTTCGAGGCCTTTGTCGTGGCCGATGCCGTCGGCTCGCGCTCGAAGCAGAGCCGCAAGCTCGCGCTCACGCGCCTGCTCAAGTCCGGCGCCGACGTGGTGGACAGCGAGATGGTGCTGTTCGAGTGGCTCGAGCGCGCCGGCACGCGCGAGTTCAAGGAGCTACAGGCTCTCATCAAGTAACCACACCATGCGCCCCTCTCCCTGTCGGGGAGAGCTAAGAGCCGCGCGAAGTCGTTTGTTTCCTGAACCAATCCTGCAGCTTCGGTTCATGCAGGGTTCAGGCACCCGGACACAAAGTGCCAAGCGTCAGATCCCTGTACTGATGTAGCGAACCTTCCTCGGCACCGGGCGCGGAGTTCAGGGGCTCCGCGCCCACCCGCCCTCAATCAATCCGGGTTTTGCTGTTGCTTCGAAGCACGGCGGGTCTTGGGCGCCTCGCACTCTTATCATTTGTGCTGCACCAGGAGCTTGGCTTGCCTCGCTTCGAGGGAACCTTTAGCTTCCACCGGGCTTTTCCAGACCTCTCGAACCCCTCCGGAGCAAAAGCCGTGGCCTTCGAACTCCCGCCCCTCCCTTACGCCTATGACGCG
>Ga0081455_10003619_pt1 | contig 17708 bp, 15 predicted proteins | sample TabmetS3T2R1_FD_70207 | JGI IMG/M metagenome (GOLD analysis project Ga0081455, IMG submission 70207) | Tabebuia heterophylla rhizosphere microbial communities from the University of Puerto Rico - S3T2R1 | ecosystem: Host-associated > Plants > Roots > Rhizosphere ...
AACGACGATCGGGCTTCCTTGGTCTCTGCCGGTCTCCACCACCGGCGCGGGTCACCGAAGAGGCTTGTTCATCTTTGCCGGCCGTGCGGACGGGGATCTCCCCATCCAATCCAAGGCAGCATGAGCGGGATACGTTGAGTAGCGTGGGCGCGTCCCCATCGCGCGCAGACGCTCACCTTCGTTAACCGCGACATCCGGGGCTTGATGGCCCCGTCAGCCGTGGGGAATAGCGCCAATGACTGAGCGCATCCGCGAGTTTCTACGCAAGCGTAAAGACGAAGGCCCTTGCCTGGTCGTCGATCTGGACGTCATCCGTGACAACTACAATGCCTTCGCCAAGGCGTTGCCGGACACGCGCGTGTTCTACGCCGTCAAGGCAAACCCTGCGCCGGAGGTGTTAACCCTTTTGGCAAAGCTCGGGTCCTGCTTCGACACCGCATCGATCTCCGAGATCGAGATGGTGCTGGCGGCGGGTGCCACGCCCGATCGGGTCTCTTATGGCAACACCATCAAGAAGGAGCGCGACATCGCGCGCGCCTACGCGCTTGGCGTTCGCCTCTATGCCGTCGACTGCAAGGCCGAGGTCGACAAGATCGCCCGGGCCGCGCCCGGCAGCCGCGTGTTTTGTCGCATCCTGTCCGATTGCGTCGGAGCGGAATGGCCGCTGTCACGCAAGTTTGGCTGCGAACCCGCCATGGCCGTCGAAGTATTGGAGCACGCCCTCAAAGCGGCCCTCGAGCCCGTTGGTGTGTCGTTCCATGTCGGCTCCCAGCAGCGCAACCAGCATGCCTGGGACCGCGCGCTCGCGTCGGCGGCGGCTGTATTTCGGGAATGCGGCGAGCGCGGCATCAATCTCACCATGGTCAACCTCGGCGGTGGGTTCCCGACCAAATACCTGAAGAACGTGCCCTCGGTGAAAACCTATGGCACGGCGATCTTCAAGGCGCTGCGCAAGCACTTCGGCAACCGCATCCCGGAGACGATCATCGAGCCGGGCCGCGGCATGGTCGGCAATGCCGGTACCATCGAGGCCGAGATCGTCCTCGTTTCCAAGAAGAGCGAGGAAGACGACGTCCGCTGGGTCTATCTCGACATCGGCAAGTTCGGCGGCCTCGCCGAGACGATGGACGAGTCGATTCGTTACCCGATCCGCACCCCGCGGGACGGCGACGCCCTGGCACCCTGCGTGCTGGCTGGGCCGACTTGCGATTCCGCCGACGTGCTGTACGAGAAGGAGCCGTACATGCTCCCCGTCAGCCTGGAGATCGGTGACAAGGTGCTGATCGAGGGCACCGGCGCTTACACGGCCACCTACTCGTCGGTGGCGTTCAATGGCTTCTCGCCGCTGAAGACCTACCACATCTGACATCGCGGGAGCCGGCTTGCCCGGCTCCCTCACCCCCACACAAGCGCCCTTCGCAGCGCGCGCTCGGCTGCGCGCCGGGGCGGGAGCAGGCTGAGATGATCTCGATCAGAAAAGAACGACCTCCTGATGTTGCAGCACGCGAGGCGCTGCTGGACGAAGCCTTCGGCAAACGCCGATGGCGCAAAAGCTCGCAGCGCCTGCGCGACGGACGGCGGCCGGCCGACGACCTCGCCTTCGTGGCGACGGATGGCAAGCGCGTTGTCGGCACGGCCCGCTGCTGGGATATCGTTTGCGGCACCGGTCAGACCGCGGTGCTTCTCGGACCGGTGGCGATTGCAGATGATTGTCGCAACCGCGGTATCGGCACTGCGCTCGTGCGTCATGCGCTTGCCGCGGCGCGCCGCCATGGGCATCGCGCGGTGATCCTCGTGGGCGATGCGCCCTATTACAGCCGCTTCGGCTTCACCGCTGACAAGACTGCGGCCTTGCGCATGCCGGGTCCATTCGAGCGGCAGCGCCTTCTCGCGCTTGAGCTTGTACCGGACGCGCTCAAGGGTGCCCGCGGCCTGTTGCGCGCGCCTGGCGTGTCCGCTTCGAGAGAAGGATTCGCCGCTTCCGCAGCCTGATTTCACGTAGAATCTCGTGGACGCCGGGCCAGTCTTGTCCGGCGTCTATTCCGTTTGCGACAAACCGCGGATATGACCAGCGGTTCTTGGGAGGCTTTGACGATGCCTAAATGGCCAGTGCATGCCCGTATCGACGGGCCCATCGTATTGATCGGCTTCGGTTCGATTGGCAAGGGCACCCTGCCGCTGATCGAGCGTCACTTCGCTTACGACAAGAAGCGCTTTGTGGTCATCGACCCCGAGGACAAAGACCGCAAGCTGCTCGATCAGCGCGGCATCCGCTTCATCCATCAGGCCGTGACGAAGGATAACTATCGCCACTTGCTCACGCCCCTGCTCACGGCCGGTGGCGGTCAAGGCTTTTGCGTCAACGTGTCGGTCGACACATCCTCGCTCGACATCATGGAGCTGTGCCGCGAGATCGGTGCTCTTTATATCGACACCGTGGTGGAGCCCTGGAAAGGCTTTTATTTCGACACCAAGCTCGGCCCGGAAGCGCGATCGAACTACGCGCTGCGCGAAACGATTCTTGCCGCGCGCCGCAAGCGGCCCGGCGGTCCCACCGCCGTCTCCTGCTGCGGCGCCAATCCGGGCATGGTGTCCTGGTTCGTCAAGCAAGCCCTGCTCACTATCGCGCACGACGTCGGCCTGAAATTCAAGGAGCCAAAGACGCGCGAGGAATGGGCGCGGCTGGCAAAAAAGGCCAGCATCAAAGGCATCCACATCGCCGAGCGCGATACCCAGCGCGCCAAGCAGCCGAAGCCGATGAACGTGTTCGTCAACACCTGGTCGGTTGAAGGTTTCATTTCCGAAGGCCTGCAGCCGGCGGAGCTCGGCTGGGGCACGCACGAAAAATGGCTGCCGCCGAACGCCTGCAAGCACAAAACGGGTTGCGGAGCCGCGATCTATCTGTTGCAGCCCGGCGCCAACACGCGCGTGCGCTCGTGGACGCCGACGGCGCAGGCACAGTTGGGTTTTCTCGTCACCCACAACGAATCGATCTCGATCGCCGACTATTTCACCCTACGTCGCGGGCGCAAAACCATCTACCGGCCGACCTGTCACTACGCCTATCACCCCTGCAACGACGCTGTGCTGTCCATGCACGAGGTGTTCGGACGCGCGGGCGCCCCGCAGGAGGACGTGCACATCCTCGACGAGCATGAGATCGCCGATGGCATCGATGAGCTCGGCGTACTGCTCTACGGTCACAAGAAGAACGCCTATTGGTACGGCTCTCAACTCTCGATCGACGAGACGCGCGAAGTCGCGCCATATCAGAACGCGACCGGCTTGCAGGTCACTTCAGCAGTTCTGGCGGGGATGGTGTGGGCGTTGGAGAACCCGAAAGCCGGCATTGTCGAGACAGACGAAATGGATTTCCGCCGCTGTCTGCAAGTCCAGATGCCCTATCTCGGGCCGGTGATCGGCACCTACACCGACTGGACTCCCCTCACCGGCCGTCCCGGTCTTTTTCCCGAGGACATTGACAAGCGAGATCCTTGGCAATTCAGGAACGTGTTGATGCACTGAGCAGGCAACAACTTAAGAACCAACGGGCCGCCTCCTGGGCGGCCCGTTTCATTTCTGCCCAGTCACCGAATCCCGTTCCGCTATTTTTTCTCCTCCGGCTTCTCGCCTGGTTTCGGCGGTGGCTTCCTGGGAGGCGGTGCAGGCGCGCGAGCCGCCGCTGGAGGTGGCGCATGGGCCACCGGTGGCGCCTGCACTTGCCGCGGTTGCGATGGCTGAGGTGGCTGCACCTGTCGTTGTGGTGGCGGCGCGACCTGAGGCGAGGGCAGCACTTGTCGCTGCGGCGGTGCTGGCTGAGGCGGTGGCTGTACTTGCCGTAGTTGCGGTGGCGGGGTTCCCGACGGCACCTGAGGCGGAATCGGCCGCACAATATTCGGTTGCGACGGCGGTCCGCCCGGCGGCGGCCGCTCGCGGTGCTCCTGCCGCAATGGCGCGGGGCCAGGGGGCGTGGTGCTTGGCAGTCCTGCCGAAGGCACTTGGCCTGGCGGTGGCGGCCGCTTGGGCGGCGTTTGCTGACCCGATGGCGTCTGTCGCTGCAATGCGGACGGTTGCGACGGCGCACCTGATTGCTGAGGCGATGCAGGCGGGGTCGATGTTGACGGTGCCGGGCCTTGCGCGGCGCGCGGCGGGTGCGTGCCGAGCTGGCCGGGTTCATTCTTCCCAAGCGGCTGCGGCGCCGTTGCTGCCGCGCTCGGCTGTATCACCGTGTTCGTGCGTTGGACCGAGATTGCGCCGAGCCGCGGCGGGCCGGCGCCCGGCAGCGCACCTGGTCCAGCAGGGCCCCGACGCCCACCTGGCGCGCGCAACTCATCCCGACGCACCTGCACCGCACCGGTCACGCCCTGCGTTGCCGCAAAGACGCGCGGACGCACGCTATAAGTCGCAACCGGCGCACCGCTCACGCGCGCGATGTAGGCGGGCGAAATTCCAGGATTAACCGCGAGGCGCGCCCCGTGAACAAAAACGGTGCGATTGACAACGCGGGTTCCGCGCAAAAGGACTGTGCGCCGATACACGGGCACGATGTACGTGCGCACCCGCGGCGCCGCCATATAGCGCCCCGGCACGAACATCCAGAAAGCGGGCTGGACTTGATAGGACTCGACCAGTTCGTCGGGCGGCAAGGGCGCCCAGCCGACATATTCGTCGCCATATCGCCAGTTCACCCAGGCCGGCGCCCATTCATCGCCCGGCACCCAGAACCAGCCAATTCCAGGTTCGAATGCCCAACGCCCATAGTGATAGACAACCCAACCCCAATTGGCCTCGACGTCGTCGGAGACCCAATACCAACCCCATTCATCGGTGTAGACCCACTGTCCGTTCTCATATGGACGCCAGTCTGGTGGCACCCGGTGAGGCACCCAGACGTTGCCGAAGCGTGGATGCGGGCGCCAGCTGCCGTATTGCTCAAGGGCGATCTGAGCGTCCTCTGAAATCTGCGCGGCGGCCGGCGTCAGGGCTCCAACGACGATCGGTGTCGAGAGCGCGCCGAAAACGACCACGGCGCCAGTCACCATTACGACCACCGCGCGACGTACCCGATGGATGAAGGTCATGATCCTTCCCTCTCCGACCTGCCCGGCCGCAAGGCAGATAAGTGCGGCGCGTGAGGTTGGTTCCGAATCGATGCCTTATACGCTAGTGCCGCTTCCCGAATGCGCGCAATGCGTCACAGTGATTGCGCAACGCGCGATCAGAGGGTGAGGATTCCTCCGGCACCGGATTCGGTGCCAAAAGCAAGCATTTGACCGGCCGCGTCCCAGCCAAGCGCGCTAACCGGGCTTCCATCGCTTTCCCGCACGAGAATCAACGCATCATCGTCGATACGCACAAGTTTCACCGTGCCATCGGCGTAGCCGACCGCCACGACCGGATGGCGCGGATGACAGTTGACGACGGTCACGCGGGTTTCGGCACGCGCGAGTATCTTTGGCTGGCGTCCCATCGGGCCATCCTTGCCGTCGAACGGCCACAGGATGAGCTGCTCGGATCCCGACGTTGCGAGATGTTCGCCGTCGGCGCTCCAGCTGAGGGAACGAACGCGCGCCGAATAGCCCGACATGCGCATGTGCTTGCTATCCGCCAGTCGCCAGCCGTGCAACATCGGCTCCTGCATGCAGGTGATCAGGAATCTGCCGTCCGGGCTGATCGTAACGCCAAGGTGCGAGCCCTTCCATTCGAGGCGCTCGGGCGGCGCACCGGCGGCGTTGGGAAACCAGAGTGTCGCGCCGTTGTAGTGCGCAATCGCCAGACGAAACCCCTTCGGTGCAAAGCACAGGCCGGCCACCGTTGAGGGCGCGTCAAAGCAGCGTTCGTCGCCTTTCCTGGTAAGCACCTGGACGGTCTTGGCGGCCGACCATGCCACCGCGCCTTCAGGGCCGAGCGTGACGTGATCGATCCAGCGCCGCTTGTCGTCCGACGCAACCTCTCGATGTCCGCCGGCATCGGTTTCGAAGAGCTTGCCATCGTCGCCGCCTGTGACAATGCGCGTTCCGTCGGATGCGCTGGACAAAATAGCGCCGGCGTGGATGCCAATGCGACGTTCGCCGGCATACAACAAGGCTTCCTCACCCAACACAAAGACAGGCGTGCCGCCAAGAAAGTGCACGCCGACGATCGTCGCGTCCACGTCCACGCGGCGAACGCGGTCGGCCAGTGAAGGAAGGGGTGCCTGGATGTCGCTCACGTCAGGCGATGCAGTTCTCAAAGCCCTCTCGAATCCTGTCTTCGGGCAGATTGCGGCCGATGAAAACGATACGACTGTCCCGATTCTCGTCGGCGCGCCACGGTCGCTGGTGATCGCCATCGAGGATCATGTGCACACCCTGAAACACGAACCGCTCGGGATCGTCCTTGAACGAGAGAATGCCTTTGCAGCGGAGGATATTGGGTCCGTCCTTGGCAACCAGATCCTGAATCCAGGGAAAGAACTTGTCGGGATTGAGTGGCTTGTCGGTCTTCAGCGAAACCGATTGCATTTCCTCGTCGTGGTAATGCTTAAGCCCGTTACCATGATGGGGATGACCATGATCATGGCCATGGTCGTGGTCGTGATCGTGATCGTGATGATGCTCGTCGGCATCCAGGAAGGAGGGTTCGATCTCGAGGATCCGATCGAGGTCGAAGGCATTGCGTCCGAGCACCTCGTTGATGTCGATGTTCGCGCGCTCGGTCCGGTGCAATCGGGCGTAAGGATTGAGCGCGCGAATGCGTGCCTCGAGCTCGCGCAATTCCTCCGGTGCCACCAGATCGGTCTTGTTGATCAGGATGACATCCGCGAAGGCAATCTGGTTTTTGGCCTCGGGCGCGTCCTTGAGCCGATCCGTCAGCCACTTGGCATCGGCGACAGTGACGACGGCATCCAGTTTCGTTTTCGAACCGACGGCCTCGTCCATGAAAAAGGTCTGCGCGACTGGAGCCGGGTCCGCCAGGCCGGTGGTTTCGACGATGATGGCGTCGAACTTGCCCTTGCGGCGCATCAGACCGTCAATGATTCGCACCAGATCGCCCCGCACGGTGCAGCAGATGCAGCCATTGTTCATTTCGAATACTTCCTCGTCGGCATTCACCACAAGGTCGTTGTCGATGCCGATCTCGCCGAATTCATTGACGATGACCGCGAATTTCTTGCCGTGCGGTTCCGACAAGATGCGGTTTAGCAACGTCGTTTTGCCGGCTCCGAGGTAGCCGGTCAGTACGGTGACGGGAATTTTGGAAGCGGACTCAGGGGCAGGCATTAGAGGCTGGTTCTCCGTGGTCGCGGAGATATAGGCAATCTTGATCGCAAGTACAAAGGGCTGCGTCGGCCTTGGCTCGCTTCCATCGCCGTGGTTATGTTGCGGACAAGCTCGCCAGGGCGGGTCAACGCCCGGCGGAAAAGGACAACGCCATGAATTATTCGACCGATTTCCCGACGATCAAGGACCGAGTTTCGCCGCAGGAGTGGCAGGCGCGGCTCGATCTCGCCGCCTGTTATCGCCTCATCGATGTCTACGACATGACCGATCTCATTTATAACCACATCACCGCGCGCGTTCCGGGCGAGGAAGATTTGCTTCTGCTCAATCTCTACGGCCTCCTCTACAAGGAAATCACCGCTTCCAGCCTGGTAAAGATCCACGTCGACGGCGAGATCATCTGGAAGCCCGACACCGACTACGACATCAATAAATCGGGCTACGTGATTCACGGCGCGATCCATAAGGCACGGCCGGACGTGGCCTGCGTGTTGCATACGCACACCCGCGCCGGAATGGCGGTTGCAGCGATGAAATGCGGCCTGCTGCCATTGTCGCAGACGTCGGTCCGGTTCGTCGGCCACATCGGCTACCACGACTACGAAGGACCCGCAGTCGAGCTTGACGAGCGAGAGAGGCTTGTGCGCGACCTCGGCCCTCACGACGCAATGATCATGCGCAACCACGGCTTGCTCACGTGCGGGGCCACGATTCAGCAGGCATTCAATACGATGTATCAGCTCGAACTCTCGTGCCGGTCGCAAGTTGATGCGATGGCCGCGCGCACAGAGCTCACCATGCCCGGCGAAAACGTGCTGGCGCACACAGCTCACCTGTACCAGCCCGGCACGCGGCGGCCTTACGGCATTCTCGAGTGGCCAGCCATGCTGCGTCGGCTCGAGGCGGAACAGAAGAACTCGAACTATCCCCCCTATTGGCACTGAAGCTCCGGGAGGCATCATGCCGACGTTGTTGTCTCGATTCATTGCGGCTGCGATGCTGCTTGCTGGGCTTGTAGCGACCGCCTTCGCTCAGGATTATCCGAACCGGCCGGTGCGCTTGATTGTCCCTTTCCCGCCAGGGGGCAGCAATGACGTGGTGGCTCGGCTGGTCGCCATGCAGTTAAGCACGCAACTTGGCCAGCAGGTGTTCGTGGACAACCGCGGGGGTGCAGGCGGTGTCATCGGCACGGAGGCCTGCGCAACTGCGGCGCCCGACGGGTACACGCTGTGCATCATATCGATCGCTCACGCGGTCAACCCGGCGCTGCACAAGCTCAACTACGATCCCATCAAATCATTCGCGCCGATTTCAATTTTTGCCACCGGGCCGAATGTGCTCGCGATCAACCCGACGCTCCCGGTCAACTCAGTCAAGGAGCTGGTTGCGCTCGCAAAGCAGAAGCCCGGCGAGCTCAACTACGCGTCGGCGGGAGTCGGCAGCTTTCAGCATCTGGGCGGAGAACTGTTCAAGCTCACGGCTGGGGTCAACATCGTGCACGTCCCCTACAAGGGCGGCGGACCGGCGATGCAGGACGTGATCAGCGGGCACGTGAAGATCATGTTCTCGTCTCTCATCCAGACCACGCCGTTTATCAAATCGGGACAGCTCAAGGCGCTGGGGACCGGCGGCGCCAAGCGCACTTCCGTTCTTCCTGACGTGCCGACAATCTCGGAGGCCGGTGTTCCCGGTTATGTGGCCGACAACTGGTGGGGTTTGGCCGCTCCAGCCGGCCTACCGGGACCGCTCGTCGAAAAATTATACGCTGCGAGCCAGGCGGCACTGAAGTCGCGCGAATTGTTGGCGGCGTTTGAACGCGAAGGCGCCGCGCCCGTGACGATGACGACCGCCGAGTTTGGCGACTACATAAAGGATGAAATCGCCAAGTGGGGTCGGGTTGTCAAAGAGGGCAATATCCAGTCGCAATAGTGCCCGGAGACCGGCCAGGCGCTGCCGACGGCCGGATAAGCTGTTTTGGAGCCTGACGTTTTCGCCAATTGGGCGGATATCTGCGGACTTTACCTTCGCTTTACGGCCCATCGCTATGGTGCGACAGGGCGTTGGAAGCGCCCGCGTCACTCAGTGAAAGGCGGCAGGAAGAATCCTGCCCAAGACAAGAAATGTCGCAGGCCGCGTCCGTTATCGACGAACTCGAACAAGTTCTCTCCGCGGGCTCGAGCGATCGGCGCACGGAAATTCTCAGGCGCGTAACCGACCTGTATCTCGGCAATGCAACGGCTTTCAACGCGGAGCAGGTCGGGCTGTTCGACGACGTGCTCGCATACCTGATCAAGCAGGTGGAGACCAGGGCGCTTGCAGAGCTCGGCGCAAGACTCGCACCCATCGACAATGCGCCCCGCGGCATCATTCGCAGTCTTGGTCGTCACGATGAGATCGATGTCGCCGGTCCTGTTTTGGCCCGTTCGCCCCAGCTGACGGATGGCGATCTTGTTGAGATTGCCGGCTGCAAGAGCCAGGGTCACCTTGGCGCAATCTCCGAACGAGCGCGGCTTGCCGCCGCGGTGACAGACATCCTGATTCAACGGGGCGACACCGGCGTCGTACGCAAGCTATCGCGAAATCAGGGGGCGACGTTTTCAGATCGGGGATATGCGACCTTGGTGGAGCGCGCCGAAACGGACGATCGACTGGCGGAAAATCTGGGCATGCGGCTGGATATACCGCCGCATTTACTCCAAGACCTCATTCTCAAGGCAGCCGAGACCGTGCGGATGCGTCTGTTGGCTGCAGTATCGCCCGATCGCCAGGCGGCAATTCAGGACATTCTTGCCTCAGTGTCGGACAAGGTCCTGCGCAACGCGGTAGCTCCGCGCGACTTCAGCCGAGCCTTGGCCTTGGTCGACAAGTTGCAGGAGGCAGGGCAGCTCAACGAAGCGGCAATCGTGGAATTTGCCGGCGCGGGTCAACTCGAGGACCTGATCGCCGCTCTCGCTCGACTGTGCGCGGCGCCGGTCGAGCTGATCGAGCGCCTGATGCAGAATGCGCGCCACGACGGCATCCTGCTCGCCTGCAAGGCCGCCGAACTGCGGTGGCCGACATTCAGCGCGATCCTGAAGGCACGGTTCGCCCCCTACGAACTGCCGGTGACCGACCTCACGCAGGCGCGAACCGATTTCCTCAAGCTGTCGGTGCCGACCGCGCGCCGAATGCTCTGTTTCTGGCTGGTTCGCGGCGCGGCAGCGGCCGGCGACTGACATCGCCCTTAAGGGCGGGCGGCAGTCTTGCCCGATGAAATGTTATAATGTTACATTTAAGGCCCAGGGCTTGGAGATCATCGTTTTCTTGCCATGAAAGCTGCTGCCGCAGGGCTTGCCCTCGTTTTCATTCTTGGTCACGCCGCGCCTGTCACTGCCGCCGAGGGCAAAATTGCGGTGGTAGCGGCGGAAAACTTCTACGGCGACATTGCGCGCCAGATCGGCGGCGACCGGATTGCGGTCGTCAGCATCATGAACAATCCCGACCAGGATCCCCACCTGTTCGAAACCACGCCTGCCACCGTCAGGCAGATCGCGGGCGCGCAGCTCATCATCCTCAACGGCGCAAATTACGACCCCTGGATGGAGAAGCTGCTCGCTGCGGCGCCGCGCCCAACCCGCATTGTCGTCAATGCCGCCCAGCTCACCGGACGGAAGGCCGGAGACAACCCGCACCTCTGGTACGATCCGGGCACGATGCCGGCAGTGGCTAGTGCAATCGCCGACGCGCTCAGCAAAGCCGACGCTGCGCACGCGTCCGAGTACGCAGCAAGACTCAAAGCCACCCTCTCCTCGCTCGCGACCGTCACGCAGCGCGTTGCACAGCTGAAAGCAAAACATGCCGGTGCCGCCGTGACCGCCACCGAGCCGGTATTCGGGCCAATGGCAGACGCTCTGGGACTGGTCATGCGCAACCAGCGCTTTCAGCTTGCGATGATGAACGACACCGAGCCGAGCGCTCGCGATATCGCCGCGTTCGAGCGCGACCTGAAAGATCGAAAGGTGAAGCTTTTGATCTACAACAACCAGGTATCGGAGAAGCTGACCGAGCGGTTGCGCGAACTCGCCAACAGGTCGAAGGTGCCTGTGGTCGGTGTCAGCGAGACGATGCCACCAAATACGTCCTTTCAGGACTGGCTACTCGGTGAACTCGACGCGCTCGACAAAGCGCTGAGCGGGCCGAGCTCATGAGTATCATCACCGTCGATCACGCCACGCTGAGCGTCGGCGGCCGCATCGTGCTTGCCGACGTGAGCTTCAAGATCGAAGCCGGCGAATTCATCGGCGTGCTAGGTCCGAACGGGGCCGGCAAAACGACGTTGATGCGGGCAATCCTTGGATTGCTGTCGCCTGAGAGAGGCAGCCTGAAAGTTTTCGGTCGAACTCCCGAGCGCGGAAATTCTGAAATTGGTTATCTTCCGCAGGTGCGCACCGTGCTCCCCGACCTGCGGGTGTGCGGGCGTGACTTCATTGCCAGTTCGCTCTATGGCGAGCGTTGGGGGCTGCCACTACGAAGCCAGCATGACGGCGATGCAATCGAGGCAACGCTCGAAGCCATTAGCGCCCGCGACCTTGCAGCGCGGCCATTGTCAGAGATGTCCGGTGGAGAACGGCAGAGGCTGCTTCTGGCGCAAGCGCTTATCGGACATCCGAAACTGCTGCTGCTCGACGAGCCCTTGATCAGCCTCGACGCGCGCCATCAGGAAGTCGCGATTGACGTCGTGCGCACCGTTTGCCGCGAGCGAAAGATCACCGTTTTGTTCAGCGCTCACGAGCTCAACCAGCTGCTCGGTACGCTCGACCGTGTTCTCTATCTCGGGAATCGGCAGGCGGTGCTGGGCACGGTGGACGAGGTGGTCAACGCACAGGTGCTGTCGCGATTGTATGGCACCGAAATCCAGGTCTTTCGCGCCGACGGCCATATTTTTGTGATGTCGCGCGGCCGCGACATGGAGCGAGTGGATCACATGCATGACCATGATCATGGTCATGGCCACAACCACGATCATGGACACCACCATCACTGACATGTTCGCTTATGAATTCATGACGAATGCGTTCGCAGCGTCAGGCATCGCTGCACTTGTATCGGGTATAGTGGGCTATTTTCTTGTTATGCGCGGCCAGACCTTCGCCGGTCACGCGCTCTCTCACATTGGTTTCGCGGGAGCGACCGGCGCCGGCTTGATCGGACTTGCGCCACTCTGGGGCCTGCTCGTTTTCACGTTGGCGGCCGGCATTGCGATGGGCGCCCTGGGCGAGCGCATCAGCAATCGCGATGTCGCGATTGGGGTGATCCTGGCGCTGGCGCTGGGCTTCGGCCTGCTGTTTCTGCACTACTACACTTCTTTTGCGACACAGGCGACGACGCTCCTGTTCGGCAATGTGCTGGCGGTCGATCATTCGATGATTGTCACGCTGGCGGTCCTTGGCCTGATCACCCTTGCGGCCCTCGCGGCGATCATGCGGCCGCTGATTTTCGCCACTCTGCAGCCGGAACTGGCTGAGGCCAAGGGCGTGCCGATGCGCTTTGTCTCGACAGCCTTCCTCGCCATCGTGGCACTGGCGGTGTCGCAATGTGCGCAGATCGTCGGCGTGCTGCTGGTGTTCACATTGATGGTCGGCCCGCCCGCGGCGGCGCAGCGTCTGACAACAGGGCTCTGGAGCGGACTCGTCTCGTCGGCGGCCCTTGCACTCGCCGAGGCCTGGCTTGGCCTGACGATGGCCTTCTATACCGACTGGCCGGTGAGCTTCTGCATCGCCGCCTTAAGCGCGCTCGTCTATTTCGCGTCTCTCATGACCTCAACGCGAATGGGGGCGGCGCATACAGCGCCGGCCCCATAGTCGCGCGAGATTGCGCGTGACTACATCTTCGCGCCGTGCTCGGTCATGTACTTCACGGCGCCCGGGTGCCACGGTATCGGCGAATAGTCCTTGACCTGATTTTCCATCAGGAAGTTTTTCGCCTCGCCATGCACGGCGATGAGATCGGCTTTCTTGTCGAAGATTGTTTTTACGATGGTGTAGGCATCCTGATCCGACATTTTCGCATTCGAAACCAGAATATTCCACACAACGGTGCTCTTGTTGTCGGTGGTCTGTCCCGGGTAAGTACCTGCCTTGATGGTGCTGCCCGCATAGAGGTTGCCGTACTTGGCATTCATCTTGGCGGCAAGGTCGGCGTGGTCGATCAGCTTGATCTTGACGCCCGGGGTCGCTCCGAGATCGGTCACGGCAGCGGTCGGCAGCCCACCCACCCAGAAAAAGGCATCGATCTTGCGATCCTTGAGCGCGTTGACGGACTCGGCGACGCCAAGCCGCTCACGCTTCATGTCCTTGTCCTTGTCGAGACCTGCCGCCTCGATCACACGGAATGCCATCACCTCGGTGGCGCTCCCGCCCGAACCGGTGGAGACGCGCTTGCCCTTGAGGTCGGCCATCTTCTCGATGCCGGTCCCTTCGATGGTGACCACATGCATCTGGTTCGGATAGAGCACCATCAGCGTGCGCACGGGGACTTCCGTGCCCTTGAACTTGTCCTGGCCTTTGTACGCGTCGAGCGCGGCGTCGGCCATCGATAACGCAATTTCACTACGCCCCGCATTGATCAGCTTCAGATTGTCGACCGAGCCGCCCGTAACTTCAGCCGTTGCCTGGACACCGGGCAGTGCCTTCGACAGAATATTGGCCATCCCGCCGCCCAGCGGATAATAGACGCCGCCAGTGCCGCCGGTGGCGATCGATATGGCGCGCTGCTGCGCCAAGGTTGTGCCGGCAGCGAGTGTGGCAGCCACGGCCAGCACCGCAAGGCATGTTTTTTTGCCATTCGTGAAGCGCTTCGACATTCGTAATCCTCCCTTTGACTCTTGTTCTTGTACACCTATGCAGGAAGTTTCGCCGGAACAAATCGCTGTTTCAATAGGATTGCGGCGACCAAGGCTAGGCCGAATGGCGCGGGATAGGGAATATCGAGGCCGGTGATCGTCTCGGCCAGGCCCTCCAGCAGGCTGGGGAACACCAGCAGCAGCCCTGCCACCAACCATAACCACCGCTCAGCCCGGGTGTTCCTTCGCAGCGCCCAGTTCTGCGCCGCCGCTGCAAGTGCTGCAAGACCGATTGCGGTTTTAAGGGTTATCCAGATGAGGTCATAGAGCGATCCGTCTTTCGGGATATTCATCAGCAGACCGACGCCCTGCGGATCGAGCACAAATACGAATGGGACGAGGAATGCCGGCAATGTGTATTTCCAGGCCTGCAAGGTGGTGGCGTATGGATCACCGCCAGTGATGGCTGCGGCGGCGAATGGCGACAGCGCCGTCGGAGGCGATACCTCCGACAGGACCGCGTAGTAAAATATGAACATATGCGCCGCAAAGTCGGGGACGCCGAGCTTGGTCAAAGCGGGCGCGGCAATCACTGCGCAAATAATGTAGGAGGCGGTCACCGGCACAGCGAGCCCGATGATCCAGACCACGAGCGCCGTGTAGATCGCGGTCAGCAGCAGGCTGCCGCCGGCGAAAGCGATCACGATCGACGAGAACTTCAGTCCGAGACCGGTGAGCGTCACGATGCCTACGATGATGCCGGCGGCCGCGCAGGTCGTCGCGGCGCTCAGCACGCCGATCGACCCATCGGCCATGGCGGCGGTGAGCTTCTTGGACGTCGGGATCAGTTGCTGCCCGGCCGGCGTCAGGCCAATGACCGCAACCACTGCGATCACGAGCAAAACCAGCATCGGGAAGTAGGCTTCGAATGCCGCTGCGAACGCCGAAGCGCCGATCGGAGGAATTGTAAACAGCACCGCGGCGGCGAAGCCGACTAACAGGATAGGAAGCAGCACGTTGCGAGGACCGAGACTGGTGTCGGGCTGAAGCGCACTCATCGCAAACGCAAGGATGGTCGAGTAGAAAACCGAAAGCATCGGCGAATAGCCGATCACCATGAAGACCACGACTGCGACAAGCGATACGAAGTGAAAACCGTAACGCCTGGTCATCTCCCAGACCGACATTTCGGGCTTGAAGACCACTTCGTGCGCGCCGAAACGCAGCGCGTCAAGCTCAACCATGAACAGTAGTGAAAGGTAGTAAAGGCACGTCGGGATGGTCGCCATCCAGATCACGTCGAGGTAACTGATCTTCAGAAATTCGGCGATCAGGAACGCAGCTGCCCCAAGCACGGGTGGGGAAATAATTGCGCCAAGTCCTCCCGCCGCCAGCAAGCCGCCTGCCGCGTTTTTCTCAAAACCGGCCTTGGCCAACATCGGATAGGCCACGGTGCCGATCATCACCGTCGTCGCAACTCCCGAGCCGGAAGGACCGCCGAGCAGGAATGACGATGCCACCACCGCGCGGCCCGCACTCGCTGGTTTGCCACCCATCACGGCCATGGAGAAATCGATAAAGAACTTGCCGGCGCCCGAATGCTGCAGGATCGCGCCGTAGATGGTGAACATGATGATCAGCGTGGCCGATACATCGATGGGTACGCCAAAAATTCCTTCCAGCGTGATGAACAGATGGCCGACCAGCCGCGACACATCGTAACCGCGATGCGTCCAGGGCGGCGGCAAGCTCGGCCCGAAATAGGCATAGAGAATGAAACAGACCGCGACCAACGGCATGATCCAGCCGGTGGTACGGCGCGCGGCTTCCAACACCAGCACAATGAAGATCGCACCGAGGATGACGTCCCATTTGTCCGGCACCGCCGCACGGTCGGTGAAATCGTCGCCTTGCATCAAGGCATAGATGATTGTCGCAATGCCGAGCAGCGGTGGAACCACGTCGAACCACTGGATGCGGTTGCGAAAGCGGTTCGCTACCGGAAACAGTAGGAAGCTCAGCAGAAGGACGAAAGCAACGTGGGTGTAGCGTAACGGGATCGTCGGCACGATGTCGTAGGCGGCATAGAGATGGAACAGCGACATGGCGACCGCGATCGCCGTAACGGCGACGCCGACCCAGCCCGAAAGGCGGTTTGCAGCCCCCTCTTCCTGTTCGACGTATTCTTCCGCTTTACGAAGTTGTTCTTCTGAAATGACCTGCCCTTCGGCGCCCGCCTTGATGTCTTCCGCCATGGTCCCCTCGCCTGGAGGCGGTGTGACCCCGCCTTATGGAAGCGAGGCTAGCATGGCGCAGGGCGACAGGAATACCTGCAGAAACTGGCCTGGTATTCACGAGCGCTTAAGTAGCATCGTCACGGCTGCTTTAAAAATTCACAGCTAACTTCATCGCGTGCTTGCTGGGACCGTAGTTGAGGCAATCAGTTCGCCTTCTCGTGAACCGCCGGCAACGACGACGAAAGCGATCAACGCCAGCATGGCAGTGGCGTAGACCGGGATCATGACCCCTGAAAGCTTTTTAACGCTTTCCCTATCTTCGGCCGACAGCTTCATCCGGCCATGGTGGCACATCGGCGCCTCCCGACATTACGCCTGCAAGTGTATTGCACGTTCGGCAATAAGTCTGCCGCCAGTCCGCTGGCCTGGCCCTGGTTCGCAACCTCGTCTAGTCCATTGGACGCAAGCCGAGCTTGTCGAGCAACGCCATGTCGCGATCACGGGTGGGATTCGGAGTCGTAAGCAGCTTTGGCCCGTAGAAGATCGAGTTGGCGCCGGCGACAAAGCAAAGAGCCTGCGTTTCCTCGCTCATGTCCTCGCGGCCGGCGGATAGTCGCACCATCGATGCCGGCATTGTGATGCGCGCAACGGCTATTGTGCGCACGAAGTCGAGCGGATCGAGGGTCTTGGTGCGGGCAAGTGGCGTGCCTTCCACCCGCACCAGCATGTTGATCGGCACACTTTCCGGGTGAACAGGCAGGCTGGCGAGCGTCGCAATCATCCCGACGCGGTCCTCGAGACTTTCACCCATCCCGACAATGCCCCCGCAACAGACGTTGATGCCGGCCGCTCGCACATGCATGAGCGTGTCGAGACGGTCCTGGTAGGTGCGCGTGGTAATGATCTCGCCGTAGAATTCAGGCGACGTGTCAAGATTATGATTATAGTAATCAAGTCCGCAGCTCTTGAGGCGCAGCGCCTGCCCGGAGGTCAGCATTCCCAGAGTGGCGCACGTTTCCAAACCGAGTGCCTTAACGCCTTCGACCATCTCGCAAACTTTTTCAAGGTCGCGGTCCTTGGGCGATCTCCACGCTGCGCCCATGCAAAAGCGAGACGCTCCGCCGGCTTTGGCGGCGCGCGCTTCGGCCAGCACAGCCTTGAGATCCATCAATTTCTCAGCCGTCACACCGGTTTCAAACTTTGCCGACTGGGGACAGTAGGCGCAGTCTTCCGGGCATCCGCCGGTTTTGATCGAGAGCAGGGTTGAAATCTGCACCTCGGAAGGATCGAAGTGTTCGCGGTGCACTTTCGCGGCACGGAAGATCAAGTCAGGGAATGGCAACCCAAACAGCTCACGTACCTCCTCGCGCGTCCAGTCGTGACGCGCCG